>LLEP01000025.1_pt1 | contig 41302 bp, 64 predicted proteins | sample 595871 | NCBI WGS metagenome assembly LLEP01 (sample SAMN02919316, study PRJNA255460) | bioreactor metagenome | biome: chemostat; feature: culture 2012_25.2; material: sediment; isolation source: day64 25degC chemostat 2012 inoculated with Wadden Sea sediment taken from... | place: Germany: Bremen ... | reverse complement strand
AGGATAACGGGCATGCTGCAACGCGAAGGCATTGTAGTGCACTTAATTGCACAAAAAATTGAAGACATGTCTCCTGAGCTGGTCAAACTTGGTCACCCGCAAGATGATGTTGTAGGTGAAACACTGCCGCAAGCGGATGATGTCGCCCGTCGTTTCAACAAGAAGAACACAGGCACACGTGCGCACCACCCACGTGCCCAAGCGAAAAAGCTATTTCCAAGCCGTGACTTTCATTAAAAGCCATCTTAATGTGGGGGGATGCTAGCTTCTGGAAACGGCGATAAAGGTCCACACCCTCTAAAACACCAACGTTAACAGGCGTTGCAGCCACAAAGATCAATCCGACGTTTCCAGAAGTCCCGAACAAAATCCGGTCAAATATGCGCATTCTTCTGGAAAAATCACGCATTGTGCTTCAATTGTTCTGCCAAGCTCTTGGCAAGAACAGATTTTGACGAAGCGCTTGATGCGTAGGCGTTAGACACTCCAAGCCACATCAAGGGGAGCCTGTCCAGCCGCACCCAAATGAGCCAATTAAAACGTATCCAGAGTGAGTACTGCCGTTGGTAAACTCGGACCTTTCGACCCAGCACCTTCAACTCGTCCCAGTTTCGAGAAAAATCAATAACGGCAGATAGTTAAACCATCACAAGACTTGGCATAATCCCAATGAACTGGGACGCCGAGGAATTCAAATTCGCGCGTTCCATATAAGTGGTTATGCGAATCCAGCACCGATTAAGCGGAAAAAGAACTGTGTCGCCTGCCACAAAGAAGTGTGTCGTTTCGACACAGAAAGGCCGAAGCGTCACAGATAGCGAATTTCTGTTTTTTTTCAACACATTAGGAAGACGACCAGCTAGTATTCCGAAAAATTAAGTGTGACGCTAAAAACGCCTGTCGAAACGAAAATTTCCAGCCGTTCCCTACCCTCAAACTACAACCTAAAACGCATGAGTTTCTTGAGGCAAGCGCATAGTACTTTGACGCCCTCCCCCCGTTGTGGTCTAGCCTTCTTCAGCCTAGTATTTTGAGGGATTTGGCACTGCAACTTGCGCACTAACTGCGCGCGCTTCTTATCACTTAAAATCATTACGTCATCACTTATGGTTCCCGCCGGTGGGATGGGGCGGGTGTGGAATATACTTCTACATAAGCGAGTGATGACGCACTCGTTTACAGACGGTTGGAGCCGTCTGTTCCGCCCTTAATAGACTGTTAAGAACTCACACTCAATGGGTTGAATTGACGGTATCGATACAACAACAATTGAATGCGACCGACAAATGTTGAAAACCTCAAGGTTGTATGTACCATTCATTTCCCAAACCGTCCTGATAACCGTAGTGCCGTTCACGAAATCCCTGCAAAGCTCCCTCATACTGCGACAGTATCAAAATCGCGTCACTATATTGTGGCAACGCTTCATCTTCCAATAGATCCAAATAACGGGCCTCAGGTTCTTCGCTTGTGAACTCTAGAATGTCGGTAAGTATTCGGTTGATAAACTTGACCTTGTTGGCACTAAGAGTGTCGGTAGGTTTTTTCATGCCCAGAGCCTTCACTTCTTTTACCAAATGATTAAACGGAGCTACAACTCCATCGTAAGCTTTCGCCTTTGCCTGCGTTGTGTAGTATTTCATTTCAGTTACCTTTGATTTTTCGTGGCGGAGCGGTCCGAATTCTCTCACCGTCGTCTAATTCATAGTTCCAGACCAAATGAGACTTGTGAACAATGTTGTCGGCCCTGTAGCGCTCCAGTTCTTCTAAGTAAGCTCTTAGGACAATTGTTGCATCACTGTTGCTAGGAACGTCATCCACTTCGAATTGATCAAATTCATCAATAGGCTTGTAGTTAACAGCCAAAATGCCATTGGCATCGGCAATCGCGGCATTAAGCACTTTTAGCTTAAAAGTGTTCAGGCCATCAGTTGGGGATTTTTTGGCCAACAAGGTGATTTCCCTATGAAGTCCTTCCAGCTGGCCAATCACTTTCTCTAACTTTTCAACTTCAGCGCGTATCATTTAACATCCTAACTCGGGCACGCCCGGATAAACTCCACATATTTTTTTCTTCACCACGTCCAGCGGCAACCTCTGTCCACTTTCAAAGAGATCGACCATTTGTGCAATATCCTCGTCGAGAAGCGTCACGATGCAACGTCGTTGCCCGGACCAGAGGTCAATGATGTTTTGCGATCGCGCTTTCGTTAAACGATTGCGAGTAACCATCACGCCGAATTTTCCAAGACTATCGGTCATGTACCTGTTGAGTTGATTTACGTGATCACGACTAACCTCCCTAACATTTTTCATCTCGAATACTATCTGGCGAGCTCGTATTTTTGCAGCAATTCCTCCAAAAAAGGGTGGGATCGGTTGTTATAAAATATTAGGTCGCGAATCTGCGAGCCACTCACAGTTCTGCTCTGTGGGGCCGCAAAATCGAGCTGAGGGTAAAGCAAGGAGGGAAGCAACTGACAAACAGCGTCTTCGTACTCTCTGTCTGCATTGTCAGTTTTGCCTGTTGGCAGTCCTCGGATCAGCCTCAATTTTCGTTTCGCCGAAACTATTGGTATCTGAGAAAACAGTGGATCATTGTGGCAATCCAAAAAGGTTCGTTCTTTCTCTGTTATGTATGCGTCGACTACTCCGAAGTTATCGCGGTTATAAGTTAGAACCTCAATTCGACCAATATTTTCGGGTTCATGCGAAATATCATCGAGTGGGCAATAGGCTTTAAAATAGTCGTCGTAATTAATCCATGGGTTGAACCTAAGCCATCTTTTGGGTACCAGAATCAGTGGCTCATTCGTCTCAGGATTAAATGGCAACTCCATTCCGTCGGCGCTCTCAAAGCTGTTCGTCCTGTAGTCGTAGAGGTCAGGAATCGATGCTGCTTGTCTAGGAATTCCAAGGCGATTGCACTCGTCTATTGTGAAGTCGATTAGAAATGACTTCAAGAAATTGCACGCGATATCGCTAATTCTATCCTTCGATATTCCGTCTACGAAGAACTGAATCTCTTCGACGTGCCGAAATCCATTCGAACTGTATTGCGGGATACGTTTAAACAACTCCAGAATTTCCGTAGCTTTTGCATGGCCGATGCGCTTTCCTTTGCGGCTTGCAGAACTTCCCAGGCCGACTTCGTCACATTCGGATGCCCTTATCAAAGTATTGACGGCAACCTCGGGATCACCATTGATATAAGTAAACCCTAGATGGTTGAATGCATTGATAATTCCTGTATGCGCCATTTGGTCTGGCTGCGAAGGCGAAGCCCAGAGCAAAAAAGGGTCCACATACAAAGGAATGTCTTCTTCGAAGTGTGGAATAGCGAAAGCGAGTTTCGCCTGAGGTTCAAGTATTCCAAAAAAAATCTGTCAGTCGCGGTGAAATCAACAATGGCTTTTCTCTAAATTTGGGTCAAATTCTAATCGGCAGATTCATTTGTAGTGAAAAATCACCAACCCGCGATTTCCAACTGTTTGTCGATCAGCTCAGTAAGGAGCTCATCGAATTCTTTCGTATCTACGTCTGCGCCTTGATGCTCTTCGAGCAAGGCATTGTGGATTGATGAAACGATCCACCAAACCAAGTCAGGTTCTAAGTGAAGGTCCTTGTCTTTTTGAACACGCGCTAGGCGTTGCACGATTGGCTTGATGTACTTCGACTGCATATCTGTCTTTAGGATTGCGTCAGCAGGCACCTTTGGTTTTTGCTCATCGTACATGAGGCCCTGTCCTGTCAGCAGCCATCCTAGACTAACACCCGTCAGTAGATGAAGTCGCTCCAAGAACTCAGTTCGGGGCTGAACCTTTCCACTTTGATAGTCAGAAATGCTCCGCAGACTAACACCCAACTGTTGAGGCAAGTCATCAGTTTCGTCAATGTTTTCAATTACTTCAACGAGCCTTTCCGCAAAAGGCGTAGTTGGGTTCTTGGGTTTTGCCATATTTTACGCAGATATCTTCATAAAGCATATTGACTTTACGCAGTATTCTTCTTTATTGTGTTCTCAGTTACGAACAAAATGTTTTCAAAAAAACCGGCAGCAACCGGTTTGGGAAGTGAGCACGATGACCCGCAATCGCTGGGACAAGCACTCGATCAAGCGGAGATATACCGCCGAGGTTTTACCCTTAGTTCTTTGTCAGAGGCTTTGTCCCTTTCTTCAACCGATATTGCGGTTGCCTTGTCTCGTCGTTTTCCCAAAGCCGATAACGCAATTGCGAAATGGCTTGGTGTTGAACTGCATATTCTTTGGCCTAACCGATACGCCGCTTGCGGTCGATTGTTGCGCCAACAACGTCAATCTAGCAGACGCCGACGTCGCCACACCAGCCAAAACGTACCACGCGCATTGGCAGGAAAGAAGCAGCCTAGGCGCACCGGTGCCAAAGCCCACCACAAAAACTGTGAACAACACTTACTGAGCGAACATTCAGCATGAAAAACCAAGCCGTCGAAAACATCAAAATCACCGACATCAGCATCCCTGACAATAGGGCGCGTGAGCTCAACGAAAGCTGGGTGGAAGCTAGCGGGAATGATCGAGCAAAGCGGATTGATCAACGCCATTAGCGTCATCAAAATCGATGAAGGCTATCAGCTTGTTTCTGGCTATCATCGCCTTGCAGCGTTCATTACGTTAGAGCGCGAAGAAATTCCCGCTCGGCTGTCTAAGGCTAGCGACGCCAATGAGGCGCGGCTTGAAGAAGTAATTGAGAATATAGGTCGCAACGAACTCAATGCGTTGGACCGTGCGCAGCATCTTTTTGAATTGGACCGCACATATAAGGCACTACATCCTGAACTAGAACATGGGGGTGATCGCAAGAGCGCAGATGCCTTGGAAAATCAAACGGCCATCTTGGCCATTCGATCTGAAATTCTTGAAACTGTTGGATTATCCGAACGCGCAATTCGACGCGCTACCGCCATTTGGAAAGGCTTGTCCGAAACATCCAAAGCGACGATTCAAGGAACATGGCTAGCAGACCATCAAGCGGGGTTGCAACAACTCGCGTCTGAGAAACCGGCAATGCAGAAAAAGGTGTGTGATGTGCTGTTCGCTTCACCACCAAAAGCAACCAATGTTGCGGACGCCCTGACACTTATCGATCTGGGAAAATTGCCGAGTTACCACCACAAGAAATATGCCTCCATCAACAAAGCATTGAATGCCTTGCGCGACGAAGAACTCGACAACGTGTTCACGGTCCATGCGATAAAAATCATGGACTGGCTCAAGCGGACTGGCCGGGTCTAATCAGCATGGTGCGGCGCGACACAAAAACAATGGATATGTTCCGCGAATGGACGCCTGAACCTGTAGCTCATCAATTTGATGAACAGGTCACAAAGGGCGGCACACTCGATGTGAAGATCGCGCGTGCCTTAGCCGCTGCCATGATCCATGCGCAAGACCACCATGGTCTCAATCGAGATGCCATTGCTTTGGCGATGAGTGACTATCTAGACCAAAAAAATCACCACCAACATGCTGAACTCTTATGCCAGCCCTGCGCGTACAGATCACAAGATCACCTTGGAACGCACAATTGCACTGGCAGAAATCACCAAATGCACTGAGTTGCTTGGGTTCATTTGCGGCTTCTCAAACAGTGTCGTTGTGCCGGAAAAATACGCCGATGTAATCCGGCTATGGCAACTTGATCGCGCCGCCGCCGAACTGGACAACGAGCGCGCCGCTTTGCGCGGCAAATATGGGGGCCGAAAATGATACAGGAATGGTTCTCCGCCAAAGAAATTACCGATCTGGTGAAGACGCTGGATTGCCCTCGCTATCCATCATCAAAGAAGCGCGTAATCGAGTGGGCAAAACGCGAAGAATGGAATGCGAATGGTGATCTTTGCCGCAAACGAAAAGGACGTGGCGGTGGTTTTGAATATCATGTGACCTTGTTGCCCCACGACCTTCGGGACGAAGCTTTGACTCAACACGGCAATCAAATCATCGCCAAAGAACACGCGTCAGACCGCAAGGAACAAGATCGCAAGCGTGCCGCGCTTGTGACAACTGAATTGAGCGCGCGACAACGTCAAGTTATGGGAGCGCGCGCCGCCATTCTGAACGCAATTGAGGTTCATCAAGTTCATGAAGAACTGACACGGTTCCAAGCAATCAAACGTTTCTTGCTGACGCCTTCAATCTTTGGCGTTGAGCACGACACAATTATCAAAGCGAATGATCGCAAAAACGGCTCTGCGAGACTAGGCAAGTCCTCACTCTATCGTTGGTTTTCAATGAGAGACGAAATCGGCGTCGGCGCACTCGCACCATTGGCCACCAGAAAGAAGCAACCAGTGCCAGATTGGTTTGGTGCCTTCTTGCAGCACTACGCACGGCCACAAAAGCCATGCATATCAGAAGCTATCCGAGAATATGAGCGCGAACTTGGTTCGGGTGGATTTGTTCCCTCCTATGACCAAGTAGCACGGCTTGTTCGTCAGATGGATGACATTAGTAAAAACAGAGGCCGGGAAAGACCGCTTACCCTTAAAGCGCGTATGGCCTATGTGTCGCGTACCACTGACGACTTGCTACCCACAACAATCTACACCGCCGATGGAAAAACCTTTGATGCCGAAGTTCAGCATCCATTCCATGGCGGACCATTTAAGCCTGAGATTACATCCATCATTGACGTTGCGACGCGTAAATGTGTGGGGTTCTCAATAGGCTTGGCTGAGAATGCCGATGGGGTGATCGATGCCCTCCGACGATCAATTGAAACCCACGGCATTCCAGCCATCTTTTATGCCGACCGTGGCGCAGGTTTTAAGAACAAGAAACTCGAAGACCCGCTGACAGGTTTGCTCGAACGGCTTGGCATTACGCCTCACCATTCCCTTCCGAGAAACTCGCAAGCGCGCGGCATCATCGAGCGGTTCAACCAAACCGCGTGGAATGCCCTTGCGCGCCAATATGCAACTTACCTTGGCCGCGAAATGGATATGGAAGCCAGCCAATCCGCCCACAAACGCACCCGACGCGACATGAAGAAATTTGGCACAAGCCCCCTTCTCAAACCATGGGGTGAGTTCATGGCTGATTGCTATCAGTCGATTGAAGAGTACAACAACCGCATTCACCGGACGCTGAGAAGATCACCAAACACGGCATGGCACGAACATGAACAAAAGGGTTTTGAGCCAGTTACCCTACACGCCAATGAAGGCGATGATCTATTCCGCTCATATGAAGTGCGAAGAGCAAATCGCGGCCTGATCAAGTTCAACACAAACAACTATTTCTCATTGGACCTTGAGCCTTACAACGGCAAGTCGGTGATGGTTGGCTATGACATTCACGACGCGTCCAAAGTTTGGGTTCGCGAAATCGGTTTGATCGATGGCGAACAACGACCGGGTCGTTTGATTTGCATCGCTGAGTTTAACGGCAACGCCGAACGCTACATTCCACTGACCATGCAACGCAAGGCAGAAGAGACCAGAGCCAACGCGCGCAAGCAGCGTCTTGATGTCAAATATGATGAAGTCGAAGCTGAACTCAATCCGGCCTCTCTTTTGGACGCGACTGCAATACAGCCAATGGAAATCATTGAGCCGCGTCAGTCGCAGTCAAACACCATTGATCACGAACCACAATATTTAACAGCCGAAACCAATCCGAGCGCCAAAGTTGTGCGCCCATTGCGTTTTGCATCTGATGAAGAATTAGCCGCTTGGGCAATCGAGCACCCCAACGGTCTGGCCAGTAGCCAAATTGAAGTATTGCGTACCTGTCTGAACTCTCAGGCGAAGCTCGAAATATTGAAAATGTCAGGCATCGATGTGGACCGTTTACGAGACGTTGTCCGCGCCGCTGCCTGACACATTTGAAACGCAACACGGAACATCCAAGAAACCGTGCGCCCTTGAAAGGCTACTTATGAAAAATCGATTTGTCGAGACCTCAAATGTCTTACGCTTTCGAAAATCCATCACCGCTGTTGAAGAACGTGGTGCGTCTGAAACCTGTTTGATCGTTGTTGATGGTCTGCCGGGTTTGGGGAAAACCACCACATTACAAAACTGGGTAGCGCAAAATGACAGCGTCTATTTGCGCGCCAAAAGCTCGTGGACACCGAACTGGATGTTGGCCGAACTGCTAGAGGTTTTGCAGGTTCCAGTTCCCGGCTCCGCTCAAAAGAAATACAAAAAAAGCGTTGGCCGAACTCACCCATCGGTTCATGTCGGCCAATACTGAAAAACGCACGTTCGGCATTGTCTTTGATGAAGCTGACCACATTTCAGCCAAGCGAGAAATCTTAGAAACCATCCGCGATCTTTCGGACATGCTGGAAATCCCAACCATCCTTGTGGGCATGGGGCGCATCAACGACAACTTGAAACGGTTCCCACAAGTCGCTAGCCGCGTTTCTCAACGGGTGAAGTTTGAACAGGCTACCATAGAAGACACGCGCAAGATGTTTGACGAACTTTGCGAAGTCCAAGTTGCCGACGATCTTTTGCAGTTTGTTCACAAGATCACACAGGGCTTTAACCGCGAATTGCTGGACGCTATCTCGAAGGTTGAAAAGTTCGGCTTGCGTAACCCGCCCGAACAAGGCGGCATCACCATGTTCGACATGGCAGGCCAGCCAATCGTTGCTGACCGCAACACCTCACGCACCATCCACGTTCCAAATGAGGTGTAAACACATGGCTTATGCATATTGCCATCGCACCGGCGAAATCGGGCTTTGTGAAACACCCGAACAATTGCCTTCGCACACCATCGTTTTTGATCAGCACAAATCGCTCGATGATTTGCGAATTCGAACAAACGGGCGCGCCGGACATGACCCACAAACGGGCACCATTTTTGTGCCGGGCGTATTTGGTGAAACCAACCATGCACAAGCGCGTAACGAACTCGCAAAATGGCTTGAATGCAATGATTTGAGCAACCGTTGGTTTTTTGCCGACGACCTCAAAAATATGAACACCCAACAAGTCGGGGTGGCCTCATGATTGATCAAATTGCGAAAGAATGCGCACCGCTTGCACCCGGTGAAATCCAAACCACAATGCTCAACCATCTTTGCGATGGCTCATGCAAAACCATTGATGAATTGGATAATGAGTTAGCGTTGAACCGTCGCCAGATTTCAGACGGGGCGCGGCTTCTTATCATTCGCGGCTATGCCGAACGGATCGAATTGGGTTGTTACCGCCTCACTGAACTTGGCCAAGACGCAACCATGCATGGTGAAATCATCACCAGCGGTCCAGTGGCAAAAGATAGCTGCAAAGTCCGCAAACCATTTGCCAACACAATTCGTCAACGCGCTTGGCGCACGATGCGCATGGGTGACAGTTTCACCATTCCAAGTCTAACCATGGCGGCATCCACCAACGACGACAAGCAGCCAGAGAACAATCTACAGCGCTACATTCGCGCGCTTACACAAGCTGGTTATCTTGTCGCTTTTCCGGTTCCCCAAAAAGGAACACGCCCCGGCTCAAACGGTTTCAAACGGTTTCGCCTGATCAACAACACAGGTCCGCACGCCCCCACCATTCGGCGTGGCAACAAGTCCCTGTTTGACCGCAACCTGAATGAAGGCGAAGGGGGCGAAGTCTCATGGACTTAAACGAACCCGTCTATCTCAAACTGTTGCGTGAGAAAGTCAAAGAAGTCGGCTCAATCCAAAAAGTCGCTGACGAAATTGGCATATCGCGGACAAGCGCGTCCTTGCTCCTATCGGGCAAATACACCGCTAACACCGACAAGGTCGCAGCGACAATCGTCGGCTCACTAACCAATGGTCGTTTCTGTCCACATCTGCAAACTGCTCTGAGTGAACAGCAATGTGAGAGCTTTGCTGACAGGCCACAGCCGATGAGCGATCCACAAGCTCTTCGCCATTGGTACGCCTGCGCCAACTGTGAACACTCAAAAGCACAGGAGACAGCAAATGCTCAGCAATGACCTGCTTTCTGTTCTCTACTATTTGGATGATCGCACTGAGCTAAACGGCAGTGAACTTGAAAAGCTGACAATCCGCCTTGAGCAATGTCGCAATGACGCCAAACAGCTTGAACAAGCGATCACACCAAATGTCGTAACGCTTCACCCATCCGAACTCAAAGGAAACGTTGTGCCACTTCATGTGGCCCGACGCCGAACACCCTCACCCAACAATGATGGCGATATTGCTTAATCAAACTCCACATCAAAACCACCCATAGGAAAACAAAATGAACGACATTCAAACCAATCAAACAACACCGGAGCAGACACCGCCACGCCGAGGCTACATGCTTGATGCCAACGGTGCTGAATGGCCAATTGATAAGGTAAAACCCATCGACCTTGATCGCAACAAGCTGGTGATCGGATTGGCCACCAAGGCCAAAAGCGTAAGTGGCACCATTGCAGAGTTCAAAGACGAAGCCTTTGCGCAAATTGCAGATTTCGTGGCGCATTCAGCCAACCAATATGATCACACATTCCGAGGCAAGAAAGGCAACATGACGCTGTTCAGTTTTGATGGGCAGTTCAAAGTTGTAGTCGCTCGCGGCGAAACCCGCGCTTTTGACGAACGTTTGCAAGTTGCCAAAAGCATGATCGACCAATGCATCCATAAATGGGCAAAGGGTGCGAACAAGAACATTCAAGCCATCGTCAACGACGCATTCCAAGTCGATAAGGAAGGCAAGGTTTCGGTCGACCGTATCATGGGATTGAGGCGCGTGAGCATTGATGATCCAAACTGGAAAGACGCAATGGAAGCCATCGCCGATAGCATTCAGATCACCGGTTCAAAGCGTTACATTCGGCTCTATGAGCGTTCAGGCGAAAGCGAACAATATCTTCCTATTTCCCTTGATGTGGCTAGTGCGTGAGAAAACTCATGAACCCGGCATTGGCAAAAATCCACATCGCTAAAAAGCAACTCTGCCTTGACGACGACGCGTATCGAGACATGCTCGAACGCGTCACAGGTCAGCGCTCAGCAAAGGGGCTTGGTGATGCAAAACTCAAGTTGGTCGTTTTGGAGTTTCGCCGCATTGGCTGGAAACCAAAACGCAAAGATCACAAATTCAATACTGCCAAACAACCATTCCAAAGGCTCATCCACGCCCTTTGGCGTTCATGCAAAACAAAGGGCGTGATCCAAAACGGGTCGCGCCAAGCCCTTCGTTCTTTTGTCGAAAAGCGTACCGGCATCGCCGATCCTGATTTTCTGACTTACGCGCAAGCCGAGCCAATTATTGAAGCGCTCAAAGAAATGGAAGCGCGCCCATGAACAAAGATCACCACGATTTCGACGACCTACCTGTTTCGGTGCAAGACATTGCCGAAGCGCTAAGTCTGCGCGTGGTGATCAAACTGATTGAAAACTTTGGAGGGGTAGAATTGAGGGTTCCCCACAAACTTAAAGACAATCATAAGCTCATAAAATTGGGGCTTGAAGATGCACAGGCTTTATGTACTTATTGCCCCGGTGATACGATACATGTTCCAAAGTCGCTCAATCATGCAACCTTGCCAAACGGATTGCGGAACTTGAACAACTTCACACTCGAGACGAAGTTGCATTGATCCTTGGAGTAACACAGCGCCATGTTCGCCGCGTTGCCAACGGATCACCAAAATCCACCGATCAAATAGACCTTTTCGACGATTAGTTGCCTGTTGACGGACATTGTCCGCACCTTTTTGCATGTTGGTTAAGCCAATTTAGTCCTGTTACTCAATGACAGGATTTTCGACATGTCAGCCTTGCCAACGAACGCCTCGGGTCACGACCCTTCAGATTTCAAATTCATCAAACCAACCCGTCTCGTTGATCGAGTTTTTGTCCATTGTTCAGCCAGCGATTATGCGCATCACGACAATGTTGCAACGATGCGCCAGTGGCATTTGGAACGTGGTTGGTCAGATGTGGGTTATCACTATTTCATCCGCAAAGATGGCACCCTCGAAATCGGTCGCCCTATTGAGAAAACACCAGCGGCGCAGGGCGGCAACAATCGCGCGACCATTGCGATCTGTCTGCACGGCCTTGATAAAGAGAAGTTCACGTCAGCGCAAAAAGCAACGTTGAAAGCTCTGTGCTTTGCGATCAACACAGCATACGCCGCAAAGCTAACATTCCATGGCCATTGTGAAGTTGCCGCCAAGTCCTGCCCTGTGCTTGATTATGGACAGGTGCTGACACTTTCTGCCTCTGGTGTATTGCATGTCGACAAGCCCCTCACTCGCATTCAACGCCCTGCCATTGAAAACATCGCTGATCTTGAAGGGCCACAGACAAAGGACTTCTCTGATCTTCCAATGTTGATGATCGGATCGCGCGGTCCAAATGTCACTTGGCTGCAAAACAAATTGGTTTCGCTCAACTATCATGTTGGCGACGTGGATGGGAAGTTTGGTGGACTGACGCGAACCGCTGTTTTGGCCTTTCAAGCCGACAACCATTTGATTGAAGATGGCAAGGTTGGCGGCGGCACTTATGAAGCGCTTGAAGATGCTCAACCAAAATACCTAGAAGCCAACCGCAAAGCACAGGGCCTCGTTGGTCTAGCTTCGAACGGCTCACGCATAGCGCAAGCTCCATATCTCAAATGACGGTCGGTGGCGCAATTGGGCTAGGTGGGGCTGCAAATTTGCTTGAACAATCATCTGGCACCGTAACAAAGCTCTCGAGCGGGTTTAGTGTTTTCAAAGACGCACTGAACACCCTAGGCCCTTGGCTTGGCGCATTGGTGGTTGTCGGCGGCATCGTCATTGTGTTGCAAGCCCTCAAGGCTGGCCGTGCTCGCGTTCAAGATCACCGGACAGGAAAGACCGTATAAATGGCTTTCTTGCGCACAATACTCAAATCGATATTCGGTGGCGGCACAAGCATCTTACTGATCCTTGCCGTTACCACAGCACTTACCGGTGTTTCATACATCAAAGGCCGAACTGATCAATCTGCTCAGTGTCGCACCGCTGAGCTAACGCGCGACCTTGATTTGGAACGCGCCGACAAAGCGCGCCTGATCGAACAAACACAAATTGCTGATCAAGTTCGCAAAGACTTTGCAGCCCAAATCCTCAAAGACATTCAAGCGTTAGACATCGCTCAAACAACGGCCAAGGAATTTGCTGATGACATCAACAATCGCGAAAACACTTGTGATCCTATTAGTCCTGACGACGCTGCAAGGTTGCTTAAGATCAACTAGCCATTTGCCCGGTCAAAGCGCACCAACTCTCGCAAGTTCTGCCCTGCCCGATATTCCAGTGCGCGATCAAACGCGGTGCTACGAACCGGGTGTGAACGTTGGCGAGCAACCGCTTGTCGAACTTGCCCGCACCCGTGTCGCATTGGCGGATTGTCGCAAGCGCCATTGGCGCTTGGTCCAGTCCTATTTGAACTTCCTAAAGCTCCATGCCCAAACCAAGAAAGAAGCAAACAAATGACCGGACCTGAAACGTTTCTTGGTTTTAAGATCGCCACCATATTGACCGCAACGGCTGGGGCCGTGATCTCAGTGCTGCTCGAACTGCGCAACCATGACCTACTCACAGCAACCGGCTCGATCATTGCAGGGGTGTTCATCGCCATTGTCGCAACTGATCCAACGATTGATGCCTTGCGCCAGTTTGAACACCTAAATGTTTCCGAAAGTTGGGGGTACGCAATCGCCGCCGCATACGGCATCACCGGGCGCAACCTCATCATCTTCTTAAAGCGCGCATCCAAAGACCCGATTGCTTCAGTAAAAGCGGTCTGGCCATGGGGTAAGAAATAATGTCTGCCCCAAAGAAAACAGCCAAAGACGCTCGGCGCAAGTTTGTCTTCGAACGTCAAGCCATTCCAACAATCGCTTTTACATTGGGCGTTTCCGAAAGCACGGTACGCCGCTGGAAAAGTGCTGCCAGAGCCAATGGCGACAATTGGGATTTAGTCAAATCTGCAAACATGATTTCAGGCGAAGGCATGGAAGCCACCGTCGCCGATATGATTGAACGCTTTGTGGTGCAATTCCAAGCCACCATTTCAGACCTTGAAGCCGACAAGAGTATAGGCGCAATAGACCGTGCGAAAGTCCTAACAAGTCTGAGTGATGCATTTGCCAAAACGGTGGCCAGCGCCGGTCGCGTAGCACCAAAAATCTCAGAGCTCAGTGTTGCAACCGATGTGGTGAAACGCTTCGCAGATTATGTGCAAGCCAACTATCCCCAACACGCGGTGGCATTGCTTGAGGTGCTAGAACCGTTTGGCGTTCATTTGACTGAGGTCTATGAATGAAAAAGCTCAGCGCGCGCGATTTCAAGAAGAGCATTGAAGAGATCGCTGCGGTCTTGCGTCAGCAAATTGAGTTGGAAGTTGACGCATTTCCAGCCGATCCCAAATTGCGCGCTGAACGTTTGGCGAAAACTGCTGATCCTTTTACCGGCTATCGGTATTTTGCAGAAACATATTTTCCGCACTACCTCACCATGGCCCCAAGCGTTCTTCATGAACATCTATATGAGGATTTGCCACAAATTGTCCAAGACAGGAATGGCCAATACCGCTTGATCATCGCGCCGCGTAGCTCGGCCAAGTCCACCCATGTAAGTTTGATCTTTCCTTTGTGGTGCATCATTCGCAACCTCAAGCACTACATTGTTTTGATCATGGATGCGTTCGAGCAAGCCGCCGTGATGCTTGAAGCACTCAAAGCAGAACTCGAAGCCAATCCACGTCTTAAATATGATTTTCCTGACATCGTTGGTCAGGGTTTGACGTGGCGTGAAGGCGACATCACCACACGCAATAAAATCAAGGTTGAGTGTTTCGGTACCGGCAAGAAAATTCGTGGTCGTCGCCATGGACCCTATCGCCCCGACCTTGCCATCCTTGACGATATCGAGAACGACGAGAACGTCGACAACCCAAAGCAACGGCGCAAGCTTGAGAATTGGATTTCCAAAGCTGTACTAAAACTTGGACCGCCCGATGGTTCTATGGACGTTCTTTACGCTGGTACGGTTCTTCACTTTGATGCTGTGATTGTTCGGTTCTCCAAAAAACCAAAATGGAAAACCACTGAGTTTCGCGCAATGATTGCTTGGCCAGATCGCATGGACCTTTGGGAAATCTGGGAAGAGCTGTTTCTCAACCAGGGTGAAAAGGAAGCTGACGAGTTTTATGCTGAGAACCAGGGCGACATGGATCAAGGTGCTATTCTAAACTGGCCAGCCAACCACACACTAGGATTTTTAATGAAAGAACGTGTTGGTGAGCACTCAGCTTTCGAAAGCGAATACCAGAACAAACCAATCTCTGAAGACAACCCATTCCGCGACATTACCTTTTGGGTGCGCGAAAAACCAAACCTCATCACTTTTGGCGCAATCGATCCATCTTTGGGCAAACGCAACAAGGGCCGCGATCCATCGGCAATTCTGATCGGCGGCTTTGATCCTATCACCTTCGAAATGGATGTACTTGAGGCATCTATCCGCAAACGCCTGCCTGACATTATCATCAGCGAAACTATCGAGCTGCAAAGATTGTATCGGTGCAATTTGTGGTTTGTTGAAGCTATTCAGTTTCAAGAGTTTTTGCAAACCACCTTGATGAAGGAGGCGGCACGACAGGGCGTTGCTTTGCCAACAATTCCAGTTACGCCAAGCACCGATAAGGACTTGAGGATAGAGCGCCTTCAGCCACCGGTAAAAGCGGGATTGATCAGGCTTCATTCGTCACAACGCACCCTTATCGATCAACTTGAGCAATGGCCAGATGCAGACCATGACGATGGCCCAGATTGCTTAGACATGCTTTGGCAATTCGGTCTTCAATATTCAGGCGGTGCTTTCTCAGGTACGAGCGGCATTCACATGGCTGGTTCGCGGCCAAGCCCATTCAAAGGTTACTAACATGGCTAAGAACACTAAGACGCCACCCTTCAAACGTGGCATGGTTGCCGATGCCCGCAACGACATAACGATCCCATTCTTTTCGAACACCCTTCAACCGACCGACGACACACTCATCAAACGTGGCGGCGCAAAAGGTCTAGCCCTTTATGATGAAATCGAACGCGATACCCACGCATGGGCAGTTTTGCAAAAACGTAAGAAAACACTGGTTGCCCGCGAATGGGAAGTTGAGGCAGGCGGTGAGGATCAAATCGACATCGACGCCGCTGAGTTTGTAAGAACCCAACTTGAACGACTTGCTTTTGACCGTTTGTCCGAGGATCTACTCGACGCGACGCTCAAAGGGTTCGCCATATCTGAAATTATATGGGCACGTGAGGACAACCACATTATTCCTGAGCGGATCGTGTCACACGACCAAAGGCGCTTTGTGTTTGATGTAGATTGGAAGCCACGGCTTTTGACGATGTCCAACATGACGGATGGGGAACAACTGCCAGAAAGAAAGTTCATCACTCATCGCCATGGCGTAAAGGGCAACAACCCTTATGGACTTGGCTTAGGAACTCGATTGTTTTGGCCGGTTCTATTCAAGCGCGAGGGCGTAAAATATTGGCTCACGTTCCTAGAAAAATTTGCCTCACCAACTGTAATCAGTGAAATTCCGTTCGGCCTTCCAGACGATGTACAGGCGGCTCTGTTGCAAACACTTGAAGGCATTGTTCAGTCTACCGCGGCAACCGTTCCCATTGGAACGATGCCCCAATACCTAGAAGCAAGCCGGTCTGGCACAGTCTCATATGAGGACTGGTGTAAATATTGGGACAAACAACTATCGGTTGGGACACTAGGCGAAACCTTGACCACCGATATTGGTGACAATGGATCAAAAGCCGCATCACAAACTCACGCTGATATCCTTGAGCTTTTGGTCGATGCAGATGGCGACTTGTTAGCCGACACATTGCAAGCCACTTTGCTCAAGTGGATGATCGAATACAATTTTGCTGGTGCGAAAGTTCCCAAAGTATGGCGAGTGCGTTCAGCCAACGAGGTTGAGTTGGCAAAGTTACGTTTGGAGCGCGCCAAAGCATCAAGTGGCGAACACAAGGCCATTCGCGAAATCCTATCGAGTGCTGCCAAAATCGACGACGACGACGAAGCCAAACGGTTCCTTGTCGCAATGGCACCGCGCCAATTCGAAGAACAAATCACCGACGACCTTGTTGCCTCACGTCATGCATTTTTGAACACCCCTATCGAGACCTCATCCGAAACAGAAGCTGACGAACCTAAAAAAAAAACTTCTGAATTCTGACCAACCCGAATTTGCTGATAGAACGCCAGCCTCCACACAAGCCGCTATCGTTTCTGCCCTTTATGATGCTGGCGATGAAATTGAAAGCGCGCGCATTGAGGACATCAAAAAGAGCCTAACAGAAGCTAACGACTATGAAGCCGCCGCCCAGTCGTTGTTAGAGTTGCAGGCCCGGTGGACAACAGACCAGTTAGCCCCGCTGCTTGGCCAATCATTTGAATTGTCAAAATTGATGGGCCGTGAAGCAGTAATCCGAGAAATGGATGGCGACTTGGATGCTGACAGCTTCGCAGAAATTGAGGTGGTCAATCAATCATTCAAAGAACAGATCGACTATTTCAAACAAAAGGCTCCGCGACCTACCGCCGCTTGGACCGACATCATGCGAGGTGACCACGACCGTGCTTTTGTCATCGCCGGTGCAAAAGACCGCGACATGCTCAAAGACTTTCAAAACGCCTTACTCAAATCCCGTACCGAGGGAAAAGGCTATCGCGAGTTCTTGAAAGATTTTGACGCCATCGTTGGCAAATTCGGCTGGTCTTACAATGGGGAAAGAGGCTGGCGTTCCAAAGTCATTTACGAAACCAATGTGCGCACTTCTTATATGGCTGGCCGACTTAAGCAAATGCGCGATCCTGCCGTCATCAAAGCTCGGCCATATTGGCAATACCGTCATGGCGTTACCAGAAAGCCAAAATTCGCGCGTCGTCAGCATCTTGCATGGCACGGCCTAGTGTTACCCCATGACGATCCGTTTTGGACCACCCACTACCCGCCCAATGATTGGAAATGTTCTTGTGGTGTCAGAACGCTTTCCAAGTTTGATTTGGATCGGCTAGGCAAATCCGAGCCGAACAGTTCACCCAATATCGGGAAAGAAGCTTATCTCGACAAGGCAACAAATCAACTGATTGAGAAACCGCAAGGTGTTGGTTTTGGTTGGGATCATCAGCCCGGTGATCTTTGGGAACGTGGACTTGTACCCTCAATCCTTGACGCGCAAATCACTGACTTAGTTGATCTCGACAATGCTGTTGATTTGTCTGACCTCTTGACCAAAGCAAAGCCCTTCAAGTCCAAACTGCTGCCTGAAGGAAAAGACCCCACATTTTACGTCAACAAGTTCCTGTCGGCTTTCGGAGCTCATCAAGGCAAAGGGGTTTTGTATAAAGACAAGGCAGGTGAACACATCATCATTTCGGATGAGTTGTTCAAAGACGGTCAAGGTGGACTTAAAGTCCTCAAACGCGGTCGCAACATTCACATGGCCCAAATGGCCGAAGCGATCAAAGACCCAGACGAGATATGGATTGGAGTTGCTGAACGCAACATTCCCGACCTTCAGGGCGGTGGCAAAGAACTTGTTCTTGATCGCAAGTACATTCGGGTTGATCCGAAGACCGGGCTTTTGGCAATTTTCGAGCTGTTTCAAAATGGCTGGACAGGCAAAACAGCGTTTCAACCGCTCAAGAAGAATTCAGTTCGAACGGACGTAAACCAAATCAACAAACGGCGTCGCGGAAAACTGATCTATCAGCGACCAAAATAAAGGCCCGACAGGGATGATCCTTCGGGCCAATGGTAACGGTATTGCAGGGGTAACATCACCCTTTCTCGCTACCCCATAAACATAGCTGAAAATGGAGACGATTTCAATGTCCGGTATTTCGATGAAAATATCCATTGTCGACAAGGAATTGTCAGCAACTTTGGAAAGGCTTTATAGTCACGCTGGTGATCTCACACCGTTCCATGCCAATGTTGGCGAACACTTTTTGAACTCAATCCAAGATCGGTTTGATACTGAAACCGCACCTGATGGTTCGAAGTGGGCACCTCACGCGCCTGCAACGGTTCAAAGCCGATTGCGTCGCAACGGAAATTCGCCCCTCACTCTATTACGGGAAACTGGCGAGCTTGCTGGATCATTCAATTATGAGGCAACCAACGATCACGTAAATATCGGAACGCCAGTTATTTATGCGGCAATCCAGCATGGCGGCGGCAAGACAGGGCGCAACCATACGACGTCAATTCCATCTCGTGAGTTTATGGGTACGTCATCAGAAGATGAATTGGCAATTTCCGAAATGGCTGAGACATATTTGAAGTTTTAGTGTGGAATGCCAGAACCTGACCTAACCGCTACGTTAGACCAGAACGTTTTGTTGTGGCCATCGATTGAAACCATAGGACAAAGTTGCCGTTCGCTATCGAGTTGTTCTAGACCGAACTGAGAAAACTCATATTCTGATTTTCGCCCACGCAGGAAATTATCAATCAGATGATTTGTTCCGAAAACGCCCCTGAAGGAAGTTTGGTGTTGGATGTACTTTTTGTCTGCATAGCTTCAGTGCGATCGCAATCGCCACGAGGTAGGGCCAAGAGTTATTTGCAATTAGCTGCATTCTACTCTTTAGACCAGTTCCCGAATGCTGACTTTTCTGCAAGCGAAGTTCTTGAAGCTTTATATCAATCGCCTTTTTCGTTGTACCCCAGACGGCTTTCAACTCTTCCGGAACGATTCCGTCATCTGGTTCCACTTCGCCCGAGATACCACTTTCATTTAGTCGAATCTTGAAGGACTTACCCTCGCTTAGGGAACGAGCTAGACTAAGTTTCTTGTTATCTTCTGTCCTCATGTAGCGCAGATGTTCCATCATCAGTGCGCCATTAACACGAACAGAATTAATGGACTCACTACAGCAAATGTCGTCCTTTTCTTCGTAGATTCCGAGTTTTCTTGAAAACCAAACAAACCAGTCTCTTCCTGATCCTCTGCTCATAGAAACGTTTTCGTTCTTGTAAATACCCTTGTTGTATTTTGCATCGTCTACAATGCGGTTTGCATCCGCGATATATTCTGAGTGTTCTGGCATCTGACTCCAGAGATCAAACATCGTGCTTTTTCTAAACAACTCTTCAGTTTCCAAAGCACTTACTTCCCGATGGAATGTTCGTGCGCCACTTTTAAGCGCGCTCAGCTCAGTCCCCAGCCGTTTTGCGATATCTCTGCGATTATCATAACTCTTGCAAATCTGCAGCGCGGAGTAGCTTTCCCCATGGTACAATCGCGGTCGTAAACTCGACTAAATTCATCGATTAAATCTATTCGAAGCAGCTCGATCTGTTCAGCAAAATTCACAAGATTTGACCGATAGAATGTGTCAGCGTCACCCGATACTCCTATCCACTGTTGCGAGTTGGATTGCTCCAGTATGGTTTTGTCGTAGTATGTTTGCTCCGGAGAAATGTGTTGGGCACCAAAGTAGAGGACTAAGGAAAATAGGCCGAAGCAATAATAAACATAGTCGGTTTCTTCCTTCTCCAACACAAAATTGCCGAACCATGGAATGAGCAAGGCGGCGGCAAAAATAATGATCGCGTAAACAAAGAAGGGAACTTCGAAGGCAATAGAAACTATTGCCACGCCCACAAATACCGCAGTTAGCGCGACCACCTTCGCCAACTCTTTAGCGGATAGTGTTTTCGGCTCATCTAGGCTGACTTTTGATTTGGCAGGCAAATTATCTACTCGCTCACAATATGCAAAATACGAACCTATTGAAGCATTTTTCGACATACGCAACAAGGACTCAAAGCGGTCTTTTGGGACTACACGCTGTTTTCCAGTTTCGGTCAGAAACTAGTGACGTTCCACATTTAGGCGAAAACATCACTATCAATTTTAAGCCTCACTGAGGCCAGCAGGACCAATTTTCGCCGCAACCATAGCTAAAACACACACCACACCCCGTTAGAGGGGCGTTAGAATCGCAGGAAACGCCTTTCAAAGTTCAAGTCCGCCCTGCAAACTACATTTGGAGCTTGAATTTACGCAAAACCCGATGCATGGTGTTCACATCTTCAAAACATCAGCACTCTGAACCGCGCGGACATTGTCCGCCTTTTTTTTGTATCTGGTGTCGGGGCATTCTCAACTCAACAATTTGAGTGAGACATATGCCAAACAAAAACACATCGACCAAAGCCCGCATCGAAGTTTTCCGCACTGGCACATTCACCCCAATGTCAGGTGTAGCCATTTCCTATGGTGCTGACGATCTGGAAAACATCGTCTCAAATTATGATTTTGAAACGGCACCCGCTCCAATCGTCGTTGGACATCCTAAAACGGACACACCCGCTTTTGGTTGGATCACTGGTTTTGAATACGACAAGGACGCTGATCGCCTTTTTGCCGATCTCGATCAAATTGACCCCACCTTTGCCAGCCAAGTCAATGCAGGCCAGTTTAAGAAGGTTTCGATGTCCTTCTTTAAACCAGATGCCCCAAACAACCCCGCGCCCGGCAATTGGTACCCAAAGCACCTTGGCTTTCTAGGTGCGACCGCGCCTGCTGTTTCTGGCCTCAAGAACGCTTCGTTTGCTGAAGCCGAAGACGAAACGCTCACGTTCGTTGCCTCATTTGGAGAAACAGGCTTTGAAGATACGTCCAAACTCTTGCGCGGCCTGCGCGATTTCATGATCGAGAAATTTGGTCTCGAAGTCGCTGACGATGTTCTGCCCTCTTATCGATTGGATTGGTTGGCCGACACGACCTTGGACACCAAGCCCGAATTGGACGCCAATCACGAGGCATCCCCCCTTTCATCATATTCAGAACCAGCCCTTGAGGAACCCGACATGTCCGAACAAGAACGCGCGGCCTTTGAAAAAGACCGCCAAAAACTCAAAGCTGATCAAGATGCTTTTGCTGAAAAGCAAAAAGCTGATCGCGCCAAAGACAATGCAGCATTTGCGGAACAGTTGGTCAGCGATGGCAAATTGCTGCCCGCATCTAAGGACAAGGTCGTAGCACTTTTGGGCGCTTTGCCGCTCGATCAAGAAATGTCGTTCTCAGAAGGCGAAGACGCCGCAACTTTTGCTGTTGCGCTCAAGTCGATCCTACAAGCCCAGCCAAAAGCCATTGAATTTGGTGCAACAGATTTGGGCGATGAATTGAATGAAACAACATCTTCATTCGCCGCCGATGGAAAGCAAGTCGACACGGCTCAACTCGCCATCGACGCCAAGGCAAGCGCATTCCAAAAGGCCAACCCCGGCACTGATTATCTCACAGCGGTTCAAGCCGTCAGCTAACAGCGGTTTTTGACCGCGCGCTAGGAGCAATTCCATGAATACCTATTTGAGCATTCTAAGCCTCACCCTTGTCGCAACAGCGCCAATCGCTCACCAAGACCTAATTGGGTTCGACGACGCGCCCGTCACAGCCGACGACGCCCCAGTAAAAGCCGTCGCCCAAAACCCAGCGTCAATTGGTGACGCAACGGCAGGCACAGCCATTGGCACAACAAAGGTCAAAGCCAACGGTGTGGTGACAGCAGGCGATAAACTGATTTCCGCTGCAGCCGGTGGCGTCAAAACAGCCGGTGTTGATCCTGCCAATGTTTTTGCAACAGCGCTCACCAGTGCGGCAGACGGCAAGCAAGTCGAAATTCTCATCCGCTAACCGCCAACATTCTTCGAAGGACTTCTCAAAATGAACGATACCCTTAACAACAGAAATGCGGCGGTGATTGACGTATTGCTTTCAAAACATGCGCGTGGCTATCGCAACATGGAATTCATCGGCCACAACCTTTTCCCTCGCGCGCCAGTTTCCAACCGCGCCATGCGGGTCATCAAGTTTGGCAAAGAAGGCTTTCGCATGATCAACGCGCGCCGAGCACCCGGTGCCGGAACGAAACGCGTTCAATATGGCTATGCGTCCGATCCAATTGGGTTGGTGCAAGACAGCCTTGAGGGTTTGGTGCCAATCGAACATCAACAAGAGGCCCAAAGCGTTCCCGGCATTAATCTTGGCGCGAACGCTGTCAATATGGTGCTCGACATCATGGATTTGGGTTTGGAGTATGAGATTTCTCAACTCGCACTCAATGCCGCAACCTATGCAGACAACAACAAGCTTGCTTTGACCGGCGCTGACCAATGGTCTGATCCATCAAGCGATCCTGCCGCTGATGTGAAAGCTGGGCGTGAAGCCATTCGTCGCATGATCGGTCGCTATCCGAACGTGTTCCCAATGGGTGCATCGGTCTTCAATATCCTAACCCAACATCCAAAGATCAAAGAGCAATTCAAGTTCACAAGCGCAGACAGCATCACCGCTGAAATGCTCGCTCGTTACTTTGAAGTTGAAAAGGTTTTGGTCGGCAAAGCGGTCTATTTGCCTGAAGACGCCAAAGACGACGAACCAGCAACAGACATTTGGGGCAACGCCGCTTTGTTGGCCTATGTGCCGCAAGCTAATGAAGGCAACTTCCAAGTGCCATCGTTTGGCTACACCTACGAGCTGAACGGTTACCCGCAAGTCGAACAACCCTATTACGACCGCAATCAGAAAAGCTGGATTTATCCAACAACCATCGAGCGGCGTCCGCACTTAACCGGTGCTGAAGGCGGTTTCTTGTTCCCTTCACCCATCGCTGCCTAACCAGCACCCTATAAGAAGGTCAAACGACAATGGAAAACGCAATCACAACAATGCCGGTCAAGCGCGATGGCAAAGTGCTACCAACCGGCTCACCACTTGAACTCGAAGAAGACGAGTTCAATGAGCTTCTTGCACAAGGCATCATTAAGCCTGACACGGCTGACGATGCGTTTGACGAAAACGCCGCTGAGAAACTCAAAGATCGATTGGCTGCACTCATTAAAGAGGGTGCCACATTCGAAGGCTTGAACATGCAAAAGACCAAAGCTGCGCTTGGCGAGGGTTTTGATCATGCCAAACGAGTTGAAGTTGATGCAGCCCTAGCGGCCATCGCACAACAAGCCAACGACTAACCCGCTGACCTAACCAGTGGATGGTGGTGGACCGTTCCTTGCTCACGGCCCACCGCCCCAAACCCCAAAAAGCTGAGTTGAGATGATCCAACTAATCACCATCGAAATTTTGAAAGACCATGTGAGCGAAGACGAACTTATGCGTCTAGCTGGCACTGGTGATTTTCGCGACGACGATGGCCGCACGTTGGATAATGTCAAAATCAGTCAGGCAATTGATTTCGCATCAGACTTGGTGGGCGGCTATCTGGTCAAACGCTATCCAAGCTTTGCCGACTTGCAAATCGAACAGGTACCAACTGTTATCCAAGGTTATGCTTCAGACATTGCTCACTATCGACTACGCCTTAAATCTGGTGATCAAAACGATGTCACAAAAGAAGTACGCATCCGCAACGACGAGGCTTTGGCTTGGTTGAAAGATGTTTCGCGCGGCACCATCAACATTGATTTTGGTGACGCATTGCCGACCAGCCAAGGTGCGTCTTCGCCAGCCGGAAATGTTCAGAGCTCATCCCCTGCTTCGCGTATCAATCAAACTTTGGCGGGTTACTAAGATGACAGCCATCAAGCACGTCCGCTCACCAAACCAACTAGAACGAATTGAAGATGCTCTGATCAATCAGCTCAAAACATTCGTTTCCAAACTGGTCAAGATTGAGAGCTATCCCGGCGATCCAAACACCTATGATTTTTCAGGTCTTGAGTGCGCCATTCTCGTTCACTACCGCTCATCAAAATACAAAGCTTCAGAAGATGTGGGCAACAACGCGCAAAAGCGTCGAGTGAACTTCTCATTGGTTTTGCTCAGTCGCACATTGCGCGATCAAACAGGGATTTATCAAACCCTTGAAGACATGCGCCTCGCGATCCAAGGCCAATCGCTTGAAGGCTCTGACGCCGTCGAAATCATCTCTGACGACCTGATCCGAGAAATCAAAGGCCAATGGCAATGGGAAATTGTTATCGGCCTCAACCTGCCAGCGGTCGCTAGAAACTATCAACACCCGGCAAATCTTACACCAAACATGCGCAAATCTCAAAAGGATCAATTCAATGACTGAGCTCATATATCTAGGCCCGAATAGTTCCATCTATCTTGGTGAAGGTAAGAAGCGCGAAGCCAAACCATTGGTGACGGGCGTCTCCTACAAAGACCTGCCCCAAGACGAGCAAACCGTAAAAACCCTGATTGCGCGCGGTTTGCTCGTTGAAGCGGCAACAGCACCAGAAATCACCAACAAGTAATTCATAGCCGCTCACTCGGCACGAACCAAAAGGACTTTCAACATGCCAGCAAACTTTGTTCACGGCCCAGAAGTCATCGAGCACAAAGACGGTGTTACCGTTGTGCGGGATGTCAAGTCAGCCGTAACCTATGTGAACGGTTGCGCCAATATTGGCGCGGTTCATGACACAGCCGAAAAACGCGCTGAGTACATCAACAAACGCCACATCGTGCGATCACGCGCCGATGCCGCTGCAATGTTTGGACCGCAAACGGATGGGTTTAATATCCCTCAAGCGCTTGATGCCATCTTTGATGAGAGCGCCGGTGGAACGATCATCGTCAACAATGTATTTGATCCTGACACGCATGCCAATGTGGCCGCTGTCACCGACGCTGAAATTGTTGGTGAAGTGAAAGGCGATGGTTCACGCACCGGACTGCAAGGCGCTGTTGAATGTCACAACCGTTTTGGCTTCTTTCCCAAAATCTTCTTGTCTGATCGCTCATCCATTGCAGGTGTTCGCCTCGAAATGGATCAAATGGCACACCTACTAAATGGCCACGCGGTTTGTGATCTACCAATTGGATTGACCAAACAACAAGCCGTTGAGGCGCGTGGTACCGAAGGCGATGCCAATACATCGAGCGCGCGGACCATTCTTTGTTACCCGCACGTCAAAGTGGCCGATCTGGTCAGCGGTAATGAGCGGCTTGAGCCATTGTCGCAACGTCTTGTTGGCGCAATGATCAACACCGATTTGCAAGAAGGTTATCACCACTCACCATCAAATCGTGAAATCCACATTGTTGGCACTGAAGTTGACATCAATTTTGTTCCCGGCTCATCGCAAAACGATACTGACATGTTGAACGAAGCTGGCATCGTAACGTGTATGCGCTCGTTTGGTACCGGCTTTAGAACATGGGGCAACCGTTCGGCGGCATTCCCATCTTCAAGCCATGTCGAGAACTTCATTCATGCTCGTCGCATTCTTGATCAAACCCATGAAGCTATCACGCATTTCTCAATGCAGTATGTTGACAAACTTGGTCATCGCAAAAACGTCGAGGCACTTGAAGAAGGCGTGAACGCTTATCTTCGTCGCAAGATTGGCGATGGTGTTTTCTATGGCGCTAAATATCGCTTCGACAAAGAAAAGAACACCAAGGAACAAATCGCCGATGGTCGGTTCCACTATGTCCTTGAGTGCCACCCCACATCAGTTATGGAGCGTCTAACGCACCATTCCTATGTGGACACCAAGTTCATCGCTAGCGCACTTTCATTGGCTGCATAACGCCAAAGCGAACAAAGGAACAATTCCATGTCTCAAAAACTAGGAAACATCACCCAAAGCGATGTCTATCTCAACGAGGTCGACATTGCTGGCCGGTTGGCCGAACTGGACCTTGGCTCAATCGAGCACACCGAGGTTGAACACTCATCACTTGGCATGATCGCCGTGCTTGCTTTGCCCGGTCGACCCGTCAAAGCCATCAAGGGAAAGCTAAAGTTCAATTGGCTCGACGAAACGTTGCAACGCCAACTGTTGAACCCGACGAAAGTCGTGAAAATTCAGGTTCACTCATATGTCGATATCTTCGACGAAGACGGTTTGAGTACCGAGCAGTCACACACACTGGTCACGCATCTCAAATTTATGTGCCTGAAGTCTGGCGGCTCGTCTGCAAAGAACGGTGATCAAATGGGAGGCGATTATGACGTGTCGATCACCAGCTTTGTTCAAAAGGTCTATGGGCAGGATGATCCGATTATCGAGTTCGATGCTTCAACCGCATTTACAATATCAATGGCGAGCCGGTCTGGTCGCTTTGATGGAAATCCCTTTCCCACGTCTATTTCAACGCCTGACAACTGCTATGGGCAAGGCGTGGGGCCCATCCAATTTCCAGCTTGAATCGCAAACAGACAGAGCCTGCGAGCTCGTTGCTTGGGAGTTCCATAAGTATGCCAATTTGAACTGCTGCCTCCATTAATAAATAGCCGCCAAGCTGCGTACACTGCTTGAGGTGAAGCAACTGACGCCGCAAACTGATCAGCATCACGCTCACGCGCAGTAGCATGCATACCCGGCTGGAATTGGTGGCCCAAATATACGTGGCCGTGTTCATGCGCCTTGAAGAACAAACACGCCAACCCAATTTGTTGGCAAATATAAGGGTTATAGATGATCACCGCCCCGGTCGGCGAGTACGCGTAAGGATAAACAACCGCGATATCTTGAAGATTGGGGTTCGGGTATTCCGGAGTTGCGGTTTGTGCAATTGCTGCATGGGGAATAAACAGTGATAACAGTATCAACAATGCTCTAAACATAGTATTCGTTCCTTTAATTTACCCAAGAATTAAACAACCGCAGACATTACTAATCAACCCCCACCAAATTGACCTTTGTTCTAAGGCGGACTTTGTCCGCCTTTTTTTGTGTTCTCATGCGCCTAATTTGAACTCATAAACCACGACGAGCCTTGTCCAAAGAGGGGTGGTTGGTGCATTGCCCGCCACCCCACATCGACAAATGCAAAAGAGGAAATTATGAGCGAGAAAAAACCCGTTAAACTTGAGGGCGTTCGCGCCAAGCTTGATGCCCACAAAACAGCGGCAAGCGATGAGGCCAGCGTCAAAAGCAAGACTTTGCCAAAGTCCAAAGTTGACGTCGCCATTCCCGGCTTTATCAATCATGGTGCTTGGATGCGCGCCCAACGCCTTGCGGGCGGCGACACAGCCAAAGCACAAGCCGCCTTTGTTGCTGAAGTCACAAAATTTGAAGGCGAAAAACTCAATATCACCGAAATGACTGAACTATGCGATGCGCAAGACGTATTGTTCTTGATCGGCATGATCTTTGGCGACGACGACACGCCAAAAGTGGGAAACGACCAAGCGATCCAATAACGCTATCAACGGCATTGGATCACGCCTACCTCGTTGAGAGCGGGTTTTCTAACACTGAGCTCAACGCCATGGATGAAGATGAAATCCATCAACATTTAGAAGCGCGCATGGAGTTAGAAACCTTGCGCGCTGAAGCTGCCAAAAACGCCAGTTGATCACCAAGCAATTGAGCAAAGCCAACCCCAAAAGGTGACGCATGAAATTTTCAATGATCTTTGAGGCCGTCGACAAGGCGACCCAAACCATTGGAAAAATTCAGCAGGGCATTAAGGGCGTTGCAGCGGCCACCGGCAAAGCTGCGAACGCAAGTCTTCAGGCAGGCAAAACAGCCGCCAAAGGCCTGACGATGGCCGCTGTTGGCATGTCTGCTTTGTTGGGTGTAGCAACCGCCGATGCAATGGCTTTTGAAAGTTCGATGGCCGATGTCAACAAAGTCGTTGAATTTCAAAGTCCCGAACATTTTGCGGCCTTTGGCAAAGACATTCTTACAATGTCGACCCGCATTCCTATGGCGGTCGATGGACTAGCAGCAATTTCCGCTGAGGCGGGTGCGGCTGGTATCGCGCTTGAAGACAATCTCAGGTTCACGGAGTTCACTGCAAAGTCCGCTGTAGCGTTCGATATGGCAGCGGCGAATGCTGGTGATAGTTTTGCCAAAATCCGCAATGTTTATGGCCTCACTCAAACCCAACTTGAGGGCATGAGTGATGCGGTCAATCACCTTTCAAACAACATGGCGTCCAAAGCGCCACAGATTATAGATTTCATGAACCGCGCAGGCGGTGCTGCACCCATGCTTGGTGCTTCAGCCACCGAAATGGCAGCCATTGGTTCCGCCATTATCGCAACCGGCACCGCGCCTGAAGTTGCTGGTCGTGGCATCACCGCCCTTGCGACCAAACTTGAGATCGGGGGCAAAGGCGTTGACAACGCGCTCAAGTCTATTGGCTTAAGCCACACCCAACTGATGGCCGAAATGCAGACCAATCCGGGCGAAGGATTGGTCAAGTTATTTGAAGCCGTCAACAAATCAGAAAACGGCACCAATGCGCTCAAGGACTTGGTGGGACAAGACTTTGTCGACGATTTTGCAAAATTGGCCAATCGCTCTGATCTTTTGGCGCAAAGCTTAAACCTTGTTGGCGATGCGACGAACTATGCCAGATCGGTTCAAGGTGAATTTGCAACCCGCGCCGCGACCACAGCGAACTCAGTTGAACTCTTACAAAACAACACGCGCGCCCTTGGTGTTGAAGTGGGATCGCAAGTCCTGCCTTATCTCAATACTGGCCTCACCAAAGCAATCGAACTTATGCAAACAGCGAGTGCTGAAGGGTCACAAGTTCGTGCAGCTTTTGAAGCGCTCGTGGCGTTTTTCTCTGAGTTCTTTGAACGTCTAAAAGTATGGGTCGAGCCACTAAGCATCGCAATGAACGACATGTTCGCAGCACTTTCCAAAGTAGGCGATGCCTTCGCCAGCATCATGTCGCGTTTTACAGATGGTGGCGAAGAACTCACTTTTGCACAATCCGTTGCTGATTTTACAGGCGGCGCGATGAAACTGGCGCTTGAAACCGTCAACGGTTTGGCGACGGCCGCCGAATGGGTGCTTACCGCTTTTGACAATGTCATTGCCTTTTTCCAAGGCAGCGAAGTCAATTGGGCAGAACTGTTTCCACCCATCGCCATGCCTTCTTTTGACAGTGAGGCTTTGCAAGCTGCACTAAATGGCGTTGTGCAATTTGTGTCGGACGCATGGTCAAGGTTGCAACCGATCTTTGAGAAGATTTTGGGTGCAGCAGGCAATCTTGGCGAAAAGATCGGCGGCACCATCAATGTCGCCATTGAAGGCGCACAAGCCGCCATGAATGCCATCCAAGGCCCAAAGGGTGTTCACCGTGTTTTTGAAGAACTCAAAGGTTTAGCCGGTCAGGATTTTTCAAGCGAATGGGGCCATCAATCATTCCAACTTGGCGAGGCGCTAACTGAAGGCTTGGCATCTGGCGCGGTCTCAATGCAAAACTATCGTGCTGAACTCACCAAGGTGGTTGAGACAGGCGGGCAATATTCAGCAATCGCCGATCAAATGCTAAAGGCGTCGCAACAGTTGGACGCCTTTAGTATGCCAACGCCAAAACCTGCGATGTCGATGGACGATATTGAAAAGGCAAACGCCAAGGTTTCTGCGTTAAATAAAGCGGCCAAATCCATCCCGACAGCGATCAGCGCCGCAATGGTCAAAGTAAATTCGATCCTGTCAGGCGTGAGCTTAATCGGGCAAGGCGAGCGCATCATGTTGTCCCTCGCGACCGGCATGGAACGCGGCACCTCAAAAGTTGTGGCCGCCGTTGCAAAGGCCACACAAAAGGTGCGCGATCACCTCCCCTCATCACCGGCAAAAACCGGACCGCTTTCAGACATTCACCGGCTAAAGTTTGGTGAAACTATCGCCCAATCCATCAACGCCAAACCAATGGTTGCCGCCATGCGCGCAGCCGCTGGCGCAACAATGGCAGCAGCAGCTCTATCAAGTCCTGTTTTGGCTCAAGCCAAGACAAGCAACGTCGCTAAACAATATGGGGCCCGCGCTTCACAAACCCAAAGCAGTGAAGCGCCGATCACGATCAACTACCAGCCCACAATGCATCTTTCTGGTGGCGCTCAAGACGCACAACAACAATTTGCCGACATGCTCAAACAACATGCAAGCGATATTGAAAAGATCGTTGCCGAACAGCAGCGTCTTCGCAGCCGGAGGAACCACTAATGATCGCGTTTTTTTCTAGGTTCTATTCCGCTTGGCTCCACGGCATTAACTGGCCCAACTGGCCAATCCAATGAACGCAAAAAAAACGCTGGTTGAATATCCAGTCACGCGCGGCAAACCCGTTTTGCATAAAGTAGGTGAAGAACTCGACACCCAACAAATCGATTTCTTTTTCTCTGAAGAGTTTTGCAATCCAGCTGCCGAGCTCGTACGTCTTCAAATGGCATATAAGTTGGATTTGCCACTACCGCTCAGCCTTGGCAACGGTGCCTTTTTTTTGGCAAGCGTTATGTGGTCGAAGGCATGTCTGAAGTCATCCAGCACACCGACACGCGTGGCAATGTCGTTCGCGTTGAAGCATCCATGTCGCTTAAAGAACGGCCCGTCGCCAGCCTCTTTGGTTTATTGACCTCAATTGCGATTGGCCGCGCGCCCGCAATTTCATCGTCGGCCAATGGCAACCCGAACGCAAAGCGATAGGCGGCAAACATGACAACCCAACCAACATTCTTTGAGCACACAACCAAGCAAGGTGATCGTTGGGATTTGCTCGCCTATAGCTATTATGGTGACGTGCGCCAACAATCTGTCTTATTGGAAGCCAACCGCCGCCTGTTCCTTGATCCACTCGTCGTTCCGCCAATGATTTTGGACAGCGGATTGGTTCTAAAAATCCCAGTTATTGAAGTAGCTGAAGAACTAACGCATGGCTTGCCACCATGGAAAACAAGTCAGCCAACATATGGCGATGGCACATCATGAGTTTGGCCACCGGACCGCGCACCATCTTGATGTACAAGGGCGTTGATATCTCGTCAGAGCTCGCGCCGATGGTCATCTCAATCACCTACACCGACAATTTGCATGGCGAAGCCGACGAAATTCAAGTTCAAGTCCATGACAAAGACGGGCGTTGGAAAGGCTCTTGGAAGCCAGAACCGGGCGATATCATGGACCTAACGATCATTGATGCGAGCGGCGCTAGCCTGCCATGCGGCGAATTTGAAATCGATGAGCCTGAAGCAAGCGGTTCAAGATCAGGCGATTTCATGACCATACGTGGATTGGCCGCACCAATATCCAAAGCGCTGAGAACCGAAAACACCTTTGGTTATGAAAACAAAACCCTCAAAGCAATTGTTGGCGAGGTAACTGGGCGAACTGGTTTAAGCCTTGAAGGTCAGATCAAAGACTTGTTTTTTTGAAAGGGTCACCCAACGACGCGAACGAGACTTGGAATTTCTAACGCGCTTGGCTGAAGAAACGGGTCACTATTTTACAGTCAAAGGCAAACGAGCGATTTTCACTGAGTTCAAAACCATTGATGGTTTGCCGCCTGCCCTAACGGTCTTTCATGGCGACCGGCAATTGATCAGCTACAGCCTGAAGGCACAAACCGCTGACACTTATTCCAAGGCCAAGGTTTCTTATCTCGATCAAAACAAGAAAACGCCGACCAATGCCGAAATTGAAGACAGCGAGATCAAAACAGGCGACGTCCTCAAAGTGAGTGGTCAGCGCGTCGAAAGCATAGCCCATGCCGACGCCCTGGCTAACTCAAAACTGCATTTCAAAAACCGCCTTGCAAAAACTGGAACAATTGATCTGGTCGGCACATCGAGCATGGTGGCTGGCGCCACCGTCAAGATGGCTGGCTTTGGCCAATATTCCGACACCTATCTTGTCAATTCATCAAGCCACAATATTAGCCGTGGCGGTCACACTTGTTCAGGGGCACTGGTAGATGCGCGCGCAAAATGAGTTTAACCAAAACAGCGTCATGAAGCGCGGCATCGTGGTTGAGCGCGATCCGGCAAAAATGAAAGTCAAAGTGCAGTTTGACGACGAGGATGGCGCAAGCTCTATGTGGATTGATGTACTTGGCCTGTCAGCCGGTGCCGTCAAAATGTTCTCTATGCCCGGCGAAGGAAATGAAGTCTGGTGTGGCATGGACGCTAAGGGCGAAGATGGCTGTGTCCTTGGCTCAAAGTCCAACAATGAAGACACGCCGCCAGCCGGATCAAACGACGACATCATACTTGAATGGGGTGGCGGATTGTTTCAGCTCAACACCGGATCAAGCGCAGTAAATCTCGCCACATCTGGTCCGGTAAAAGTTGAGGCGGCCGACATTGAGCTTTTAAGCGCCACCCTCACCCACAATGGCAAGAATATCGGCCATGATCACAAGCACAAAGATGTGACTATCGGGTCAGGCGAAAGTGGCGAACCTGTCTAGCTTTCTATTCAATATGTACCGTTACATTTTGGACAAAGTCGGTTTTCCGCAACACATGATTATGACGCACAACTGTAACAATGCCAGAAACCTTGACGCCATCAATTTTGTCTTCATATTCTAGGTATTCACCGCGCCTTGGAACAACCAGATGTCCAGCTTCACTTGATCCGTAAGCAGTGGACGCAATGTGTTTGCCATTCTTTTCTTGAATAATTGTAATTGTTAGTGCAATTGCATTGCCGGGTACGCGGCCTAAAGGTTTAGTATTTTTCGCCATTTATCATTTCCTAATCTCACCAAAATAATGCAGAGGTACGGACATTGTCCGCCTTATTAGTCTCACGCGCGCGCGTAAATTGGGCGCATGATAGATCGAAACAACATTCCATTTTTGCACTGGTCAATCAAGGTTGGCCGCGTTGATCCTGAAACAGGAACAGCGCTAGAGCACTTTGGACATATTGTGACCGCGCTTGATGATATCCATCAAGCCATTGGCACGTTGATTTTGACGCCTCTTGGTTCTGTACCGACAGAACCCGAAAAGGGTTGTGACACATTCCCTTATATCGACAAACATGAAACCATCGCCATCCCCAACCTCACCCGCGCCGTGTGGGATGCTTTGGAAATGTGGGAACGCCGGATTGTCGTTCAAAACATTGAAGTCGTTCAAGTCGCGTTCGCCCAATTCGCAATCAAGATTTATTGGCGACCAACCCAATCAGTTCTTGATGATCTGTTGATCACCGAGGTTTCGCTGAATGCAAACAATGACAATTCAGATGTGCGGCGGGTAGCATAATGATTGCAACAGCCCACAACGCCACAATTGAACAGCTTCGATCATCGCCGCCGCCTTCATTTTTGGAGCGCGACCCGTTCAGACTCAAACAGTTTTATGTTGAAGAGTTCGAAAGGTTGTCCGGCCGCACCCTTTATCCAGCCCAACCAGAAATGTTCACAATCGAAATCTTGGCCTATGCCGCTTCTATCTTTTCTGAAGCAGGTCAAACCGCGTTCCTTCAGAACCGCGCCATCTGGGCTGAAGGTTCGCACCTTGATGAAATCGGAGCCAATGTTTCGACCTATCGTTTGCCCGCGCAACCAGCGACAACGCTTGTTCGTTTCATCCTCAATGGCCCTCTTGCTGAGCCACTAAATATCGTTGCCGGCACAATAATCACGGCGGGCAAAATCCAATTCCTAACCGTTGATGATGTGACCATTGATGCGGGCGAGCTAACTGCAAGTGTGAATGCCGCATCGACAACTGAAGGTCCGACCGGCAACGGATTTCAGCCCGGCCAGATCGATAGCATTGTCACCGCAATTCCGGCCTCAATTGAGGTTGAGAACCTAACGACAAGTTCTGGCGGCATTGAACAAGAAACTGATGACCGGTTCCGGTTGCGCATCACAAATGCATTTGAACGGATTTCAAAAGCAGGGCCACTTGAGGGCTACAAGCAACTTGTCCGTTCTGTCCACCAATCCATCGTGGATGTGCACGTCGAGCGATCACAACCGGGCTACATCGTCATAACGCCTCTAACAACAGTTGGCGTTTCAACCGACGAGCTCGATGCTCAAATTCTAACCGCATGCGATCCAGAAACCGCCATACCGATGGGCGACTATGTCAGCATTGCAAAAGCCACGACGCAAAATTTCGACGTCACAATGACAGTGCGAGTTGAACCCGGCCACGACACCAACTGGACAACAGATGTTGAAGAGACAATCACAAAACTCTTTGGCGATCTGAGCACCAGACTTGGTCGCCAAATTGCACCTTCAGCAATCATTTCAGCCGTAAAATCAATTGATGGTGTGATTGACGTGGATGGACCCGGATTTGGTTTCACAGATATGGACAGCACTACATTTGCGACCCTTGGCACAATCACGCTGACGATTGAGGAGACACCAAATGTCTGATCCAATTGTGACTAATAAGTTGGTGCCAACAAAACTGATCGCGCCGGTGTGCATGATGATCGTCAGGTTGCCTTCGTTGGCGCAATGGACGCCCATTTTCAGTCGGTGAACATTTCAAAGTTCATTATGGTTGATGCGTGGAAAGTCGACGCTGAACTATTGCCAGCCCTTGCAGTTGAAACCGCAGTTCAAAAATATCTAACGCCTGACATGCCTGAGAAAGTCGTGCGCGGCTTAATCGCCAACAGTTACGAATTACATGCCAAAGAGGGTTATGTCGAAGGCACTCGCCTTGGTTTGTCTTTGCTAGGCGCAAAGGTAAAATGGGTTCAATGGCACCAAATGTCACCTATGGCGCGCCCAACACCCATACGGTAACGGTCTACGTAAACGAACAAATCTTCGACGATGAACCAACGCTGTTGAACCAGCGGGTTCAACGCGCAGCGCTCAAGATAATTGATGCAACCAAGCGGTGGAGTCAAGAGACAAGTTTTCAGATTGGTGCGGGTTTTGATAGCGAACGCGCTTTGTCTGGCGGCTCAACTGCTATGGGTTTTGCGCAGGATGATTTCGACGCTTCGCCAGACACAGGTTTGTCGACAGATGTTGCGCCAATTGATTGCGCTACTGGTCTCCAATTCGGCCTCAAATCGGTTTCTGCAACGCCTAATCTGGACCTTGCGAGCCATGCTCGTTTGGCAGACGCAAGCACAACAATTCAGTTTCAAACCTTGAGCATGGAGGCCGCGTAAAAACATGGACGCGCTTAAACCCAAACTCACCTCAGTTGGCCTTCGAGCTGTGTTCAATCTCACGAACACAGGCCTCAACGCCGCCATCACTCACATTGCCTTTGGCAATGGCAGCACTGGCGGCGGCTATGCACCAACCGGCAACGAAACCGCCCTCAAAAATGAAATTGCGCGCATACCAGTTGGCGGCGGTCAACGCGTTTCGGATTTCCAAATTCAGGTTCAAGCTTTGCTGCAAGGTGATGATGAATTCTGGATCAAGGAAATGGCGTTCATCCTAGAGGATGGAACCCACCTTGCTATTTGGAGCGATCCTGAGACGGTACTCGCCTACAAAGCGTCCGGTGTTCCTTTGGCCGTGGCTTATGATCTGGCCTTAACAGGCGTACCGGCCAACAGCGTGACGATTGTCACATCTGGGCCAAGCGTAAACATCATCCAGACAGAGAAATGGGCTGCAAACGCCGCAGCATTGGCCCGTCAAGGTGCTGCCTTAGCGGACATCATGCATCGCTCCATCACGGATGCAATTCAAACCTCAGAAAGGGTCAACAATGTCTCTTGAAACATCCATTCAGGACTTGATCACAGCGAGCGGTCAACAGACTGAACGCACCAATGCACTCAATGACACGGTGGCAAACAAAATTGCCGCAATTGACGCCCGCCAAGCGGCGAAGGACGCTGAAATCCAAGCCAAGCTCGATAGCGTGGACCCACAACTTCAAAATCATCCGAAGCTACGATTGTCGAGCAACCAATATGGCCAACTAAACGGCTCTGTTTATGACTATTGGAGCAGAAACGGAAATGGCACGGTCAATTTCTCACTGGTGCGCACAATCTCGTCGGGTACACCATTCGCTGATCGGCCAAACGAAGACCAAGCCGTACTTGCTGCTATGGGTCACAGTGGAACGCACTTCTCGCCAAGTATCCGTATCATCCGAATGGATTGGTCGGGCTACGATAGCATTATCGGCCAGTGGTTGTTCTACGATGAGCAACACTTCATGGGTGGGCAAGATATCGCCACTGGCTGCTACGCTCGGCTTTTGAGTGGTAGCGCCGCGGGAAACTATTTCAACGGTATCAATTCCGAGTGGGGACAGTGTGGACAAAACCACGGTGTCAACCCACCCGGCTCTTACTCGGCGCTTCACCCAGTTGCACTAACTGGTTCGGGTTCGATTGAGTTCTTTTGGCCTGCCGTGGTCGCTGGCTTCTTTGAATTTGATCGTGAAAACCCAAAGTGGAGCTTCTTTGCGAGCCCATACGGCAACAACGACACCGACACCAACACTTAGGAGCGGGATATGGAAAATTTACCCGAACAAGACTATTCGAACGCGCAGCCCTCACCGGGTGCAATCAAGAGCGCATTGAGACGCAAAATTGCCTCAGATGTGGGCGATCCGCAAAGCCTACTTGGAACAGTTTCGGACGCATCTGGTGTACTGGTTGCAATGGCATTTGCCGACATCGTAGCATTAGAAAACAACACCACTTTCGCCAACTATCGCACGGCAAAACTAGCGGCCTATGCCGCACTGGCTGGCGATGCAGATATTGCGGGTCTTGCGAATGCGGCATTGGCCAACATTCAAAATGGCGATGCCAAACTTACTGCCTCTTTGAAAGGCATCGAAAACGTCATCAACGAGACATTGGCACGGTCAACCGCCGTGGCCACGATCTTGGCACAAGCAAGCGCATAGGCCGATATCATGAACTATGCCGACGCCCGCAAACATATTAAATCTGGCGACGTTCTCGCCTTTCGCGGGCGTGGGTTAATTGCGTGGATTATTCGCCGCGTGACAGGTGGCAGTCACACCCATGTCGGTATCGCTTGGTGGTTGCATGATCGTCTATTTGTTCTTGAAGCGGTTGAAGGCGCAGGCGTTCAATTGCGAGCCGCATCAGCAGTTGGAAAGTTCGACTGGTTGCCCACTGGACTAGCTTGGACAAATGATGTCGAAATCTTCGCACTCTCGATGCTTGGCAAGCCCTATTCGTATCTAGAAGCTATCGGAGCCGGTTTAGGTTTTGAGGTCTCACAAGACGGGTTTATCTGCTCTGAATATGCCGCTGAAATCTTTCGACTAGCCGGTGTGCTCGATGAGCAATTGGCCAACGCGCCAACGCCAACGGACTTGGTTCAATATTGGCTCGATCAAGGCGCGTCACTCAACACCATTCAAGAGGCAAGATGATGTACGAATACCGCGCGCACGTCACCTCGGTTTATGACGCCGACACGATCACCGTCACCATTGATCTTGGTTTCAAAGCCGAATTGCGTGGCATCAAACTGCGCTTGTTCGGCATCGATGCGCCAGAAGTGCGCGGCAAAGAAAGACCTGAAGGTTTGAAAGCGCGCGATTGGTTGCGCGAGCAAATCTTGGACAAAAATATCCGCATCAAATCCCACGATGGCAAAGCGCTAGGCGTCGGCAAGTATGGTCGATGGTTGGCGGAACTGTTCCCCATAGATGGTGGGCCAGACGCGGAGAGTTTCAATCAGCTTTTGGTCGAGAATGGGTTTGCTGAGTGGGTGGATTATTGATCCGTTATCCCTTGCTTTACAGATTTCAAATACGGTCCATAATGAGCAGCATTCAGGGGACATATCATGGCCGAAACTCAGATCGAATGGACAGACGCAACATGGAACCCAGTTGCTGGGTGTAGCATCCAATCGGCAGGCTGCACGAACTGTTATGCTATGCAAATGGCCAAGCGCCTTGAAGCAATGGGAACGCCAAAGTATGTCGGGTTGACGCGCAAGTCTGGCAAACGCACGGTTTGGAACGGCGTGGTCCGCGAAGATCCCAGCGCGCTTGATATCCCTCTAAAATGGCGCAAACCACGCAAGATTTTCGTCAACTCAATGAGTGATCTTTTTCACTCGGAAGTGAGTGACGAGTTCGTTCTTCAAGTCTGGGAAATCATGCGCCAGACGCCACAGCACCACTACCAGATTTTGACAAAGCGACCAGATAGAATGGCGCAGATTATTGGCAAACACTTTGCAAAGCCCTTGCCTAACGTTTGGCTTGGCACGAGTGTTGAGAATGCCGAAGTCACAAACCGCATTGATGAACTTCGCGAAGTTCCAGCCGCAATCAGGTTTATATCATTCGAGCCTCTGATTGGTTCGGTCGGCGATGTCGACTTAACTGGCATCCATTGGGCCATTGTCGGTGGCGAAAGCGGCCATGCGGCACGACCAATTCGTGAAGAGTGGATTGATGAAATTCACAACCAGTGTTTGGAATTCCGTACTGCGTTCTTTTTCAAGCAATGGGGTACGTGGGGCAAAGACAACAAACGTCGGTCCAAGAAGGCAAATGGCCGGAGCTACAAAGGTCGGCTTTGGGACGAAATGCCACAATCCGCTCATTTTTAGGTATAGTGAAACGCAATACTTCCGAATCATTGCTGTTGGATATTGCGCAATACATGACAAGAAAACCATTTAATTGGGGCGGCGACGGCACAAAGCCGCCCATTGAAACACACACCCTTCGCAAGTTGGATGTCATCAAAAAATACTTGGATGACTATTTTGATACTGTCGTTCGAAATCCGCGAATGGACAATCTCAACATTACCTTAGTCGACGCCTTTTGCGGTGGTGGCTACTATACTGATGACAACGGCAAACATCCCGGTAGCGCTTTGTTGATCTTACAGGCTGTATCTGAAGCCAAGGTCAGATTAAACGAAGGCCGCCGCAAACCGTTAGAAGTTTGTGCAAGGTTCGTTTTCAATGACATAGAACAAGACCATGTAACTAGCCTGCAATCAGCAATTGCCGATACACCATTTGGAGAAGAGTTCAAAGACTGCATCCAATACAAAAACCAGCCCTTCGCCGAAGCGTTGCCCTCAATGATTGATGACATCAAATCTAGGCAAACTAAGGGGCGATCAATATTCATTTTGGATCAAAAAGGATACAAAGACGCACCGATGGCCTCCATCAATGCAATCTTTAAAAACCTTGATCGCGCTGAAGTTCTACTGACATTCGCTATCGACCATGTGTTGAACTACTTGCGTGAAGAGTCACTAGATCTAGAGCTATACAAGCAATTTGCCATAGATGAAGAATTCCTCGAATTTTGGCGTGCAAAGAAGGATGATGAGGAGCTCGGCCGCCAAGTCACCCAGAAGCTTCTAATGAGTAACATTCATCGACTGGGCGGTGCAAAGTACTTCACCCCTTCATGCTTTGGTCCAAGACCGAGAACAGATGGATGATGTTGGCCCATCTCTCGAACCATCAAGCCGCTCGGGACGTCATGTTGTCTGTGCACTGGGATACGAAGAACTATTTCAAACACTATGGGAATGGAAGTTTGTTTCAGTTGGGGTTTGACTACAGAAATTTAGAGACTGAAAATTCCATGTTTAGCTTCGCTGACCATGATGCTGAAATCATGAAAACCCAATTACAGGAAGCATTGCCAGCCGAACTCAGACACCTATTTGGTCGAGAAGAACCAATACTTGTCCAAAGCTTACTGGAACACATTGGAAACAGGACTGCGGCAAAGAACACGGACATATTTGCTGTCCTACAAAAACTGGTGAAGGAAAAAGAAATCGGCATCCACACCAAAAACAATAAACTGAAGCGACCTAGTACTAGTGTCCAAGTTTCAGACCAAATCATCCTCCCCAAACAAAGAACGTTTTTTTCAAAAATCCAGGCAAACTAACAAACAGGATGCCCCCTGCACTGCAAAATAAGGAGGTGAGAAAATTGAGTTTTTTTCAGAGATCATATTTGCCTGAGTCAGGCCATAAATACTTGGATCACGGCGCATATGGGGTGGTTTATGTAAACCGACAGACTTCGAGAATTATAAAAGTGGCTTATCGAAACTCACAAAAGTCCGATGACCATTGTGCGAAGGTCTTCAATTCCGAATACTCTGCATTGGAACTTGCACAAGCAGACAAAAGTTTAGCGCAGCTAGTGGCAGCCCCGTTCAACCGAACATCGATCAGCAGAGTGCTGAACGAACATGGCGAATGCATTTCAGAACTATTCTATCTCGATTTGGCATTTGAAGCTGAGTATATCGACGGGAAGTTTACCAAATTTGGCAGCGCATTAGATGCAAGCAACCGACAGGAAATTCAAGGCCAGTTTAGTGAGGCAGGAATAAAGCACACGCTCGACGCACAAGTTAAAGTACTAGACAACAAGATAGTAAAGGTTGTGGACTTCGCAACAATTGAAATCGTTCTCGAGCACTGACCGTTAGAAATCCCGTTTTGGTTTCCCAAAGGTAGTTCAAAAGTTTCCCAAAGATCGCGCGCCGCCACACGCGCGCCGCCACACTTAAAAGTGAATTTGCTAATCATCAAATATAAGAAATTTTGGTAGCGGGAGA
>LLEP01000024.1_pt1 | contig 42200 bp, 56 predicted proteins | sample 595871 | NCBI WGS metagenome assembly LLEP01 (sample SAMN02919316, study PRJNA255460) | bioreactor metagenome | biome: chemostat; feature: culture 2012_25.2; material: sediment; isolation source: day64 25degC chemostat 2012 inoculated with Wadden Sea sediment taken from... | place: Germany: Bremen ... | reverse complement strand
GGTGCGAGCGCGCGCGCTTGCGCCCGCGGGCTGGCCATTGCCCCAACGACCCAGAAAGATCAGGCATTACGCGAAGCCGCAGCGCACTTACGCGCCAATGTCGATGACATACTTGTCGCCAACCAAAAAGATGTGGCGGCCGCGAAAGGCAACGGGGTTGGCGCGGCTTTTATTGATCGGTTGACATTGGACGCGGCGCGGATTGATGCCATTGCCGATGGGCTGGAGCAGATCGCTGAATTGGATGACCCTGTGGGCACATTGTTGGCAGAGATTCGTCGTCCCAACGGGTTGGTGATTGATCGTGTGCGCACACCATTGGGCGTGATCGGCGTGATTTTTGAAAGCGTCCTAACGTGACCGCTGACGCAGGGGCGCTTTGCCTTAAAGCCGGCAATGCCGCGATCTTGCGCGGCGGGACTGACAGTTTCCATAGCTCTGGCGCCATCCATCAATGTTTGGTGGCCGGACTTGAGGCAGCAGGTCTCTCAAAAGACGCCATTCAATTGGTGCCGGTGACCGACCGCGAAGCCGTAGGCAAAATGTTACAGGGTCTCAATGGCAATATTGATGTGATTGTGCCACGGGGCGGTAAGGGCCTCGTGGGCCGCGTACAACAAGAAGCGCGCGTGCCCGTTTTCGCCCACTTGGAAGGTATTTGCCACATTGTAGTGGATCAAAGCGCCGATTTGGACATGGCTGAGGACGTGATCGTGAACGCCAAAATGCGCCGCACAGGCATTTGCGGCGCGGCGGAGACCGTGCTGATTGATCAAAAAATTGCACCTTGTTTGTGCCGCAGATGGTGGACGCGCTGGTGGCCAAAGGCTGCGAAGTGCGCGGATGCACGCGCACCGTGGACCTTGATGATCGCGTGGTTGCTGCAAACGAAGAAGATTGGGCCACCGAGTATCTGGACGCGATTATTGCGGTGCGGGTTGTCGATGATTTTGATGCGGCGCTCGATCACATCGCACAATATTCATCTCATCATACCGAGGCCGTTCTAGCCGAGGATGGCCCGGTTGTGGATCGCTTTTTCCGTGAAGTCGATTCTGCCATCTTGATGCACAATGCCTCAACCCAGTTTGCCGATGGCGGCGAGTTTGGCATGGGCGCGGAAATTGGCATCGCTACGGGCAAAATGCATGCGCGTGGCCCGGTGGGCGTTGAACAGCTCACCAGCTTTAATTACCGCGTGCATGGCAAGGGACATACGCGTCCGTGACAATAATTATACAGAATAGCCATGCAGACTTAAGTCTGCCCATTTCGACGCCCGGCATGCGCATTGGGCTGTTTGGCGGCAGCTTTAATCCCGCGCATGAGGGACATAGGCTCGTCACGCGTCAGGCGCTGAAGCGACTTGGTCTGGATGCGATCTGGTGGTTGGTGACGCCCGGCAACCCACTCAAGGATCACAGTGAGCTCAAGCCGCTGTCTGAGCGCATTGCTGCCGCGCGGCACTTGATGGATCATCCCAAGGTGCGCATCACCGGGTTTGAAGCCAAGCATGGCTTTAAATACAGCTATGACACATTGGCCTATTTGAAACAGACATTGCCGGGCCGCAAATTCGTTTGGATTATGGGGGCCGATAATCTGGTCAGCTTTCACAAGTGGGATCGCTGGCAAGACATGGCAAAATTGATGCCCATTGCGGTTTATGTGCGCCCGGGTGCCACCCATAGTGCGCCCTTTGCCCCAGCGGCTCAGGCCATGGCGCGATGGCGCGTGGATGAAAGCGACGCCGCTCATTTTGCAGACCTGCCGCCGCCCGCCTGGATTTATTTGCATGGCATCATGTCTGACCTCTCCTCAACCCAACTGCGCCAAAGGGCAAAGAGCCGCGGCTAGCTCGGCGCAGAAGACTTGAAAAACACGCGCAAAAAGCGCATATTAAAAGCATTGGAAATAAGCGTGAAAGATGATCGAGCCACAATGGTTTCTATCTCACTGAATTTGGGCTTTGGTGCATGACGCCCCAAACCCACAACAAGGGCGCAGCGCCTGACTCAGCTGCATCATCAAAAAATCTATTGGATGTTGTGCTTGGGCTTTTGGAAGATGCAAAAGCTGAGGACACTGTATCTATTGATATTCGAGGCAAATCTAGCCTGGCGGACAACATGATCGTGACCTCTGGTCGGTCTAACCGCCATGTTGGGGCAATCGCTGATCAATTGTCACGCGAGTTGCGTGAAAAAGGTTTCGGCAAACCCAAAATTGAAGGTGTCCCGCAATGTGATTGGGTGCTGGTGGACGCGGGCGATGTAATTGTGCATGTGTTCCGTCCAGAAGTGCGCGATTTCTACAACATTGAAAAAAATGTGGTCTGCAAATTTGCCAAATGACGCGACGCACTAGCGTTTAGACCCTTATGAAGGTGCATATTCTGGCAGTGGGGCGGTTGAAAGACGGCCCCGAGCGCCAACTTGTTGATCGCTATATTGAGCGTGCCAAATCTGTGGGCAAACAGTTGGGGTTTGGCGATGTAAGCGTGCGGGAACTGCCCGAAAGCCGCGCCAAACAATCTGAACAACGCAAAAAAGAAGAAGCGGACGCCATTCTTGCGCTGGTGCAAGACGGGGCGGTTCTTGTGTTTTTGGACGAGCGTGGCAAGAGCCTGACCAGCGAAAAGTTTGCCCAGCATATGGGTGAATGGCGCGACAATGGGGCCCGGGACTGCTGGTTCGTCATTGGCGGTGCGGACGGCCTTGACAAAGACCTGCGCAAACGCGGCAAACTTACCCTGAACTTTTCAAATCTGACCTGGCCTCACCAAATTGTGCGGATCATGCTGGCTGAACAAATCTATCGCGCCATGACCATTTTGAGCGGTCACCCTTATCACCGAAGCTAAAAACATCGGGGAAGCACCAACGCCCGGCCCAAAAAAGGTCAAACTTAAAGGCGACAAAAGCGTCGCCTTTGATACATTAGAGTGGTGATTCGCCATTTTGCGTGGAGCCGAAATTTACCCGTGAGCCTTTATTTGCGCCAAATTGGAAAAGCCAGTCGATGGAGCGCTGGGATATTGCTGGCCAGCGCCATGATGATGGGGCCGAGCCATGGGCAATTTAATGACCCCACGACAACTCAAGATGCGCAGATTGAACTTGACCAAGTTAAGCTGACCATTGAGCTGACTGAAGATCGGGTGGAAGAGCTTAAAGCGCAAGTTGAAGAGCTGGCCGGCGACCGCACCCAGCAAACCGCTGCGCTGATCGAAGCTGCACAGCGCGTGAAGCTCGCCGAAATTGAGGCCAATGCCATTGCTGAACGTTTGGCTAGCTTGCGGGCAGAAGAAGAAACTATCCGCGCGACTTTGGACGACGAAAATTACGAAATTGGCACTTTGCTCACCGCATTGCAGCAATTAGGTCGAAACCCGCCGCCAGCCTGATTATCGAACCGGGGAACGCTGTTAACTCCGCCCGTGCGGGCAGCTTGTTGGCGTCGGTACTGCCCCAATTGGCGAGCCGAGCAGATGCCGTGCGCATGGAACTCGACAGTTTACTCGCCATATCGGAAGAAGCCGAAGCAGAACAGAAACTGCTCGTGGCCAATCTCACCGTTTTGCGTGAAGAACGATTGCGCATTGCGACTTTGATTGAGGCTCGCAAACGCGGCCTTGAGCGCGTTGGTGACGAACTAGAAGCAGAACAGCGCGAGGCCGAATTGCTGGCCAGCCGCGCCACTTCACTGAACCAGCTAATCGATACGCTGGAAGACCGCGTTCAATCGGTCAGCGATGCGAATGCGGAAGCTGATGCATCAGATGCGGCGCAAAACAATGTCGGTCAAGAGTTAGAGCAAAGCGTGATCGATTTGGCATTGGCCGACAAGTCACGCACGGAACCAGCATTTCCCTTTGCGCTTGGCAAGGGCCACTTAACGCCACCTGTGGTGGGCGTGGAGGTTGTTTCCTATGGTGCGGATGACCGGTTTGGCGGCACATCGCAAGGCGAATATATTGTGACCCGACCCGAGGCCCAAATCGTAGCTCCTGCAGATGGTTGGGTGGTTTATAAAGGCCCCTATCTTAATTATGGCCAAATTATCATTTTGAATATGGGCCAAGGTTATCACGTGTTGTTGGCAGGCATGGAAAGCGCTGAAGTCAATTTGGGACAGTTTGTTTTGATGGGCGAGCCCTTAGGTAAAATGGGCACAAGCACAAATTCTCAAACTATCGCGACCAGCGCTGGAAACTCTCGGCCAACGCTTTATATTGAAATTCGAAATGAAGATATGCCTATTGACCCCACCGGCTGGTGGGACAAAGGGTCCAGAACAGCCCAGAATGGATAGTCTATTTATGAAAACCACCATTAAATCAGCTCTTCTCGCCCTCTCAATTGGCCTTTTTGCTGGCGGCACCATGCCAGCACTTGCACAAGAGGCCGCACAAGAAAATGAGGGGCCGCTTGAGCAGCAGCAAGTTTATGAAGAATTGAACCTTTTCGGTGAGATTTTTGATCGCATCCGATCAGAATATGTGGATGCGCCAAATGAAAAAGAGCTGATCCGTGCAGCTATTCAAGGCATGCTCACAAGCTTGGATCCGCATTCGGGCTATCTCGACCCAGATGATTACGCTGATGTGCGCGAGGATACTCAAGGCACCTTTGGTGGCCTTGGCATTGAAGTGGTCATGGAAGATGAAGTGATCAAAGTGGTTTCGCCCATTGATGGCACCCCGGCGGCTGAGGCGGGCGTGCTGGCTAATGATTTTATTGTTGAGCTAGACGGCGAGCCCGTTCGCGGCAAAACGCTGGATCAGGCAGTTGAACTCATGCGTGGCGAAGTTGGCACCGACATCGAACTGACTATTTTCCGCGAAGGTGTTGATGACCCGATTACAATGACCATCACCCGTGATGTGATTACGTTCCAGGTGGTGCGCAACTTTACCCAGGACAATGTTGGGATTATCCGATTGGCACGCTTTACCGGCCAAGCTTATCCTGCCGTTGAAGAGGCCATCAACGAAATTCGCGCTGAACTCGGCGACGACCTTGAAGGCTTGATCCTCGACCTGCGCAATAACCCCGGTGGTCTGGTCAATCAAGCGGTGTTTATTGCTGACGCGTTTTTGTCTCGTGGCAATGTGCTCTCAACCAGAGGCCGCGCCGAATCTGAAAATTCACGCTTTGATGCCAACCCCGATGATTTGGACAAGTTGGTCGAAGGCCTCGAATTGATCGTGCTGATCAATGGCGGCTCCGCCTCAGCTTCTGAAATTGTTGCAGGCGCGTTACAAGACCAAAAGCGGGCAACACTTGTGGGTACACGTTCCTTTGGGAAAGGCTCAGTGCAGTCCATCATCTCGCTTGGGCAAAACGGCGCGATGCGGTTGACGACATCTCGCTATTACACGCCAAGCGGTCGTTCCATTCAGGCTGTGGGCATTGTGCCTGATATCGAGATTTTCCAAGATGTTCCTGAAGAACTTGCGGGCCGCGACGAAATCATCGGTGAAGCAGCGCTTGACGGCCAAATTGGTGGCGGCAGTGAAGAAGAGGCAACCACTGGTTCGTCAGTCTATGTGCCATCTGATCGTGAAAAAGACAATCAATTGCAATATGCGATCGATTTGATTACCGGCGAGAAAAGCATGAGGCTTTTCCACCGGATGCAAGCAAATAATTAGGGTTGGCCCCCTATGCTGGGGCCAACACCAAACCATAGGTTGCGGCGGTAAATGGCGGATAATCTAAACAGCCCACTCGGGCGCAGGGCAAAAGAACGCAGAGAAACATCGGCGAACATCCGCGCCGGTGGTTTCCCTTTGTTGCCTGTGGCCGTTGCGTTGTTTGTAACGATCATCGCTGTTCCTGTAATTTGGGTTGCCTATGTCGATAGCCCGCTTGAAGGCCGACCACAGATCGATGTGGGCGTTTCCTCAATCGGCAATAACGAACTTGCACGCAACCTATCTACAGACGCAGAAGTCGACGTGCCCGACGAAAATGAGCCGGCCGACCCCATTGATAGCCCATCCTTTGTAAATATTGATGAGTTCCCCGAAGGTGCCGACGCCGCCAGAGCGGCTGCCCCCTTGCCCGCTCTTTTAGAGCAAACGCAACATGGCTTTATCCCGCAAGTGAGCGCAAATGGCGATCGGCCAGCTGATGTTTATGCCCGTGCGTCGATTACTCCTGACAGCGCAAATGGCCGCGGCCTCATCGCCATTTTGGTTGAAGGACTTGGGCTTTCAGAAGAAAATACACGTTCTGCCATTACACGTTTACCGGATGAGGTCACTTTGGCCTTTGCGCCTTACGGCAAGGAAGTCGGCAGCTTGGCCCTTGCGGCGCGAATTGGCGGGCATGAAGTTATGCTACAATTACCGCTTGAACCGTTTGATTACCCCCAAAATGACCCAGGCCCCAAAACACTGCTTGTGGGCCAAGCCCCCCGCGCCAATTTGGATCGGCTCTATTGGCTTATGGCGCGCATGGGCGGGTATACCGGCGTTGTGAACTTTTTGGGCGCACGTTTCACCTCTTCCGCCAACGATATGCAACCCATAATGGAAGAAATCGCTTTACGCGGCTTAACCTTTCTCGATGATGGCTCGTCCAACCGTTCATTGGCACCGCAACTTGCGACACAAGCAGGTGTAGATTTTGCACGGGCAGACCTCAGTCTTGACGATACGCCGTCACGCACCGAAATTTTGAGACAACTCAATCGATTGGAAACCTTGGCAGCTGAAAATGGCCAGGCCATTGCAACAGCGACCTCCCTGCCGGTCACCGTGCGCACCATTGCCGAATGGGCCAAAGAATTGGAAGATAAAGACTTTGTTCTTGTGCCCGTAAGCGCCTTGATGAAAGAAAACTAGGATATTCACATGACAAAGCCGATCGATCGCGAAAAGATGCCATATCGCTTTTGCGCGGGGGTATGTGTGGTCAATGACAAGGGCGAAGTTTTTGCAGGCCGCAGGCTGGGAAAGCCAGGCGTGTCGCAAAAACATGAATGGCAATTCCCCCAAGGTGGCATCGATAAGGGAGAAGACCCGCTGGTTGCCGCAAAGCGCGAGTTATATGAGGAAACCAATATTACCTCGATTGAACTTCTATATGAAGTGCCGAAATGGCTGAGCTATGACTTGCCGGAGGCGCTATTGGGCAAGGCGCTGAAAGGTAAATATCGCGGACAACAACAACGTTGGTTTGTGTTCCGCTTTGTCGGCGATGAATCGGAAATCAATGTAACGCACCCCGCTGGGGGCGCTCATCCAGCTGAATTTTCCGAATGGGCTTGGCGACCCATCGACGATATGCCAGACCTTATCGTGCCTTTCAAAAAAAGAGCTTTACCGAGACCTGGTGGCGCTGGTTCGCCCACAAATTGAGGCAGAGCATCAGCTATGAAAACTATTGGCTTGTTGGGCGGCATGAGTTGGGAATCCACTGCGCTTTATTATAAGCAACTCAACCAATTGGTGCGCGCAAAAAAAGGGTGGACTTCATAGTGCCGAATTGCTGCTTCGCTCGGTTGATTTCGCCCCAATTGCAGACATGCAAAAACAAGGTGCGTGGGACGAGGCCGGCGCACTGTTGGCCGACCATGCCAAAGGGTTAGAACAAGCTGGCGCAGACTTTTTAGTCCTAGCACCAACACCATGCATTTGGTTGCACCACAGATTGAAGCGGCGACGGGCATACCGCTGTTGCATATTGCGGACAGCACCGCCAGCGCGCTAAAGGCCGACGGCTTTGAACGCGTTGGCCTTTTGGGCACGGCCTTCACTATGGAAAAACCATTTTTGATTGACCGGTTGCAACGCCATGGGCTGGAGATTCTGGTTCCAGAGGTGGATCGCACCAATCTCAACGCCATCATTTTTGATGAACTGTGCCAAGGCACCGTGTCTGACATTTCGCGCCAAACATATCAGCGGGCAATTGAAGGCATGATGGCTCGCGGGGCAGAGGCAGTGATTTTGGGATGCACCGAAATCACCTTACTGATCAGTGATGAAGACAGCCCAATCCCCACTTATGACAGCACAGATTTACATGTGCGCGCCGCGGTAGAGCTTATGCTGGAGAACTAGCTTCTTCGGCCACACCTACCAAGGCAATAATATCTTACTGTCCCAAACCTCAATATGACCAGGCGGCTCACATGTTTGCCCCGCACTTCAGCCGCACAAAAATAAGCCCGCCTAAATTTTGGGCGGGCTTATTCAGTTTAACAATGAAACCAATCGTTTCTAAGCGTGCTTCACTTCACTCATTAAGCCTTTTACCAAGGCAAAACATGCCAAGAGGATGACAATGGTGAAGGGGAAGCCTGTGGACACGGCCATGGCTTGCAGGGCCCCAAGGCCACCGCCAAGCAACAGGGCGATCGCCACGATGCCCTCAAAGCTTGCCCAAAACACGCGCTGTGGTGTTGGCGCATTCACTTTGCCGCCAGCTGTCATGGTGTCAATCACCAATGAACCAGAGTCTGATGAGGTCACGAAGAACACGATCACCAAACAGATACCGACGAATGAGGTCAGCTGTGCCAATGGCAATGGTCCCAACATCTCAAACAGTTTCAATTCTAACGCCGCATCAGCCACTGCTGTGTAGCCTTGGTTGACGATTTGGTCGATCGCGGTGCCACCGAACGAGGTCATCCACAACACCGACACGATAGATGGAATGATCAACACACAGGTGATAAATTCGCGCACGGTGCGACCACGACTTACGCGGGCGATAAACATGCCCACGAATGGTGACCATGAAATCCACCAAGCCCAGTAGAATGATGTCCAGCCTTGTGAGAAGTTCGCATCCTCTCGGCCAAACGGCATGGAGAGCGCCGGCAGATATTCGACATAAGCCCAGAGGTTTTGGAAGAAGCCAGTCAAGATCGCAACGGTCGGCCCAACAATAATCACAAAGACGAGCAAGATGATCGCCAAGACCATGTTGATTTCTGACAAGCGCTTAACGCCTGCATCCAGACCAGCGACAACGGAGACCAACGCCAATGCGGTGATCGCCACGATCAAGAACACCATGCTGGCATCGCCCACCGGCAAGCCAAACAGTGCGTTTAGACCTGCGTTGCTTGTTGCGCGCCAATACCCAATGATGTGGCCAAGCCAAACAAGGTGGCAAATACTGCCAAAATGTCGATGATGTGACCTGTCCAGCCCCACACGCGCTCACCAAAAATCGGATAGAACACAGAGCGCATGGTCAGCGGCAAACCCTTATTGTAGGAGAAGATCGCCAGCGAAAGCGCAACCACCGCATAAATTGCCCATGGGTGCAGACCCCAGTGGAAAATGGTTGCCGCCATGCCTAAACGCGCAGCCTCGGCCGCGTTGCCTTCAGCGCCACCCAATGGTGCCCAGTCTGTGCGAACGCCGTTTTCAGTGACAACACCGCCCAAAGAGCTGGTAAAGTGTGAAATCGGCTCGCTCACGCCGTAGAACATCAGGCCAATACCCATACCGGCCGCAAACAACATGGAAAACCAGCCAATATAAGAAAAGTCTGGCGTGGCCTCATTGCCGCCAATACGCACCTTGCCCAATGGCGTTACAATCAATACCAAGCACAGCAACACAAAAATATTGCCGGCCAAAAGGAAGAACCAATCAAATGTTTGGGTCAACCAATTGCGCAAATTGTTGAACAATGGTTCAACTTCGGTTTGGAATGCCAAAGTGAGCAGCACAAAGGCCACCACGGTTAGCCCTGAAATCACAAAAACAGGATTGTGAATATCTAGCCCGAACGGGCCAATATTGGTTTCAATATTATCCTGACCGATCTCATAATCACTCTCAATGATTTCGGTCGGACCTTCTGGCGCGGGAATGGCGTCCAGTTCTGGTTCGTTATTGTCCGTCAATTTAGCCTCCTATTGACCCAAACGAGTGACAGGCAAAGCAAAAAAATCTGGGCAACGACGCGTGGACGATTATTAATTGGTAAAGCGAAACACGCACCGCCTTACGTCGAAGTCATATCCAAATTCTTCCAGTTCCATCAGCATTGGCGGACGCCAAAACTCTAGGCGAACGACCTTCTAAATTGAAAACAACAATCTAGAAAATCTATTACTTTCAGACCTTGCCAGCCTCGTCATCAAATTCGACGCTAGCATATTGGATACAGAATTTGTAGTTTTGCTTGTGGATAAATTATTTCGGACAATCAACACGACGCCACATTGGCTGAACCACCGCCAACTTGAAGCATTCAAGTGATCTTACCGGTCCGCCTCAATATCTGCGATCAAGGCTTTCATTTCAGCAATTTCTTTTCCCTGCGCTTTGATAATTTGATTGGCCAATTCGCGCAACCGCGGGTCGGATATTTGTGCCCGCTCGCTTGTTAGGATCGCAATGGAATGGTGTGGGATCATCGCCCGCATATAGGACACATCATCCACTGTTGTTTGACTGCGCACCAATGCAAGCGAGCTACCGAACACCACAATAGCCCCGAGCACAATCGCGATGTTTGCCTTTTTGTTGGCGTACATGTTCAGCATAAAGCCCAGCATGATCACCGCCATAGTGCTGGCCATCAGCAATGTCATCCAAAGACGCGTTTGGCTGAAGAACACATGGTCCAGCGCATAGGTGTTTAAGTACATCACCGCATACATCACAACAGATGCGGTGAGGATCATGGCGAAGATACGCATATAACTCATCTCAATCTCCTTAGTGTGGCGCGTGAAAGCTAAGCCCCAACAATATTGCCGCCGTTCGGGTGCAACACCTGCCCGGTCATATAGCTGGCATCATCTGAGGCGAGAAAGATGTAGCTTGGTGCCACTTCATCCGGCTGGCCCACGCGCCCCATTGGCGCATTTTCGCCAAAGTGAGCCACATGCTCGGCGTCAAATGAAGCTGGGATCAAAGGCGTCCAGATGGGACCGGGCGCCACCGCATTCACACGAATATTCTTCTGAGCCAGATTTGAGGCCAGAGACCGTGTCAGGCCAAGGACGGCCCCCTTGGTGGCGGCATAGTCCATCAGCACATCATTGCCGCGATAGGCCACCACCGATGTGGTGTTGATGATGCAATCATCTTACCCAAATATTTGAGCGCGGCCTGACTGAGAAAGAATGTCCCGAAAAAGTTCGTATCGAAGGTGCGACGCACCTGCTCTTCTGGGATGTCTTCAAGCCGTTCGTGCACATGTTGCTCCGCAGCGTTGTTGACCAGAATATTCAAATAGCCAAACTCTTTGAGCACCTTATCGACTGCTGCATCACAAAAGGCCTTTTCGCCAATATCGCCTTTAATTGCGAGGGCTTTTTGCCCCGTCTTTTCGATGTACCGGACCGTTTCGGCGGCATCCTCGTCTTCGTCGAGGTAAATAAACGCAACGTTGGCCCCTTCCTTGGCATAGCCAATGGCCACCGCCCGGCCAATGCCGCTATCACCGCCACTGATCAGCGCTACCTTACCTGTGAGCTTGCCAGCGCCTTTATAGCTCTCCATCAGGGATTGTGGGCGCGGCTGCATTTCGCTTTCCACGCCTGGCTGGTGATCCTGATGCTGGGGGGGGCGTTTCTGGTTGTCGGTGCTCACTTTACCCGGCGTCCAAGCGGGCGGATCGCTGGCGGGGAATGTTTCATCCAACGCCTCATCTACTTGTTTGGTCTTTTTCTTTTTATCAGCCATAAGCTCACCTCCTAGTCTCGTGTTTAGAGGATCAACGTTTGGCTTGGCCGCAATGTTCCTAAATTGGACCATTGGCGCAGTAACAAAGCGGTTGAATCAACCGACCGGATTAGAAGAAGTGATGATGAGGGGAAAATGGTGCACCGGGGAAGATTCGAACTCCCGACCCCTAGATTCGTAGTCTAGTGCTCTATCCAGCTGAGCTACCGGTGCTTGAAAATCAACGGTTCAGATGTTCCGTCGATCAACAGCGCAAAGCCATATACTGGCTTTGAAATGATTGCAAGACCTACAAACGCAACTTTTTCATCTCATTGTCATTTTACTGCGAAAAAGCCCGGATTAGCGGGGCAAACAAATCTCAAATTTTGTGCCTTTTTCGGATTCTACATAGTTGAGTTGCCCACCATGGGCTTCGACCAGTTCTTTGGCGATGGCTAAACCGAGGCCGGTGCCGCCGGCGCGGCCGGAACCCTCAAACGCGCGAAATAGATTCTCTTTGGCTCGCGGCGATAAACCGGGGCCGTTATCTGCAATAAATAAGCGAATCTGCTCCCCGCTATTGATCATGGAGACAGAAACAACCGGCTGAACCCCGTTTTGAATGCTGACGACTTCGAGGGCCTCGCGCGCGTTTTTAAGCAAGTTGGTGAAAACGCGCGCGATTTGATCCGGGTCCACGCGAACGATGACGTCGTCTTCGACGTCATTTTGCCAGTCAATCTCCGGGTGCATCCGCACAGCTGCTTCACTGGCGGATTCATCAAGTAAAGCCCGCAGATCCACAGGCTCAAAACGCGGGGCCACTGATTTATGGCGACCATAATCAAGCACAGACTGACAAAAATTGATGGCGCGGTCCAAGGTGTGCACCAAGCGCGGCGCCAAACGCTGAACATGGGGATCATCTAGATTAGCCACCTGGTCTGATAGCAATTGAGCAGCCCCGAGGGTATTGCGCAAATCATGGTTGATCTTGGCCACCGCCAAGCCAAGGTCGGCCAGGTGCTGTTTTTGCTTCAGCGTGGCAAACAGATTGCTTTCCATGGCTGCCAACTCTCGTTCAGCAATGCCAACCTCGTCTTTTCGCTCTGACGGGATGATAATTTTATGGGCGTCGTCCGGGTTTTGTCGGAAAGCGACCATATTTCGCGTGAGCCGCGTGATTGGGCGAATCAGCAAGCCATTGAGGAACAGGAAGATCGCGAACGAGGTGAAGCTGGCTACCAATAGAGAAAGCCAAAAGATATTGCGCGAATATATCAGCAATTCTTGACGCAAAAGGGCTTCATTGACCAAAACCTCGACCACAATGTCCTGACTATCCATGGGCACGCCTATCACCCGCATGGTTCGATTAGAGCCAAAGAACAAGATTTCCAGTGCACCCGCGATCAAATCAAGCGGCGCACGTTCGCGGGTATCCGCCGCGTACGCAGCGACAGGCATCGGCATATCGGCGCGCTCAATCAACTGCGACTGCCCCTGCTTGCGCACGACCAGTGCCTCCGCCTCGGCAGAGCTCAGCAGTTTGGCGATCATTTCAGGCGTAAGATCCATGGTGTCAGGCACTGTTTCGATTACCCGCGCTGCCACGCCAGCTACGTGTACCCGATCGTCCATCCAACTGATGCGAAAATTGGCGACGGAGGGCAAATAGATCAACACCTCGACCACCATAATCATGGCGATGATCATGGTGATCAATTTCATCGACAGGCCAAAAATGACCCGTTTAGGCGCGTCTATATGTTCGTTTGCCATAAATGCCTTTGTTGCCCTTAAAGGTCAGCCCAACATCCGATTGAGCTGCAGCAAAAACTTCAGCGCTGGATGATCGACTTTATCTTTATAGAACTCCACCGCGATGCGCTTTGCAATCTCGAATTGCGTCGGATAAGGCGCGACCATCTTGGTGAAGGCACCCACTTTCATTTTGTTGGCAACTGCCAAGGCGTAGATATTGATCAACTCACCCGCATTGTTGCCGACGGCCCCTGCGCCCAAGATTTTGCCAGAGGGCGTGGTAATGACTTTAAGCAGTCCCTCTTCAACATGTTCTGCCCGCGCCCGGTCATTCTCAGCGAAGCTCCAGCGCAGCACCTTAAATTTATCACCATACTTTTCGCGGGCATCAGCTCGGTGAGCCCAACATTGGCAATTTCAGGATCGGTGTAGGTTGCCCACGGAATGATGTTCACATTGTTTTTGATGGGCAAACGATAAAGCGCGTTGCGCACCACCAAGCCACCGTGATACCCCGCGACGTGGGTAAATTGCAGTCCACCTGCCACATCGCCAATGGCGTAGATGAGTTTGTTGGAGGTTTTGAGCGCGCTGCTGACCTGAATGCCGCGACCATCGTAACTGACCCTAGCTTTTTCCAAGTCCAATGCTTCTACATTTGGCTTTCGGCCCGCCGCAAGCAAAAGGTGCGACCCTACAACTTCTTCAGTTTCACCATTTTCATGCTCAATCGTAACCGCAATGTTTTTGGCTTTTGGCGCCACTTGGGCAACTTTGACGCTCTGGCGTATGGTCACACCTTCACGGCGAATTTGCTTGAGAGCAATATCGGTTAATTCTGGATCATCCTTGGCCAGCGGCACCTGCATTTCCAGCACAGTTACCTCACACCCTAGGCGGTGATGCGCCTGCGCCATCTCCATGCCAATGGGCCCGCCACCAACAACAATCAAATGTTGTGGCTTGCGCGTGAGGTTAAAAATCGTTTCGTTGGTGTGGTAGTCAACATCACTCAAGCCAGGTATTGGCGGCGACGCAGGGCGCGAACCTGTAGCGATGACAAAACGTCGTGGTTTGATCCCCTGATCCCCTACCATCACGGTCTTGGCGTCGATAAATCTGGCTTCGCCTTGCAGCACGGTAGCGCCCAGTCCCTCGAACCGCTCCACCGAATCGTGAGGGGCGATATCAGCGATCACCCCGTGCACGTGCTCATTCACGCGGCCAAAATTGATTTTCGGATCTTCCGCCGCGATACCAAATTTTGTGGCGGTGCGCATATATTGTGCGCGTTTTGCAGATGCGATAAGCGATTTGGATGGGACGCAACCATAGTTGAGGCAATCGCCACCCATCTTATCGCGCTCAATCAAAACTACGCTGGCGCCCAAAGCCAGTGCCGCGGCCGCAACAGTGAGACCGCCTGAACCGCCCCCAATGACGCATAAATCTGGTTGAAGAATTTTTGCCATATCTAAAAATGTCCTCGCACAATGTGCGTTTATGTTCTGTTTGGTTACGCGGGCGTTTTGCGCAAACGCTTGATGATGATGGGGATTAATGATGCAAGCCCCAATGCGCCCAACGCAATCAGCAAATCTGTTGTGATGATATTGCCCACTTTCAATGAGATGCCGCAAGTGGCATTCCCGGCGGCTATGCACGCTTCATAGGCATCGGCTTGCGCCCTAACAATCGAATCCAACCCTTCGCCAGCAAATGCATAGGCAAACGAACCCGGCGCAATGCCCACGAGGGTGGTCCAAAAGAAAATTGCGAATGGCACGCCCAGAATGCCCGGCACGATATTGACTAATGTGAAAGGGAAAACAGGGGTGAGCCGCAAGAACAGCATATAATTCAAAGCATCTTTTTGAAACCCATCCCGCATACGCTGCACATAGCCTTTGGCGTTTTGCCGCATGTGCTCACCGATCGACGTTTTGGCGATGAAGAAGAGAATCGATGCACCGATGGTTGCCGCAAAAATGGTGGCAAAACCGGCGACCCACCAGCCAAGGAGCAATCCACCAGAAACCGTAAGCACCCACGCAGCAGGAAAAGAGAGGGCCACCGCCACGATATAAAGCGCCATATAGATGAGCACAGCAAACACCAAATAGTCGGCAACAAACTGCGACATCCCATTGTAGTTTTGCACGAGTGCTTCAATGGACAGCCACTTATAAGAGCCAGTGAAGTAAAGAGCCGCGACGACGAGAACAAGCGCGATTAAGGGCAACCAGCGCTTTAAAAGCGAAAACATGGTTTGATTAGACGATGGCATAGTGGCTTCCATTGGTTGGTGTTGCCCAAGACTAAACATTTGTCGCGCCTGGACCCAAGTAAATTATAATGACAGGATGATCACTCAGATTTGAGGGACACGTGTGAAACAAAGGACGGAAAAAGTACGTCCGCGCACGAGGGTTTTGATTGACTTGGGCCCTATGATTGCCTATAAGCCAGCCCAACTCGACCATTTAATGATGGTGCGGTTGGAATTTGTTTTGTCAAAAGCTAATGCCCACTGCGCCCGTTGGTCATTCAGGAATTAAACAGTAAAAGAGGAACCGTGTCCTTTACGATGCGGTCTTGAAGAGCAATGAAGCGTACTTTTCAGCCTAGCAATCTTGTTCGTACACGTCGTCACGGTTTCCGCGCACGCATGGCCACCAAGAACGGTCGTAAGATTTTGAATGCACGTCGCGCACGTGGCCGCAAGCGTTTGTCAGCTTAAGTGACGATTTGGGCACGATAAGGTCCGAAGAGCGAGATGACAACCATGCGCCAGTTGACAAAAAGGGCGCAATTTTTGAAAGCCGCGCGGGGACGCAAAATTGTCCGGCGCGGCTTTGTGCTGCAAGCCGTTGCGCACAACGAGGATTGCACCTTAGGTCCGGCGCTTGGTTACACCGTAACCAAAAGAGTTGGGAACGCGCCGCAGCGCAACCGAATTAAGCGGCGTTTGCGCGCACTTTCCAAAGAATTCGCTGAAAAATTTGACCCAGAATTCAACTATGTGTTGATTGGTCGGCAAGAAGCGTTACATGAACCCTTTAACGAACTCAAAAAGAGCCTCGCAAGGGCGCTTGAAAAGATACATGTCGAAAGAAGCGTTGCTTCTCACGCAATAGATCGGAAGTCAAAATCATGAATGAAGGCCGCAATTACGTCCTGGCAATCGGGTTGTCGATTTTGGTGTTGGTGGGGTGGCAATATTTTGTTGCCGGTCCGCAATTGGAACGCGCCCAGCAACAAGCAGAAATCGCTGCACAACAAGAGCAGGCTACATCAAGTACCGCAGATCTTCCGACACCGTCGGCAGATGGCACGCCGCAAACTTCAGCGCCATCCATTGGTATTGTGGGCAGCCGCGATGAGATTATTGCGCAGGGTGATCGAGTTGCGATTGCGACTGACGCATTAACAGGCTCGATCAATTTGACCGGCGGCCGTATCGATGATTTGCGTTTGAAGCGCTATCACGAAACTGTGGATGAGAGCAGCCCGATTATCACGCTGCTTTCCCCTGAGGGCAGCCCTGAGCCATATTTCGTGGAACAAGGCTGGGTAAGCGCGACGGGTTCAACCGCCAACCTGCCCAAGGCCGACACAAAATGGAGTGCGGTGGGCAACAGCACACTATCCGTTGGTTCGCCTGTTACCTTGCAATATGACAACGGAAACGGCCAAATTTTTAAACGCATCATTAGCGTTGATGAGAACTATCTATTCACCGTGACTCAGACGGTCGAGAATAATGGCTCAGGCGACATTGCCCTCTTCCCCTATTCTCGCGTGACTCGCCAAGAGACCCCGCAAACATCAGGCTTTTTCATTCTGCACGAAGGCCCAATTGGCGTGCTTGGCGATAATAATCTGGTTGAATTGTCATATGGCGACCTCGCTGACGATAGCCGCAAGGACTATTCTTCGAACGGCGGTTGGCTCGGCTTCACGGATAAATATTGGGCTACCGCGGTTGTTCCAACGCCCAACACCTCAGTGAATGCTCGCTTTTCTTACGCCGCTGCAAACGGTCGTCCCACTTATAAATCAAGCTTTGTGGCGCAAGACCCTGTAGTTGTGGGCGCGAACCAAACAGGTTCGTTTGAAAGCCATGTGTTTGCCGGCGCTAAGGTTGAAGAATATATTGACGGCTACGAACAAAATCTTGGCATTGATCGCTTTGAGCTTTTGATCGACTGGGGTTGGTTCCACTTCATTACGAAGCCGATCTTCTACCTCATCCGGTTCTTGTACGGCATTTTGGGTAATTTCGGTTTGGCGATTTTGGCCGTAACGGTGTTGATCAAAATTGCATTTTTCTGGTTTGCCAACAAATCGTACGCATCTATGGCGGCGATGAAAAAAAAGTGCAGCCCGAAATGAAAGAAATTCAGGAACGCCATAAAGAAGATCGCATGCAACAACAGCAAGCGATGATGGAGCTTTATAAGCGCGAAAAGATCAATCCGATGAGTGGTTGTTGGCCGGTGTTGATTCAGATCCCGGTGTTCTTCTCGCTTTATAAAGTGTTGTTCGTGACCATTGAAATGCGCCATGCGCCGTTCTTTGGCTGGATCCAAGATTTGGCGTCGCCAGACCCGACCAATGTGTTCAATCTGTTCGGCTTGCTGCCATTCGATCCAACTGGCTTGCCATTGTTGGGTGGTTTCTTGGCGCTCGGTGCGTGGCCATTGATCATGGGTATCACCATGTTCGTGCAGATGCGCTTGAACCCTCCCCCAGCTGATCCTACCCAAGCTGCGATCTTTGCGTGGATGCCCGTAATCTTCACCTTTATGTTGGCGGGCTTCCCTGCCGGCTTGGTGATCTACTGGGCGTGGAACAACTTCCTGTCGATTTTGCAACAATATGTGATCATGCGTCGCCATGGTGTTGATGTGGATTTGTTTGGCAATATCGCCGCGACCTTCAAGCGGAAGAAGCCCGCTGAGGAAGAAGAAGCGAAATAATTGACGATGTTTGTTGAGGCGGCTAATTTGGCCGCCTCATCTTTTTTCAAGGGCAGGCCCAAGCCAATGATTCAATAACCGTACACCGCACCTATTGCGGACGCGCTATTTGCTAAATCTTACATGCAAAGGACAGCCCATGTACGGCCCGAATCCAAACACCCTTTTCCCGATCAAAAATGTTGATCGCGTTGTTTTCCTGAAAAACCACATTAGCAGCCCGCTTATAGAGGTGGGAGATTTCACTTATTACGATGATGCGGAAAGTCCGCAAGATTTCGAGCATCGGAATGTTCAATATCACTTTGAATTTGTCGGCGATAAATTGGTTATCGGAAAGTTTTGCGCGTTGCGCAAGGCTGCCAATTTATAATGAATGGCGCCAACCATTTGATGGATGGCTTCTCGGCATTTCCATTTCAGATCTTTTCGCCAGATTGGGCTGAAGGTTTTGACGCAACAAAATGGGCGGCCAATTCTAGGGGCGACACCCGGATTGGTCACGATGTATGGATCGGACGCGACGCCACAATCCTGCCCGGCGTAACTGTTGGCAATGGCGCAATTATTGGCAGCAACGCTGTTGTGGCCAAAGATGTGCCCGCTTATGCCATAGTTGTGGGCAATCCAGCGAAAATTGTGAAAATGCGCTTTCATACTGCCGAAATTACGCGTTTACAGCAGATTGCGTGGTGGCATTGGCCGGTGGAAAAGATTACAAAGCACAAAGATGCGATTATGGGTGCCGATATGGCCCAGTTGGAAAAGGCAAGTTTAGACGATGACTGAATATACTCCGGCAGAGTTGGAAGCAGGACGTTTGCTTTTTGCGCGCCCTTGGGACTTTATTAAGGGCTGCGTGCGTATTGACGATTTGCCGCCGACCGACCGCACCGAAATTGCGTTTGCCGGTCGTTCAAATGTGGGCAAGTCTTCCTTGATTAATGCACTGACTGGCCGGGTTAATTTGGCGCGTACGTCAAACACGCCGGGGCGGACACAAGAGCTCAATATTTTTGAGGCCAACGATGCACCACTGCGTATTGTTGACATGCCCGGCTATGGCTTTGCGAAGGCCCCGAAAAAGACAGTTGAGACATGGACAAAACTGATCCATTCCTATTTGAAAGGTCGCCCAAATCTGCGACGCGTGTTTGTGTTGATTGATGGTCGGCACGGTCCAAAGCCGGCGGACGAAACAGTGATGAACGAACTAGATGGTGCCGCCGTTTCCTACCAAATTGTTGTTACAAAAGCCGACAAACCGAAGGCCGACGAATTGGCAAAAGTGATTGAGCGCACGACGCAAATTGTGAGCAAACACGGTGCCGCGCACCCTGAGTTGCTAATCACGTCTTCTGAAAAGAAAGATGGCATCGCGAACTACGAGCCGTGATCTCCAAACTTTGATCGAGCTAGAGCATTGCGATTTTGCGCGGCGGGTTGACCCCATTATGGTCTTTGACGAAACGTGCCATATCGTCGGCTGCATGGGGCGACCAAACAAATAACCTTGGAAGGCATCGCAGCCAAGTAGGCGCAGTATCCGGACTTGATCTTCTTTCTCAACACCTTCGGCCAGCACCTCGATATTGAGTGATTTGCCATATCAATGATTGATTTGATCAAGCGGCGCTGCTCTGCCGATTCGGTCAACGGGGCCACAAATTGGCGGTCGATCTTGATGCGTTTAGGATGCAGGCGCAAAAGTCCAACAATGGACGCGTGCCCGGTGCCGAAATCATCAATATCAATATCAATGCCCATTTCTTGAATGCGCGCCAAATTTTCATCCACGATCTGTTTGGCTTCATCCAAGAAAATGGTTTCAACCAGTTCAAAGGTGATTTCACCAGGCTTTATGTCAAAATTGGACAGGCTTGAGATGAGGTGCTGGTCCTCCAATCGGCTCGACGACACATTTACAGATGCGTTTGGCACCTCAATGCCACTCGCGCGCCATTTTGCCATATCATCAAGTACTTGCTGCAGCATGATCTGATCGAGCCGGTCAATCACATTCAATTCCTCGGCGGCACTCATAAAGTGATAAGGCTCAGTACGCCCTTCGTGGGGTGCCGCCAACGCGCCAACGCTTCAACACCTATGATTTTAAGCGAATGGGCGTCAAATTGAGGTTGATAAAAGGGCTCAAATTGCGATTGCTCCAGCCCGCGCAGAATCTCATCGGCGAGCTCGCGCGTCCGCACGATGCTGGTCTGCAATTCATCGGTGAAGAAGGCGTAACAATTTCGGCCATCTTGCTTGGCACGGTAAAGCGCGATATCGGAACGAACCAACAAATTTGTGTAGTCTGTGTGGTTGTCGGCGGTGCAGGCGATGCCCACACTGGCGCCGAAACGACAAACTTGCCCTTCAAAGTTAAGTGGCTTGTTGGCCGCATCAATGATGCGACGGGCCAGTTGGGCCAACTCCTCCATGTCGCCGTCGCTCTCGATTGCGATCACAAATTCATCGCCGCCGACACGGCCGATAAATGCATTTTTTGGTGCATTCACGCGCAAGGCACCGGCGAAATAGCACAGCGTCGCGTCGCCTGCTCGGTGGCCCAACGTATCATTGATCTGTTTAAATCGATCTAAGTCGATAGACAGTATCGCGAGCCCTTTACCCGTGTGTGCTTGTTCCTCCATCTGCGTCAAATGCTGATCCAGCAAGCGACGGTTTGACAACCCCGTAAGTTCATCATGCATTGCCAAATGCTCAATTTGCTGGTGCGCAGATTTCAGCTCTTCATTTTTGCCCTCGGCGACTTTTTTTTGCGCTCAGCAGCGCATTTTTCAATTCAACTTCTTCGGTGACATCCCAGTTTACACCAACCATCTTCGGGTCGCCGCCCTCCGGATGATAGTAGGAGCACCGCGACTGAAGATGCCTGATTTCACCGTTTGGGGTGATGATTCTAAATTGTGAGTTCAGATTTCCTTTTGTGGCGATCGCGACCTCGAATTGACGCTTTGCGCGTGCGCGGTCTTCTGGGTGCAACGCGTCTTCCCAATCCTTTGCGGTCCGAATATAGATTTGATCATCATAACCGAAAAGCGCATTGGTTCGGTCGTCCCAGAGGTTTTGTTGGGTGCGTAAGTTCGCCTCCCAAACACCAATAGCAGATGCTGACAATGCAACCCGCAAGCGCTCGTGCAAAAGCTCCAATTGTTCCTCACGCGCTTCGAGTTCATCATTTTGCTTGCCGCGCAAACGAATAAGGTGCGCGGTATATGACAATGGAACGACCACAACCAACATCGCAATTATGAAAAACAGCCTGATTTGCCAGATTGCGGGATCGCCGCTTGCCCAACCCTGGCCAGGGGTAGCTAAAACTTTCCACTCGCCAAAGGGCAAGGTGACCGTGACCACCACAGGCCGGTTTTGTTCTATGTCAGTTGGACCATAAAAAATTTCACCCGCATCGCCGGTGCCGTCTTGCCCCTTAAGCGCGATATTGAGGTGAAGCTTTTTGTCGATGATGCCGCTGTCGCGATAAAGACGCTCTTCGTCGATAACCGCGGAGACGATTCCCCAAAACTTCTTTTCGCCGCTGAATCGATTGACGAAAACGGGGTAACGACCAATAAAACCGCGCCCGCCTTGGACCAAATCAACGGGGCCGGCAAGTATCAATTCACTGGTGTCGCGTGCCTGAAGCGCGGCTTCTCGTTGCTGCTCATTCTTAAGATAATCTAGCCCAATCACGCTTTCATTCCCCACATAGGTATATCATTTGAACTTTTAATCCCGGTGCGCCGGCAAGCACACGCAACTGCTGAGAATCATCAAACAAACCACGCGCCAAGTATGAAAAGCGTACTTGGCCCAAATCAGGCTCCGAAGCGATTACACTCACCAAGCCTTTTACAAGCTGAAGGTTTGAATTGACGGTGTGTTCCAGTTGTGCCCGCAAGATGCTGGCTTGCGACAACACTTCGTTGCGCTCTTTTTGCAAATAAAGTGTGTTGCGCTGGTCTTCCGAATAGGCCCAGAGCCCGCAAATAAAGACAATACTGATCAAAGCCGGCAAGTTGGTCAAATGCCAGACATTTCGGCTCCAGAAGCCGCGATCACGTCTCAGTCTCTTCACGGTAACGATAGCCCCGGTTTGTATTCGGACGAGCATATCGCGGTGAAGTTTAAATTTTGATTATATAAACGACAAACAAGTTACATTTTTCGCAAAAATCGAACAAAGATTTGCGCGAGAATATTAGCCGAAGAGGTTTTTTGTAGCGATGCCAGCGCCCTGTCAGCATCATCGGGCGCAAACACGACGTTTTTACGTTTTGTGAAAAGCGTGCGTGAAAAATCATCATTGAACTCGGGGTGGGCCTGCACGCTAATTGCGGCCCCTTGGGGTAATAAAGCCCAGCGTAGGGCGTGAAGTCACTGGAGGCGATGATTTCAGCCTCTGGCGGCACTTGAAGCACTTGGTCCTGATGTGAGGCGGTGACACTTATCTGGGTAGTTTCTGACATCAAATCTTTCGGCAAATTGCCGAGCTTATAATCGTGCCGACCTAATCCCCATCCTTTGTCAGATTTGCCCGCATGTCCACCTAAGGCCTCTGCCATTATTTGATGGCCAAAACAAATGCCGACCATTGGAATATGCTGGCTATAAGCTTGCTGGATGAAGGTTTTTAAAGGCCCAATCCAGGGCAAAGGATCATAAACCCCATGCGAGCTACCCGTGATCAGCAGCGCTTCGACGCGATCGACAGGAGGTAACGGCTCATCTTCGACAAGGCTAACCACTTCATATTCAAAATCGCCTTCAGCGGATTCCAGCATGGACTGCATCATGCGACCATAGCTATCAAAATCGGCGCGCATCGGTTCTGGCACAAGACCGGTTTGAAGAATGGTGATTTTCATATTTGTGGCCTCAATAGATTTTTGCCCACATAAGACTATTGACATTTACATGACAAGAGCGGTTTTACTCTGGACAAAATCAGGCGAACCTGCACGATGGGGTTCGACCAAATCGCGATCATTCCCAAGGACTTTCCACACGCATGACCAGCGACCCAAAGCCAAATAAATCCAAAGAAGCGGCCATTCTGGCTCAAGCCCTACCCTATATGCTGCGCTATGATGATCGCGTGGTGGTGGTGAAATATGGTGGCCATGCCATGGGCGACGAGCATTTAGCGCGTGCGTTCGCCCGCGACATCGTTTTGTTGCGCCAATCTGGCGTGCACCCGATTGTCGTTCATGGGGGTGGACCACAAATTGGTAAAATGCTCGATCGTTTGAACATCAAGTCCGAGTTTAAAGATGGGCTGCGCGTCACCGATCAAGCAACAGTGGACGTGGTGGAAATGGTGCTCGCCGGTTCGATTAACAAGCAAATTGTGACCGCCATCACCCAAGAAGGTGGCCGCGCTATCGGCCTTTGCGGCAAAGACGCCAACATGGTGTCCGCCAAAAAAACTGCGCCGCACCAAGATGGACCCGGACAGCAACATTGAACGCATCGTTGATTTGGGCTTTGTAGGTGAACCCAGCGAAGTCCGGCCCGAAATTTTGCACCGGCTGATTTCGGAAGAGATTATCCCGGTCATTGCCCCGATCGCGGCGGGGGAGAAGGGCCATACTTTTAACATCAATGCCGATACGTTTGCCGGGGCGATTGCGTCAGCGATGGATGCCAAACGCTTTTTGCTGCTGACCGATGTTGAAGGCGTTTTGGGCGCTGACGGTGAATTGATTACCGATATGGATGTGGACGGTGCGCGCAAACTGATTGAAGACGGTGTGGCCAAAGGCGGCATGATCCCGAAGTTGGAAACCGCGATTTCGGCCGCCGAAAACGGCGTCGAGGCGGTCGTGATCGTTAATGGCAAAACCGAGCATGCGGTGCTTTTGGAACTGTTCACGGAACATGGTGCTGGCACCCTGATCCACGAAAACCACAATGAGGAGCTTTAATGCCACTTTCGCATGTCGACTGTTGGATCTTTGATCTCGACAACACCCTTTACCCCCGCACCTGCCGCTTGTTTGACCAGATCGACAAGCTGATCACCAGCTATGTGGTTGATGTGACAGGTTATGAGTGGGCCGATGCGCGCAAATTGCAAAAAGAGTTCTTTTCGGAATATGGCACGACATTGAGCGGGCTAATGGCCACCCGTAATATCGATCCGCACCATTATTTGCAAAAAGTGCACGATATTGACTATTCGCCCGTGGCGCCGAATCCCGCGTTGATGGACACCATCCGCGCCCTGCCCGGCCGCAAGATCATTTTCACCAACGCGGACCGCGGTCACGCCGAAAATGTACTGAAGCGATTGGGTGGCGATGATGTGTTTGAAGATATTTTTGGCATCATCGAAGCTGAATTTGAGCCGAAACCGCACAACCCATCTTATGAGAAATTCTTGCATGCCCATGCCGTTGCGCCGCAAAACGCCGCTTTTTTCGAGGACATGGAAGTGAATTTGAAAGTGCCGCATAGCCTTGGCATGCGCACCGTGCATGTGATTCCGGGGCAAGATTTTGATGGCAGCGAGTTGGAGCCATTTGAGCTGGAGCGCAAGGATGATGAAGAGCATATTCATCACGTCACCGATGATTTGGGCACGTTTCTTCGGCCGTTTGGTCGCAGCGCCTAACTGGCGTAGCGCTTTAAATAGGTTGCAAGCGTTTGATGCGGCGCGAGGGAAAATTTCTCGCGCTGCACTTCCATCATTTTAAAACGGTCCATACGGAAATCCCGAAAATCTTGTCGTGTGGCGCACCACGCTGTCATCAGCCAGATCGGGCCAAAGTTGGTCAACGCCAACGGGTAGAGTTGTCTTTCACTCACCGTCTCGTCCAGTGCACAATAGGTCACTTGCATGACCCGGCGCTCGTCAATGGCTTTTCGGGCCTGTCGCAATTCCTTTTGTGGCATGTTGGTGCCTTGTGGCGGCACCACCATAAGGTGCGGGCTGTCCAGTTTTTGCTTATGACTTTCGGGCACCGCGTCACGAATCTTGGCGAGGGCCTCCTTGGCGGCGGCCGACATGTCTTTATCTGCGATCAGGGCCAATGTTTTGGCGCCAAGGGCCAGTGCTTCCAATTGTTCGAAGGTGAAACTGAGCGGCGGCAAATCAAACTCATCACGCAGCATAAAGCCAACGCCGGGCTCAGAATCAATCGGCGCACCAGATCCCATCAAGTGGGTCATGTCGCGATAAACAGACCGCTTGGATATTTCCAGCTTATCGGCAATTTGCTGGGCGGTGAGCGCCCCATTGGCGGTGCGCATAATTTGAATAATACGGAACAGACGTTCGGCACGGCGCATAAAATTTGTCCCTTTTGCATGTTGTGGCCACAAGGGTGGCAACAGCCCCATGCTATTTCCATTTTCATCAACAGAAAAGGAAATTCAAATGTCACATGTTTTTGAACTGGTCAGCTACAAAGCCAAGAATGCAGAAAACGCGCTCAAGCTGCGGCGTGAGGCTATGGAGCATGCCAAAGAATTAAAAGGCTTTGTGCGCTATCATGCTTTGGTGAATGTGGAAGAAGACAAGCATTTTGCCGATCTGGTGGAGTGGTCCAGCCTTGAAGATGCACAAGCCGCAGCGGAGAAGGTGATGACCCTACCCGCCTTCCAAGGCATGATGGCTGAGATTGACAGCGTTGAAAGTATGAAGCATTTCAACATTGACAAGATTACCGGGTAGCGCCCACTAAGCGTAAAGCCCGGCAACTCGCTGGGCTTTACCTGCTTTTGCGTGTCGCACGCTATTCTGGTGTGTCGCAAGTGTCGTCTGTGATCGTGGGCAAATTATAGAATTCGCGCACAATGCACCATGCTTCCTCTGCGGTATCGACGGTGTCGAACAATTCCAAATCACTCGGCGAAATCGTCCCCTCTTCAGCCAAGGCCTCCAAATTGATCACGCGCGACCAAAAGTCCTTACCGAACAACAAAACCGGTACGCGCTCCATGCGGCCGGTTTGGATCAGCGTCAATGCTTCAAAAAAATTCGTCCATGGTGCCAAAACCACCGGGGAACACGGCGATCACGCGCGCGCGCAACAAGAAGTGGATTTTGCGCGTGGCGAAATAATGGAAGTTGAAGCACAGATCAGGCGTCACATACATGTTCGGTGCCTGCTCGTGCGGCAGAACGATATTGAGGCCAATGTTCGGCGCGCCCACTTCCACAGCGCCTTTGCTGCCTGCTTCCATAACGCCCGGTCCACCGCCAGTGACGACAACATATTCTTTGTAATCGAGGGTTTCCGAGGTCAGTGACGCCAAGCGCGCAAATTTGCGGGCCTCTTCATAATATTTGGAGTTTTTCTCCAAATTCTTTTTCTGCACGTCGTTTTTGGCCGCCCAAGCGTCGGCGCCTGGGGCTGGCAAACGTGCGCCGCCAAACAATACAACCGTCGAATTGATGCCGCGTTCGGTTAGCCACAATTCAGGCTTGAGAATTTCGAGTTGCAATCGAATGGCCCGCGTTTCTTCTGCGGTCATAAATTCTTCGTCTGAAAACGCCAGTTTATAGGCAGCAGATTCTGTTTGTGGCGTGCGCGGCACCCGGCGCGCAACGTTGATATCTTCTTCTGAGGTGCGAAGCGACGTGTGATGTTGTCTGCGACGTCTAGCCATAAATTTCCCCTTTTAGGTGCATCGGTCTTGTTCCATCTTTGCCCGTGAAGCGTTAAAGATGTTTTGGCTTGATTACAATTTTGCGACCATAGCGCGAAAAAGCGAGGTTGACAGGTGTTGCTTGCACGCTAATGTCGCGCCAATGAAAATGCCCACCGTCAAGGAGATCCCCACATGGACCGCGCCGAACTTGCTCAAACTATTGATAACGCATTTGATAATCGTGATGAGGTCACTTTTGCAACACAAGGTGTTGTCCGCGACGCGGTGAATGAAGCGCTAGAGCTGATGGACCGCGGCGAAGCCCGCGTGGCCGAGCAAAATGAAAATGGCGAGTGGGTTGTCAATCAATGGCTGAAAAAAGCCGTGCTGTTGTCGTTCCGTTTGAACGATATGGAAGTGATTGAAGGTGGACCTGGCGGCGCAACTTGGTGGGACAAGGTGCCTTCAAAATTCGCAGGCTGGGGCGACAATCGCTTCCGCGACGCAGGTTTTCGTGCCGTCCCCGGTGCCATCGTGCGCAAATCAGCCATATCGGCAAAAATGTTGTACTGATGCCTTCGTTTGTAAACCTTGGCGCCTATGTCGATGATGGCTGCATGGTGGACACATGGGCCACTGTGGGCTCTTGCGCCCAAATCGGCAAAGGTGTGCACCTTTCTGGCGGCGTGGGCATTGGCGGCGTGCTGGAACCCCTACAGGCTGGCCCAGTGATCATCGAAGATGATTGCTTTATCGGCGCGCGCTCAGAAGTTGTTGAAGGCGTGCGCGTGGGCAAAGGCTCTGTGATTTCGATGGGCGTGTTCATTGGTCAATCCACCAAAATTGTGAACCGGGAAACTGGCGAAATCCACATGGGCGAAGTGCCCCCCTATTCTGTGGTCGTGTCCGGCTCCATGCCCGGCAAGCCATTCCCTGATGGCACACCCGGCCCAAGCCTTTATTGCGCGGTGATCGTGAAACAGGTTGATGAGCGCACACGTTCAAAAACCTCAATCAATGATTTGTTGCGGGAGGCGTAAGTGAGCCAGGCACTCGACCTTTTGCGTGATCTGATCCGATGCAACTCCGTGACGCCTGCCAATGATGGTGCGTTGGAGCGGGTGCAGGAATTTCTGACGCCCTTGGGATTCGAGTGCCACATCGTCACTTTTGAGGGCGATGGTTCCTACCCGGTGAAAAATCTTTTTGCCACACGAAACCGCGGCGGCCGACATTTGCTGTTTGCCGGGCACACCGATGTGGTGCCCGTGGGCGACGAGGCCGCATGGACACATGATCCATTCGGCGCGGAAGTGGTTGACGGCGTGATGTGGGGCCGCGGTGCGGTGGACATGAAAAGCGGTGTGGCCGCGTTTTGCGCCGCGTTGCCTGAGCTGGTGGAAAGCGGCGAGGCCGACAATGGCACCATCTCGCTTTTGATCACAGGCGACGAGGAAAGCGACGCGGTGAACGGCACCGTCAAAGCGTTGCAATGGGCGAAAGAGCAAGGCCATAGCTTCGATTTTGGACTGGTGGGCGAGCCCTCCAGCGCGGAAGAATTTGGCGACGTGGTCAAAATCGGTCGCCGCGGATCGCTCAGCTTCACCATCACTGTAACGGGCGAACAAGGCCATGTGGCCTATCCGCATAAGGCCAACAACCCGATCCCGGTTTTGTCCAAGATCGCGGCGCAATTGTCGAGTGAGCCCTTGGATGAAGGCAATGAGAATTTTCAGGCGACCAATCTTGAATTGGTGACCATTGATGTGGGGAATAGCGCCAGCAATGTGATCCCAGCCAAGGGCCGCATGAGTGGCAACATCCGCTTCAATGATTTGTGGGACGCGTTCAAGCTTGAATATTGGCTTGGCCAACAGATCTTGAAAGTGCCGGCCAATGGGTGCGATGTTGAATTGAAGATTCATCACCCGGTATCGCGGTCATTTGTCTCAAATGATTCAAAAGATGTGGACTTGCTTATTGAAACGGTGAAGAAACACGCCAATATAACTCCACAGCGCTCCACGGGCGGCGGCACGTCGGATGCGCGCTTTATAGCCGACTATTGCCCCGTTGCAGAATTTGGCCTTGTGGGCAAAAGCATGCATCAAGTGGATGAGCATGTGCCAATAGCCATGGTGGACCGTTTGCAAGCAGTCTACACAGATTATGTGCGCGCCTTTCTAGATCAAAAGAGTTGATATGAACAATCGCCCCTACCTTGAAGAAATGATTGATGCCGCCAAAGGCATCTTTGCGCTGATCCGGGGTGAAAAGGCTAAGTTGGGCTATTTCAACTTTTCGCAAACTGGCTTGGTGGGTAGCTTTATCGCGGTGCTGATCGGCCTGGCGCTGCAAGAGGTTTTTTCAGGCCCGGGACCGGAGGGCTTACAGGTACCTGCTTGGGCAAACCTGCTCAGTTACACGGTTTTATACGCCACGCCATTTTTAGTCGCCTATGGCTTTTTGAGTATCATTGGCCAACGCGAACGCATCCTCGCCTACATGGTGGCAAACAATTGGGCTAGTTTCTTCTTCACCCTGATCATCGTTGCAATTTTCATATTCCAATTGTTGGCCAGTGTTGGCTATTTTGTGATCATTATTCTGACGTTGATCATTTTTTTGGCGTTCAGCGCGTATCATCCTTGGCTTTTCGGTGCCGCAAACCATCATTTTCTTTGTCGCCACGATTATGGCGGTGCTCATGGCAGCCATGTTGACTGTGAATATTATGTTTGCGGCGGCGGGCGTTGACCCGGCTACCTTCCTAAACCCGCCGACTTCAGGCACCTAAATCGGGATAGTCTACACCGATCAGATAAAGCCCATCTGGCGGTGACACCGGGCCGCAGGCTTTGCGGTCTGCCGCATCTAATGCGGCTCGAAATTGCTGCGGTGTCCAGCGATCACGGCCCACTTCCACCAATGAACCGACCATCGAGCGGACCTGACTGTGCAAAAAGCTGCGCGCGGAGGCGAAGATGTGAATCATGTCGCCGCGCCGTTCTACATCCAACCGATCAAGTGTGCGGATGGGTGAATTGGCCTGGCACATGGACGCACGGAAGGTGGTGAAATCATGCTGGCCCAAAATCAACTGCGCCGCCTTATGCATCTTATCCGCATCAAGCGCATGGGGGACATGCCAAACGCGGTCACGCATGATTGTCGGCCGCGCTTTGCGGTTCAAGATGAGAAATTCATAATGCCGCGACAGCGCCGAGAAACGCGCTTCGAAGTGATCCGGCACTTGCTGATGCCCCGTGATTACAACCGAATCGGGTTTTAGATGAAAATTCATCGCTTGCGCGATCCGAAACGAGTCCCACTGCTTCGATAGATCAAGATGGATCACTTGCCCAGTCGCATGCACACCAGAATCAGTTCGCCCTGCCGCCTGCACTTTCACCCGCTCACCAGAGAATTTTTCAATCGCGTTTTCAATCGCGTCTTGCACGCCTTTGCCATCGAGTTGCGACTGCCACCCGTGAAATGGCGTGCCAAAATATTCAACCGTGAGCTTATAGCGGGGCACTATTGTGCAACCTTGCCTTTAAGCGAGCCCGGGCCGCGCAAAAAGGTCTGCACATCCATGGCGCCCTTGCCTTCCCGCTGAACGGTAAGCGGCAAAATGGCCCCCTCGCCGCACGCGATGCGCAAATCATCGTCGAGCACCGTGCCGGGCGCACCGCTGCCTTCGCTCAGCGCAGCTTTGATGATTTTCACGCGAACAGGTTTGTCGTTGATGTCGATTTCAAACCACGCGCCGGGAAATGGCGACAGGCCACGAATTTGGTTGTGCACCATTGCAGCGGGCTGGGTCCAATCGATGCGAGCTTCGCTTTTTTTCGATCTTCTTGGCATAGGTCACGCCGTCGCTGCTTTGCGGGGTGAAATCCATGCTGTCGCGCTCAACTGCGGCCAAGGCGCGGCCCATCATATCGGCACCACGCACCATCATTTCATCATGCAGTTCGCCTGCAGTCATGTTGGGCGTTACCGGAATTTCATCGATCAGCCCGACATCGCCCGTGTCCAAGCCTTTATCCATTTTCATGACCATGATGCCGGTTTGTGAATCACCCGCCATAATCGCGCGTTGGATCGGCGCGGCCCCGCGCCAGCGCGGCAACAAGGAGCCGTGCAAGTTCAGACAGCCTTTTTCAGGCGCGTCCAAAATCGCTTTAGGCAACAGCAATCCATAGGCCACAACCACGGCCACATCAGCGTCCAGCGCTTGAAATGCTTCCACCTCGGCCGGGTCTTTGAAATTGAGCGGCGTGCGCACCTCAAGCCCAAAGCCTTCTGCCAGTTCGTGCACGGGCGATTTGCGGTCTTTTTTGCCGCGTCCTGCCGGGCGCGGCGGCTGGGTATAAACGGCAACCACATCATGGCCACGGCCAATAATTTCGCTCAATGTTGGCACCGCGATTTCTGGCGTGCCCATAAAAATGACCCGCATATTACCCCGCTGCGCGTTTGGCGATTTTCTGGAATTTCTTGGTGACGCGTTCCCGCTTTAACCGCGACAAATAATCGATGAACAGCTTGCCATCCAAATGATCAATTTCGTGCTGCACGACCGTGGCCAAAAGCTCTTCGGCTTCCAGTTCTTGCTCAGCACCATTCTCATCCAAATATTTCACGCGAACTTTAACCGGGCGCTCCACATCCTCATAATATTCGGGGATCGACAAGCAGCCTTCTTGATAGACCCATGTTTCGTCCGAAGCCCAAATGATCTCAGGATTGACCATGGCGATAGGATCTGGCGCGTCCTCTTCCTTAGAGGGGTCCATCACAATCACCCGATGCAGTTCGCCGATTTGCGGCGCGGCCAAGCCAACGCCCGGTGCATCATACATGGTTTCGAACATATCCTTGATCAGGGTTTTAATCTCATCATTCACTGTTTCAACAGGTGCTGCGACCTGGCGCAAAACATCATTCGGGATATGCAAAATTGGACGGATGGTCATGCTCTAATTCTCTTGGTCAAACTATGGCTGCTTGGATAGGCTGATTAAAGGTTCGGGTCAAGGATTACAGCCCGCAAACCTTGCCCTACATTTGGATATGGGCATGTTTACGGCAGCTTTAAACCCATTGGCTGTTTAAGTCGGTATTTGCCGCCGAATCACGATATGTTCCCCACCATGGATGATATTCTTTTTACTGCTTTTAGCCGTGACTTCACCGCCCTTGATCTGATCCTTTTTGGGATGGGACTTTTGCTTATTCTCGCCATTGCGGCCCTTGTGGGCAGTTGGCGCGCCAGCCAGCAGCGTGCTGTGGAGGCTGCGCGGATTGCCGAACGCAATCAGGAAATGGAGCGACATATGGCCGATATGATGCGGGTGCAAAGCGAAATGACCGGGCGCATGCACACCATGTCGGAGATTTTCGGCAGCCGCACGTCGGACTTGGCCAAATCGCTGACCGACCGGATTGATAGCGCCAGCCACCGCATGGGCCAAACGGTGACGGAATCGCGCACCAAAACCGAAGAGAGTCTTTCCAAGTTGAACGAACGGCTGGCGGTGATTGACCGGGCGCAGGCCAATATTTCCGAGCTGTCAAACGAGATGGTGTCTCTGCGTGATATTCTGGCCAACAAGCAATCGCGCGGCGCGTTTGGCCAAGGACGCATGGAAGCGATTATTTCTGACGGGTTGCCCTCTAGCTCATTCCAGTTTCAAGCCACCCTTTCCAACAATTCGCGCCCCGACTGTTTGGTGCTTATGCCTAATAAGGCACCGGATTTGGTGGTGGACGCCAAATTTCCGCTGGAAAGCTGGCAGCGGATTAATGACGCGCAAGATGCGGTGGAGCTGAAGGGCGCGATGACCCAATTCCGCACCGACATGACCAAGCATATGAAGGATATTTCGGAGAAATATCTGATTGCTGGCGAAACCCAAGACACCGCCTTTATGTTTGTGCCGTCCGAGGCGATATTTGCCGACATTCATGAGAAGTTCGACGATCTGGTGCAAAAGGCGTTGCGGATGCGGGTGGTGATTGTGTCCCCGTCCCTCCTCATGCTCTCAATCCAAGTCATCCAAGCGCTGCTGCGCGACGTGAAAATGCGCGAACAGGCGCATATTATACAGTCCGAAGTCACCAATTTGCTCTCCGATGTGGGCCGCCTGTCGGAGCGGGTGCACAAACTGCAATCTCATTTCCAACAGGCGAACCGCGACGTGGAACAGATTTTGATCTCCACCGGTAAGGTGAGCAAACGGGGTGAGCGGATCGAGCAGCTAGAGTTTGAGGAAACGAAGGTGATGTTGGAGGGGGATGGTTAGAGGCCGAGTGTCGGGTTTGAGCCCAGAGCGGACCTCCCAAATCCAACAACGAGCATGGTGCGCAGCACTCCACTCTCCGCGATTCTCATTGTGTGGCTTGGTTCAGCTGTTGCCGTTTCAAACTTTCAGCTTTTGAACGGACGCATTTTCGTATATGTCACCAAAATGAATATTTTGGCTATTGTGTTTTGGATCGTTGTTCTGGTGGCAATCGCTTGGTGCGGTATGCATTCCATAGAGATGATGATCTACGCTAGTTATCATCCTATGTATGCACGCGGCGATCTTTTATATCCATTGCGGGTCTCATCGATCCCATTATTGATATTAACTTCAATTGTTGTCGCTAGTTTATGGCTTTGGCGACGCCCACTTAATCACCTAATCTACGCTCTAGGCATGTTTGTGGCTGCATCGATGTCACTGACCATCGTTTTGCCAGAGTCGAAAGCGGCTATAAACAAATCTATTACGTTGGCGAAGAGAGGTTTGAGATCCCGTGGCAATTCTCCCCATATAGCGGCAGTCCAGATCTCGGCGGCAAAGACTTCCGAATAATAGCAACGATTCCAGAACTCATTCCAGAATATGACACTCGAGAAAAAACAGTAACAATTGGGATATCAATCAAGGAATTCCCTGAACGGGCTGGAACAAATTCAGGCTCAACTTGTAGCCTAGCAGATTCTTACGGACGAATTAGTTGTCGTTGGCCGTATGGCAAATACTTTTTGGATGTTTCGGGCGACCAAAGGCTTTTTGCTGAGGATAAGTCTGGCTTGTATCCAGCGATATCAGCACTTTTCGATAGCTTTCGGGTTGAAGCAGACTAGTTGTGACGCCGGCAATTAAATCACGATAATTTGGACGTCGGAATTTTGGGTCGCTTTGTCCGCTTAGCTGACGACTGCTTTGAGCCCTCTTTGACCAATGCTGCAAGCTATACGAACGGCAGCTTTTTTAGATGCACTGCTGCCGAGCGATCTGGTATAGTGATGCCATGCTATGGAACGAAGTATCTCATATCTTTGAAGTAGATGGTTCACTTCGTGACATCCTTGTGCGCGAGACGTCTGTTTCAGATTGGAACAAGTTGATCAGCCTATCGCAACAACTTGGCAAGGTTTCCTACCAAAGCGACGGCGAAGACACCGGTCTCCCTTCCGCAGCCAATTTGCTGGATGACAAAGAACATGCGCATTGTATGAAGATTGATCTTGGCGGACCTGTAGCAAATACCCACTTTTTTGACTACGTGGAAATAGAATTGGACCTAGATCCACGCGAGGTCGGGTCACAAGCTGCTCTCGACAAGGTCCTCAACTTTTGCAGTAAACTTAGCTTGGAATTGGAGCGGGACGTTGCAATCACCGAGGAAAGCAATCCAGAAGCAATCTTGTTGTCTTACTCGTTCCAGCGGCGATGCTGGCAGATCGCAAGTCATTGAATGCAATCCGCAGAGCAGACATTCGCGCATCCGCAGCAAAATGACACTTCGTCCGCAAAGCTGACTTTCTCCGCGCATGCTCACGTCCGCTGAACTTACTCGAAAAACTTCGGCGCATGGCCAATTCTGCATGGCCCCTCGGGTCAAGCCCGAGGGTGACGTGGGTGGGTGTTGCCAGTCACTTCATTGAACCGCGGGGCTATACCGGCCGTGAACCGGGATCAATTTAGTGGGTTGCATCGCTTAAGTCACATGGTTTTGGTGACTTGATTTTGGTGACTTGGCCCCGGATCACGGTCCGGGGCAGTCGGCCGGCGGCCGCGGCGAAATTCGGAATGCCTGTACGGCAATTTTCGTAGCTTAGACTGGCGACCCTTCGCGTTGTATCACCCACCCCTACCCTCCCCATCAAGGAGGGTGTTTTAGCCTTTACTTTGCTTTTGTTACGCCGGACGACTTGAATCTGTCTTGGTGGATAGCGCAAGGAACCATCCTCCACTCCTTTACGTTGCTCTTGTCAAAGAAAGGAGTGCGAAGCATGACTGATTTTAAAAAGGAATTCTGGAAACGCCTCTCACATGTGAAGGCGGGGTTGATGGATGTGGATGGACGCCTGTTCCCCATGACGCCAAACCTGACGCAGGATGATGATGGCGCGATTTGGTTTATCACCTCGGCGGGCACCGATGCGGCTGACGCAGCGGCGGCGCATAAAAACATCCGGTTCGCTGTTGCCGACACAAGCGCCGGATTGCATGGCTTTGTGAACGGCAAATTGAGCGTTTCTGACGATAAAGAAAAGTTGGATCAGATTTGGAGCGTTGTCGCTTCTGCTTGGTTTGACGATGGCAAAAAAGACCATGATTTGGTGCTGGTGAAATTTGTGCCAAGCGATGGTGAAATCTGGTTGAGCACCGAGAGCGGTGCCGTGTTCCTGTTTGAAACCATCAAAGCCAATATCACCCATAAAGGGCCGGACGTTGGCCAGCGGGCCACGCTGGACTTTAAACATGCCGCCTAAATTGAGTGGTTGCCGACGGTCGCCTTAAGCGGCGGGTGACCATATAACTGAATCTGGCGGCGGTTTCTCCCTAAGTGGTGAAGCCGCCGCGTCTGTATGCGCGTGGGCTTTGGCCCGTCCATCGTTTGAAGGCGCGCGAAAACGCGGCGGCGTCTGAAAAGCCGACAAGATAAGCGATGTCATTCACGGTGGATTTGTTGGTTGTCAGATAGTGCGTCGCCATATCCTGCCGCAACGCATCAAGAACGTTTGTATAGCTTGTACCCTCGCTTTTGAGTTTGCGAAAAAGGGTTTGTCGGCTCATGCCCAATTGGGCCGCCATTTTGTCGGCCCCGAGATCCCCCTGATGCAGACGCGTCAATAGCAATGACTATAGCTGTCCCCGCACCGTTCTGGCTCCATCCAGTTTTTCCATCAAGGCATCGGCGCGCTCGGCAGGAGTGTTGAAATATAATGCGGGCTCTGCGCCACCTCCCAGCTCGCCACTTCAGGATGTAATTCCATGGCGTTCCATTCCGTGTTGAAATGCACCGGGCATTGGAAGATGCGTTCATATTCCGGCTGATGGTCGGGCGCGGGATGGGCAAAATGCACAGAGAGGATATGCGGCTTGTCCAGAAATTGCCGCGGCCCGCATGTCAGCCGCACAAAGGCGTTTTCCACCAACTCAGGAAATCCATTGTTTACGGTGTGATGCACCATAAACAATTGCCCTGCCCGCACGACCAGTTCAAAGCTTGGCCCATCGGCGGCACCATCCACCGCCATGGCCAGCCGGCCATATCGCTGAAGTTGAACAAATGCCTCGCCCATGGTGGTGGCGGCATTCATGATCAGGCCGAGAATGGAGACGTCAGACATATCGACATTTTCGCCCCAATGCAGCGCAAAGGCCGGGTCTTTAGACTGAATTTGTGCCTGCCGCATTAATTCCACATAGCGCAGGAAGGGAACGCGCCCATCCGGGTCATTGAGATTGATCCGATTCAGCCCAGACCTTTGCTTCAATGATGCGGCATCGGCGCCCAGTATCGCCGCATAGTCGATAAGGCCCGCTGCCAGCCCGGCCGAAACGGTGGACTGCGCCATTTTCTAACTCCTGTTACAATGGATCATTTTTTAAGCAACGCTGGATCATGGACATAAAATCAGGACACGATAAAAGTGTTTGATACGCATAAATTATAGTTGCTAACGTGAATTACAAGAAGGACCAGAGATTTGAACCAACCTTCCATTCTGCGCCTGAATTTATTGCGCGCTTGCTATTTGTTATTGCTGGTGGGTCTATCGATCCAAATGGTGCCGGATTTGTTTGGTCCGGTGGTGACCATGCCGCTGATGGATGGCGTGGTGATCGCTATGCTCAGCGCTTTGGGTATGCTGTCTTTGCTGGGAATTTTTGCCCCGCTCTATATGCTGCCGCTATTGTTGTTCGAAATGGCTTGGAAGCTCATTTGGACATTGTCCGTCGCCCTGCCGCGTTGGCAAGCAGGGACGATGGATGCCGCGACTATTGAAACGCTGTTTGCCTGCACCCTGGTGATCCCGTTTGTGTTCATCATGCCGTGGAGATATGCCTTCAACACCTATTTTGGCGCCTTAAGTCCATGGCGCAAAGGCGCATAATACTTTCGCATCTCAACCTAAACAAAGCCCCGGAAGAACCGGGGCTTTTTTTTGGTACCTATTCGGCGGCGCTCACATTTAGTTTAGCGGCGCGTTGCACCATGCCGTAAAGATCACGTGGATCATCTGGATCAGCCAGCATGTCCAAATCTTCGTAAAACTGGGTGCCCTGAATGGCATGATAAACGTAGCGCAGCGCCGAAAAATCCTCGACGGCGAAGCTACGCTATCAAACAGGGTGATCTGTCCCTCGGCCTTGCGGCCCTCTTTTTGGCCAGACATGACTTCCCACAATTCGGTGACTTCATAGTCCTCCGGCAATTGCTGGATTTCGCCTTCGATGCGCGTTTGCGGGGTAAATTCGGTGAAGATTTCTGAGCGGTGCAGAATGTCTTTATGTAATTCTGTTTTGCCGGGACAATCACCACCAATGGCGTTGATGTGCATGCCGCTGCCCACCATATTATCGGTGAGAATGGTGGCATATTGTTTGTCAGCCGTGCAGGTGGTGATGATATCGGCACCGGCCACACACTCTTCACCCGTGCTGTAAGAGGACATGCTCAAACCAGAATTTTTCAGGTTGAGCATCGCCTTCTCAGTGGCCTTCGGGTCGGTGTCGTAAAGACGGATATTTTCGATGCCGCAAATCTTTTTGAACGCCAGCGCTTGGAATTCGCATTGGGCACCATTGCCAATGATGGCCATGGTTTTTGCGTTTTTCGGCGCGAGATATTTGGCGGCCACGGCGGACATGGCGGCGGTGCGCAAGGCGGTGAGGATCGTCATTTCAGACAAGAGCACTGGGTAACCATTGGCCACATCAGCCAACAGACCAAATGCCGTGACGGTTTGCATGCCATCTTTGGTGTTTTTGGGATGGCCATTCACATATTTAAAGCCATAAACCTCACCATCACTGGTGGGCATCAATTCGATCACACCCTCATTTGAGTGGGAGGCAACGCGTGGGGTTTTGTCGAACAGTTCCCAGCGCACAAAGTCCTCTTCGATGGCTTGGGCGATGCCAGCCATCGTTTCTTCAACGCCAATATGCAGAATGAGCTTCATCATATTATCGACGCTGACAAACGGCACGAGATTTAGTGTGTCGCGGTGGAATTTGGCCATTGAATATCCCTCGTCATTCAAAGCGGAATTAAGAAGGTAGAGTGTACCTAAGGATTGCGTCAGTAAAAACGGCAATAATATATCAATCTTGCGGGGTATATTGCTCACTTTGCAAAGCCGAATTGCACATTATGGTAAGCATGAACATTGACTTGAGGGTAGGGCCTTTGCAATGCCCTACCTTTTACGAGGTTTATTCGCCCTCGAAATAAGCCTTATGCGCGGCCAGCGCCGCATTGCCATTATTGCGCGCGCCGAATTTGCGATACAGCCACCCCAAAACTCCAGACGTTTGCATATCTGAGATGGTCAGCGTGTGCGTCACGCCCTGGCCGTTTTCAACAAACTCATAATTGTAATGGGATTTGACCGTTGTGGCCTTCCCGACCTTCGTGGTTTCGTCAAAGGAGATCGTAAGCCCATGATCGGATTGAGTGCGGACAAAATTTTCGCGCCGCATCTTGCCTTCAGAGGTTTCAAGATCAATGGACGTTGCATCGTGGCGCACGCCATCCTTCACCGTCAGGCCCGGCAGCAGGGCCACTGTGGCGGGCATATATGTCCCGATATCTTTTGTCTTTTCGACAATTGTTTCCATGCTGCAATTAAGTTCGGTCGTGCCTTGAAACCAAGTCGCCATATTTCACCTAAAATTCTGTTGCATCCGCTTCCATCTGCTATTTTGCACACCGAACGGAGGTTTCCTAGCAGGTATATCACGATTGAATGTGGGCACTAAAAATTTGTGCGTGCTTTTAACGCTTGGGCCAAGGTGCCCTCGTCCAGATAGTCTAATTCGCCGCCCACGGGCACGCCATGGGCAAGTCGAGAGATTTTCACGCCGAAAGATTGCAATTGGTCGGTGATATAATGGGCGGTGGTTTGTCCGTCCACGGTGGCGTTGACCGCAAGCACAATCTCGGTGATGTTGCCCTGCTCCACCCGATGCACAAGACTATTGATATTCAAATCTTCAGGGCCGATGCCATCGAGCGGCGACAAAGTGCCGCCCAACACATGATAAAGCGCGGCGCCAATGCCCGCGCGCTCAAGCGCCCAGAGGTCGGCCACGTCCTCAACCACGATCAAAAGGCCCGAGGCGTTGCGCTTTGCATCGGTGCAAATATGGCAGGGGGACACCGTGTCGACATTGCCACAGCTTTGGCAGGTCATGACGGTATCAACAGCGCGCTCAAGCGCACTGGCAAGCGGCACCATCAAGGTTTCTTTTTTCTTGATCAAATGCAGCACGGCACGACGCGCCGAGCGCGGCCCAAGGCCGGGCAAGCGCGCTAGCAACTGAATCAGCTGTTCAATTTCGGGTCCGCCAGACCGTGAGGACATAAAAGCGCCTTTTAGGCTAGAATGGCATCTTCATGCCCGGAGGGATCGGCAAACCTGCCGTCACATCCTTCATCTTTTCCTGCGCCAGCTCTTCAGATTTTTGCTTGGCGTCAGTATGCGCGGCAATGATCAAATCTTCAACGATTTCCGCTTCTTCAGGCTTGAGCAAGCTTGGGTCGATTTTCACGCCCCGCATTTCGCCTTTGCCGGTCAAGGTCACCTGCACGGCGTCGCCGCCGGCCGTGCCCACAACTTCCAGCGCTTCAAGCTCGGCCTGCATTTCGCCCATGCGTGCCTGCATTTCCTGCGCTTTTTTTCATCATGCCCATGATGTCTTTCATTGGTCACCTTCTTCATTGTCTAGGTCGATATCCAGCCAGTCTTCTGGCTGATCTTCATCAATTAACGAGCGAATATTCACCAGTTTTGCGCCGGGAAATGCATCCAACACCGCTTTGACTTCGGGTATTTGCTCCGCTTTCTTTTGGCGCGCATCTCGGGCGCGCTGTTTTTGCGCCGCGATCGTGTCGCCTGCTTTTTCGCGGGCAACCGAAACCATCCATGTCTGGTTGGTCCACTCACGCAGTTTAGCTGACAATAGCGGCACGAATGTGTGGTCTGCTTCTTCCGTCAGCGCCAGTTCTATGCGCCCTGTAGCGAACGAAACCGGGCTGGCATGGGCTTCCAAAGAGTGCTTAAGCACCAGCTCGCGATTTTCACCCGCCAATTGGATCAACTCCTCATAGGATTTGATCTCTAATGTCGGCTCTTGCGCGGCGGCGGGTGTTGGGTCTGGATTGGTGGCCATGGCGCGCAATGGGCTTTGATCGCGCGACGCTGTGGGCGCCTTTTGCCCCAGCGCATTGATGCCACCGCCATTGGCCATGGCGCGCGGGGCATCCGCGCCACCGCTGCTTCCGCTGCTATGCTGCTGCGATGACGCCGCCTGCGGATTGGCTTGGATCTTTTTGATCAGTTCGTCTGGCGAGGGCAAATCAGAAGCATAGCCCAAGCGGATCAACACCATTTCGGCAGCTTGAAGCGCGTCATGGCTATTGTTGATTTCGCTGATGCCTTTATTGAGAATTTGCCAGGCGCGCGACAACACTTTAACGCTGAGTTTTTGTGCCATCTCGCGGCCGCGCTCTTTTTCGTCCGGGGTCAACGCCGGATCGTCCGTTGCGCTGGGCACCACTTTCAACCGGGTCACCAAATGGGTCACCGTTGCCAAATCCGACATGATGGTTTGCGGGTCTGCGCCTGAATCATATTGATGGCGCAGCTGTTCAAATGCGCTCGCCATATCGCCGCGCATCAATGTTTCAAAAAGATCAAGCACCAGGCACGGTCGGCCAGGCCCAACATTTGCTTCACCGTATCGGTGCCGATCTCGCCACCCGCATGGGCAATGGCTTGGTCGAGCAAAGAAAGGCTGTCGCGCACAGAACCTTCGCCGGCGCGAATGATCATTTGCAACGCGTCGGGTTGGAAGGCGATGCCTTCCTTTTCCAAAATGCTGGTCAAATAGGTGTTGAGCGTGCCGCTCTCTACACGCCGCAAATCAAAGCGCTGGCAGCGCGACAGGATGGTCACCGGCACTTTGCGGATTTCAGTTGTGGCGAAGATAAACTTCACATAAGGGGGCGGCTCTTCCAATGTTTTCAGCAAGCCGTTAAAGGCCGCTTTGGAGAGCATGTGCACTTCGTCGATGATGAAGACTTTGTAGGGCGCGGACACGGGGCCATAGCGCACGCTGTCGATAATCTCACGGATATCATCAATACCGGTGTGCGAGGCCGCATCCATTTCCACCACATCCACATGACGGCTTTCAATGATCGCGCGGCAATGCTTGCCCTCTTCCGCCAATTCTAGATTGGGGCGCGGGCCATTGTCGTCTTCGAAGTTTAGAGCACGCGCCAGAATGCGGGCGGTGGTGGTTTTGCCCACACCGCGCACGCCGGTGAGCATGAAAGCATGGGCGATCCGATTGGCTTCAAACGCGTTCTTAAGCGTCTGCACCATGGCTTCTTGACCGATAAAGGTTTCAAAGCTCTCTGGGCGATATTTTCGCGCGAGCACCACATATGAGGAATTTTGATCTGCCAACTCTGCCTGCCTGCTGGATGTGCGTTTGGATATTCAACGCCTATTTGACACCGATTCTGAGGTTTGGCGCAAAATATTTGGGCAAAGATATAAAGGAGACTGGCAACGACCCGTTCCTAACTCGTTAGGGCTGCTTCCTTCCGGACCTGACCCAGTTGGCGAGCGGTTCGTCCGCGCCAATCTCCCG
>LLEP01000023.1_pt1 | contig 54977 bp, 60 predicted proteins | sample 595871 | NCBI WGS metagenome assembly LLEP01 (sample SAMN02919316, study PRJNA255460) | bioreactor metagenome | biome: chemostat; feature: culture 2012_25.2; material: sediment; isolation source: day64 25degC chemostat 2012 inoculated with Wadden Sea sediment taken from... | place: Germany: Bremen ... | reverse complement strand
GTCACGTTTTTCAAATGATTTGCCATCACGGCGCTTGTCGTCGCGACCACGATCATCGCCCCGGTCCGCACTTCGGGCAGGACGGTCTTTGGAAAACTCGCGTTTCGGGCCGCGGTCATCGCGGTCGAATTTGCGGTCTTTGTCACCAAAGCGCTTTTTGCTGCGCGGGCCATCATCTTCGTCTTCTTTTTTGCGGGCGCGCGGTACGTGCTCGCCAACATTCCCATCGTCATAAAAAACGCGACGGGCTGGTGTTGGCTCTTCTTCTTCAAATTTGCGGCCGCGAGGTGGGCGTTTTTGGTCGGCTGGTTTTCTCGGCTCGCCTGTGCGGCCATGTGCACGCGCGAAACGCTCTGGTTTTTCTTCGATTTTTTTTCCGCCTTCGGCACCACAGGCACGATAGGCCCGTCGAAATCTACGCCTGCCTGATCCGCAAGTTTTTGACCCAACTGGTCTTTCAACACGCGGGTTTTCACGGCTTGAATTTCACCCGGCTTCAGCTCATTAAGCTGGAACGGACCATAGCTGAGACGGATCAATCGGTTCACCTCGAGACCGAAGGCCGACAATACGTTTTTCACTTCGCGGTTTTTGCCCTCGCGCAAGGAAATAATCAACCAGACGTTGCTGCCCTGTTGGCGCTCCAACTGCGCATCAATCGCGCCATAATGGACTTTGTCGACGGTCACACCATCTTTTAGCTCATTTAGCTTTTCTTGGGTGATGCGGCCATAAGCCCGCACGCGATAACGCCGCGCCCAACCGGTGGCGGGCAACTCAAGCACACGCTTTAGCCCACCTTCATTGGTGAGCAACAACAACCCCTCAGTGTTGATGTCCAAACGGCCGACCGTCATCACACGTGGCAAGCCAGCTTTGTCAAAGGCTTCAAATACGGTGGGGCGCCCTTCAGGGTCGCTTTCAGATACCACAAGGCCGGCTGGCTTGTGATACAGCCAAACGCGTGTGGCCTCACGCTCGCCCAACGGCTTGCCGTCAACCAAAACGCGGTCTTTAGCAGAGACGTTTACAGCTGGGCTGTCGATGGTTTTGCCATTAATGGCAACACGCCCCTCAGCGATCCATACCTCTGCGGTACGGCGCGAGCAAAGCCCTGCGCGCGCCATCACTTTGGCAATACGATCACCAGTCTGGCGGTCATTGGTGCTGCCAGCGTCATTTTTGGCCATTAGATTGGCTCCGAAACAATTGAAAGAGTTTCGGACGGTTTACCCGTTTGTTAGGAACCTTGCAACGCTTCTCTGATCTCTGGCGGACAAAGAGGGCTATCTAGTGGCACTAAATCCCCATTTTCGGCCAAACAGATCAAATCCTGGCCGCCTACCTTGGTGAAATATTTTTCTGGCGGCAGATAAAGTGGACGTTTGTCGCCACTCTTGAGTGCTTTTTGGTAAGCCAAACGCTGCTCGCGGAAGCGGCGTGCCACTTCCTGTGCTTCTTTTGGCGTAAAGGCACGCCCCTGCGCATCGCTCAGATCCGCAACCCGCGCACCGCGGATCAGTTTAATCTCGTTTTCGGTGAGCAGAGTTTCATCTAACAGTACTTTGTCAGAATCTTTTGGCAACGCAGCATCAGCGGTTTCAGTTGGGATTGGCAAAAATTTTGTATCTTTTGGCAAGACCAAAGGTGCGCGTGGGGCAGAAATATCTTCTTTTTCTTCCCGTTCAAGCACACCCAACCCACGCAATGTTTCAGACATCACTTCACGTTCGAATGTGTTGCCATCCTTAAATGCATTGGTGCCTTCAACGGTGGTGCATGCCGCCAAGCCCAACAGTGTGGCGCCTAACAGCGCGCTGGTGCCCGCGCGTTTCGCAAAAGAAAAGATATTTTGGTTCGTACTGAACATGCATGCCACTCCAAAAACTTACCCAAAAGGCCTTAGGTCTCAAAAAAGGCTATTTTGAGGACTTTGGGCCGTCAGGCTTTAGCACTATATCCCATAACAAGATAATAAGGCCAAGTGCAATTGCTACATCCGCCAGATTAAATATGTACCAATAATAGCCAAAAGCATGGAACGAGAAGAAATCCGCCACAGCGCCATAGGCTAGACGGTCTATCAAATTTCCCAATGCGCCGCCCAAAACAATCGCAATGCCCCATTTGACCAAGTCGGTTGTGGCCGTTAGCCACCAAATGGCAAGCCCTAGCATTGCGATCGACATTATCCCGACCAGAATAAAAGGCGATGAATTTCCCAACCAGCCATAAGAAATGCCGGTATTCCAAGCCAGAACATAATCAAAAAACGGGGTGACGGTGATGATCTCGCCGCCAGTCCACCCCATAATATTGAGCATATAAAGCTTATGGCCCTGATCAATTAAAACGGCCAAGAAGAAGGCAAATAGGCTTTTATGGGCAATATTCGCCTTCATCTGTAATTATCCTGCCGCCAATTCACGCAAGGCTTGGGCGTCGCGCAAAGTCACGTCTGGATATTCAGCGTCCTGCCCCACTTCGGGCAGCACTTTCCAGGAGCGTTCACACTTTTTGCCTTCAGCCATCGTTGGCACCACAGAAACACCCGGCACATCATCCAACCGGAACGCTTCGCCTGGGCCCTCATTTTGAAGCACTTCCGCTTGGCTTGTGATGGCGATTTCAGCCATGTCTTCGCCATGGATCGCCACGTAAAGGTCAGCGTCGGCCACATAGACTTTTGGTGCTGATTCGAGTGATGAACCGATGCGTTTTTCACGGCGTTCGATCTCCAACGCCCCGGTGACCACGCGGCGAACCTTGCGGATTTTCGCCCATTTGTCGGCCAATGCGTCATTGCGCCAATTGGCAGGCACTGTCGGGAACTCACGCTTGTGCACAGAGCTATCGCCTTCTGGGTAACGCTCCAGCCACACCTCTTCCATGGTGAACACCATGATCGGGGCCAACCATGCAGTGAGGCAATCAAACAATTGATTGAGCACGGTCAGCGCCGCTTTGCGCTTCACGCTCGATTTCGGGTCGCAATAAAGCGCATCCTTGCGTATATCGAAATAGAACGCAGACAAATCAACGGTCATGAAGTTAAACAGCGTTGAAAATACACGTTTAAAATCAAAGGCCTTATAGTGCGCCCGCACCTCTTCATCAAGTTTTGCGATGCGATGCATCATGTACCGCTCAAGCTCAGGCATATCTTCGAACGCCACTTGCTCCGCCGGATCATAATGCGCCAAGCTGCCCAACAAAAAGCGCAATGTGTTGCGCATTTTACGGTAAGCATCGACCGTGGTTTTGATGATTGTGTCGCCGATCCGGTGATCTTCGGAATAATCAACGGATGAGACCCAAAGACGCAAGATATCCGCACCATATTGCTTGATGATATCTTGTGGCGCGATGGTGTTGCCGATTGATTTCGACATTTTGCGCCCATCTTCGGCCATGGTAAAGCCGTGGGTGACTACGTTTTTATAAGGCGCACGACCACGTGTGCCGCAGCTTTCCAACAGTGAGGATTGGAACCAGCCCCGGTGCTGATCGGAGCCTTCAAGATAGACATCTGCAGGGGATTGGTGATGATCACGCTTTTCCAGCACAAAGGCATGGGTTGAACCGGAGTCAAACCACACATCCAAGATGTCGGTCACTTGCTCCCAATCAGCGGCATTATACTGGTCGCCTAGGAAGCGTTCTTTGGCGCCTTCAGCAAACCATGCATCAGCCCCTTCGGTTTCAAATGCATCGGCGATGCGCGCGTTGACCGCATCATCCTTCAACACTTCACCATCTTCACTGACGAACACGCAGATTGGCACGCCCCAAGAGCGCTGACGAGACAACACCCAGTCGGGGCGGCCTTCGACCATTGAACTCAAGCGACGCTTACCTGTTTGCGGCACAAAGTTGGTGGCCTCAATCGCGTCCATGGCGCGGGTGCGCAAGGTGTCGCCCTGCCCACCAATATCGCGATCCATATACACGAACCATTGTGGGGTGTTGCGATAGATGATCGGCTTTTTCGAACGCCAAGAGTGTGGGTATTGGTGCTTCAAGCGACCACGCGCAGCCATGGCCCCGCGAACAGCCAGCTCAGCGATCACCTTATTGTTCGCATCGCCCTTTTTGCCTTTGTCATCCAAGATGCGCGCGCCTTCAAAGCCCGGCGCATCTTTGGTGTAATAGCCACCTGCGTCGACGCAGAACGGGATCGTTGTGTCGATGCCGCGTGCTTCAAGATCGCGGGCATTGTCCATCCAGATTTCAAAGTCGTCTGCGCCGTGGCCCGGTGCTGTGTGCACAAAGCCCGTGCCGGCTTCATCCGTCACATGGTCACCATTAAGCAAGGGCACCGTATATTCATAGCCGCCGCCATGGCCGTTAAGCGGATGCTCCAGCTCCAAGGCCCCAAGCACATCGGCTGGCATATCCGCCACGCGCTCGAATGCATCAACGCGCGCTTTTGCGAAAACATCAGCGGCCAAATTGTCGGCCAATATCAGCAATTCGCCTTTTTGCACCCAGTTTTCATCCGGCGCTTCGGTGACCTGATAAAGGCCATATGAAATGTCGGATGAGTAGGACACGGCGCGGTTGGTTGGGATCGTCCAAGGTGTGGTCGTCCAGATCACGACTTTGGCGTCCATCAGTTTTTCAACCAAATCGGCTTGTTCGCCAGATCCGCCTGCAGCGGTCACCGAGAATTTCACCCAGATCGCATCGCTCTCATGCTCATGATATTCGATTTCGGCTTCGGCGAGCGCTGTCCGCTCGACGACAGACCACATCACAGGTTTTGACCCGCGATAGAGTTGGCCGGACGTTGCGAACTTCATCAGCTCGCGGGCGATCTGTGCCTCAGCGTCATAGGACATGGTGATGTAAGGATTGTCCCAATCGGCATTGACGCCCAAGCGCTTAAATTCTTCACGCTGAACATCCAGCCAATGGCTGGCAAATTCACGGCATTCTTTGCGGAATTCGTTGATCGGCACTTCGTCCTTGTTCTTGCCTTTGGCGCGATATTGCTCTTCGATTTTCCATTCGATGGGCAAGCCATGGCAATCCCAACCGGGGATATAGGCCGCGTTATAGCCTTGCATCTGGTGCGAACGCACCACCATATCTTTCAACACTTTGTTGAGCGAGTGACCGATATGGATGTTGCCGTTGGCATAGGGTGGGCCATCGTGCAGGATGAATTTTTCTTTGTCTTTGGAGCTTTCGCGCAAGTGGCCGTAAAGGTCCATGTCTTCCCACCGCTTAAGCCAGTTGGGCTCGCGCTTGGGCAGCCCTGCGCGCATGGGGAAATCTGTTTTGGGCAGATTAAGCGTTGCTGAATAGTCTTTTTTTTCGTTTTGCGGAGTATCCGCGCCTGATGAATTATCGCTCATGGTGCTAACCGTCATTCAATTTGTACTGGAATTGCCAACAGGCGGGTTCGCCTTGGCTTGATTTCAATTTATCTCCGACACTTCGTTCGCGCGCTTCGCGCAGGTTACGAAGGCCGGCTAATAATTCGAATAATCGGGATGATCTGCGCATGATCAGACGCACGCCGGGGCGCGGCGGTCGAAAATTGGATAGGCGTGTGATCAAAAAAAGGCCACGAGTTGGTCACCGATTTATTGTTGGTCTGAACGCATTAGGCCAAAACCGGGCTTAAAGTCAATCTTTTGGCCCAAATTGATGGGCGTTTGCTCAATCCGCGAAAAACCCAAGCTTGATATCAATATCCGACATCGCATTTTCCTTCGCCAAGACGGCGCGGGCGTTTTTGCTATCTTGATCCATTGCGGTAATCAATTCATCCAGCGAATTGAAGTTCGCCTCGCCGCGCAAATATTGGCAAAGCGCTACTTCCATATACTCGCCATAGACTTCTTCAGCAAAGTCGAAAATATGGGTTTCGAACAAGGTGGTGCCATTGTCGAACATCGGGCGGCGGCCATAATTGGCCACGCCGTCATAGGTTTTGCCTTTGACGCGGGCGCGCACAACATAAACGCCATGCTTTAGCCCCTCGTGGGGTGACAAGTGTAAATTGGCGGTGGGATAGCCCAGCTCGCGGCCACGCTTATCGCCATGCTCACTTCGCCAGCGATGAAGGTGTGATAGCCGAGCAATTGGTTCGCCGCGCCGACCTCGCCTTCACGCAACGCCTCACGAACGCGGGTCGAAGAAACCGGCGCATCGCCCTCGTCGAGCATATGGTTGATGACCACATCAAACCCATATTTTGGCCCGGCTTCGACCAAATATTGTGGCGTGCCTGCGCGATCCTTTCCGAAATGGAAGTCTGCGCCCACCGTGACGATGGATGCACCCAGCTGTTCAACGATATAATTCTCGATGAACTCTGGTGCTGATTTTTGCGAAAAATCCTTCGTGAACGGCATGATCACAACGCCGTCAAATCCCATCGCCTCCACAAGACGCGCTTTTTGATTGCGCTCTGTCAGGCGAAACATAAAGGGCTTTGGCGCAAAAACATCGCGAGGGTGCGGCTCAAAGGTCAACACCAATGCCGGGACATTGTTGGCGCGTGCCATTTGCTGCGCCCGCTCGAAAATCGATTGATGACCGCGATGGCACCCATCAAAATTGCCAATGGCGACCACGCCGCCACGCAAATGCTGTGGCAACTGACCCAAATTCTCGACAATTGTAAACGCCATAGTGTGAAGCCCTATTTACTGAATCAAAGGCGGAAATGAATTGGCGCAAACTGCCTCTTTTGATCGCAATTTGCAAGCGAGAGATGCGTATTGTTGGTCGCCAAACCATAAGGGGTTTTCCTAGGCCCGTAATTTACCCAGACTTCAGCGCCGCAGCGTAGCATACCCAAATATTTAATGAATTCTAGGGGTGAGAGAATGGCCTTGGATCAATCCATGCGCATTCTTATTGTGGATGATTATGCCACAATGCTGCGTATCTTGCGAAATCTACTAAAGCAATTGGGGTTTGAAAATGTTGATGAGGCGCAGGATGGCCACGAAGCAGCTCAGCTTGCGGCCAAGGAAAAATACGATCTGATCATTTCAGATTGGAACATGGAACCGATGACCGGATATGAACTGCTGCGACATGTGCGCGCTGACCCGGCCAACGCGCAAATCCCATTCATCATGATTACGGCAGAATCAGCGACGGAAAATGTGATTGCCGCAAAACGTGCCGGGGTTAACAACTACATCATCAAACCGTTCACCACCGAGGTGCTCTACGCCAAAATGCAAGCGGTTTTTGAAAAGCAAATGGCGGGATAGATATGGTTCAAACAGCAGATAAACCCCGCCCCGACCTCGATTTAACCGACTTAACGGAAAGCGCGGAAGAGCGCATACCGTTAAGAGATGTGATTGCACTAGCCGAAAAAGTGACGTCGGCACTCAAGCCCCTTGTGCGCAGTCTGGACCGCTCAATGCACCAGGAATTGAGGGAAATATTGGAGGCAATCGAAAGCTTGCGCGGCGAGCTTTCCCGCGTTGATGCCAATGATATTTTCGCCAAGCGCATACCTGAGATGGGGCGCGAGCTAGGCGCCATCGTGAAGGCGACAGAGGTTGCCACAGACACCATCATGAATGTCGCAGAGCAAGTTTTAGCCGCCGATAAATCGGATCCGATAAAATATACTGCTGAGGTGGAACAGCACATGATGGCTATTTTTGAAGCCTGTAGTTTTCAAGACCTTACCGGCCAACGCGTGACCAAAATCATCCAAACCATGGAAGTGATTGAAGAGCGCATCGAGTTGCTATGCAAAATGATTGAGAACAACAATATCGCGCCGATTGGCACCGGAGAGATGAGCGCCCATGAAAAGCGCAATCGCGACAAGCTGGTCAGCGGCCCTGCCCACGAGGGTGAAGGGGTTTCTCAATCGGATATAGATGCAATGTTCTGACCCTCCCCTGGTCGCCCTGCGCCATTTACCAATAAAGGCGCGGGGCAAAACCAACTGTTCGCGCATTGCTCGGCGACACCAATGCTTCAATTTTTTGCTGGTCTGGGTTTTCGAGTTCGCCCAATTCTTGCGCATGGATAGAGCCAGAAATAAACAGGAAGTCATAGCCCATTTGCGCCGCACCTGTGGCATCTGTGCGCACGCTGTCGCCGATCGCCAATGTTCGCTCTGGCGCGGGCGCTTGGCCCAGTTTTTCCGCCGCCAACCTCGCCGCACGTTCATAAATTGGCGCGTAGGGCTTGCCCGCCATGCGCACTTCACCGCCAGCCTGCGCGTAGACATCAGCCAAAGCGCCGCCGCAATAAATCATTTGATCACCAACTTCGACCACTTTGTCAGGGTTCGCACAAATGAACGGCAAGCCACGCTTTTTCCAGTCGAGCACTTCGTGTGCATAATCTTCTGGTGTCCGCCCATATTCCAAGTCTGTGCACATGATCGCGTGTGCATCTTCCAGCGCACCAAAGTCCACGGCGATCCCCTCAAAAAGCGCGGCATCAGTTTCGGGCCCAAGGCGATAAAGCGTATACCCTTCGTAAGGACGGATGAGGTCTCTGGTGGCATCCCCAGAGCTGACAATGGAATCATAAATGTCAGCGGTTACGCCAAGGGTGGCAATCTCTTCAGCGATTTCGCGTGACGGGCGAGGCGCGTTGGTCACCAAAATCACGGCTTTGCCCAGTGCTTTTGCATCCCGCAATGCGGCAATTGCTGTTTGATGGCCCACGCGACCATTGTGGAGTACACCCCACACATCACAAAACAGGGCATCATAGCGATTAATCAGGTCAGATAGACCTACTTTGTTCAAGGACATATGTTGACTTTGCTCTAATGATTTTTTTGCCTAATAGGCAGAAGATTGAACTTTTGGTTTTTCGCCCAGCAGATCAGGGCGCACTGGTGATGGCGGTGCGATGTGTTCGCCTTGGGCGAAAGGGATCTTGTCATCCAACAGCATCAAAATCTGTTCTTCTTGGACCACATTGTCCATGATCAAGCCAACATCATAGCGTGTCACAAAATCAGCAACGTCGGCATTGTGCAAGTCTGAATAGGATTGCGGTTTTTCGATAAATCGCTGCGTATCGGCTTTCACATATTTTACGCCGCGTGCATATAAATCTTGGAAATTGAGGCGCAGGCTGCGGACTTTGTTCAAACATACGCCGACGCCTATTTTAACGAACAAGCCCAAGTTTGTACGCTGATTTTCATTCAAGGAGGTGTACTTTTCCTCGTCCATCATCAGAAACAGACTGGCGGTCACCGCACGGTTCGACTGCACCAGTTCAACCAGACGCTCGCAGGCATCCATATCATTTAACAAGCTATAACTAATGGGTACAAAAAGGGATGTCGGATCGCCAGAAATATTTGAACGATGGATAATATTTGCGCCTTGACGCACCAGCATTTGTTCAAGTTCTGAAACGGTACCCGTTCTATCTGAATTCGGCAAAAACTCGTGCGCATCCAGCAACTTACCATCGATTTGCGAGACTTTGGGCACCAGATCATAACCCAGGGTCCGCCGGTTGGGCAGCGTCACGATGGGTTGCAGATACTGCCGGACACGCCCCTCGACAAGCGCATCTTGAAGAATGGAAATCGGCAAGTCCGACTGTTCTGTTTCCGCGTTATTTTGGCCCCGATCAGAGGGTTTGAGGGGTGAAACGTTGTAAACGGTTTCTTGCTTTGGCTCAGGTGCTGAGGCAGCAGGTGCTGCCATCGCCTGGGTGGCTTGCAGCTCTTCAACCTCTGCGACGGCTTCCGCCAGCTCACGCACGACAGTGCCAAGCACTGAAATATCAGATTCTACATCTTCAAGCCGATTATTCACATTAATGTTGGACAAGTAATTGACCTGGTCGGACATTATTTCGTTGGTTCGGGCAACTACGCCGAGCTGCTGCGCGATCTCTGACACACGCTGCGCCAAATATTTTTCGGTGCGACGGCGGAAAAGCGCCTCAATCACGACAAAACAGGTTAGTCCAAAAAGCCCCACCAACAACATGGCGTCCATAAGAGTGATCCCCAGCCCAAAATAGGCGGTTATCCCCACGCTCAAACACGCAACAAAAATAAAAAAACAAAATAAGTGCGCGCACGTTTTCTTATCGGCCCTTCATTCCAGATTCCCCTAATACCAACATAGCATCGCTTTTTTTACCCGTCAAAGCAATCGCAAACTTCGCGTTTTGCGCTATTTTTACAAATTTGCATCAAATGCAAACACTTTGTTTACCCTAATTGTGAAAAATGGACTCAGCAAGAATGCGAAATATACCCAGAATCGGGAGTAACGGCAGAATGCCAGTTTCATGCGGCTCTTCACGGCCACCGCGTTTATTGATTGTCGATCATGGCAATTCAATCCTTAATGACTGCCAAGACTTTTTGGACAACAAAGGGAATGGCCTTCAACTCACCTGCACCCATGTCACCGGCGGTTCAAAGGGCCTGAGTGCGCTAAAATCTCACGATTTTGATATTATTTTCGCCGACTTAGGCAGCCTTGATGATATTGAGGCAGACGCTGAAATTGCACTCTCAAAAATTGCTCACTACTCTCAAGGGGCATTGATTATTGCGCTTTCAGAAGGCGGCTCTGTGACGATGGCTGTCGCTGCGATGCGCGCGGCGCCCACGACTATTTTGCGAAACCAGTGGCAGCAAAGACATTATTTGAACGCTTGGAAGAGCTTTCGGCGCGCCACGGGAAAAAATATCAGTTTTCGCCAACACCCGAAGAAGGTGATCGCTTGGATTTTGAAGGGTTTGTTGGTGCATCCCCCAAATGCGGGTGATCTACGAACAAATCGGTCGGATCGCACCGTCAAGTGCCCCTGTGTTCATCACAGGAGAGAGCGGCACGGGCAAAGAAGTTTGCGCTGAGGCTGTTCACGCCCGGTCCAATCGTGCAGATGGACGATTTGTGGCCATCAACTGCGGCGCCATTCCGCGCGATTTGATGGAAACCGAGCTTTTTGGCGTGGTTAAAGGTGCATTTACCGGCGCGATGCAGGACCGTGACGGCGCGGTTGAGCTGGCCAACAATGGCACTTTGTTTCTTGACGAGATCGGCGAACTGGATCTGAGCCTTCAGGCAAAATTGCTGCGCTTTTTGCAAACCAACAGCATCAATCGCGTGGGCGAAGCTATGCCGCGCAAGGTGGATGTGCGCATTATTTGCGCCACCAACCGAAATCCGATGCAAATGATCACCGAAAAGGCGTTTCGTGAGGATTTGTTTTATCGCTTGCATGTGCTGCCTATTCATTTGCCACCGCTGCGGCAGCGCCCCGCGGACATCATGCCGATCGCGGAGACATTCTTGTCACGTTATTCTGAAGAAGAAGGCAAAGAATTTATTGGCTTTGATCGCGAAACTGCGGAGCAATTTGTCTGCCGCGACTGGCCTGGCAATGTTCGACAAATTCAAAACTTAGTGCGTCGCATCGTTGTTATGCACGACGATCAGCTCGTCACCGCCAGAATGGTGCGACTTGCCGACGTGGAAAGCAACGCGCAGCAGGCAAACCGCGAAATACCACGCGCTGCGCCCATCGCTAATCGCCATTCCAAGGCGCAATCACTGATTTTGGAACCTTTATGGAAGCAAGAGCAGCGGATCATTGAAGAGGCGTTGGCACTGTTTGATGGAAATATATCGCAGGCAGCTGCTGCACTCGAAATTAGTCCATCGACCATTTATCGCAAAAAGATGTCTTGGGAAAAGATGGAAGCCGAAAACGCGGCATAGTCCTTGATGCCCCTCGCCTTTTCTCGTCGACCTGCGCGATTTACTGATCTCGACGCGTTGGTTGAATTGCGCTTATTTACTATGCGCCCCAGCTTGGAAAAAGCAGGGCGTTTCAATCCGACGCGTGCACGGGATCGATTTATCGGGGAATTTTCCCCGCAACACACCACCATTTTGTTGGACAATGATCATTTGGTCGGTTGCTTCGCATTGATCCCACGCGATGATTATTTCTATATGGCGCATCTTTACATATTACCCACCTATCAAGGGCGCGGGCTCGGGCACAACATCGTTCGAGAAGTGCAAGCCAAAGCTTGGAACACGGAAAAGATATCCACCTGACCGCACTAAACAATAGTGATGCCGAGCAATTTTATATACGGCAAGGATTTAAGGTTTTAGAGCGCGGCGATGTTGACATCGAGATGGTATGGCGTTGCACCTAACAACTGGTCGCGCAGCTATTTATGAAATCCAATATCTACTTCGACAGATTTGGCGAATACCGGATTTTCATCTGGCGATTTTAGCTCCAATGTCACGGTTTTGCGTGGCAATGCAGCTTTCATGTCGGTGGTTATTTGAAACTTGCCATCTATCACATTAGCGGCACCGATGCGCACTCCGTTAGCGAACGCTACCACCTCCAAAGGGGCAGCCAATTCGTCTACGGTACCAGAAATTTGCTCAATTTTTGTTAGCGGCAGCATGGGCAAAACATATGTTGCGGTGGTGCTGGGGCCGAATGACCGATCAATAATCAGGCCCTCGCCGCGATAGATGCGCACAGGAGCGAGTTCGGACCGGCCAGCGCGTTCGATGGCGACATCGCCAATATGTTTGAACTTCTGAAAGAGTGGACTGAAGCTACCCATTATCGATTCGTGGGGCCAAACGGATGTGGCGATGAAACCGGTTTGGCCTTCAAGAGTAGTTGGGTCAACATTGAAGGCGATATTGCGGGGATCAGATGAAATGCACAAAAATGGCACCTGGCCCGCTGCTGCATTGTCGACATGGCCACACTCTGTCCAATGAACGCCGGCCACAAAATTACCTTTGGCAAATGCCCCTTCGCCGTGCAGGAAACCCGACAAAGGCGTCCAGGGCAGCGCGTCACGTGTTGGGTCAACGCCTTGATCAAATCCCGGGACGACATTGCGCAGCCAACCAGTGGACGTATGCGTGACCAAAATGCTCATAAGGGTGAAATTTGCCACCGTCGCTAAAATCAAAAAAGTCGACAGCAATACTTTGCGCCGCGCCCATGCTGCATCTATCCACATGGCCAGCGCCAAAAAAAGCATCATATAGCCCGGCGCCTGCCAGTGAAAATGAAACTGCGTTTCAGACCAAGCCGCCACGGCGGTGAATAGGAAAATTGGGCCATGGGCCAGCATCAAAAAGAAAAACGCAGTGCCTGGTGCTGTTGCGCGCGGCCATTTGGCGCCCGGTCCTTTGATCAACGCAATTGCCCCCGCGAGCAATGCCGGTAAGGCTAACCAGGGGGTAATATAGATCAGTTGACCCACGATCATGCGCAGCAAGCGCGCCTGCGAAAAGTCATCCCCGAATGCCGTCCGCCTTGGAAGGTGAAGGAAATAAAGTCGTTTTGCCAATTCCAGATCAAAACGGGCGAGCCGATCAGCGCCGCTATTGCAATTGCCAAATAGGGACCGGGATGCACAATCCATTTACGGGCATTTGGCGCGATCAGGCATAGATGCCGGCACCATAGACCAGAAAAACGGCGTGATATTTTGACAAGAAGGTCAAGCCCAGCATCAGGCCAACCATCGCCCAGCTCTTAAGTGGTGCGGCAGGCGTTTCGCCGAACACATCAAGCAAAAACCACACGGTCAGCAACCAAAACAGCATCAGCGGCGCTTCAGGCTGCGCCCATCCGCCGATGGAGACCTGAAAAAGGAGAGAAATATTAAATAGGAGCGCCGCGATCCATCCGGCGCGTTCGGACTGTACCCGCGCACCAAGGCGAAAGATCACCCACGTGCTCATGGCAAACATTGCGATAAAGGGCAATCGCAACAACGCAGGCGCTTCGCCGGGCACTATTTGATTGGTGCCCCACAGCACCCAAAGGAACAGAGGCGGCTGGTCAAAGTAGGATAAATGAAGATCGCGCGCTGATGCCAGATAGTAGGCTTCGCCAATGCCGAACCCCACCATCGCACCAGCCCACACACGCCATAGGGCCGTCAAAATGATCAGCCCAAGCACCAGCTTGGCATAATATGCATCGCGTTTGGGCCACGCCATCAACATGGTTGTTTTGCGCTGCCCTAAGCCCATCTCACACGCGCCACGTAAAGATGCGCGTCATTGCATAATTGAACACAATGCTGATCACGATGCCTGCAATGGCTGCAATATAGAAAAGGGAATTGGTTTCGAAGATAAAGGCGGCAACTGATACATTCGCAATCGCTGGAATTGCGCAAACGACATAAAAGCTCAGCAAGCCTTTCCAATAGTTCACGCCGCGCAATTGGCGATCAGCATAGGTGAACATATTGTTGAGGTGAAAGTTAGAGGTCATTGCAACAATTGTCGCAAACAATTGCGCGTTGGTGAAGTTAAAGCCCATCCAACTGTCGGCGATGGTCAACGCCAGCAAATGCACAAACACGCCTGTGGCACCCACCGCCGCAAACATGAAGAACGAGGAGGGCAAATATCCACCGGTCATTTTCGACAGTGCAAGTCCAAAAAAAACTGAGCAGCAATCAAGGGGCTCATTTTGCTTTCGCCATCGTGCCGCGCACGAAAAGTAAAGCCGACTTCGCCAATATTGAGGGACACGCCTTTGTTGCGCGCGGTGGCAATAATGTCGAGAAGGATTTTAAATCCCTCGCTCGATAGGTGCGGCGCCACCTGCTCAAACTTTTCGCGCTTGAGCATAAAGAAGCCGGTCATCGGGTCGGTAATTTTGGTGCCGGTGACCAGATTGGCGATGGCGTTGGCTACATTCGATCCCCATTCCCGGAAGCGAGAAAGCCCCTCTCCCGCCGAGCGGCCATTGAGAAAACGTGAGGCCAGCACCAGATCCTTTTCCCCCTCAACAAATGCCAACATTTGCGTCAACGCGGTTTCATCATGCTGATGGTCGGCATCCATCACCGCAACATAGGGGGCGTTGCTCGCGGAGATGCCTTCTACACAAGCAGATGATAGGCCACGGCGACCAATGCGCTTGATGCATTTCACCCAAGGCTTTTTCTGGCCGATCTGCTTAGCGAGTTCAGCAGTGCCATCGGGGCTGTTGTCATCCACAAAGATCACTTCAAACGGCGTTTTTGGAAAGACAGCTTCCAGCTTTTCAACCAACAACTCGATATTGCCGCGTTCATTAAAAGTTGGCACCACAATCGAAAGATGCGGCGCGCTCCAGTTTGCCGCATCGGCCAAAGTTTGCTCTTGCCCTGACATGAAATCCCAACTACGCTCCAAAAAAAACTCGATGAAGGCTTAGCGTTACTTAAACGCGATGGCAATCCTTTGCCCACTTCAAATCCTGCAATTCATCGTAAAAATAACCGGGCCAGTTGTGTTTTTTTAGAAAAACTTGGTGGCCTGCTCCTTGACTCTCGTCCCTTAGATCACTATTTCCTGTTCGATGCTTATTAGCACTCACCTATTGAGAGTGCTAACAGCAGCGAAATTAATGTCAATTCAATAGGTAATTGAAGGAGCGAATATGAGCTTCCGTCCACTTCACGACCGCGTTGTCGTTCGTCGTGTCGATTCTGAAGAAAAAAACTTCAGGCGGCATCATCATTCCAGATACTGCAAAAGAAAAGCCTTCTGAGGGCGTTGTTGTTGCTGTTGGCCCTGGTGCCCGCGACGAAGACGGCAAGCACATCACACCTGATGTGAAAGCCGATGACCGCGTTTTGTTTGGCAAATGGTCAGGCACTGAAGTCAAGATCGACGGTGAAGACCTGTTGATCATGAAAGAAAGCGACATCATGGGCGTTATCGAAGGCTAATTTCAGCCTTCTCGCCCTGCCCTATCTACTCAGTTTCTAAGGAGCATACATAAATGTCTGCTAAGGAAGTAAAATTCGGAACCGAAGCGCGCGACAAGATGCTTAAAGGCGTCAACGTGCTTGCTAATGCGGTTAAAGTGACATTGGGCCCTAAAGGCCGCAATGTTGTGATCGATAAGTCATTTGGCGCACCACGCATCACCAAAGATGGTGTTTCAGTAGCTAAAGAAATCGATCTTGAAGATAAGTTTGAAAATATGGGCGCGCAAATGGTGCGTTCAGTTGCCTCAAAAACCAATGACGTTGCTGGCGACGGCACAACAACAGCGACCGTTCTGGCCCAGTCAATCGTGACTGAAGGCGTGAAACTGGTTGCTGCTGGCATGAACCCAATGGATTTGAAGCGCGGCATCGACTTGGCTGTAAGCGAAGTTATTGACAACCTTGCCAAAGCGAAAAAAGACATTTCAACCAGCGCAGAAGTTGCACAAGTTGGTACGATTTCAGCAAACGGTGAAAAATTCATCGGTGAAGAAATCGCCCGTGCGATGGAAAAAGTTGGCAATGAAGGCGTGATCACAGTTGAAGAAGCGAAAACTTCTGAAACTGTTGTTGATGTTGTTGAAGGCATGCAGTTCGACCGTGGCTACCTGTCACCATACTTCTGCACCAACACTGAGAAAATGGTTGCTGAACTTGAAGATCCATACATCTTGTTGTTCGACAAGAAATTGTCAAACCTTCAAGCATTATTGCCGATCTTGGAATCAGTTGTTCAGTCTTCTCGTCCGCTTTTGATCATCGCAGAAGATGTTGAAGGCGAAGCGTTGGCAACATTGGTTGTGAACCGTTTGCGCGGTGGCTTGAAAGTGGCTGCTGTTAAAGCGCCTGGTTTCGGCGATCGTCGTAAAGCTATGTTGGAAGACATCGCTGTGTTGACTGGCGGCCAAGTGATTTCTGACGATCTCGGTTTGAAGCTGGAAAACGTAACTTTGGATATGCTCGGCACTGCAAAGAAAGTCGACATCACCAAAGAAACAACAACTATCGTTGACGGTGCTGGTTCAAACGCTGACATCGAGTCACGCGTTGGTCAAATCAAAGCGCAAATCGAAGAAACCTCTTCTGATTACGACCGTGAGAAATTGCAAGAGCGCTTGGCGAAACTTGCTGGCGGTGTTGCTGTTATCAAAGTTGGCGGCGCAACAGAAGTTGAAGTTAAAGAGCGTAAAGACCGCGTTGATGATGCGTTGAACGCAACACGCGCTGCGGTTGAAGAAGGCATTGTTGCCGGTGGTGGCGTTGCCTTGTTGCGCGCTGCTTCTGCTTTGAAAGCCAAAGGCGAAAATGCTGATCAGGACGCGGGCATCAAGATTGTTCAGCGTGCGCTGCAAGCTCCTATCCGTCAAATTGCAACCAACTCAGGTGACGAAGCCTCAGTTGTTGTGGGCAAAGTGTTGGAAAACTCTTCAAGCACTTACGGCTACAACGCACAAACTGGCGAATATGGCGACATGATCAAAATGGGTATTATTGACCCCGTTAAAGTTGTGCGCACTGCTCTTCAGGATGCCGCATCTGTTGCTTCATTGTTGATCACAACAGAAGCTATGGTTGCTGAAATTCCAGAAGAAAAAGGCGCTGCGCCTGCACCTGATATGGGTGGCATGGGCGGCATGGGCGGCATGGGCTTCTAAGCCAAGCTCCCAACGCTTTTCAAAATTTAGGGGCGATCTTCGGATCGCCCCTTTTTTGTGCTGAACATCAAAAATAGAGTGTTTATGCGGGCGCCTAACTGGCGCGCTTCACAGACATATTTTCTTCATGTCCAGTGATCAGTTTGAACACATCCACCATTGTATCGAGCTCTTGCGAACGCGCTTCTGTTTGTTCAATCGCAGCGTTGGTTTGCTCCACCAGCGACGAGTTGTGCTGAGTCATTTCATCAATTTGGGAAATCGCGGTTGAAATCTCATCGATGGAGACGGATTGCTCCTCGCTCTTTTGCGCGACAGCGGCCATAAGCTCATTATTCTTGCGCACGGCGTCGAGCATGGAATTCAAGCTGTCGGCGGCCTGATTAACCAGCTTGGTGCCATCATTCACTTCATTGCTCGACTGATCGATCAATGCTTTGACTTGGCTGGACGCCTCCGCAGCACTTTGGGCCAGACGACGCACCTCAACAGCCACCACGGCGAACCCCTTGCCAGCCTCACCTGCGCGTGCTGCTTCCACTGAGGCGTTTAGCGCAAGCAAGTTTGTCTGAAAGGCGATGTCGTCGATCAGGCCAATGATATCAGATATTTTATTGGAAGACTCGGTGATACGTTCCATGGCCTGGCTGGCATTGTTCATCACCTCGCCACCGTTCTCAGCGGTGCGGCGCACATCATCAGCTTGTTGCATTGCGTCACGCGATGTTTTGGTGTTTTCGGCGACAACTTGCGACATGGTTTTCACGGTCGTCGTAGTCTTTTGGATGGCATCAGCCTGACGATTACTGCGATCAGCCAGATCATTGGCGCCTGAAAGAATTTCCCCAGTAGCATTCTTCAAAGATCTGGAGGTGCCTTGAATTTTGCCAACCAATTCGGACAGGTGGTCCGTGACTGCATTAATATTGCTTTGCAAACGTGCAAATGCACCAAGCGCTTGCCTTCAATCCGATGGGTGAGATCTGCATTGGCAATTGAGAAGAGCGCATCATCGGCCTCCTCCAGCCGATCACCCAATTCGGTCATCAACTGATTGGTGCTGTGGATCAACGCATTCAGATTTTCATCCTTTACTTCAACATCCACGCGTTGGTCGAAATCTCCCTCGACCGCAGCCGATAGCACACCCTGCATCTTGGCATTGACCGTTTCCGTTTCCTGCCGCGTTTGGTGGACATAAGAACTTATCGCCAGTTCCATGTCGAGTATAAGTACTTTGACCAGATCAGAAACTGTTTGCGCGGTATGGTCAATCTGCTTGTCATCAGACTTGCCGCCAAGGCCAAATGGACCTTTACGCATCGCCCCTTCACGGAGCATGCCTGTCATGACGCCCTTGACCACTTCTTCGACTACCAAAGCATATCCGGACATATAATATTTCAGATCCAGCCCATTGGTAGCATTTGCGTGACCAACTTCACGTCCGGCACGCAGAAACTCTTCGTCCCAGCTGCCGCTGGCCATACGATTCCATTGCTGGGTCTGACGGGAACGCCCACTTTGCATCACATCTTCAGCAGCAAAGGGAGACCCGGAAGGGACCGACCTACGGATCTTATCTTCATACCGATCCAGCGCTTCTGGCAAATGTTTTAGAATGTGTGCTTTGGCATCCGACACACGCTGCGCAGCGTGCGCATCAAGCTCCATTATGTCGCGGCGTTCTTTGATCGAAACCTGATCTTGGTTCTGAGACACAGGTTTAGTCCTCCATATATACTACGTAATGGCCGACGTGATCGGCCTCCCTCTTAACGCATTATGAACCATGTTGATTAATGCCTGATTAAGCGATAGTTACAGATGAACTAAGTTGTAAATATTTCAATGATTTGCGGCCATAACAGGCGGATCGCCATGGCAGTAGAAATGATCACGATCATTGGCTTAATGATACGGGCGCCAAACCGCATGCCCGTGATCGCCCCCAAATAGCCGCCGCCAAACTGGCCAATGATCATCGCGCCGCCCACGGCCCACACCACTTCGCCCGCAAAAATAAAGAACATCAGTGCCGCCGCATTAGAGGTGGCATTCAACACTTTGGTTGAGCCTACGGCGCGCGTAAGGCCAAATCCAAACAAGGTGACAAAACCCGCGGTGAAGAAAGAACCGGTGCCCGGGCCAAAGATCCCATCATAAAAACCAATCGTGAAACCCATTAACGGTGCAAACATAACGAAATTGAGACGTTCAGCACGCGCATCATCGGAGAGACGAGGCGAAAACAAAAAATAGGCCGCCACGCCAATCAAAAGAATCGGCACAAGCACAAGCAGGATATCGGTATCCATGCGTGTGGCAGCAAATGCGCCAATCATGCTGCCGACAAAGGTCGTGATGATCGCCATGCCCAATTGTTTGAAATCAACATAGCCCCTGCGAGCATAAGTCGTGGCCGCCACAAGCGCGCCAACAACGGACTGCATTTTGTTGGTTGCCAATGCCCCAACTGGCGGCAGACCAGCAAACAACAAAGCGGGCACACTAATCAACCCGCCGCCCCCCGCGATGGCATCCATAAAGCCCGCCACGAAAGCGACGCCGGCCATGATCACCAGCAGCGAAAGTTCATATTCCATGGAAAGTCCCGACTCGAAATGCTGAGCGCATTATGCCTTTTTGATGCACAGAGGGAACAGGCAAATTGCACCCTATTTATTGTCAAATTTATTGCAACAAACTGTGCATATTTATCTATATTGTTTTATCATTTGGTAGTTGTAGATTGTCACCATTAACCAATGGAGATGATTATGGACGGGGTAAACAAAGCGACGCCACTTGTGGCGCGTATCTTATTGTCAGTTATTTTTATAATGGCTGGTTTTTCAAAGCTCACTGCGGCAGCGGCAACCGCTGGCTATTTTGAGGCGTTGGGCATTCCAATGCCCGGATTGAGTGTATATCTGGTTGGCTTGTTTGAATTGATCGCCGGCTTGGCCGTGTTGGTTGGCTTCAAAGCGCGTATTGCAGCATTATTGCTGGCGCTGTTTTGCTTGGCCAGCGGCTTTATGGCGCATTTTGATCCCTCAAGCCAAGCGCAAATGACGAGCCTGATGAAAAACCTGGCTATGGCGGGCGGCTTCCTGCTGCTCTGGTTGCATGGCGCAGGTGCGTACGCAATCGACAAAAAATAAAGCGATTTTGAACTAGCTTTTGAGGGTCTCGGTGATTTTTTCGCCGAGGCCTTTTTCAATCTTATCCATGAATTTCGCAAGCGTGTTGACACGGTCGGTAGACCAATCCGCGTTGCGTGACACCACCAAATTGGCTTCCGATTTTAAAATCACACCGTCGCGTGGCACCTTGAGTTGGTTGGCCTTCAGGGTCGAGCCTGATGAGGTGATATCAACGATCAATTCTGCTGCGCCTGATGCAGGAGCCGCCTCGGTTGCGCCCATAGATTCAACAATGCGGTATTCTGCGATGCCATGTTGAGCGAAGTGCTTGCGCGTCAGGTTGATATATTTTGTGGCCACCCGAAGCCATTGTCCATGGCGGTGGCGATAGTCCGATGCCACATCGGCCAAATCACGCATGGCCGTCACATCAACCAGGATTCGGGTAAACCAACCACAACGTCGGCACCACCAAAGCCAAGAGATTTGGCCAACTCGACTTGATTGATGCCGCGCTCAGCCGCTTCATGCACCAAATCTTCGCCGGTCACCCCCACATCCACATTGCCCGCGATCAACTCGCGCGCAATTTCACTGGCGGAGAGAAAGCGCACCGTAACCTCAGGGAAATCGAGCATTTCACCCAAATAGGAGCGCGCGCCACCAGGGCGGTCGATTGGCAGCCCCAAATCAGCAAAAACCTCGCGTGTCGCTTCTTCCAAACGCCCCTTGGACGGGATAGCTAAGAGAATTGAGCTCATCGTGCGCTCCCTTGTTCCAGCCGGTCTACCCATATGGCGCAGCCGATGGCAGTGACCGGTTTTTGCGCGCCCAACCGCTGTAACAAGCGGTCATATTGACCGCCAGACGCCAACACCTCGCCGGTGAGATTTGATGTCAACTCGAACACGTGCCCGGTATAGTAATCCAAGCGCGGCGAAAACCCGGCATCAAATTCAACCTCGATTTGCGGTGCGTTTGACTGAAGTTTAGTAAGACGCGCGCTCAACCGGTCCAGCTGTGGGGTCAAATTTACACCCACTTTCTGGGCCAAGGCTGATATGCGGAAAACCTGTTCATGGGCGCGACCCGTGATTGATAAGAACTCGCGCAAAGTGCGCACTGTCGCGGCAGAAACAGGTGCTTCGGCCAGCTGTCGCTTTTCTAAATAGCGTGCGGTGATTTCATCCGCGCTGCGCCCTGAATAGGGTGATAGACCCGCTTCTTCCATCATGGTCAACACCTTGGCTTTCACCGCGTCAAAATCTTTCGGCAGGCCCTTTAGGTCCTGTTGATCTTCCGGTGAAAACAATCGATCCAACAACCGCCCCATCGCCGCGTCATGGCCAAACCGATCACGCACACGCGGCCGCCAAACATCGGGCAGGTCGATTTGGTCAAGCAACGCCTCAAACAAATCTACCGCGCCTAAATGGAGACGCGGCTTTTCTTCGCCATAAAGCGCAGCAGTTTCGATTGCGAATTCAAGGCATTGCTCAAAAGCAGCCTCTTCATCCTGCACCGCCAAAAACTCTAACCCAGCCTGATCAAACTCTGCCGGACCAACATCGCGCTGTCGAAAAACCGGACCGAGATAGCCATAGCTCTTTTCGTCAAATTGCGGAAATTCTTGCACATACGCCGCAGCGATTGGCAACGTAAAGTCCGGGCGCAAACAGTAGTTTGTGCCATCTGCTCCGGTTGTCAGCAGAAGACGACGGCCAATATCTTCGCCCGCCAGATCAAAAAAAACAAATCGGATTTTTGCAGAATATCCGGCGCCGTCAGCTCGGCCCGTGCCTTGATATTTTCCTCAAGTGTTTGGCGCTTTTGCAGCAATTCGCTCGCGGTAAAGTGCATATCAACTCGCCTAATTTGATTGGGATTCGTTTTGCTCAATCAGAGATTTGAGATGCTCAACCAAATTGTCACGCTTCACGCTCACTTGCGCCGGACGCGCCGCGCGCCACTCGGCATTGTCGGTGATGTCCTTAGAGGCGATCTTACCCGCGACCAGATCTTTGACCTGAACTTCCCCGGCATCGCGTTCATCAGAGCCTTCAATGACCACCGCCGGCGCGTTGCGCCGATCGGCATATTTCATTTGCTTGCCCATGTTTTTGGACTGGCCCAAATAAAGCTCTGCCCGCACGCCCGCGGCGCGGAGCTCAGCCACCATTTTTTGGTAGTTGGCGATTTGGTCTTTATCCATGATCAACACGACCACAGGGCCAAAGCGCTCTTTGTTACCAAGTTCGCCGACCAATTGTAGCGCATGGGCCAACCGGCTTACGCCAATGGAAAAGCCTGTTGCGGGCACAGCTTCGGCCCGGAAACGGCTCACGAGACCATCATAGCGGCCACCGCCACCGACGGAACCAAATATTACTGTTTGGCCTTTTTCATTGGTCACCGGGAAGGTCAATTCAGCTTCGAACACTGGGCCTGTGTAATATTCAAGGCCGCGCACAACTGACGGGTCAATTTTGACCTTATCGCGGCTATAGCCTGCAGCGTCGAACAGCTCTTGCATTTCTTTCAGCTCGGTCACGCCTTGCTGGCCTTGCTCATTGTCGCCAACCTGTTCGGCCAGAATATCAAACAGATTTGCATCGTCCGCGTCGGCGGTCACGTAGGCCAAAATGCGGTTGATTTGATCTTCATTCAGCCCGGCACCTTTGGTGAAGTCGCCACTTTCGTCTTCGCGGCCGTCGCCGAGCAACTGCTTTACCCCGTCAACGCCCAAACGGTCCATCTTATCGATCGCACGCAGTACAATCAGCGACGTGTTGGCATCGTCAGCCAATCCAGCTGCGGCCAGCACGCCATCAAGCACTTTGCGGTTATTGACGCGCACCACGAACTTGCCGGACAAGCCGAGCTCATCCATCACATCGGCCATCATCATGCACATTTCTGCATCGGCTGCCGGATCAGGTGCACCGACACTGTCGGCGTCAAATTGCATAAACTGACGAAAACGGCCTGGCCCAGGCTTTTCATTGCGGAACACATAACCTTGCCGGTAGGAGCGGAAGGGCTTGGGCAAGGTTTCAAAGTTTTGCGCGAAATAGCGTGCCAGCGGCGCCGTCAAATCATAGCGCAAGCTCATCCACTGCTCGTCATCATCCTGCAGCGAGAAAACGCCAGCATTGGGCCGATCTGTGTCAGGCAAAAACTTGCCCAGGCTTTCGGTGTATTCAAACAAAGGTGTTTCGAGCGGGTCAAATCCATAACGCTCATAGACCGCTTTGATCCGATGGATCATGGCGTCCACCGCGATGATTTCATCGGGGTCGCGGTCTACAAATCCGCGCGGCAAAATGGGCGTTAAACGCTTTGCTTTTTTTTAGCCATGATCGTACCTAGTTTTTGAATTGTTTAATGCGTTGCACGGCCAGAAAAAACACCATGCGGGTCGGTAGTTAAACGATCATGCCCTGTCGCACAAGTCAAAGCCCGAATAATCAGGGCTATTTTGGCTGTGGTGGGGTGAAGTTTTTGCGTGCCGCTTCCGCTTTTTCATGGGCAAAGCAAGTGTCCATATGGTCGTTCACCAAGCCCATGGCCTGCATAAAGGCATAGGCGGTAGTTGGCCCAAAGAATTTCCAGCCGCGCTTTTTCATGTCTTTCGCGAGGTTTTGCGACGCCTCAGTCTGCGCCAGCTTGCGCAGGGTTGCCTCATCTTTCACTGCCGGGCGTGCGGTCACCGCTGGCTCGAATTGCCAAAAATAGGCGGCAAGTGTGCCAAACTCTTTGCGCAATTCAATCGCCCGTTGAGCATTATTGATGGTTGCAGCAATCTTGCCCTTGTGGCGCACGATGCCTACATCAGCCAGCAAACGATCCACATCGCGCTCGTCATAACGAGCGACCTTTTCAATTTCAAAATTATCAAATGCGGCGCGAAAATTCTCACGTTTGCGCAAGATTGTCAGCCAAGACAAACCCGACTGAAATCCTTCAAGGCATACTTTTTCAAACAACCGCCGATCATCATCGACCGGATAGCCCCACTCACTATCATGATAGTGAATATATTGCTGATCGTCGCCACACCAAAAACATCGACTAAGTTTGTCATCAAGTGCCATAAATTTGCATTGCTTTCTGCGTTAATTTAACTAAATTCCAACAAACGAAATTTGATTATTGATTCAATAACTGATTGGTTAAACAATTTGTCAGGTTCATCATTTCAATCTTTGCATAATTTGAGTTTGCTGATCGTGGATGACAATCAGTATGCACGCAGCCTTGCTGTTGCCAATCTAAAGCAAATTGGTTTCCACAAGATCGACGAAGCCGACAGTGGCGCTGAGGCATTGTTGCGCCTGCATACTGGCAAATGTGATGTGTTGATTATTGATTGGTATATGCCCGAGATTTCGGGCGCCGGGATGCTGAGCGTGATTCGAGACCGCCGATTTGGTCCTGCGCACAAAATACCAATCATTGTCATGTCCGCTTACACCAATCGCGAAAATATCGAACGTGCGATGAGCTTGGGTGCCGATCAAGTTGTTGCAAAGCCGATTAAAACTGCTGCCATGACAAAGGCCATCAATGAAGTGATAAATTCTGGCCGGCAAAAATACGAATCCATGACTGGCTTGCTCGAAACGGTGAATAAAAAAGACAATACCGATGATGATTTGGTCACTTTGGATAGCACAGCTTTTATTTAGGCGCAGCCCAAACCCTTTTGGCGTTTGTTAACTACACCACTTTACGGCCCATAAACCCTGTTTATTCAGGGCCTGCTTACCATGCTACTTCACGCTTTATTTGGCGTCATCCCGTACCATTTGGTTCAAATTGTTTGGAACCCGCACTTTTGCGGCAGGGTGGTTTTGTGATGCGTATTTCAGTTTTTGTGCATAATGTCGGCGCGACAATTTTTGCGGCTCTTTTTACTCTCACGTTTAGTCAATCGGCATTCGCAGGCAACGGCCTCGTGCAAACGAAAAACAGCTTTGGGCAAACTCTCTTTGTTGCACCACCAGCTGGAATGAGCGTTACTACGGGTGCACCGACAAATGGCCTCCAAGTTAAAAACAAATATGGACAACATCCACAATTCTTGCGCCAAGTTGTTCCCTATAGCTCAGCAGAAGCGAAAGGCACGATCATTGTTGATACGGGCGCGCGCTACCTATACCTGATTTTAGGAAAAGGGCGTGCCATGCGATACGGGATAGGCGTGGCGCGAGATGGCTTCGAGTGGAGCGGCACTCACCGCCTCACCGCGAAGCGGGAATGGCCAAGCTGGACGCCACCAGCTGAAATGCGTAAGCGCCAACCAGAACTACCCGCCTTTATGCCGGGCGGTCTAAATAATCCCTTAGGCGCCCGCGCGCTTTATATTGGCAGCACTCTTTATCGGTTGCATGGCACGACCCAACCTTGGTCAATCGGGCGCAAAGTATCTTCCGGTTGCATACGCCTCACCAACGACGACATTATCGATCTTTACCAACGCGCCTCAATTGGTGCCAAAGTTATTGTGATTTAGTTTACTTTTTTAGCCCACAATTCAGCATCTTAAATTAGATAGCTTGTGGGCTAAATGTATTTACTCGCGAAACTGCTAAAGCGATTTCATCGTGATGAATCTGGCGCGTTCGCCGTGATCTTTGGTGTCATGGCGATTGTGTTAATTGCCACGGGTGGCTCCGCGGTCGATTTTGTTGCGATCCAACAGGGTCGCGCAAACGCGCAAATCTCGATGGATGCCGCCGCATTGGCGCTGCAACCCAAGATACATACCGATTCTAAAGCCAGCATCAAATCGACCGCAGAAAAGCTGCTACAAGAGGCAATTGGCGGCGGCGATATCACAATCACAATGCTTGACCCTGAAATCGACAAAGAAGAAGGAAGATTGCTGCTGCAGGCAAGGATTAGCCGACCTACCTTTTTTGTAAAATTTGTTGGTATTGATAAGATGGAAGCGCTTATCCACGCCGAAGCAACCCGTGCGCGCAACCGCTTGGAGGTAGCGCTGGTTTTGGACAATTCTGGTTCGATGCGGGGTTCGAAAATCTCACGACTGCGCGACGCTTCAGAGTTAGCCGTGGATATTATTTCTGAATATAAAGATTACCCTGACAAGGTATTTTTTTTGGGCTCATCCCGTTTGCAGATATGATCAAGGTTGATCCTTCCAATCGAAATTCTGGTTGGATGGACACGGAAGGTAAATCTTCGATCAGTTGGGACAATTTTGACGATGATGATGATTCAACTACTGGGCATAATATTTCAGTAGCTTCGCAAAGATTGAGCCGGTTTGATCTGTTTGATTCAATGCACAACAGTATCGAATGGGCTGGTTGCGTTGAAGCGCGGCCGCACAACACTTCATTGCCATTTGCAGAACGCTTGGATGTGTTTGACAAGGAAGCGCGACAGTCTGACGGCGATAGCTGATTGTGCCGCTGTTCCAGCCAGACACCCCTGACGGCACCGGCTATCGGTTCAATTACCTCAACGACAACCCGGCGTCTTGTCCATCGACGGTTGAGCAAACCGGTGAATGTCGCTACAGGTCCTGGCCGGGCAGAAACGGCCATCGCAGTGGCTGGAAAAGCCACCACTTCCCGCGCTACGGCTATAACCGGATGCCAAACAACACGTGTAATTGTTCCGGTAAAACGATCACGAGCAGCCGAACTTACTGGGGTGGCAGCAAGCGTGGCACCATTACCGAGCAGTGGTGTGATACTGAGGCAGATTCGTTTGATTCACTTGGCTTGCGCGAGCGTCAGGAGCGCATTTGCAAATATGAAGGCGCTAGACCTGACAAGCTTGGCTATTATTCACCAAATGGCAGCTGCACCGTCGATCCAGTTATTCCACTCACCAACGACATGAAAAGGGTCAAGTCTAGCATCAAGGATATGGATGCAAATGGCGGCACCAACATTCATATGGGTGCCATGTGGGGATTGCGTGTACTGTCGCCGCAAGAACCATTCAGCCAGGGCGTTGGCTATGACAAGGGCGCAAGCAAGGTGATGATCGTTATGACTGACGGTCAGAATACCGCTTACCCGTCGGGCGACAATTTCAACAACACCAACTACTATTCAATGTATGGGCTGCATTACAACGAGCGCATGGGCGACTTGAATTCAAATTCTTGGGAAATTCGAACCGAAATGAATCGTCGTACTTTGCAGGTCTGCGAAAATGCTAAGGCTGAAGGGATTGACGTCTACACGATCGGTCTCGGCGTTTCAGAGGGCTCGTCCAACGGTGCGATGTTGACAAGTTGTGCCTCGAATAGGCGCAATGCCTACTTCCCCGCATCAGCAAATGATTTGGAAGATGTGTTTCTCGCCATTGCCGACCAGTTGAGCGACTTGCGCTTGTCCCGATAGGCCTATCTCAATGGGGGATTAAACTGTTCCGGGGAAAGGTGGTACCGCCTCCCCGGATCGAACGGGGGACCTCTAGATCCACAATCTAGCGCTCTAACCTACTGAGCTAAGGCGGCACATCATTTGTGCGCGCGAACATAGGGCCAGACTTTTGAATTGGCAAGAGGGCAAAAGCCGCTCTTTCAAAAAAAATTCTAGTTTTCCATCTTAACCATGAAAAAGGTCTTTTCCGTCTGAAGCAGCGGCAATGCTAGACGGCTGCGCACATAAAATATATTAAGAAAACGTAAATTTTTTTGCACCAAAGCTGGTGATAAGCCTTGGCAAGGTATTGAAAGTATATGCGTACACATTGGGTTCATAGCGAAATTGGCAAACGTGTGCTGAGCTATACACTTGATCCTCGACCTGTTTGGTTTTGGGATGAAGATGGCTCGCGCCTGTTGTGGCGCAATTTGGCTGCGCGCCTATTCCGCACAAAAGCCAAAAAGAAACGCGTGAAGCTTTTGCCGGATCCCGTGCCGCTACGTGGGCAGATTAATCGCCTCATTCGCCTGGGCGCACATGGACGCGCTAGCTTGTCGCGCATGCGTTTCCAGATCGGCAAAAAACCTGTTTCTACTACGTGCAGCTGCATTCCGCTTATCAATGATGACTTGACAGGTCTTTTGGTCATCTCTTCCGATACAATTGACCCAAAGTATTTTAGCGGCGATGCATACGACCTGGCCGCAAGCGCGCAGATGTTTCGACCAGAACTCGATTTTGTTGTGATTGACGACAACCAAGAGGTCGTTGCTGGGGCGAGCGCTCAAGACGATGATCAGGATCAACCAGACATCTCCGCCATTGCACCAGATCTTTTGCAACAAGGTGCAACAGCCGAATTTGCAATATCAGCGCGTGCAAAGATGCTCATTTTTGATCCGGGCATGCTCTATGATTTGGCCGAAATGGGCGCTGAAGCCCTTTCTGGTTCGGTTGAAACACTCGAACCGCTCGACACTACCCCGGCAGATGGGCTTTTGGATCAGCTCGACGGCGAACCAAACACGAGTGATCAACCTGATGAACAGATTTCAGACCATTCTGAGGAAGCCGAACAGATTGAGACGGCGATTAACCCGATTGAGGAACTGGACGACGAAACCCTACTGCCACACGATCTGACTGAGCTGATCGATCATCTCTATCAGGCTGATCGGGGATTAAGCGATTCAGCAGAACGCTTGACTTCGATTGAGGCGGACGAGATGACTGACGCCTTGCAAGATGACGATGACACCGACGACTGGGACGAGGAAGACGCAGTCGAGCCTGACGACATGCCGCCCCCTGCTCCAGTACAACTTTGGACGATCCGGGCCACCCATGCACTTAAGGATAAAGAAGCTGGCGAGCAAAGCGAGGTGAGCACCGCGCGCGCAAAAGCTGGGCACGAGCAAATCGAAAGCGAAACCGCGCGCGCTGCACCACAAAGCGACTCGGTCGAGAACAACGACCCGAGTTCTCGCCATAATTTCGAAGAGTTATCACGCGTTCTGCGCGAACGCGTGGGCGACAACGTTGAAATCCAACAATCAGAACCTACAACCCATTTAGACGAAGCAACGGATGCTTCGTCCCCAATGCCCCCAGCGAGCGAAAAAGAAGCAGCGGCTCAGCTCGCGGCAAACGGCATGCCGGAAAATGCTACAGACGCACCTGCGAACCCACAGAATGGAACCTATGGCCCCCGAGCCAGAAAACCTGACTTAGAAGTTGCTTCGACGGCTGCAGTCCCCTCAGTCTCGGGCGCTCTCGTCGCCCTGAGTGATGAAACTTTGGTGCTTAACCGTTTGCCCTTGGGCATATTGTTGTTCCGAGATCAAGAATTACTGTTCGCTAATCGCGCGATGGCTGAATTGGCAGGGTATCAATCCAGCACCGAACTGCGCCAAGCCGGATTCGACCAAATCTTTCCGCGCGCCGATGAAGAAGGCAGCAGTGTCGGCCCTGTGACCAAACTCCTGCGCAAAGACGGCAGCGATGTGCCAGTCGTCGCTCGACTACAAACAACGACTTGGCAGGGCAAGCCCGCCTACATGTTGACCGCGCGCGAAGATGAACGCCAATCGCCAATTGCGCTGCCCGAGCTTGATGCCGCGGCTGAAACTGAACTTGATGAAGCAGCATTGATTGAAGAAGTCGTAGCTACTTCGAATTTCGACCTAGACCTGATTGAACGCTTGGTCACTAGCCAAGAACGCGGGTTGGTTGTGTTGGACAATCGCGGCCATGTCACAAATGTTTCAGATCAAGCTGTCGCACTGATCGGCCCAAGTCGAGATTTGATGCTCGACCGAACCTTGGTTGAATATATAGACACTGAAAGCCGTTCGGCCTACTTCGGGCTTTGGGCGGGGACCAAACAAGAGGCAGAAATATATTTGTTTGCTGGCGCATCTCACTGCGCAATCCAATTCTTGAGGCACCCGGTTAAAAATGGCGATGATTTCCGGTTGATTGGCTCGGTGACCCAAAAGGTCAATCATGAGATTGTGGCCACCGCCCGCGAGGAAGCGCAAGAAGCTGAGACCGACCTATTGCCCTTGATCAGCCGCGAAATTCGCCGCCCGTTGGCAACAATTTCTGGTTTCAACAGCCTGATGCATGACGAGGCCTATGGCCCTATCGGCAACGACCGCTACAAAGAATATATAAAAGATATACAATTGGCGACCGGTCGCCTCGAGCGCGTGGTAGGGGAACTAGACGATCTGAGCCGCTATCGTGACGGCACTTACGAGCTGAACAATGCTCAAATTGATCTGGGTGACTTGTTAACGCAGTGCATTGGCAAAATTCGCAGCCAAGCCAACGCCCAGCAGGTGTTTGTGCGCGGTGCAATTCCCGACGCTCAGTATCTGGTTGAAGCGGATAGAAATCTGCTGAGCCAAACCATCATGAACCTTCTTGCAAGCGCAGTGACACTTAGCCTCCGGGCAGCAATGTCATTGTCAGCGCTGTACGCGAAGACGATGGTGATGTTTCCATTCATGTGCGAGACAATGGCAGCAATCAAGTTGACCGGGGCGAAAAGTTTGCTGTGTTCCATCAAGGCGGCGACGACCTCAAAGGTGCGGGCACTACGGCAAGCTCCGCGGTCGGCTTATCGCTGACCCAATCTTTGGCGCGGGCCAACGCATTTGGCCTTTCATTTGACCCCCTTGGCGACAATGGCATGATGATGGCGTTGCACATTCCGGGGCACCGCATCCAAAAAACCGATAGCTAGCCAAAATCTTAGTGCGACATTCCGCCACACCTGTTGAGCAGACACACGTCCGTGCAAAACCGGGAAATATGGAGATTTTTCCTCCAGTTTAGAATGATTGTAAAAAAATGCCGGTTTTTCGGCGGTTTTTCGATCAGTGTTGCGATTGACTTTGAGCAATCATTTGCGCAAAACCAACGCAACCGACGGGCCTTAACCCCGGAAAAACAGGAGCGAAAACATGAAAAAAACACTTCTTCTCGCCACGCTTGGCGCAACAGCATTCACTGCAACAAATGTGCAAGCGGACGAAGTTAATATCTATAGCTTGCGTCAGCCCGAATTGCTGGCCCCTCTCACCGCGGCATTTGAAGAGAAAACCGGTATTAAGACCAATGTTCTTTTCATAAAAGACGGCGTTGTTGATCGCGTTGCGTCTGAAGGTGAAAACTCACCAGCTGATGTGGTGATGACAGTTGATATTGGCCGATTGGATGCCGCTAAACAGGCAGGCATTTGGCAGCCAATACCTCAAGACATCACAGGTAACGTTCCTGCAAACTATGTTGATCCAGAAGGTGCTTGGGTGGCCCTGACCGCGCGCGCCCGCGTGTTTTACGTTTCAAAAGAACGCGTTGAAGCCGAAAGTCTTTCTTACGCGGATTTGACAAAAGAAGAATGGGCTGGCCGCGTTTGCACCCGCTCTGGCCAGCATGCCTATTCAATTGGCCTCGTGGCCAGCCAAGTCGCGCATAATGGCGAAGAAGCCACAAAAGAATGGCTTGAAGGGGTGCGCGACAATCTTGCACGCAAGCCAACAGGCAACGACCGCGCCCAAGTGCAGGCCATCTATTCAGGTGAATGTGATCTTGCGATTGGCAACACCTATTACATGGGTAAAATGCTAACAAACGAAGCAGAGCCCGAGCAAAAGGAATGGGCAGCTTCAGTTCGCCTGATTTATCCTGATGCAGAACAAGGCAAAACCCATGTGAACATCTCAGGTGTGGTATTGGCTAAATATGCGCCACATGAAGACGAAGCAAAACAGTTCATCGAGTTTTTGCTTTCCGATGAAGCGCAAGCCATTTATGCTGAAACGAACTTCGAATTCCCAATCATGCCCGGTGTAGAGGCATCTGACTTGGTGCAAAGCTGGGGTGAACTTAAGGCAGATTCCTTGCCACTCGCCGAAATTGCAGATAAACGCGATGAAGCAAGCAAATTGGTGGACGAGGTTAAATTTGACGACGGTCCACAAAACTAGACGGGGTTGACCTATCAAGGCCAAAAGTGATCTCAGTTCGAATTCTTTGAAAGGCGCGTTTACGCGCCTTTCTTTCGTTCAATTGGTGATCACACTCTTGATGCATTGCCCATTTTGGCGCTCGCGTTTCTCGCGCTTGGACGATTTAGCCTTGAGGGCGGCCTTTTCTCGCGCATGTTGCCGGTGGCGCTTACCGAAACCGGCCTGTTGCTGCTTTTTGTTGGTGTGTTTACCGCCATTGTTGGCTTGATCAGCGCTTGGTTGGTATCTTCCTTCGAATTCCCGGGCCGCAAATTTTTCCAGTGGGCGTTTATTTTGCCCTTGGCAATTCCAACTTATATTTCTGCCTACGCGTGGGTGGAGGTAATGGAATTTACTGGACCGATCCAAACGGCCATTCGTGCCGCCACTGGTGCCAAAACGGTCCGCGACTATTGGTTTCCTGACATCCGTTCACTGGAAGCGCTGCCATAGTTATGAGCCTTGTGCTCTATCCCTACGTTTATTTAAGCTGCCGAGCGTTTTTCTTAATGCAATCTGGCGTTCTGGTGGCAGCTAGTCGCGCCTTGGGTGCCAATGCGTGGCGCACCTTCTTTGCGATCATTCTACCGCTTTCTCGCCCCGCCCTGATTGTTGGGGTAACTTTGGCCCTCATGGAAGTTCTCAATGATGTGGGCGCAGTTGAGTTTTTCGGCGTCAATACAATCACCAAGATCGTTTACACCACGTGGCTCAATCGCTCGAATTTGCCCGGTGCGGCGCAATTGGCGCTGACCGCAATTATCCTGATTGGCACACTGATTTGGCTGGAGCAATATGCCCGCCGCCGACGGGATTATCTCACCCGCCGCGACTCGCGTGTGCCGCCGTCCCTTATCAAGTTGAGCTTGCCTGTCGGCTTGCTGGTCACCGCGTTCTGCACTGGCCTTGTTTTCCTTGGGTTTGGCGTTCCGGTACTCGAGCTGTTGTCCACCTCCATCACCCGCGTGATGCGCGGCGCGTTGCGTCCCGCCATTTGGCCCGCATTCATCAACACCATCATGCTGGCGGCAGGCGGAGCCTAATTTGCGTTTCAATCGGCTATTTCACTGCCCGCCAAATGATCAACCGCGATGGCCGCGGCGGCTGGTCGTTTCTGGCGACATTCGGCTATGCCGTGCCCGGCACCATTCTTGCCATCGGCATTTTGGTGCCGCTCGGCTTTATTGATGGCGTGATCAATGATGGCACTCGCGCATTCTGGGGCGTCACTGTCGCTTGATCTTGTCGGGGTCGCCAATCGCCATTCTTTACGCCTATACCGTCCGGTTTCTCACCGTCAGCCACAATAATATTGAAGCCGCGATGAAAAAGCGCGGGCTGAACCTGATGGATGCCAGCCATATATTGGGCGCGAGCAAGTGGCGCACCTTGTTGGAGATTGATCTACCCACGCTTCGCCCAGCGCTCGTTGCGGCGATGACGTTGGTGTTTGTTGAATGCATCAAGGAGCTGCCGGCCACGCTGCTGTTGCGCCCCATCGGCTTGGAAACTTTGTCTACCTTTGTTTATGCGGAAGCCAGCATCGAAAACTTTGAGGCGGCGGCGGTGCCGGCATTGCTGATTGTTTTGATTGCTTTGGTGCCCGCTATTCTGGGTGGCCGATTACAGGGACAAAACAGTTAAGCGGCTCTAATTCACCAGCTGGTCAAATAAATATTTGTTGTGTGGCTTTTCAAAACCGGGTGTTCTCCTATAAAAGAAGCAAAAACCTAAGGGAGCGAATATCCGTGAAAAACTCTGCGCTTCGCCTTGCGGGCCTTTTGGCTGCAACTCTTTTCTCCAGCACTGCCATTGCCGATGAACTGCGTTTGGGCTTGGTACTCGAACCACCGCATCTCGATCCCACTGCCGGGGCCGCTGCCGCCATCGACGAAGTGGTTTATGCCAATGTGTTTGAGGGCCTGACCCGGATTGATCAAAACGGCGCAGTGCGACCTTCGCTGGCGACCGAGTGGACCATCGCAGAAAATGGCACACGTTACGAGTTTACGCTTAAGCAGGGCGTCACCTTTCATGACGGCACTAGCTTTGACGCGGAGGATGTGAAGTTCAGTCTGGACCGTGCGCGCGGTAAAGACAGCGTCAATGCGCAAAAAGGTATTTTTGCCCCGATCACCAGCATTGAGGTTTTGGCATCGCACAAAATCGCCATCGAAATTGCCAACCCACAAGGTGACTTTTTGTTCAATCTTGGCCGCGGCGATGCGGTGATCGTGGCGCCAGAAAGCGCAGCGGACAATCAAAACAATCCTGTTGGCACCGGCCCGTTCAAATTCGTCGATTGGCAAAAGGGTTCCAAGGTCATCTTGGAACAAAATGCTGATTACACCGGCGACCCCGTCTATCTTGACCGCGCAATTTTCAACTTCATCTCAGACCCAAATGCGGCGCAAAACGCCATGTTGGCGGGCGAGTTGGATGGCTTTGCTAACTTCCCGGCACCAGAGACGCTTGAGATTTTTGAGGCTGATCCGCGCTTCAATGTGGTGGTGGGCACCACTGAAGGTGAGACCATCTTGGCGACCAACAATAAGGCCGAGCCGTTCAACAATATCAAGGTACGTCAAGCCATTGCCCATGTACTGGATCGTCAGGCCATCATCGATGGGGCAATGTTTGGCTATGGCACGCCGATTGGCACCCATTTCGCACCACACCATCCATATTACCTCGATTTGCTCGACACCTACCCACACGATGTGGAGCGGGCGAAACAATTGCTTTCGGAGGCTGGTTATGCGGATGGCTTTAAGGCCACACTGAAACTCCCGCCCCCAACCTATGCCCGTCGGGGTGGCCAAATCCTGGCGGCACAATTGCGCGAAATCGGCATTGAGCTTGAGCTGATCAATGTGGAGTGGGCGCAATGGCTGGACGATGTGTTCACCAACAAGGATTATGATTTGACCATTGTCAGCCATGTGGAACCGTTTGATATCGGCATTTATGCCAACCCAGACTATTACTTCCAGTATGACAACAAGACGTTTCAGGAATTGATCGCGACGCTGAATGTGACCACCGACAACGCCGAACGCGAAAAGCTGGCGCAAGACGCCCAGCGGATTTTGACCGATGACGCGGTGAATGGCTTTTTGTTCCAATTGGCGAAAACCGGGGTGTGGAATGCGCAACTTACGGGCATGTGGCCAAACTCACCGGTCGAAGGCAATGATTTGACCCAAGTGAAATGGACCAGGTAAGGCATTGAATAAGTTGACGCTGGTGCTTGACAAGTCGTGCTAAAATCAGCCCGATACGGCCATGGTTGGCTATTTGATACAAAGATTATTGGGTGTCGCCCTGACCTTGTTGGTTGCCGCGGCGCTCATTTTTTTTCTGCTGGATGTTTTGCCCGGTGATCCGGCGCGGTTCATGCTGGGCATCAATGCGTCTGAGGACTCGTTAAACGCACTGCGGCAGCAATTGGGGCTGGATCAGCCTGCGATTGTTCGGTTTGGCCAGTGGCTGATGGGCCTGATGACGGGCGATTTGGGCATGAGTGCCAGCCAGCGTGCGCCGATTGCCGAGCTGATCCTTGATCGGATGCAGCTCAGCCTGCCGCTGGCGTTTGGCGCGCTTATATTGTCGACCCTGATTGGTCTGCCCCTCGGTATTTTTGCGGCGCAGCACCAGGGCAAGCCAGGCGACGCGGGCCTTATGGGGTTGGCGCAAATCGGCATCGCCATTCCCAATTTTTGGTTTGCCATGCTTTTGGTTGTTGTGTTCGCGGTCACCTTAAAATGGCTTCCGCCTGGTGGGTTTGTGCCGTGGGCGGAAAACCCAACCGCTGCCCTTCGCGCGTTAGTTTTGCCGACCATTGCATTGGCCTTGCCGCAAGCCGCCATTTTGGCGCGGGTGATGCGCACATCTTTGGTGGATGTGGCGCGGCAAGATTTTATCCGCACCGCCCGCGCCAAAGGACTGAGCAAAAGCCAAGCGCTGTGGCGCCATGGGGTGCGCAACGCCCTACTCCCCGTGCTGACCATTATGGGGCTGCAATTCGCTTTCTTGATCGCGGGGACCATCATTGTCGAGAATGTGTTTTACCTGCCCGGCCTCGGTCGGTTGATCTTTACAGCCATATCCGCTCGCGACTTATTCGTCGTGCGCAGTGCACTTTTGGTGCTTGTCGGGCTGGTGGTCATCATCATGTTTCTGGTGGATTTGCTCTATGCCCTTGTTGACCCGCGCCTTAAAAAGCGGGCGGCGCAATGAGCAAAAGACTGTTGAAATCTTTCGGCTCAAATTTCGCACACCCGAGCTTTGCCGTCGGCTTTTGTGTCAGCACAATTTTGGTGGCTTTCGCGCTTGTTTCCTTGGTATGGACGCCACACGCCACCGACACCATAGACGTCGCCAATCGATTTACGACCCCATCCGGCAGCCACTGGTTCGGCACTGACTTTTTTGGGCGAGACATTTTATCAATGTTGATGGCGGGAGCCTCACCAGTTTACGGGTCGCGGTGTTGGCGGTGGCCATCGGCATGGCAATCGGCGTGCCGCTTGGCCTTTTGGCTGCCGGGCATGGCAGCTGGCTGGAGCGGTTGATCCTGCGGCTTAATGACTTTGTGTTCGCCTTCCCGGCTATCATCACCGCAATTATCATCACCACTTTGTTCGGCCCCAGCGCCATCAATGCGATGATTGCCATCGGCATTTTTAACATTCCGGTTTTTGCGCGTGTGGCGCGGGGCGGCGCCCTTTCGATCTGGACGTTGGATTATGTGGATGCCGCACGATTGTCCGGGCTCAGGGTGTGGCAGATTTCTGTGCGCCATGTGCTGCCCAACATTTTGAGCTTGCTGATCGTGCAAGCCACCATTCAACTCTCGCTTGGCATTTTGGCCGAGGCTGGCCTTTCCTATATTGGCTTGGGCACGCAACCGCCAGAAACCAGCCTGGGGTTGATGCTGAAGGAGGCGCAAAGTTTCTTCCTTGCCTATCCCATTCAGGCCATTTGGCCGGGCGTGACGATTATCGCTTTCGTGCTCGGGCTCAATTTGATGGGCGACGGACTGCGCGATCAAATGGACCCTAAATTGTCCAAGGCCGGAGGCATGAATGTCACTGGCTAAGCTGGAACAACTCAGCATTCGTTTTGACAATCGCGAGGTGCTGTCGCAAATCGACCTCACGATCAAGCCCGGCGCGCAAGTTGGCCTTGTGGGCGAAAGCGGGTCTGGCAAAAGCCTGACCGCCCTCACTTTGATGAACTTGCTGCCTGAACGCGCGCATGCAACAGGACAGATGCAGTTTGAGTTCGAAGAGAGCCATCGATTCGATGCGGCGCAATTGGGCGAAGATCTCAACTTCCCATTTCGCGGAGCGCAAATCGGCATGGTGTTTCAAGAGCCGATGACAGCCCTGAACCCCTTAATGCGGATAGGTGATCAGATCGGCGAAGTGCTGGCGCTGCATCGCCCGGAGAACATGGACGATGCCCAAATTGAAGCCCTGTTGGCAGAGGTCGACCTGCCTGCCCATATGCGCTCGCGTTACCCGCATGAACTGTCTGGTGGGCAGCGTCAGCGCGTGGGCCTGGCGATGGCACTGGCGGGCGAGCCCGCGCTGCTGATCGCTGATGAGCCCACCTCGGCGCTCGATATGATCACCCAACGCGGGGTGATCGACCTGATCAAACGCGTTGCGCGGGAACGCCAGATGGCGCTGTTGTTTATTAGCCATGATTTGGCTGCAGTTGCGGCGCTTTGTGATGAAATCTATGTGCTGCAAAAGGGTAAGCTGGTGGAACATGGGCCGAGCCAAGCCATTCTTAAATCGCCGCAACAGGCCTATACCAAGCGGCTGGTTGCTGCGGCCAAGCCCAACGCGCGGCCGCCATTCACCCTACCACGAAGCGATATATCGTTGCTGCAAGTTGATGGATTGACGCGTCAATTCAAACACCAACGCTGGTTTTGGCAATCTACATCCTATGTCACCGCTGTTGATGCGGCGACGTTTTCTCTTGGCGCTGGCGAAACGCTTGGATTGGTCGGCCCGTCAGGCTGTGGCAAGACTTCTCTCTCGCGCATGATCGCTGGGTTGGATCCTGCGCAGGCGGGAACGGTGAGTTTGATGGACACCAATTTGGCCACAAAGCAGGGTCAATGCCTTCCGCCGCACGGCGCGAAATTTCTATGGTGTTTCAGGACCCATTTGGCAGCTTTGACCCGCGTATGCGGATGCGCGACGCGCTTCTTGAACCGCTTCATTTGATGCCAGAATTGTCGGATACACAGCGGCATGAGCGGGTAGCAGAAGCAATTGAGCGTGTCGGCTTGTCGACCGACATGCTGGGACGTTACCCCCACGCCTTTTCGGGCGGCCAACGCCAACGCCTGGCTATTGCCCGTGCCATGGTCCTCAAACCGAAATTGATGATTTTGGACGAGCCGGTGTCGGCGCTCGATGTATCCATTCGCGGCGACGTGCTGGCGTTATTGCATGATTTACAAGACAAGTTCGGCATGGCCTATTTATTCATCAGCCATGATCTGGACGTGGTGCGTGCGGTGACAGATCGCGTGATGGTGATGGATCACGGCCAGATTGTTGAGCACGGCAAAGTCGATTCTGTGTTTGACGCACCACAAGCCGAAATTACGAAAAAGCTGCTCGACGCGCGGCTGACAATCTAACACTGTTGCGCTAAATAATGCCCTTTCTGCTTATTGTTCAACAAAATAAGACAGTCTAAACCACATTCAAATGTCACGCTGGCGTTTTGATTTTGTTATAAGCCCCCTATGAGCAAAAAAAATTCAGATTCCCGACGACTCAACGCGCCCAAAGGCACCCGACTTTGGCCAACTGAACGAGCAGCAACGCCAGCCAATGCGGCACTTGCGTGCCATCCACGAACATCATCGACGCAATATGCGGATGATGCGCACCTTGCTTGAGGGCGTGCGCACAGGCGACACCAGCGCCAGCGAGTTTCATGCGCAAATCAAAGATAATCCGATTTTTGAGAATTATCAGATTTTTGGCAATCTGTGCGGCCAGCATTGTCAAATGGTCAACGGCCATCATCAGATTGAAGATATGCACATGTTCCCATCCCTTGAAGGGCGGAAAAAGGCGCTCGATAAGGTGGTGCGGCGTTTGCGCGAGGAACACAAAGTGGTGCATGCCCTTTTGGTTCAGCTCAATGATGAAGCCGTACGCTTGATCGACGAGCCGAGCGACAGCCAGTTTGAACGCACGGTGGCGGCGCATGAAAAGCTTGAAAAATTGCTATTGTCGCACTTTGGCTATGAAGAAGACGAAGTTGGCCCCGCCATGGGCTACTACAATCTGGCGGTCTAGGCTGACCCCACCACTTCCCCATCTTCCTTGGTGAAGGATTGATCGAGCGGCGTGTTCAATATGTCGAGCACTTTTTCTGATGGCCGACACAGGCTGCGCCCTTGTTGGTCACCACGATCGGGCGATTGATCAAAATGGGATGTGACATCATCGCGTCAATCAATTCATCTTCATTCAAGCTCTCATCTGCCAGGCCAAGTTCGTCGAATGGCGTGCCTTTCTGGCGCAACAGGTCGCGTGCCGAGATCCCCATTTTCACCAACAGCATTTCCAGCTCTTCGCGGGTCGGCGGTGTCTCCAGATAATGGATGATCGTGGGCTCTTCGCCAGACCGCCGGATCATTTCAAGCACATTGCGTGACGTGCCGCATTTGGGGTTGTGATAGATGCGCGTGGCCATGGCCTTCTCCAAACAAGTTTGCCGACTTTATTGCACGGCAATATGACAAATAAACGACATGTTGCCTATGTCGCGCCACCTGCACCAACAAGCCGTGAGGATTGATCCTCTACGAATCCAGTTTTGGCCTTTTTGGCAAAATATTTGCGCCACCCCTCTGCCATCACGTCGAGCCCTGCCAATTCGGCGGCAACCTCCTCTTCGAGGTTTTTGTCGAAACGTGCGGCGATTAATTTGGCCAAGGGCCAATCCGCATGGGCGCGCTCCACCAGCTTAATCTGATCGCCAACAGATACGATTCCAGGTTGCAACACCCTGTAATACCAGCCTGTTTTGCCAGATTTTTGCAACTCAAGTGCCATCAATTCAAACCCGGTGTGCATGTTGAGCTTCCAACAAGGTTGACGCCCTTGCGACAGCTGAACGAGGGCTGTGCCAAGTTCAAAGACATCACCGATGCACACATTTTCTTCGCTAAAACCGTCCGTGGAGACATTCTCGCCAAACGCGCCGGGGACGAAATCAAAAGCCGTATCAAAGCTTTTCGCCCGCCAATGGGCATAATGGTCCGCCGGATAATGGTGTACCGCCTTATCGGCGCCACCATGCACGCGTTTATCCGCCTGCTCATCGGCCGTAAAACCATCCTCCATCAATTGCAAAGGCCCCTGCACCAATTGCTTGGCGATGGCGCTGGGCGATTTTCCTTCCCATCGGTCTTGTGGCTTGCCGACATAAAGACCGGAAAGCGTTGCGGCTTCTGTCATCTCTTATTCCTTAAGCTGCAGTGCTGTGTTCGTGACAAATTTGGTTGGCTTGATGCGGTTTGAGATCGAGCTCTAGCAAAGCACAATACGCACCGCCTTTTGAATCTGGGCGATGATGTTTGCAGCTTTTGCACATGCCAAAGCTGCGGCCACCGCGCATTTGCAGAGTTTTATGCAAGAGGAGCTGGAGGTCATTTGCCAAATTCGAACTCGCAGATTGCGGCATTTGATCGATTGCGTTTGCGATTACCGTCTCATAATTGAGTGCATCCTTATGCGCCTCGTGCAAATCATAGCGTATAGATCGACGATCCGTTTCTGAACGCACCTCAAAGATTAAACCCTTTCGAACCAACGCCTTAAGCGTTTGCGAAACGGTACCGCGCGTTGCGCCCAAATAATCGGCCACATGCGATGGCGCGCGGGAAAAGCGGTTGGCTCTTGCCAAATATTTCAGTGCCGCCAACTGGGTTGGGTTGAGATCGTTTGTCCATTGTTCCGCCTGCGACAGACGGCCAACGCGCTCGATCAGCGCCAATATGTGTTTTTTGTTCGATTCACTCATACGCAATTAATAGCGAGTCAAAATTACTATTGCAATAGTTTCGACTCGCTATTAAAAGAGCTTCTGAACACAACAGGAGAACTGAAAATGAAAACGATAATTTTGAGCACCCTCGTTCTGGCTGGATTGACCAGCCCAAGTTTGGCCGATGGCCCTCAGGCAAAGGACCTTGCAGATGCGGTCACCTCGCCGCAAAACGAGACGATTAACGCCAGCTACGATATTTTGGCAGCCCATGCCCATCGCACAGGGCAGACCGTAGCCTTCCATTTGAGCACTCTGGGTGAGGCCGGGACGCAAAAGCCTGCTGCAACTGGCAACCTGGGCGGTGCCGACGTGCATGCCTATGTTTGGCCAACATCGCTCAACCCGGCAGCGGTTGGATTTGAGGGCGACACAGGCATTTTGGCGCTCGCCGCCACGGCGCACCCGGACTTTGACGACACACCGCTTTATGACGAAAACAACGATGGTAAGTTGGATAATGACGGCGGGTTGTGGCATTCTCATTGGGTGGTCCTCGCCCCGACAGCTGCCTGCGGCGACGGGGCCCTCGCGGTACGTGATATTCCAGAAGGTGCAACACCAAAACTGCCCAAAACATGGCCTGGTTTGCCTATTTTCATCGACAGTCCCGGCTATAGTCCGCAGTTTGACGCCGGCGAAGTTCGGTTGAATGTTCCATTCGATCAGGATGTTGATTTGGCAGGTGTGAACTATGATGGCGTGACGGCGGCCTTGCGCGTCAATGCGACATTCACGCGCCGCTGTTGTGCGTTACAGATGTGCTTGATGTTGCCTCGGGTGACTTGTCATTGCCCGGCGTGCTCAAATAAAAATGGACCCGACCAAGTCGGATCCATAAGTTTGTTCACATTTGTGAACGGGGAGGATAGATTTTTTCAGATCGGCTGGCCCTGTTCATCAAACCGGTGCACATATTCAGGCCGGGTTTTGATTTCTACTGTCTCGCCATAAGCAAGTGGTGCGTTGCCATCGCGGCGCACCACCAGCGGCTCCTCTTCACCAATATTGATATAAATATAGGTGTCGGAGCCAAGAACTTCCGTGTGCATAACAGTCCCGTTAAAGTCGCCGTTTGCCTCAACAATATCCAGATGTTCGGCCCGCACCCCGACTGTGTTGGCATTGAACGGTTCGGCCTGCGCGCCCTTAATGAAATTCATTTTTGGCGAGCCAATGAAACCAGCCACGAACAAGCTTTTCGGCTTTTCATAAAGCTCCATGGGCGTGCCCACTTGCTGCACCACACCGTCTTTAAGCACGACAATACGGTCGGCCATGGTCATGGCCTCCACTTGGTCGTGAGTCACGTAAATCATGGTTGTGTTGGGCAGGCTGTTTTTAAGCCCGGCGATTTCCATGCGCATTTGCACGCGCAGGGCCGCATCTAGGTTCGATAACGGCTCATCAAACAAAAAGACTTTTGGATCGCGCACAATCGCGCGGCCAATGGCCACCCGCTGTCGCTGACCACCGGAAAGTTGCTTTGGCAACCGGTCCAGATATTCGGTGAGTTGAAGTTTTGCCGCTGCGGCTTCCACCATTTGTTTGATTTCAGACTTTGGCAGCTTCATTAGTTTGAGCGAATAGGCCATATTGTTGAACACATTCATATGGGGATAGAGCGCATATGACTGGAACACCATGGCAATGCCACGTTTGGACGGCGCCACATCATTGACCACTTTTCCGTCAATCTTAAGCTCACCAGAGCTTATGGATTCCAGCCCAGAAATGGCACGCAACAAAGTGGATTTGCCGCAGCCGGATGGCCCGACAAACACGATGAATTCACCCGTTTTGATATCGAGATCGATATCTTTCAAAACATGAACTGGTCCATAGGATTTATTCAAATCCGAAATGGTAATATCAGCCATGGTCCCCTCCTCCCAAAGGTTTAACCTATCACTCCAATATAGGCGCCAAGCGGCGGCAACTTAAGCCCCGCGTTCGTACGCTCGGCCGCGTGCGGCCAATCGCTGTCTGTAATGCTATTCGGATCCAACGCAATTTCAGCTGTCTGATCAGACATGTTGAACAAGCAAACCAAACGCTCATCTTCGGCAACCCGTTCAAAGGACAAGACTTGCTCGGTGGCTTCGACTTTTTCGATCGAGCCTGTGGTCATCGCAGCATGGTCCCGTCGGAAACGCAGAAAATCTCGATATACTTGCAATATGCTTTCGTCGCCCTGCTGATCGACAGCCATTTCTTTGTGTGCTCGGGGCACCGGCAACCAGGTTTTATTGGCAATGCTGAAGCCTGCATTTGGCCCATCTTTCTGCCACACCATCGGGGTGCGACAGCCATCGCGACCCTTGAAATTCGGCCAAAATTCAATGCCATAAGGGTCGACTAGGTCTTCATAAGCAATATCTGCTTCTGGCAGCGCCAATTCCTCGCCTTGATAAAGGCAAACCGACCCGCGCAACGACAAGAGCAGCATCGCACTCAGCCGCGCCAACGCGTTTTGGTCGCGTCCACTTGTTGTCCATCTCGACACATGGCGCACCACATCATGGTTTGAAAATGCCCAGCAGGGCCAGCCGTCCGTCACGATATTTTCAAGCTCTTTGATGCGTGCGGCAAAATATGGGGCTTTAAACTCACCACCCAAGAAATCGAAGGTGTAAGCCATATGCAATTTGTTGCCGCCCGACGTATATTCGGCCATCAGCTCCAACTGACGCTGAGCATCGCCAATTTCACCGACGGTCGTGATGTGCTCATATTCGTCCAAAACAGCGCGGAGATCGGCCAAAAAAATCAACATTTTCTGGCTGGCTCTTATCAAACTTATGGTTTTGCCAATTATATGGGTTCACCGCTGGCGCAATGGTAGAATTGATCTGGTCTTTGGGCAAAGCTGGATTGTCTTGCAGTGACTTGTCATGCACATAGAAATTGACCGTATCCAGCCGGAAACCATCAACCCCCCGATCCAGCCAAAATCGAACCTCGCTGAGCAACGCTTTACGCACCTCAGCATTGTGGAAGTTTAAATCGGGCTGGGAATCGAGAAAATTGTGCAAATAATATTGGCAACGGCGCGGGTCCCAGGTCCAGGCTGACCCGCCAAAAATGGAGAGCCAATTGTTCGGGGGCGACCCATCTGGCTTGGCATCGGCCCACACATACCAATCAGCTTTTTCATTGATTTTATCGCGACGACTTTGCTCAAACCAATCATGGAGTTCAGAGGTGTGGCTGATCACCTGATCAATCATCACTTTCAAACCCAAGCCGTGTGCTTTTTCCAGCAGTTGGTCAAAATCGGCCAAGGTGCCAAATATCGGATCGACATCGCGATAGTTCGAGACATCGTAGCCAAAATCTTTCATTGGTGAAGTGAAAAAGGGGGACAGCCAAATCGCATCGACACCCAAATCAGCAACATAGTCCAGCCGATCCGTAATGCCGCGCAAATCGCCAACACCATCTCCGTTGGCATCCTGAAATGACCGGGGATAAATCTGGTAGATGACCGCGCCGCGCCACCAATCTTTTTGTTTTTGCCATTTATCACTAGCACTATTTTGCAAGGCGAAGGTGCTCATCAAAAACCTTTTATTCTTTATCGTCGCTTCACTGTTTCACCCCTGTGGCTCCATCTGGTCGCAAAGGGCGCAAAACTGTTGGTATTTCTTTTTCCAAAACGTTTTGGTAGACTATTTTTAACGGGTTAATATTGCCCTCGTCAACCGATTGTTGAAAGTTCGGTCTGGAAAAATACCGATTGACGAAAACACCAAAGCCGGGGAAGCGAAAAGTCGATGCCAGATGAAAACCCCATAGGACGCGAACAAGTTACCATTAAGGACTTGTCGGCTGCACTCGACTTATCGATCACGACAATTTCGCGCGCCCTGAATGGATATTCAGATGTAAGCGCGAAAACGCGCGAACGTGTGCAACAGGCTGCGCGTGATATGGGCTATACGCCCAACCGGAACGCACAGCGTTTGGTCGCACAAAAATCTCACTCGATCGGCTGGATTAAGGGTGATGGCTCACAGCATTTTGTCGATCCGCACTTTGTTGAGGTTTTCGCAGGCGTTTTGCGCGAAGTAAAAAACTATGACTATGACGTTGTGTTCGCCTCTGGCGCAGAGAATGAAATCATTCCGTTGTACGAACGCTATGTCAAAGACCAAAGCGTTGATGGGTTTATCTTGGAGCTACCGCAGCCCAATGACGCGCGCATCGGTTATTTGTTGGGTGCAGAAATCCCCTTTGTCGTGCATGGCCGTGAAGCGCGTTCAGACAAATATGCTTGGGTGGATATCGATAATTTCGGACTGTTCGAAACACTGACACTGTGCTTTTGGGGGCGGGACACAAGCATATCGCCTTTATCAACGGTGATGAGCATTATTCATTTGCTGTTGAGCGGCGGCGCGGCGCGCAAGCCGCGCTGGCGAAAATGAATCTGTCGCCCGATAGCCTGACAATTTACAACGCTGTTCACCCGATGGTCCATGCCGGGTTCCAGCTAACCCAAAAGGCACTGGCTGATCCAACAATCACCGCGATCATTTACTCATCAGCGGTTATGGCCGTTGAGGGGCAAGCTGCGATTGAAGCATCCAGCCGCACAATTGGCGAAGATCTAGAAGTTGCGACCATGGATGATGAGTTGCGCCATGTGGATATCAGTCATTTGGAGGATAAAATCAGTTTTGTTCGCGCGCCGCTAAACGATAGTGGCCATGCACTGGTGCGGCAGCTGATGAAACGCATCCAGAATAAGGGTGCACCAAACGGCGAACTTATTCCGGGCCGCATTAAACTAAGACCTGAATTGCCGGCGCATCTTGTGCCCGGTCATTTTGAGGTCGAGTAACCCAAATAGATTTTATTCAATTCTGACATAAATATTTCCCAACCCTTCATTCAGGAAACATTCAGGCGCATTTTGCTTTCTTGGCTTTCAAGGATACTGTCAATACTGGCAGCTTTGGAAATGGGAGAGAGAAAATGGCTATTAAACACATGACTATTGCAGCTGGTTTTGCTGTATCAACATTCATTCTATCTACCGCAGCCGCGTTTGCGACTTCGGCACAATCCACCACAGCATTGAATGTGCGTACTGGACCGGGCACGTCCTTTGGCGTGGTTGATACGCTCACACCAGGCGAACACGTGGAAATTAGCGAGTGCGCCGAAAATGGCTGGTGCTTTATTGAACATGAGGGCCCGGATGGCTGGGTCAGTTCAAACTATCTTGAACCTGTGAGCGGCGGCACCGGCGGTAGCACCGGCGAAAATTGCGGCTTTTCATTTAATATCGGCTCATCCGGCCCAAGCCTGAGCATCAATTGTGGCGATGGTGGCGGCACTCCGCCAGCCCCAACGCCGACGCCAGATCCAGACCCTGCGCCACCCTCTGGCAATGTGGCCTGTTTCTATACAGGAGCGAACTTCACGGGCAACGAATTCTGCCATGGTCCAGCGACGCTCAACACTCTAGACGCGACATTTAACGACAACATCGCCTCGTTGAAACTGTATGGCAGTGCGAAAGCGCGTCTATGCCGCAACGCCAACTTGACTGGTTTGTGCAAAAACTACACCAACAGCAAGGCGAACTTGCCTGTGCAAATTCGCAACAAAGCGTCCTCTTTGCGTGTCTTTACCGGGTTCATTCCTGTGCCGTTGCCTGTGGCTCCAGTGACTCATTCAACTGGCCCGATCAATCTGAAATCGAGCTTTATGGCGAACTTGGACAATGGCAATGTGGGCAGCGCTGGCGCAGACATTTGGTATCATGCGGTCAACCCAGTTGAGAAGTATATCGAGCCACGGAACGGCGCAAAACTGGCATTGGGTGACAAATCAAACCGCGGCTATGCCGGATGTAAAACTGAAAGTTTCTCCAGCAATCCAATTTCTATCTGGGCGATGCCTGTTGGATCTTATGTTTGCGTGAAAACCAACCAGGGCCGCATTTCACAGTTCCGGTTGAACGGTTATGCGGGCACCACAATGAAACTGGGTTACACGACCTGGCAATAGCAGAACTGGATACCCGTCCATTCTCACCTGCCCGGCCTTTTGGCCGGGCATTTTTTTATGAGCAAATTGGCTTTGATGATGCCAAAATATTGTAAACGCAGCATGGGCAACCGCCTTCTCTTTGCTTGCAAACGGCGCGATATTGTCCTTAGTTGGCATTTATGACGCTGGTCAGCGCATGCCCTCCGCTTCATGATTGACGTTCGGTCAGTCACTCATATTAGGTCAAACCCATGAATATCCGTCTGCTTGCCATCTTGGCTGGTCTTAGCACCATCGGCATATATGCGCTGCAATTTGTGGGCGCGCGGTTTAGTCTGAACAGCACTGGCGAATTGGCACGGCTTACGTCAACGGACCTCACAATCATTCGCATTTTTGCCTCGGGTCTTTTCTTCTTGCCATTCCTGCGGCGCCGACATGTTCGCGCATTTCTTAATTTGGGGTGGAAGCGGATTGCTTTGCTGACTGCTTTGGCTGGTGCCCCCTACCCGTTTTTGATCAATATCGGACTAGATTTCACCCCTGCCGCCCATGCTGCCGCAATCCTGCCCTCGTCCGTGGTGCTGTTCTCCTCCATTCTCGGCTTTCTTGCTTTTCGCGCGCCAATTTCAAAACACAACGCTGCCAGCCTGGTCTTGATCGGATCAGGCATGGCCCTGTTTGTCTGCTATGGTTTGTTTTTTTGACCCATGGGCCTTGCCGGGCGACATCATCCTGTTTGCCGTTGGGGCTGGCTTTGCCTATTTCAGCCTGACCGTGCGCGAATTGCAAATCGATCCGTTGGCCGTGACCGCTGGCATTGTATGGTGCTCATGGCCATTAACAGTGCCGATGCTTTTGGTGATGCCCAGCAATTTGTTCGAGGCCTCACTGGCCGAGATTTCTTCTCAAGCCATCATCCAAGGCGTGTTATCTGGCGCCATCGCCCTTTTCCTTACCACCTTCGCCGCCCGTCATTTGGGGTCGCAAACCGCGTCACTGTTCCTCGTCGGCATCCCCATTGCCACCGCATTGCTTGGTGCATTTGCCTTGGGCGAAATACCCATCCTGCTCGAAGTTATTGCACTTTGCTTGATGGCGATTGGTATTGGCTTGCCTACCAGCCGTTTTATCTGGACACAATACAAAACGACCCGCCACTGACATGACGGATCGCTGTTGATTGCTGCATGGGCAGGTATTTTACCCGCCCTTGACGGACCCCGCCAACAGGCCGCGCACAAAGTAGCGTTGCAACGCGAAGAACACGACGAGCGGCACAATGATGGAAATAAACGCACCGGACGTGAGGATTTCCCAATTGTCGCCACGGGAACCGATCAATTCGCGCAACCTTCCGGTGAGCACCAATTGCCGATCATTGTTGCCCAAGAACACAGTGGCGACCAGCAAATCGTTCCACACCCAGAGGAACTGGAAAATGGCAAACGAGGCCAGTGCTGGGAACGACAAGGGCAGCACCATGGTGGTGAAAATGTTGAAGTGGGACGCGCCGTCCATGCGCGCGCTTTCCATGATCTCTTTGGGCAAGCTGGCCATATAATTGCGCAGCAAATAGATCGCCAATGGCAAGCCAAAACCCGTATGTGCCAACCAGATGCCGAGATAAGATTTACTTTCCGCGCCGAACAAGGGCATGACACCGTTATAAAGGCGCAAAATCGGAATAAGCGACATTTGCAGGGGCACAACGAGTAGCCCAACGACCACGGCGACCAAAACGCTACGGCCGGGAAACTGCATCCATGCCAAGGCATAGGCCGCGAAGGCAGCAATGAGCACCGGAATAATGGTTGCCGGAATGGTCACGGTGAACGAGTTTATAAAGGAACGCCCAATGCCTTCACTTTCCAAAACCTCACTATAGTTTTCCAGCGTGAAACGAGGCGGTGTTTCTGCAATGTAGAGCACGCGCTGGCCGCGATCGGTCTCAAATGGCTCTGTTGAGACCCAACGGTAGGTGCCGTCGACATTCACCGTGAGGTTTGTACCATTTCTAAGCGTGATCGTGCTGCCAGCCGGGTTGTCATTGTAGGTGCTGTTGGTGACCCCAAAAAATTGGATTTGGCGTCCGGCTGCATCGCCATCAAACAAGTCACCCGAAATAACGAAATTACCGTTTTCTTGCACTTGGGCTTCAGCTGAATCCGTGCGCCCCTGATCTGTACGTTCTGTTGTGGTCAGGGCAGACCACCAGCCGGTGACGGACAATTGATCCTTATCGCGGATTGATGACACCAAAAGGCCAACGGTTGGCAATGTCCACAACACCACCATAAATAGCAATAAAGCGTGGGTGAAAAAGCGTGACAAATCCATGCGCATTAGCGTGTCCCCTGTTCTTTATTGGCTTGGCGAATATTCCAAATCATGATGGGCAATACGGCGATCATGATCACCAGCGCAATAGTGGAAGAGCGCCCAAAGTCGACGCCACGCACCATCCAGTCGAACATCAAATTGGCCAGCACTTGCGTGTCCCACTGGCCGTTGGTCATGGCCAACACAATATCGAACACTTTCAACACCAAGATCGTGATCGTGGTCCACACCACTAGAATAGTTGGGAAAATCTGCGGCACCATAATATTGAAAAAGATCTGCACATCGTTTGCGCCATCAATACGCGCGGCCTCAAGAGTTTCTTCAGGGATACCGCGCAAGGCCGCGGACAAGATCACCATGCAAAACCGGTTTGAATCCACACCAAGATTGCCATCAAAAAGAAACTATTCCAGAACGGAATTTGAATCCAAACCTGCGGTTCAAAGCCCATGCCTTGGACAATCGCATTGAGAATGCCGATCTGCTCACTGCCGCCGCTGCGATAATCATAAACAAACTTCCAGATCACCGACGCGCCGATGAATGAAATGGCCATGGGCATAAAGATCAAGCTTTTGGCAATATTGCCCCACCATAGCTTGTCCGCCATCACGGCAATCACCAGACCAAAAGCCGTGGCGAAAGAGGGCACGACAATCAGCCAAAGCAAATTGTTGAAGACAGACTGTTGGAAGTTTGAATCCCCCAGTGCCCACAAGAAATTCGAGAAGCCGACAAAATCGGTGCCGCTTGCGTCGAAAAAGCTTAGCCAAAGCGTCGCAAAGACCGGGTAAACCAGATAGAGGGAAAGAAAGAATAGGGCCGGAGCGAGAAATATCCATGGCCGGATAGCCGCGCGCCGGCTTTCATTCGCAACAGACGCATCTGCGCCACCCAACAGGCGGTCGAGAACCCAGTTTGTGCCCCAAAAATAAAGAATACAGGCGGCAACCCCAATAATAACTGTTTGGGTCGCACTCAAAATCTGCGCAATCATTTTGCTCCTCCCTCACCAGCAAAACGAACAATTTGTTGAAAAGGCACTGCCAAGCGGCAGCGCCTTTTCATTCGGATTAGGTTACTGGATAGACTCCCAGGCGTCCTGGATTTCTGCAGCAACTTCTTGTGCTGGCGCACCACCGGCAAAATCCACCATGCCGGTCCAGAAGGCCCCGGCACCGATAGCACCCGGCATTAGATCTGACCCATCAAACCTGAATGTGGTTGCATTGAGCAAAATCTCGCCCTGACCGCGCAGCGTATCATTGGCGTATTTAGATGTATCCACGCCTTTGTGCGGTGTGAGGAAACCCGCGCGGGCCATCCAAATTTCATGCGCTTGTGTGGACTGAAGATAGTCGATCAGTGCCCGTGTGCCTTTGGAATCTTTCGTGATACCGAACAGCGTACCTGCGCCCAAAACTGGCTTGCCTAGATCCTTGCTTTCAAATGCAGGGAAGTAGAAGAAGTCAGCGTCTGTGCCCAGTTCCGTACCTTCTGGGAAGAAGGATGGAATGAAGGAGGCCTGACGGTGCATGTAGCATTTGGGCGGCACTTCAAACAGACCTTTTGGGCTGTCCCGGAAATCGGTTGCGGAAACAGCAGCGCTGCCGCCATCAACCCAATCATCATTGCGGGCGAAAGTACCAAAGGTTTCGATGGCTTCGACCACGCGAGGATCGTCAAACGGAATTTCGTTGGTCACCCATTGGTCATAAACTTCTGGGGGCTGGGTGCGCAGCATAATGTCTTCAACCCAGTCAGTTGCTGGCCAACCTGTGGCCCCGCCTGAACCCAAGCCAATGCACCATGGTGTGCCGCCATCTTCCACAATTTGTTCGGAAAGGGCGAGCAACTCTTCCATGGTTTGTGGCACGTCATAGCCCATGTCGGCAAAGTTGTCTGGTGAATACCAAACCAGGCTCTTCACATCGACTTTGTAGAAAAAGCCATAATGGTTCTTGTTGCCATCTGGGCCCGCATATGTGCCCAAATCAACCCAAGATTGACCGGCGGCGTAGTTTTCTTTTACCCACTCTGTGGTGTCTGCCTCAAGCGGGGTCAGCCCACCTTTGGACGCCAAATCAGCGGCCAAACCGGGTTGAGGGAATATGGCAACGTTTGGTGCCGAACCGGCCTGAACATCAATCACAATCTGCTGTTCGAAACTGTCGGACCCTGAATATTCAACCGTGGCGCCGGTTTCTTCCTCGAAAGGCGCTAAAACAGCTTCAATATGCTCCTTATCCACGCCCAACCAAGGGCCAAAAACAGTGATGGTTTCACCTGACAAATCCATAGAATGGTTGTCCGCCAAAACGGCGGTCCCCATGCCAAGGCTAAGTGCCAGAGCTGAAACCCCTGAAATTAAAACTTTTTGCATGCATTCCTCCCAATTACGGTGCATCAAAATAATATTTTGCCTTGAGCTATGCGGCGCCCCACTTTTCTTGGAACGCTTTTTTTTGTTTCTTCACCACCAAATCCAAAACGTTTTGGATAGTGGTTAAAAAATAGCTCAAAAAGCCTGCGCTCTTAGATTTACACAAAAGTTTGCGGTTGCCAAGTAGTGAAATTCCTCTCTTTAGAAACAATCTTAACCTATATTATTCAATAACATAGCCATGATTTGATGCTTGATCGCAAAGAAAAGGTGGTTTTGTGCGGCGCAAATTTTGGCCGTTTGCATCGCGAACAATTCACAATTTCTCGCCCTTGGCGGGATGCGGTACAATTTTTGAACAACAGGGCCATTTGGCCACCCAACAGGGCGCTCATGCCCAAGCTGTGGCACAAGCGCGCCGACTCATTTATGGTGGAATTTTCACGCTTTGTTTCACCGATTTTGGCCCCAAATTCATGCAATGGTCTTCACAACAACAAGATGCTCTTCGCGCCGTTGAAAAATGGCTGGCGGACAAAGATGCGCCGCAGATTTTTCGACTGTTTGGCTGGGCCGGTACCGGCAAGTCCACGTTGGCGGTTCATCTCGCTGAAGGGGTGGATAAAGTGGTTTTTGCGGCCTTCACCGGCAAGGCTGCGATGGTGATGCGGCGGCGTGGCTGCACTGACGCGAGCACCATCCATTCGCTGATTTATCGCTATGTGGACAGCAAAGATGAGGACGATGCGCAAGGCGGCTCACCTGAGTTCAAACTGAACCGCGATAGCGAGGTCAAAAAGGCTGACCTTGTGGTGATTGACGAAGTGTCCATGGTGGGCGAAGGGTTGGCACGCGATTTGATGTCGTTCGGTAAGAAAATTCTTGTTTTGGGCGATCCGTTTCAATTGCCGCCAATCCACGACACGGGCTATTTCACCGATGCTGAGCCCGACATTATGCTCACGGAAATCCACCGACAGGCTGAAGACAATCCAATTATCCAACTGTCCATGGCCATCCGCAATGGCGAACGGTTGGAGCATGGTCGTTATGGCGACAGCAAGGTGATTTCTAAACGTGATGTTGATCGCGAGGAAGTGCTGGCCGCAGACCAAATTCTATGCGGCACGAACGTCACCCGCCTCACCTACAATGATCGGGTGCGGGCGCTGAAAAATCTGCCTGCCCAAATTCCAGTGGTAGGCGACAAACTGATCTGCCTGCGCAATAACCATCAGAAGAAATTGCTAAATGGTCAGCTTTGGCGTATTGAAGAGATGGTGTCGAAGAATAAGGGCGTGATCAAAATGGAACTTTCCCCCGATGACGCCGGTGATCGACGGACGCGGGCGAAAATCAAAACCCATGAAAAGTTCTTCGAAGGCCGTGAAGATGAACTAAGCTGGCCCGTAAAACGTGAGTTGGATCAGTTCTATTTCGGCTATGCCCTCACCGTGCACAAGGCCCAAGGCAGCCAATGGGACAATGTCTATCTGTTCGACGAAAGCTATGCCTTCCGCGAAGACCGCGCACGGCACCTTTATACGGCGATCACCCGTGCGGCGGAAACCATTACTATCGTGCGTTAGAGGTTTTTGACGATATCCAAAAAGGCTTTGGCTTCAATGCTTTCCGGCATTGTGGCCACAACGGGCTTGCCGCTGTCTGAATTTTCGCGAATGGCCATTTGCAGCGGAATACCACCGAGGAATTTCAGGCCCAATTCTTTCGCCGTATTCTCAGCGCCGTGATCACCAAAAATGTGATGCTGGCTGCCGCAATCCGGACATTCGAAATAGCTCATGTTCTCGATCAAACCCAAAATACGGGTTTGCGTGCGGGCAAACATATCGATGGCTTTGCGTGCATCGATCAGCGCCAAATCTTGCGGGGTCGAAACAATAACTGCCCCGGTCATTTCCACTTGTTGCACCAAAGAAATGTGCACATCGCCCGTGCCGGGCGGCAAGTCGATCACCAAAAGATCCAGTTCACCCCAGTCTGTTTCGCGCAACAGCTGCTTGAGCGCTGAGCTGGCCATGGGGCCGCGCCACATCACCGCTTGGTCGCCTTCCAGCATCGAGCCGATGGACATGACTTTGAGGCCGTAGGCTTCGTGAGGGGCAAAGATGCCATCTTCACGCACCGCTGGCTTTCCGTGAATGCCGAGCAATTTAGGGATGGACGGACCGTAAATGTCGGCATCCAAAATGCCCACTTTTTTGCCCTCATGGGCAAAGGCCAAAGCCAGATTGACGGCTGTGGTGGATTTGCCAACGCCACCTTTGCCGGACGCAACGGCAATTACCGTTTTTACGCCCTTTACAGGCTCTTTTTGAACTGTTGGCTTGGGTTGACCGGCGCTCTGCGCCTTTTGCGCCGCGGCTTTGTCACTGGTCAGCGAAATCATCACTTTTTTATCGCCTGCAACACCAGACACGGCTTCTTTCGCCGCGTCCAAGATTGGCTTAAACGCCGCTTCCATGCCCGGTGCGACCGTGATGGCAAACGCCACTGCGCTTTGGGTGACAATGATGTCTGAAAGCCCTTGGTAGTCTGATAAGGCACCACCGCCAGGCAAATTGATATTGGCCAGTGCGTTGCGCACTGATTGTTCCAGCGCCTTATCTGACATAATGCGTTCCTTGGTCCTTAAAGGATT
>LLEP01000022.1_pt1 | contig 55913 bp, 76 predicted proteins | sample 595871 | NCBI WGS metagenome assembly LLEP01 (sample SAMN02919316, study PRJNA255460) | bioreactor metagenome | biome: chemostat; feature: culture 2012_25.2; material: sediment; isolation source: day64 25degC chemostat 2012 inoculated with Wadden Sea sediment taken from... | place: Germany: Bremen ... | reverse complement strand
CGTTGGCGACTGGATTCTCCTTTTATTTCTGGTACTTGTGTGGGGAAGCTCCTTTGCGACGATTAAATTTTCGATCGATTATTTCTCCCCATTTTGGATCGCTGCGATCCGCTTGACGATCGCTGCAATCTTAATGATTTTATTTAGCATTTGGCGCGGTGTTCCGCTGCTAGAGGCAAAAAACAGTGGCTTGCATGCGCCTTTATGGGCAGTTTAGGCACTGCAATGCCCTTCATGTTGATCAATTTTGCCAGCCAATATATTCCCTCGTCGATTGCGGGCTTGATGATGGCAACTGTGCCCATACAAGTGATGCTTTTATCACTGATCTTCTTACCCGCTGAACGGGCCACGCCCATCCGACTATTGGGTCTATTTTGTGGCTTTTTGGGTGTTGCCGCGGTGATTCTTGGCAATGGCGCTGAGGAAACAGCGGCCGCCGCCTTTTCTCTCCTGCCCTTCATTTTACTGGTGATTGCTACGGGTGGCTATGCCAGCAACGGCATGATTTCGCGCAATGTTTTGGAGATGCCGGCAATGACAAAGTCGCTCGGCGTTTTGGTCTTTGCGTCAATCACGGCAACAATCTGCGCGCTGATCTTTGAACCGCTGCCAATTGCCGTGCCTATTAGCGGCTGGTCCGCAGTGATCTATTTGGCGGTCTTGCCCACCTGGGCCACCACGATCGTGCTCTATCGCTTATTGGACAACACAACCGCAGCATTCGTCGCCCAATCCAATTATTTGATTCCCGCCGCGTCCATAATTTTCGGCGCCATCCTGTTCGGTGAGCGCCTCGCAGCGCTTCAGTTTGTGGGCTTTGCTTTGATTCTGTTTGGCGTGGCCGTATCCGAAGGCGTGATCCGACGTCGGCGCAAAAAAAAGCGGCAGTATCCACCGCCGCCTTCTGGTTAATCTTGGTCAATTGGGTTTAGGCCACACCTTCAATCACTTGGGCGATATCGCCAACCACTTGTTTGACCAAGCTTTCGTCATCTCCCTCACCCATAACGCGGATCAAAGGTTCCGTACCCGATGGCCGGATCACGAGGCGACCCGAAGTGCCTAGTTTTTGCTCGCCGCTGGCAATGGCCTTTTTCACGCGGTCATCATGCAATGGTGTGCCACCGGAAATCCGCACATTGGTCAAAAGCTGGGGCACCAAATCAAACATCTTGCACACTTCAGAAACCGGGCGCTGACGCTTTTGCACTAAGCTCATCACTTGCAGGGCAGAAACCAGCCCGTCGCCCGTTGTAGAATAATCTGACAGGATGATGTGGCCAGATTGTTCGCCGCCTAAATTATATCCACCTGAGCGCATGCGTTCGAGCACGTAGCGGTCGCCGACTTTGGTCCGTTCCAATCGCAACTGGTTGTCGCTTAAGCAGCGCTCTAGGCCCAAATTGGACATGATGGTCGCCACCATGCCTCCCCCATTCAAACGACCAAGCTCATGCCAATAAAGTGCAAGTGCCGCCATCAGCTGGTCACCATCGATGATCTGGCCTTTTTCATCCACGATCACCACTCGATCAGCGTCGCCATCAAGTGCGATCCCAATATCTGCGCCTTCTTCGATAACGCGCATGCAAAGCGCCTTGGGAGAAGTCGATCCGCAGTTTTTGTTGATGTTGAAGCCATCGGGCTCCACCCCCATAGCCACCACCTCAGCGCCCAACTCCCAGAGCGCTTCTGGCGCCGTTTTATAGGCGGCACCGTTGGCACAATCCACAACAACTTTCAGACCAGTAAAGTCCGCAAAGCGGGGCAAAGTGCGCTTCGCAAACTCAGTGTAGCGGGTAGTCACCTCGTTGATCCGCTTCGCACGGCCAATATCTTCGCCCTGTGTCAAACCGGCAGAAACGCCTTTTTCCACCAAAGCTTCAATTTTTTCCTCAATCTCGTCCGAAAGTTTAAAACCGTCGGGTTGAAAGAATTTAATGCCATTGTCTTCAAATGGATTATGGGACGCAGAAATCATCACGCCCAAGTCCGCGCGCAAAGACCGCGTGAGCATAGCCACTGCTGGGGTTGGCACGGGACCGAGTAGATAAACATCCATGCCAACGGATGTGAAACCACCTGTAAGGCATATTCGAGCATGTAGCCTGAACGGCGTGTATCTTTGCCGATCACCACCCGATGGCGATGATCCCCGCGCCGAAAAGCCATGCCTGCTGCTTGACCCACGCGCATCGCGAGGTCCGGCGTGAGCTTCTCACCATTTGCCAAACCGCGAATACCGTCCGTTCCAAAATATTTTCGTGCCATATACCCATCCAATTGCGATGGACCCGCGTCCATCCGTTCGAAATACCTAAAATCAAAATGTCATTTAAATGAAAACCAAATCTATATTATGGCAATAATACCTTTAGCCATTTGGTCAAGACCTTTCCAACGCTAATTTTGCGCCCAGGCCGACCAGAAAAGTGCCCCCAATACGCTGAAGCCATACTGAGCGGGCGTTCGAGGCTGTTAACCGTCTAACCATCCAACCAGCAAATAAAACACACATCAGATCCGCGCTCGAAAACATCAGGTTGACGATTGTGCCCAATATGAGCAATTGCGCCCAAAGCGGAAAGCTCGCCTCCAGCGAAGCGAATTGCGGCAGAAAGGATACAAAAAACAATGCGGTTTTCGGGTTAAGCACCTCAACACTGATACTCTCGAAAAACGCACGTCTCGCACTTTTGGCCTGCGGCTCACCTGTCGGATTAGCTTTCTCCCGGCGCGTAATCATCATCACCCCGAGGAAGATCAGATAGCCAGCACCTGCAATCTTCACCACAAAGTAAAGCGTCGGCACCGCGGTTAGCAAAGCCGCCAACCCAAATGCAGCAAGCATGACGTGAGCATACCCGCCAAGATGCACACCCAACGCCGCCATCAACCCAGCCCAATGGCCGCGCGCGATTGTTTGGGCCGACACATAAATCATGGCAGGCCCCGGCAAGTAAGCAAACAGTGCAGTGGTGATCAAAAAGGCGAGGAAAATCTCAAAAGGTGGCATCAGGCAAACTCCAATTCCTAACCCACCGACTTTAGCATCTGGCCCCGCAATAAAAAAGAGGCCCGAAGGCCTCTTTTATGCTTTCAAATTCGAAAGGCTTTCTAGTTTTCAGGTTGCGGCTCTGCATCGCCTTCTGTGCCCTTGCCATCTTCATTTGGCTTTTTCTTCGGCACGGCTTTGCCGGCACGCGGCACGCCCGTCGATTTTGCTGTTGGCGTGTTGTCATCGTCTGAACGTGTTGGTTTCTTGCCATCACGCAAAGCGCGCAACTCATCGCCCGTCAAAGTCTCAAACTCGAGCAAGGATTGAGCGATATCTTCGAACAATTGCTCATTTTCTTTGATCAGCTTACGTGCTTTGGTTTCAGCTTCATCCACCAATGAACGCACTTCTTCATCGATCAAACGGGCCGTATCGTCTGACATATGATCAACATTTGCTGGCCCATAAATACCCTGTGGATCAGACTTATAAAGCACGCGGCCAAGTTTTTCAGACATACCCCACTCGGTGACCATTGAGGTAGCAAGCTTTGTCGCACCTTGAATGTCGCCCGAGGCACCTGATGTCACTTTTTCTGGACCGAATTTGTGGATCTCCGCTTCACGCCCGCCAAAGGCCAAAACCAATTGGGCCAGTGCCTTTTCTTTCGAGAATGAATATTGATCACTTTCAGGCAAGCTCATCACCATGCCCAACGCACGACCGCGCGGAATAATGGTGGCTTTATGAATCGGGTCCAAAACATGAGACAGAATGAGAGACACAAGCGCATGGCCAGCCTCGTGATAAGCAGTGTTCCGCTTCTCGTCTTCTTTCATGGCCAAGGTACGGCGTTCCGCACCCATCATGATTTTGTCTTTCGCGTCCTCAAACTCAGCCATCGTGACAAAGCGCTTGTTGCGCCGTGCAGCCAAAAGTGCGGATTCATTGACCAAGTTCATAATTTCGGCACCAGAGAATCCGGGCGTACCACGCGCAAGAATTTTCAAGTCCACGTCCGGGGCCAAAGGCACCTTGCGCACATGCACTTTCAAAATCTGTTCGCGGCCAGTCACATCTGGATTTGGCACCACAACTTGACGGTCAAAACGACCCGGGCGCAGCAACGCTGGGTCCAAAACATCAGGACGGTTGGTGGCAGCAATCAAAATGATGCTTTCATTTTCTTCAAAGCCATCCATTTCAACCAGCAGCTGGTTCAAGGTCTGCTCACGCTCATCATTGCCGCCGCCGAAGCCAGCGCCACGTGAACGACCCACCGCATCAATCTCGTCAATAAAGATGATACAGGGCGAATTCTTTTTGGCTTGCTCAAACATGTCGCGCACGCGGCTCGCACCAACGCCCACAAACATTTCGACAAAGTCAGAACCTGAAATTGTAAAGAACGGCACATTGGCCTCACCAGCGACAGAACGCGCCAGCAATGTTTTACCGGTACCCGGCGGGCCCACCAACAAAACACCGCGCGGGATTTTACCGCCCAAGCGCTGAAATTTGCCGGGATCGCGCAAATAATCAACGATCTCTTCGAGATCTTGCTTGGCTTCATCTACGCCAGCCACATCTTCAAATGTGACTTTGCCCTGGCTTTCGGTCAATAGCTTTGCGCGCGATTTGCCGAAGCCCATCGCGCCGCCGCGTCCACCGCCCTGCATTTGCCGAATGAAGAAAAACCACACAGCGATGATCACAATGAACGGCAACCATGACGACAAAAGAATCGTCCAGAATGGGCTTGATTCAGGAGGCTGAGCCTCAATGGTGACGCCGCGCGCCTCGAGGCGAGATACCACGTCCACCCCTTCAGGCAGATAAGTTTCAAATCGCTGACCACCATTCAGTGTGCCACGCAACCGATTCTCGGTGATGGTGACGCTTTGAACAGACCCTGCATCCACATCCGAAACGAATTGTGAATAGGTCTTTTGCGTCAGCCCCGCGGTTTGGGACGAAGTTTGGAAAATTTGGAAGAGGCCAAGCAACATAACGAGGATGACCATCCAAATTGCAAGGTTGCGAAAATTACCGTTCATTTAACCTGCCTTGAATAAATGTGCCTACTTCATACGCACACAATTAGAATTTGGATCGAATGTAAGGTTCAATGTCCCCAGATACAAGGGGCGGGACCCTCAAATTGATCACTGTTCTTAACACAATGTGTTTAACAATTGGCCGACCATTTGCCGCATGGAATATCTTTATCCCAGCGCGTTTGGACCAAATATACGAAAGACGTCAATATTGGGGCCCAGCACATGCTCACCCAACGCCAAAATTTCACCTTGCATCGTCACCAAAGGCGCGGCGCGCACGGCATCCATCGGTACGAAACTCATATCCGGCAATAATTGATCAAAAATAGCACGTGTCATCGAAGTTGCTGGTTGCACATGAACAGGGCCTGGCGCATCGGCCGCCAGAATCACCTTAAATCGGCGATCCCACTCCAGGCTCTCCCCAGGCTGCACCTCAAAAACGCGATCATCAAGGCGCCCAACCTCACGAAAAACATGAATAATTTCGCCTTGTCCGCGCAAGCCGCATCCGCCCAACGTTTGCCCGCGAAGCTGCAATTGCCCCATACAAAGCAAATCGTACAGCGCTTCGATTTTTGCTAAATCGGGGGCCGACGCGGCACCGCCCGCATCTTCGATTGCCCGCGCAAGTAAACGAATGCCAATTTCCGCCGGTTCGGATAAGATCATGGACTGGTCGAACAAAACGCACCCGAAAGGATCGATAAAAAAAGCGCTCGCCATAAACATTTTCAGCGATAAGGGCGAGCGCAACTTCCGCACGGCGCAGCCGCCGAGTGGAAACGCCAATGTTTTTCGCTTGAAGGCCCAGTCGACGCAGCCCCTTTAGCGCCTGTCGCCACCTCACCCGCTCAAATTTATCATCCTGATTCGAAGGATCCGCCACCACCAATAGCTCTTCAGCATAGACGAAAGACATCAGATCTGATTTTGGCAGATCCAAAAATGGGCGCAAAATATCCACACCATAACCAACTGAGTTTCGCGACATCGCGCCCAATCCCGCTAAGCCGCTGCCCCGCGCCAACCGCATAAAGAATGTTTCCGATTGGTCGTCCATATGGTGTGCGGTGAGCAGTTGGGATAGGCCGAGCTCATCCATTTTGTGTTTCATCAAATGGTAGCGCAGGTCGCGGGCACTTTCCTGAATGCGGGATGTTGGCGCAAATGCCTCGGGTTTCAAAATATGACATTCAAGCCCGAGCGCCTTGGCTTCGCGGGCCACCAACTTCACTTCCTCAGCCGCTTCTTCGCGCAATCCATGATCTACTGTCAGCACAACCAATTCGATATCCTGATCCTGCTGTGCCGCAAATCGAGCAGCCAAATGCATCAATGCCATACTGTCTGGGCCACCAGAAACGGCGAGCGCCGCTTTTCGATTTTCAAAAAGCGGCGCAAAAATATAATTCAGGAAATCTGGCGCAAGCAAATATTGATGTTGCAATTCAATATCTAACATTGTGCCTTTCGCTGTTCCTCTGAAACGCGTTGTTGAAATGCCTTCGGTTGATCGGGATATCGCCGCAACACTTCAACAAACGTACGACAAGCGGTCTCCCGTTCGCCAGCATTGTTTAGGGAAATCCCCAATTTCATCACCATATCGGGTGATCTTGCTGCATTTGGGTAGCTTCAAAGCCACGTAGCAACACATCAGCTGCTTCTTCATATTCCCCGCGATTGAGTAAACTATCCCCCAACCAATGATAGGCATCTGGCGCCAATCGGTTATTTGGAAACAGGCCAATAAACTGACGAAACTGGTCTTCGGCAAACACATAGTCGCCGCGCAACAACGCCTCATAACCAGCATCATACTGCGCTTTGGCGTCCGCGTCGGATAAAGCCGCACCAGGATCAAATCCTAAATCCATCGGCTGGCCGGTGCCTATACCATCCAAGGCATCGCCGGATAGAGTGCCCAAAGTGCCCTCTGGTGTTCCCAGCGTAGACGGTTCATCCAAGCTGGTTAAAGCGTCCTCGGTTTGGGACTGCGGCACACCCTCAGACAGCGTCTCGCGATCTGATTGGGGTGCCGCACTAGTTTTTCCCAGCGCACCGCCTTCAAGTTCTTGAAACCGGAATTCATAATCTTCTTGCATGCGTTCGAGCAACGTTTGCATTTGGGTCAATTGAAACTGAAGCCCTTCAACCTGCCCGGTTAATGTCCGCATCCGCTCTTCAATCGCGTCGATACGCACATTTACTTCAGCCACTTGCCGCGATTGCGCCACGCGCACCTTGGTCGGGGGCGTATCGGACACACGTTCAATGCCCAATCCTTCAAAGCCTTGTTCAAGCACCAAAACATGATTGCTCAACAAATCTGCTTGTTGTTCCAACTGGATCAACCGGCTAAACGCCGTGTCATTTATCTGGTTGCCCGCTTGTGCCACGCCGGTTGCCCCTGCACAAACTACACCCATCGTCGCTGCAACAACCAATTTTGCCCAACGTTTGTTCATAACCGACATAAAGTCACTCCTTCGTTCGTAACGAACCGTCACGCATCAAACCACCTAATAGGTTGAAGGTAAAACAAAAATAAGACAAAAAAAACGCCGGGTCCGCAAATTGCGAAGCCCGCGCCCGCCTCCAGCAGAGGAAACTTAAACGTTGCTTATGGCAGCAACACGGTCACCGCACGGCGGTTTTGTGACCAACAGGAAATGTCGTCACAAACGGCCACTGGACGCTCTTTACCGAAACTCTTGGTGGTAATGCGCGTTGAGCTTACGCCCCGGCTCACCAGATAGTTGACTGCAGCACTGCCCCGACGCGCACCCAACGCAATGTTGTATTCGCGTGTGCCCCGTTCATCGGCATGGCTTCAATCAAAATTCGGTATTGTGAGTGCTTTTGCAACCAAACAGCTTGTTTATCCAAAGTCGCACGCGCTTCGGCGGTCAAAACTGAACTGTCGGTTTCAAAAAAGACCCGGTCGCCAACCGCTACCAAGAATTCTTGCGGTGTGCCAGGTTGGGCCTGTCCTGGCCCCAAATTGCCAACGCCAGCGTCTGGCGTGCGCGCACAAGCAGCAACAAAAGCCACCAACGCCACCATAGTAATGCCTTTGAGAAGGCGCGTAAATTGATTTGCCATGGACATGGTCCTTAATAGCTCCAGAAAAGGTCGAATTTGATTGACCCGGTTATACCCTTATTTATCTTAATTTGGGGTGTGTTAACGCGGTTAATGCGGTCTTAATCCGGCCATTTTAAGGCAATTTTGGGCAAATTCCGTTGCCAAAATGACACCCCAAACCAAAACTAGTAATAAATGAATGAACGCATGGATAAACTGCCCATGTCAAACTGGTCATTAAAGAACGCCAATTGATCCTTTTCATCCACCAATCCAGCGCAATAAAAGGCGGGCGCAAAGTGCTCAACGCTCGGATGCGCTTGGGGCAACAACGCACCATATTGGTCCCGATCAGCCATCTCACCAAAATTGCGATCTGACAGAAAGCCCGCAACTTTTTCATCAAACTCTTGTGCCCAATCAAACGCGTCAACATCTCGCGAAATCGCCCGCAAATTATGAACCAGATTGCCACTTCCCAGGATGAGCACTCCCCGGTCACGCAGCGCTTTCAAATCGCGCCCCAGCGCAAGCTGCCCTGCAAAGTCCAAATCGCGATTGATCGAAATTTGGAACACGGGAATATCGGCGTCTGGATAAAGGTGCCGTAAAACAGCCCACGCCCCATGATCTAAACCCCATTCCTCTGTGGGGATGGCCGCATGATTTTTCAGCATCAACGCCACATCATGGGCAAGCTCCGGCGCGCCAGTGGCCGGATATTGCACATCAAACAGTGCCTGTGGGAAACCATAGAAATCATGAATGGTCTTGGGCATCGCGCCCACATGCACCAAAGTTGAGTTGCGGGTTTCCCAATGGGCGGAAATACAAAGGATGGCCTGTGGCCGCGCCAGTTTTTGCCCCAGTTGCTGCCAACTTTGCGCAAACGCATTGTCTGTGATCGCATAAAGCGGATTGCCGTGGCCCAAAAACACAACGGGCGCCCGTTCTGCAGGCGCCAATTGGTCAAGCATTTGATCAAATCGCAAGTTCTTTAGCATTTCGCATCCTAACCCATAGCCCGTTGCCATGTAAGATCGAGCTAAGCACGATAGCCCGATCGGTCAAGAAGGCACAATTTTGTGCCCGAATACGCGATTAGCCCAATAAGGGCGACCATGTGGGGTCTGAAGCATAGGTTGGCGTATCAATCCGCCGCTCGTTCCGGCCCCATACATCGATTGTGTAAAGCTGTGGTCCGCTGTCGCCGCCGGGGTCTTTGAAATACATCAACACCCGACCATTCGGCGCCCACGTCGGCCCCTCCATCAAATAGCTAGAGGACAACACACGCTCACCAGAGCCGTCTGGTCGCATCGTGCCAATGTGGAATTGACCATCTTTTTGCTTCGTAAAAGCAATCAAATCCCCTTTAGGCGACCACACAGGCGTTGAATAGCGGCCATCGCCAAAACTAATGCGCTGCGCCCCGCCACCATTGGCGCTCATCACATAAATCTGCTGTGAGCCGCCGCGGTCACTTTCGAAAGCAATCCGCTGTCCATCGGGTGAGAAGCTCGGGCTGGTGTTAATTGACGCGCCAGATGTCAATTGCATTGGCTTTCGCTGCTGCAAATTCATCAAATACAAATTTGTGTCCGCCCCGGTGGTGACACTGAACGCCAAATGGCTACCATCGGGTGAGAACCGCGGCGACAAGGTCATCTTGCCAAAGTCCGCCACGCGCTGCTGTTGACCTGTCGACAAATCCAACAAATAGATCTGTGGCACATCACCAGAAAAATTCATGTAGGAGAGAAGATTGCCTGTGGGTGAATAGCGCGGCGTCAAAACAATCGAGCCGCCATCCGTCAAATAGCGGTTGTTCGCCCCATCTTGATCCATAATCGCCAAACGCTTAACGCGGTTGGCCTTGGGGCCGCTCTCGGCCACATAAACCACGCGAGTGTCAAAATATCCATCTTCACCGGTCAATGTTTTATAGATCGCATCCGAAAGAATGTGTGCCGCGCGGCGTTTGTTGTTTTCATCTGCGGCGAAGGAACGGCCGAAGCCTTCCTCGCCGGCCACCACATCCCACAAACGTACGTCAGCGCGAATTTGGCCGCCGGTGCGCTGCACAGTGCCCATCACCAACGCATCGGCTCCCAATTGCCGCCACGCGCCGAACTCAGGCGTTTGGTTCACATTGCCAATTTTCAGGGGCATTTGCTCGACCGGGTACGGTGCAAAAAGGCCGGAAGCGCGCAAATTATCAATTACGATTTGCGTCAATTCACTGCCCAATTGCGGGTCGGCCGAACTAAACGTAGGGATGCCAATCGGCATTGGTTCAAAGTCGCCACCTGTCACCACAATTTTGACCAACGCCGTCGCAGGCTGCGCAAAAAGCTGGCCCCAACAGTGGCTGCCCCCAGTTTCAAGGCATGTCGACGTGAGAATGTTATCATTTCCATCTCCTGTTCCGCCCCATTAACGCATAACTCGGACCGGCGGTGCATAAATTCTATCTTAGATCCCGTGGATCAAATGTAACGTCGACCTGACGCCACTCTTCATATTTTTCAGCTGCCAATTGATACGGCCCACACCGACGCACCGCACGTTGTGCTGCGGAAGCGGTAGCTTGGCCAACTTGGCCAGTGATCGAAATATCCATCACCTGAGGCGTACCCGCCACCGAACCATCGCGATTCAAATCAACCAAAAGGCGCACGGTCAAGCCATCCTCATCCAAAGCTGAAATCGGCGGATTCCAGCATTTGCGCATTTGAGCGGCCAAAGCAGCCCGCTCAGATTGCGTCAAGCGCGCGGCGGTGCCGCTGGTTTTGCCGGCGGTTTTCTGTCCGCCCTGCCCGGTTGTCCCACCACGGCTATCTTCCTTGTTGATGATATCAGAAATCTTATCCGCTTCATCACTTTGCTGTTCCTGTTGCGCCCGTTGCGCCGCGGCCTGTTTCTGACGTTCCGCTTCTTGCGCCGCAAAAGCTTGACGCGCTTGTTCAACCGCGCTGGTGGCCGCTGGGGGCGAAGGCGGCGCCGGGGTCGGCTCCGGCGTTGGTTCCTCGGTTACCACAGGTTGTTCAATCGGTTCTTCAACCGGCTCCGGTGTTGGCTGCTCAACTGGCGCTGGCGCACTTGGAACGGGTTGTTCCGGCTGCGGCTCTGGCTCGACAGGCTCCGGCGTTGGTGTGGGCGGCGTTGGCGGCGTCGGTTCTGGCGCAGAATTGTCCGTCGGTGCAGGGCTTGGGTCCGGCGTATCTTTCGGCGTAACCTGATCTTCTTGCGTGTTGCCAGTGGCTGCGCCAACTCGGCCGGCGCATCCGCATCAACGGCCGATGGCGTTTCCGTTTCGATCACATTGCTGTCGAGCGAACCTTGCCGAATATTTGAAAACTCTTCAATCGGCACCAACTCGATCGGGATCGCCTCAATCTCTTGCGGATCAAACGCATCTGCCTGGCCGAAGGACATAAGCCCAACGGCAATCAAGGCGGCGTGTGAAACCGCAGATATGGTGATCCCCAGGCGCATGGCTACTGACCTTGCTCCTGCTCGGTGATCAAGCCAATCTTGTTATAACCTGCGCCGGATAATTGCCCCATCACCTGCATGACGGTGCCATAATCAGCCACATTATCGCCGCGCACATAAATGCGTTCTTCAGTGCCATTAACCGCAACTTCATTCAGTGTGGTCAACAACGTGCTGCGGTCCACCAGCTCTTCAAGCACATATATCTGCCCATCCGCCGTCACGGTCACCGTGATCGGTTCGCTCTCTGTGTTCAAGCTTTTCGCTTGGCTCTGCGGCAAATCAATCGGCACACCAACTGTCAGCAAAGGTGCCGCCACCATAAACACAATCAGCAACACGAGCATCACATCCACCAACGGCGTGACGTTGATCTCGCTCATCGGTTGTGACCGCCCGCGGCGTCTGCCGCGCCGACTGACAGCTGATCCGCGTGAAATTCCTGCGCCCATTATTGCTGCTCCCGGCTTTCCAATTGACGGGTTAAAATCGCCGAAAACTCATCGGCGAACCCTTCCAAACGACCAATCAATTTGTTGGCATCAGACGAAAGCTTATTGTAGGCAATCACCGCTGGAATCGCGGCCAAAAGACCAATCGCCGTTGCAAACAGGGCCTCGGCAATGCCCGGGGCAACCACGGAAAGGTTTGTGCTTTCTGAAGCGGCAATTGACTGGAACGAATTCATAATGCCCCACACTGTGCCAAAAAGCCCAACAAAAGGCGCGGCCGAGCCAACTGTCGCCAAAAAGCCAAGTCGACTTTCCAGCAAATCACTCTCGCGTCCGATCGTGATGTCCAATACTTTATCCAAACGCTGCTGCACACCGACATAGGATGACGCGCCTTGCTCATGGCTGCGCTTCCATTCCTTCATCGCCGCAACAAACACAGCGCCCATGCCACGTGGGTCATCATCTGAAAGCCGCTGATAAAGATCTTCAAGCGATTGGCCAGACCAAAAATTCTTTTCGAACTTGTTCATGGCGCGTTGAGCACGTGTATACATCATGCCTTTATCGACAATGATCGCCCAGCTCCAGATCGAGGCAACGAGCAAACCAAGCATAACGGCTTTCACCACCCAGTCTGCAGCCCAGAACAATGCAAAAAGCGACAGATCGGCCGAACCGTGCGCGGCGAGTTCTGCTTCCATGATTTTCCCCTAATCCTTCACATATGCGGTAAGCGTGACACAATTCACCCGTTGCTTTTGGCATGACGGTCAAATTTGTCAAATTTAAGAACCATCAACCATCGAATGTGTGATTGATCGTTTCGCTTACTGCTTTACGCCGTCCATGGTTCATTTATGGTTAATAATGTGTTGCTGAACGGGGAATGAATGGGATCAGTCACAAATTTTCCGCATAAGGGTTTCGAGCGGACCGCGCTTATATCTTTGCGCCCAATAATAGGCGAACACCATTGCTAGGCCGCAAAAAATCAATGTGGCGCACCAAACCCAAATGGCCGGTTGGTTTTCGAGCAAGCCAAATGCTTCCATTGCGCCCATGCCGACAATGATATGCGCCATGTAAAGCGTCAGCGTTTGGCGCCTGCCGGCACCATAAAACCGATTAGTCTGGCGCGCTTAAGCAATGGCGCGATCAGCAAACATAAACCGATCAGCATCGCCGCACCGCTCGCCCCTGCCAGCATGTAGAGCGGCGTTGGTGGCACTGGCGCTGTGCCAAGCAGCAACTGCAACTCAGGGTCAAAAACCCAATCTTTCAAATAAGGCACTCCCAAATGAACCATCCCATAAAGCGTCGCGCCGACACCTAACAACGCAAATTGCACGTTGCGCTGTTGCAAGGGCAATCGGCTCAGCCAAATACCCAACGCCAAAAAGCTCACCCACGGCAGAACAGGGTGCCATCCATTAAAAATCAGATTGCGCAAAAAGCCTGGCACGGTCCAAAAGTCGACATAGGCGTAGCTCGTCCAATCCCAACCTGCATCATAATTGAAAACAAACAGCGCGACCAAAAAGGCCAAATTGATCAGCACTATCGCGCCCCAAAGCCCCTTATTCGACACCGGCAGGAGAACAGCCGCCAACACAAAATAGGCGGCGTAGTAATGGATTATATCCGCCGGGAAAATCAGCATGTTAAATGTGCCAATCACCAACAAAAACGCAGCGCGCTTAAATATAACGTCATAATTGACCTGGCCTTTTGTCGATAAACCAAGCCCAACGCCGGCCAACACGACAAAGCTGGCAGCAGCGCGCCCTTCCAATCCAATAATTGTGTTTTGCGGCCATTCACCAGTAAGCACCGGCATGCCCATCACCAGATTGAAATTAACAGCCACCATGCCGATAAATGCGAACAGTCGGGCCACATCCAGCCCGTCTAAACGATGCGCTTTGCGCTCCCCTGCTTGAATTGTTTCCACAATTTGAACCTAACGTCATTATAATGAACATTCGTTCGTTCATTTAACTATTGTGCACTAAATTACAAGGGCGTATGAAATTAAGGACCGGTGAAAAACGGATATAGGTAAATTTAATGACCAAACGCGAGCAAGCCAAACGCGCCAAACGCCATTTAATCGTCGAGCGTGCCATACAGTGTTTTATCGAGCGCGGGATCGCGCAAACCGGCATTCGCGACATTGCCGATCGTGCGGAGATCAGCTTAGGCAATCTATATAATCATTTTGCCAGCAAAGATGAGCTTATTGCAGACATCGCGCAGCAGGAGGCCAAAGCGCTTTCACCGCTGATTAGCGCGTTGCAAAACTCATCGCCCCAACCCGACGATCTCACGCCCTTTATTGACGCCTATCTTCGACAGGTTTCATCACCCGAGCATGCAATTTTGTCTGTTGAAATTTTGGCCGCGGCCATCCGCCAACCAAAACTGGCGGCACCGTTTGAGGCGAACCGCAAGGCGATGATCAAAGCGCTAATTCAACGAACAGGGGCTGGGTCGACTGACCTTGAAATGCTGCTTGACGCCATCGAAGCGCTGGGCATGCGCTGTGGCCTCGAACAACGCAAACCCAAACGCGCTGAAAAATCAGCACTATACCGGCTCGCTGAAACGCTCACTTAGCCGCCAAATCGCGCGCGCAAGGCCGGCGGCAAGCGCGTGGGCCGACCATTCGATTTCATGGTGACGGCCACAACTTTGGCACGTGTGATCACCTCATCCCCACGTCGCAAAATCTGCTCCAGAATAAAACGACTGCCCTTCATCTCAAGCACAGATGTGGTGGCTTCTAAAATATCGTCAATGTGCGCGGCCCGGTCATAATCGATCTGCATGGAGCGGACCGCAAAGGCGATCCCCTCCTCTTCAAATAGTTTTTGGTGGTGCACATCATGGGCGCGTAAAAATTCCGTACGCGCCCGCTCAAAAAACTTCAGATAGGCCGCATGATAGACATTGCCGGAGAAGTCCGTATCTTCATAGTAAACCCGGACGGGAAACACATGTGACCCATCCGACTGCAGCGCACCACCAAATTGCATTACTCAACCACCTTCGCACACGTCCCGTCGCCAACGCCTTCACAAGGGCGATAGGTCATGATTTCTGTCTCCGCATCATCCTCAAACACGAGTTGCACTGACATGGTCTTGGCGGTTTGTGAAGGCAATGTGATCAAGGTTGCATCCCACGGCGCATCACTCGGTAAAGCAAACGGCATATCCGGAATGCACCGCACCATTTCGAAGCGCTCATCAAGCGCATCTGAGTTAACCGAATAGCGGATTTCTTTCAACCGACACCGCGCCGTCAAAATATTTGAAAAATATATCCATTGCTTGCCATCATATTCACGAAACGCGACCCAATTGCTCTTGCTCGCATCCAGCATCGTTTTAAACATCGAAACATCGGGCACACCGGATTTATCCTGTGCCATCCCGCCAGTTGGCAAAGCCAACACAATCATCATCACCAACGCCAAAATTTTCTTCATAAGCCCTCTCCCAAAAATTAGCCATCAAACACAATGTGCAGCGGCAGGGGCGGCAGGTCAACAAAATGGCTGTGCAGCGCCCGCGGTTGCAGATCGATTTCTTGTAGCGCGCTTAATGATAATTCGATCCAGCGATAGCGATAATGCCGCCCCTCTTCCACCAGATGATGACAATCTTCGCCAGTAACAAACCGCACTTGCGGCGGGCAGACGGCGAGATAGTAAAACGCCAACTCGTGATAATGCTCACCTTTGAGGTCGAAAAAGCTCTCTGCGATAATATGCGGCGCATCCACCTCGATCTCGGCGTTCAACTCTTCCTGAAACTCGCGCTTCAGCCCCTCAATCGAGCTTTCACCCCGCTTGGGCCGCCCCCCGGGCAGAAACCAGAACCCCAAGTCTTCCGCCGTGGTGCACAGAATGTGGTTTTCATGTCGGATAATTGCGGCGCTGCGCACATTAAAGTGTTCGCCTGCGGTACTGAAACTCAGATCGACAGACATCAATAATCCGGATCGACAACGGTTTCATGCACAAACGCTTGCGGCAACTCGACCAGCCGGGTGCGCATGGAAAAGGGATGTAAATTGATCTCAGCCAGCGCCTCAGGCGCAGTGCGCACCCACTCGAAGCTGAGCAGTTTGCCATCATCTTCGCCCGTCATGCACACACCGGCTGAAACGGCACATGATTGGGCCGCGCCACTTCGTAATAAAAGGCAAATTCATGAAAGCGTTTCTCATAGCGCCAGAAGAAATTCTCGAGCATATAGCGCAATTGCGGCGTTTCAATCTGGGCGTTCAGCTCTTCATCCATCTCCCGATGGATGGCATCTAACGAGCTTTCCCCGCGCTGCACCCGCCCGCCGGCAGGCAGACAAAGTCATCATCATCTTCGCGCACCACCAGCACATGATCAGCATGTAAGATGATCCCCGCACAACGGACATTCACCCGCTCATTGCCCTCGTCAAATGTCAAATTGCTCATAAATATCCCTAAAACAAATCAGCCCAATTCAATTAGATTTATTTCAGGCGGCACCCCAAAGCGCAACGGCAAAACCGAATAACCAAGCCCGCCCGATACAATCAGATGCCGCTCATTTTCGACCACATGGCCATAAGCATATTGATTGCCATAGCGCGACGGCACCGTGAGCGATTTGTCCCGCACGCGCACCTGGCCACCATGGGTGTGCCCACTCAGCGTTACCGACACACGGTCTGGCACTTTCGGGAATATATCGGGTTCGTGCGCCATCAAAACAACGGGTTCGTCGTTCGTCACCTGTGCCAACGTGCCGTCCAAATCATCAAGACCGGTTATGCCACGCCGGGGAATGCGCCGATTGGACAGCAGTGCCAATTGGCTTTCCAGCCCGGCCAGCCAGAAGCCTTGCCCGTCTTTTTCAAACCGCACGGCTTGATTGCTGTAAACTTTAATGCCGACTTCCTCGAGCGCGTTGCCCGCCATGGTCGGGCCGCCGCGACGCGCCTGCGCTTGCAAATCTTCCCACCAATCATGATTGCCCAACACTGCATGAACACCCAACGGCGCATCAAGCTGCGCTAAGGATTCGGCCCAATGATTGTGCGGCAGGCTTTTGAACATCAAATGCATGCCGGACAAATAGTCGCCCAACAGCAACACAATATCGGGGTTCAACGCATTGGCGCGCGCGACGATTTTGTCTATCCGCGGCACATTCATCCACGCGGTGCACGCGTGAATATCCGCCAGCACCACAATGCGCAAAGACATGTCGTCAGGCCAATTCTTGGGTTTAAGCTGATCGTGCTTTATGTGCAGACGAACCATAAAGGACCTTCCAATTGCATCTTTCGGGTTGCCCCATCATCGCAAACAATCAGGCGCCAATAGGGCGAAGCTAGTCTTCGCTTTTTTTTCTTCTTCAAAAAGGTTGGCTTGTACGCCGATAAAGCCTTGCGGCACACCCATATTCAAATGCTGGAACGCATGAGCCGTGAGCATACGGCCGCGTGGCGTGCGTTGAATAAAGCCTTGCTGGATCAAATAGGGCTCGACAATTTCCTCAACCGCATCCCGCGGCTCCGACAGGGCTGCGGCGATGGTTTCAATGCCCACCGGCCCGCCACCATAATTGGTGGCGATGGTGCCCAAATAGCGTCGATCGAGCTGATCCAAACCGCGTGCATCCACGTCCAACCGCCCGAGCGCCTTGTCGGCCACGGCGGCGTTGATCTCGGCCACGTCATCCACTTGCGCAAAATCGGCCACCCGTCGCAGCAAGCGCCCGGCAATACGCGGTGTGCCGCGCGATCGACGGGCAATTTCCATCGCCCCATCTTCGCTCATGCCAACGCCCAACAGGCGCGCGCCCCGCCGCACAATTTTCACCAATTCTTCCGGCGTATAGAATTGAAGTCGCACAGGAATACCAAAGCGATCACGCAAGGGCGTGGTCAACAAACCGGCCCGCGTGGTCGCCGCCACCAGCGTGAACTTCGCCAAATCAATCCGCACCGACCGTGCGGCTGGGCCTTCGCCAATGATCAGGTCGAGCTGGAAATCTTCCATCGCCGGATAGAGCACTTCTTCCACTTGCGGGTTAAGACGGTGAATTTCGTCAATAAACAACACATCGCGCTCTTCCAAATTGGTGAGCAGCGCCGCCAAATCGCCCGCCTTTGAAATTACCGGACCCGAAGTCGCGCGAAAGCCAACGCCCAATTCTTTCGCCACAATCTGCGCCAAGGTGGTTTTGCCCAAACCTGGCGGGCCAACAAACAAGACGTGATCAAGCGCAGTGCCGCGCTTTTTGGCAGCATCAATAAACACCTGCAAGTTCTCACGCGCTTTCTCCTGCCCCACAAAATCGTTGAACAAGGAGGGGCGAAGGCTGACATCAAGCTCTTCCGGCTTTGGATTTTCAATATTGCGAACTTCGCTATCCGACATGTAAAAGCGCCACCATTCTTCTTACGCGTTTTAATCCGATTGTAGCACGCCACATCAGCAGCAGCGCATCAGCCAGATATCACTTACACTTAACTCTCACGCTTGCCCGTGGGGCTTGCGATCAACCACATCAGTTGCGCCCACACAAAAGACACCACCAGACCTGCTATAACGCCTAGCACCAGGCTAAACAATGTCTGGCCCCACGCGATGGAGACCGAACTCGGCCCCAACAGCGCCAGCAACAGCGCCACAAGCGCCAATCCATAAAGGCCACCGGCGATCACTGCGCGCCGAATAAAACTGGCGCGCAACAGGGCCGCACCTTTTTTGACCGCACGGGCATAGGTGCCCAGCGCCACCAGACTAAACGGCAAGGCGGCCACACCCAACACCAGCGCAAAACCAAGCCCCCGCGCCAATTGCACCCAATAACCAGAAACAGTTGGATTGCTGAGGGCGCGGGTAATATCGGAAAAACCAAACAGAATGACCAACAGCAACGCACTGCCCAAGGGGCCAATAAAAGCGCTCAACCACAAAAAGCGCACCGCTTTATCCTGTGGCGTTTTCTCCTCAGGCTCTGGCTTGCGCTTCGGCTTGGGTTCAAATTTTAGAACGTTGTTCAAGAGCTCAATTCCTTTAGCCCCATACGGATCAGTTTTTCGGTTTCCAGATCATCGCCTTCTTTCGCGATGATGCGGGCCACGGCTGCGCTGGCTTGCGCTTGGGCATAGCCCAAATTTGTGAGCGCAGAAACCGCGTCAGCGATATTGCCTGTGGCCACGCCTTCGCCTAGCGCTTCTTGCAAACCTTGCACGCCAGCATCGATTGTGCCGCCAACAGGTGCCTTGCCTTTAAGCTCAGAGACAATGCGCTGCGCCACTTTGGGGCCAACCCCAGGGGCACGCCCCACCATGGCTTTATCCTGCAAGGCAATGGCAGATGATAATTCTGAAGCGGACAAGGTCGATAATATCGCCAGTGCAACTTTTGCGCCCACGCCCTGCACCGTCATCAACAGCAAAAACCATTGCTTTTCGCTTTCAGAGATAAAGCCGAACAGCTTGAGTTGATCTTCGCGCACATATGTCTCGATAAACAGCGCCACCGCTTCGCCCTTGGCGGGCAGACCTGTCAATGTCCGGCCAGAGCAATGGGTTTCATAGCAAACGCCATTCACATCAATCAGCGCCTTGTCGTCCGCCACGCTTTCCAACAGGCCTTTTAACTTGCCAATCATAGGTTTGCCTCTTTCCGATTAAGCGCCGGACGATGGTGCGCATGCGCCACGGCAATCGCCAACGCATCGGCCGCGTCAGCATTGTTAAACTTGGCCGTGGGCATCAGCACTTTAATCATCATCTGGATTTGTTTTTTATCCGCATGGCCAGCGCCAACGACAGATTTTTTCACAGCATTGGCCGCATATTCTCCCACCCGCAAACCGCAAGAGGCAGGTGCCAGCAGGCATACGCCCCGGGCTTGCCCGAGCAACAGCGCCGAGCGCGGCCCCGCATTCACAAACGTTTCTTCAACCGCGGCTTCGTCCGGGTGATATTCTTCAATCAATTTCTTGATTTCATCGTGAAGGCAAAGCAGCCGTTTGCTCAATTCTTCGTCGATAGGTGGCTTAATGCAGCCGGAAGCGACAAATTTGAGCCGATTGCCTTCGGTGTCGATCACGCCCCAACCGTATTGCGCAAGCCCGGGTCCAACCCCAATATTCGAATAGAATGTGCGCTCACCGCCGCCCCATTTCATGAATCAAAAACGGCGCACACCCAATGTGCACGCCGTTTTAGTTTGAACATGTTCTTGTTCTGTACGCAAGTCACATCCCACAAAATGATAGGCTGTTACAAAGTTTTAGTGGTCCGTATGTTCCATCGCAGGTGCGCCCAAGGGGGCAGCCTTGAACATCACATCCACCTTGCCCGCTTTTTCAAATTCAAGCGAAATGGTGATCATGTCATCTTTGGCGATGGTCGTGTTCAGCCCCATCATCATAATGTGGAACCCGCCTGGCTTTAGCTCCACACTCGCGCCCGGCGCAATGCCCAGCCCGTCTTCAAGCTGCTGCATGTTCATCACGCCATCATTCATGCTCATTTCGTGAACTTCAACTTTTGCCGCCACATCAGATGATGCCGCATCAACCGATCCGCTTCAGCGCCTGTGTTGGTGATCAGCAAAAACGCACCGCCAGCTTTCGCACCATTGGGCGTTGCGCGGGTCCATGCATTCTCAATTTTGATGTCGCCCGCCATCACCATTTGCGCATGTTCGGCAAAGCTTGGAAGAGTGGATGTTGCAACAAATGTCAGGGCCGCCATCACAATGGCGATAGATTTTGGAAAGGTTCTCATTTTTATCCTCATAGATTTGATTTGAATTGTTCGGCAAAAATTCAAATCGAAACGGGCGGTGCCCTTTGTGCTTGCGGCTCGAACAGATCGAGGCGCCCGACTTGAGGTTGAGAATAAAGGTTTTTGGCCGCATGACCTTGAGGAATCGCAAATTCAAGGGCGGGAGCCGCGGCAAAGTCTGCAACTGCAAATCCGGCCATTTGCGCCATAACGCAAAGACCATCATCCATGTCCGCGCCCGCTGGCGCGTCTTGATCCTGAATTTCAATTAAGCCGTGGGCCGTACATAAAATGAGGCCATCTTGGCCGTTCAGCGCCGATAGGGCGACCGCATAGCTGGGCAGCATCGCCTGCAACAGCAAAAAAATAGCCAAGGCCACGCCGCGCTCTTTTCGATCAAGGCGCGGCAGCAACTGCTTGGCTATTTCTAAAACGCGACGAAACATGGTTCGCCCCTATGTTGATGCGCCAGTCGGCTATTCTTCCGACAATTTCGCCATGTCCTCATCGGACATATCGTAATTGACGTAGATGTTCTGCACATCATCATCATCTTCGAGCGCATCCATCAACTTAAATAATGTCGCACCCTTCTCCAGATCCACTGGCGTCAGGTTTTGCGGCTTCCAAATCGGGTTCACCGATTTAGGTTCGCCCAAGCTGGCTTCCAGCGCCGTCGAGACGTCATTCAGATCTTCAAACACGCAATAGATGATGTGGCCATCTTCACTTGATTCCACATCGTCAGCGCCCGCTTCGATCGCCGCTTCCATCACCTTTTCAGCATCGCCGATTTCGGCGGGATAGGTGATTTCGCCCATGCGATCAAACATGAAGCCAACAGAGCCTGTTTCGCCCAACGCGCCACCATTCTTGGAAAAGATCGCGCGCACATTGGCGGCAGAACGGTTGCGGTTGTCGGTCAAGGCTTCAACAATGATCGCCACGCCACCAGGGCCATAGCCCTCATAGCGGATTTCATCATAGGTTTCCGCATCGCCGCCAGAAGCTTTTTTAATCGCCCGCTCGATATTGTCCTTCGGCATAGATTGCGATTTGGCGTTTTGCACCGCCAAACGCAGGCGCGGATTCATATCCGGATCAGGCATGCCGCTTTTGGCAGCAACAGTGATCTCTTTAGACAATTTTGAAAACTGCTTCGAGCGCGCCTTATCTTGGCGGCCCTTGCGGTGCATAATATTTTTAAACTTGGAATGGCCTGCCATAGTCTTACGGACATCCTTTTTTCGAATTGACTATCTTTGCGATCCTTATATGGCGTGCGTTGCGGAAAATAAAGCCTTACCGCGTTACTTTTCGCGCCTAAAGAAATGCCCACCTCAGAGGGCGGGCATCATTTGGCTTAAAAGCAAAACATTTTTTGCTACCGCACGTCGCCCGCAGCAATCAATTGTTGAAACATTTCTTCCAATGCGGGCTCAATGGATGATAAGTCAGCCCAAGCTCCGTTTTCGATTTCGAATTATCCGCGGCCCACGCATGATTGACGTTTTTCGCGACCATTTCACGGGTGAGCGCTTTGTTGGCCATCGGGCCAATCAGCACACCAGCCATTTTGGCAAATAGCCTTTCGGGAATGGATATTTACTGCCATATTTTTTTTGTGCAGCACTTCGCCGAGATAGAGAAAGTCGCGGGTTTCTTTTGAAACAATGTGTCGGCCAGATGCGGTTTCGATAAAGGCTGCACGCAAATGCGCTTCTGCCACATCACGCACATCCACCATGCCAATTTCCATTTTCGGCACCCCCATCTTGAAGGTGCCATCCCCGGCTTGCTTCAGCAAATTAAACGATTCAGAAGTCTGGGTTTTGGCCGTGCCCGGCCCAACGATCAGGGATGGATTGATCGTGACCAACTTCCAGCGCTCTTGCGCGTCTGCCATCTCCCAAGCGGCCTTTTCAGCCTCCACCTTGGAATAGGAATAAGCCTGGTGATCCAAGCGAGAGGTCGTGTTCCATTCATCTTCCGTCAGAATGTGGCCAGGCGTATCTGCCACATCGGCCGCGTCACCATAAATTGCCGCGCATGAACTGGTCACCACCACGCGTTTCACACTCTCAGTGCGATTGACCGACCCGAGCACATTGCGCGTCCCGTTGACGGCGGGATCGACCAAATCCGTTTGCGGATCAGTCACATTAGACGTGAAAGGCGAAGCTGTGTGCATCACCATATCACAGCCCTGAATCGCCTCATCAAAACTACCCTCGTCCAGCAAGTCAGCTTTGAAATACTTGATTTCACCCGGCAACGCGGCAGCCAGCTCGTCCAAATGCACGCGCTTCGCCTTATTGTCGGGGTCGCGCACGGCGGCATGGACCACTTTCCCCTCTTGCAACAATCGTTTCACGACCCACCCCGCCAGATAGCCGGTGGCGCCAGTCACCAAAACAGGGGCGGATGATGAATAGTTGGGCGTCGGGTTGGACATATGGTCCTCCAATCGAGAGTCTAGTCACTAGCCAAATTTGTAATCAAGTGTATACTTAATCAAGATTCCAAATAAGTCAACAGTTGATTACTTGATATGAGTTCTACAGCAGCACCAAAGCGCCGTAACGCCGAAAAAAACCCAGCAAACCATTCTTGATGCCGCCCGTCAGGTCTTTTTCGAGAAGGGTTATGATGGGGCTGGTACGCGCCAGATCGCTGATCGGGCCAATGTGAATGTCGCTTTGATCAGTCGCTATTTCGGCTCAAAGGAAGGATTGTTCAAAAAAAGCCATCCTGCCCACGCTCAATATCGATTTTATGCTGGAGGGCGACATGGCCGACTTTGGTCTGCGCACGGCAAATATGTTTGCCGCCAAAAAGGGAGATAAAGAGTTCGATCCCGTGATCGCCCTCCTGCGCGCATCCACCAGCAAAGAAGCCATTCCGCTGTTGCGCGAAACCGTGGAAAGCCAAATCATCAAACCGTTGGCCGCACGACTTGACGGCGACGCCGCGCATGAACGTGCGAGCCTGATCGTCACCCAATTGGCCGGCTATGATCTACTCAACCGCATCGTTGATGTGCAAACCACAAGCGCCAATGGCGAAAAGGCGATAACCCAGCTGTTGGCGAAGACCATTCAAGATTTGGTAGATATTGCCTAATCAAACTCCGGCAGCGCCTGCCCAATAGAGCCGCCCACGCGCACAGGCTGAATGCTGGTGCAAAGGCCGGTTGCATTGTCGGTTTCAATCGCCACGCCACAAACGCTGGGATCGCCATCAGCCGGGGTAAACCGCTCACGGGTCATGCCCGTGACAAACCGATTGACTGGCTCTTCGGCGTCCATGCCAATCACGCTGTCATAATCGCCACACATGCCGGCATCGCTCATCAACGGTGCCGTTTTTCAGCACACGGTGATCGGCGGTGGGGATATGGGTGTGGGTGCCAACCACAAGGCTGGCGCGGCCATCCAAGAATTGCCCCATTGCCTGCATTTCAGATGTCGCCTCGGCGTGGAAATCCACGATCACCGCGTCGGCCACATCGCCAAGCGGACAGTCCGCGATTGCTTTTTCAACCGCAAAGAAGGGATCATCAATCGGGTTCATAAACACGCGACCAAGGGCATTGATCACCAACACACGTTGACCATTGGGCGCATCATAAAGCATGGCCCCGCGGCCCGGTGCCGTATCGCTCATATTGATGGGACGCAGCAAACGATTCTCACGCGCAATAACGCCAAGCGTTTCGCGCTGATCAAAAGCATGATCGCCGAGCGTGACCATATCGGCACCGGCCTCCAAAAGCTTTCAAAATGCTTTTCGGTCAGGCCCCGCCCATGAGAGGCATTTTCGCCATTGACGATCACAAAATCAAACTGATAGCGGCGCTTTAGATCCGGCAGGTGATTTGTCACCGCTCGTCGGCCTGAACGGCCCATCACATCGCCCAAAAACAATATCCGCATATACGCGCCCTATTCGGCAGCGCTTAAAAGCGCCGTACTCCGTTTTCCGTAACCACCATGTCCAAGGGCACATCATGTGTGTCGCGCGGCAGGTGATCAAATTCCTGTACGCCAAAAGCGTAGCCCACCAATAAGGGCTTTTGCGGCCACGAGGCAAGGCTACGATCATAATATCCGCCGCCATACCCCAGCCGTGTACCGGTTTTATCGAAGCCCAATAGCGGCGTCACCACAATATCAGGAATTACTTTTTGAGCGGTTTCTGGCGGTGCCAGCGTGTTAAATCCATTTGGCACCAACGGATCGGTCGGCGACCAAAGCCGCATTTCCAACGGCTGCCCCCGCCCCATCACCACAGGCAAGCACACTTTGTGCCCGTCATCCATGAAATGGCTGAGCAGCGGCTTGCAATCGAGCTCATCGCGGATGGCCCAATAAATGGAAATGGTTTGCTCAAAGGGCACAGGCACCGCTGCAATAAAGGTCTCGGCCGCCGCCAAAGACGCTTCTTTCCGAAATGAGCTGGAAAGCGCGCCGCGTTTTTCATGCGCTTCGGCGCGCAAAGTGGCCTTAAGGGCGTCAATCGCCTCATTTTGCTCGACTGTTGTTTCGCTCAATCGTGTCGCCCCATAATTAAGTGCCGCCCTGGCCGTCGGAAAACTTGACCCTGGAACCTACTATAGTAGGTGGGCGCCGTGTGAAAAAGCCCACGAGCCTAATCAGTGACAGCTCCCTTAAGGATCGGTAAGGCCCCGTGGATTCTAGTTTCCGGCACGAGCCGGGCAGCGGGTTAGATATAGTGAAGCAAAGGGCAAAACGAAACCCCCTAAATGATACTTTAAAAAATCTTGATCTAAGCGTCCTGATCCGCGTCGAGCTCAAGCTGTTTTGCCAGGGTTTCCACCCGCTCCGCGATCATCAGCACTTGGCTGGTAAAATTCTCTTCCAACTGATCACGATCAGCAATCAGATTGTTCGATTTGGTCGAAAGCTGTTCCAGCGCACTCTGCGCATTTTTCAGCTCATCTTCCAGCGCTTTCATGTCGTCCATCACTGTGAGAGCCGCCATCACAGTCAACCGCACATCACCGACCTCGCCAAACTCAGCTTTAAGCCCTTCAACATAGGTTGAAAACCGGTCCGCCAAACCGCGCACATGGCCTTCTTGACCATCTTCGCACGCCATACGATATTTGCGCCCGTCAATCTCAACCTGAATTTCAGCCATAAACTCTAGTCTCGCTACGCTTCATCTTCCCCATTCAGGGCAACTTGAACTTTTTCCATCGCGCGCATAATGCGGGTCGACACATCCTTGGCTGATTGCTCCACCGTACGCGCATAAGCACGCGTTTCATCCAGTTCACTGGCCAAGCGCGATCGATCTGTGGCCAGGTTTTGCACCTGATGCTCAATATTGTTGGCATCGCGCACCTTTGATCGCGCCTGATGTGCCAAGCGTTCTAACCGATCCAATGCTGTATCCAGCCGCCGATTGGCGTCCTCAATTGAATATTTTTGCTCGCCCATGGTCGCCCAACACTCAAGCATAGGTACGGCTACCTACGCCAAACTTTATTTTGATTCTCATCGATGTATAGCTAAAAGCTCACCTAAAAGACCATATTCGACTAGTTTTGTACAACAAGTTTGGCGAAATTGGGGGAATTGACTCAAAAGGTGTACCTGCTATGAGTGCGCCAATAAATTTCTTGCTTTAGCAAACGATCAAATCGGGGCAGCATTTAAATGACTGATCTAGCCAAAACAAGCGCAATGGCCAATGCAATTCGCGCACTCTCTATGGACGCGGTTCAAAAAGCCAATATTGGGCATCCCGGCATGCCGATGGGCGCAGCCGACATTGCGACGGTTTTGTTTACCAAAATCATGAAATTCGACCCCAAAGCGCCAAACTGGCCCGATCGGGATCGGTTTGTACTTTCAGCCGGCCACGGCTCTATGCTGCTTTATTCAGCGCTGCACCTGCTTGGTTATGAAGATATGACCATGGACGAAATCAAGAATTTCCGTCAGCTCGGGTCAAAAACCGCTGGTCACCCCGAATATGGCCATGCCACCGGTATCGAAACAACAACTGGTCCACTTGGCCAAGGCATCTCCAACGCTGTTGGGATGGCAATGGCGGAAGCTAAAATGGCGGCCGATTTTGGTGATGATGTAGTTGATCACTATACATATGCCATCGCAGGCGATGGGTGCTTGATGGAAGGCATCAGCCAAGAAGCCATCACGTTGGCCGGGCACCTCAAGCTCAACAAATTGATCGTGATCTGGGACGACAATGACATCACAATCGATGGCAAAGTCTCCTTGTCTGATTCAACAGATCAACATGCACGCTTCCAAGCCGCTGGTTGGAACACCATCGCCGTGGACGGCCATGACGAAGCCGCGGTTGAAAAAGCAATTTTGAAGGCGCAAAAATCTGATAAGCCGACAATGATTGCAGCCAAGACCGTCATTGGTTTTGGCGCGCCAACCAAAGCGGGCACATCCGCAGCGCACGGCGCACCCTTGGGCGACGAAGAAATTGCAGGCGCACGCGCTGCTCTTGGCTGGGATCACCCACCTTTTGAAATCCCTGAAGAAGTGTTGGACGCGTGGCGTTTGGCGGGCTGTCGCTCAACAAAGCACCGCACCGCATGGGAAGACCGTTTGGCCGAAAAGGACGCAGACACGCGCGCAGAATTCGAGCGACGGGTGAGCGGCGAATTGCCATCAAACTTCGCGTCTGTCGTAAAAGATTTCAAGCACAAGCTCGCTGACGAAAAGCCAAAGATTGCCACACGCGTTGCCTCGAACAAGGCCTTAGATGTGATCAATGGCATGATGCCGGAAATGTTTGGTGGTTCCGCAGACCTGACCGGATCGAACAACACCAAGTCTGGCGCACAAGGCATCTTCACTGCTGAAGATCGCGCCGGCAACTATGTTTATTACGGCATTCGCGAACATGCGATGGCCGCGGCCATGAACGGCATCGCGCTGCATGGGGGCTTAATCCTTACGGCGGCACCTTTATGGTATTCACCGATTATTGTCGCCCATCGATCCGGTTGGCCGCGCTTATGGGTATCCGCTCTATCTTTGTGATGACCCACGATTCAATCGGTTTGGGTGAAGATGGACCAACCCACCAACCTGTTGAACATTTGACCGCCCTGCGTGCCATTCCAAACCTATCTGTGTTCCGCCCTGCGGACGCCACCGAAACGCTGGAATGTTGGGAGCTCTCGCTCAAGCAAAAAGACAAACCGTCTATTTTGTCGCTCACCCGTCAGGGTGTGCCTGCCGTGCGCACCGAGTTTGTCTCAGAAAACCGCTGTGCCAAGGGCGCCTATGTTTTGCGCGGCAACGAGGATGCTGATGTGGTGTTCTTCGCCTCCGGCTCAGAAGTTTCCGTGGCACTTGACGCAGCAAAAGAACTTGAGAACCAAAAAGTTAGCGCCCGCGTCGTCTCAGTGCCCTCAATGGAACTGTTTGAGCAGCAATCAGACGAATATAAAGCGCAAATCTTTGGCAATGCCAAAGCCCGCGTGGCCATTGAAGCTGGCGTTGAAATGAGCTGGCAAAAGTTCCTTGGTCCCACAGGCAAATTTGTTGGCATGGATTCGTTTGGTGCAAGTGCCCCTGGCGCTCAATTGTTTGAACACTTTGGTATTACGGCCAAAGTCGCGGTTGAAGCGGCCTTGTCCCAACTCTAGTTTACGCAAAAAATTTCCTTCCCTCGCATTTGGAGAACAAAAATGGCAGTACGGGTAGCAATTAACGGTTTTGGTCGCATCGGCCGCAATGTGTTGCGCGCAATTATTGAATCTGGGCGCACCGACATTGAAGTGGTCGCGATCAATGATTTGGGTCCGGTTGAAACCAACGCCCACTTGATCCGCTATGACAGCGTGCACGGCAAATTCCCAGGTGAAGTTAAAGTTGATGGCGATACCATCGACGTTGGCCGTGGTCCGATGAAAGTTTATGCCATCCGCGATCCAAAAGAATTGCCTTGGGGCGAATTGGATATTGACGTGGCCATGGAATGTACCGGCATCTTCACTGCCCGTGACAAAGCGGCGTTCCATTTGGATGCAGGCGCAAAGCGCGTGTTGATTTCAGCGCCGGGCGCCGATGCAGACATCACCGCAGTTTATGGCGTGAACCACGACCAAATCACGGCTGAGCATAAAGTGATTTCAAACGCCTCATGCACCACCAACTGCTTGGCGCCATTGGCCAAAGTGTTGCACGAAAAGTTGGGCATCGAAAAAGGCATGATGACCACGATTCACTCTTACACAGGTGACCAGCCGACTTTGGACACCATGCACAAAGATCTGTACCGCGCCCGCGCTGCGGCTTTGTCCATGATCCCGACATCAACCGGTGCGGCAAAAGCCGTTGGCCTTGTGTTGCCTGAGTTGAATGGCAAGCTGGACGGCATGTCTGTTCGCGTACCAACGCCAAATGTTTCGGTTGTTGATTTGAAGTTCATCGCCTCACGCGACACCACAGCAGAAGAAGTGAATGAGATTGTTAAGGCCGCGGCTGAAGGCGAACTCAAAGGCGTGTTGGATTACGATCCAGAATCCAAAGTCTCCATCGACTTCAACCATGACCCAGCGTCCTCCAGCTTTGCCGCGCAGCAAACCAAAGTGATGGACGGCAATTTTGTTTCTGTCATGAGCTGGTACGACAATGAATGGGGCTTCTCGAACCGCATGTCAGACATGGCGGTGGCGGTTGCCAAAACCATTTAATCGCATTCAATACAGCGAATGATGAAGGGGCCTTTTGAGGCCCCTTCTTTTTGGCTATGATAAACGTAACTGATTTGGCCCTTACTTAATGGGAAGCAAAATGACCGATTTTAAAAAAACTCGAAGATTTCGACTTTAACGGCAAGAACGTTTTGGTGCGCGTGGATCTGAATGTGCCCGTTGCAAATGGTGTGGTGTCCGACGCCACCCGAATTGAACGGCTCGCCCCGACTATTTCCTACATCATCGAACATGGCGGCAAACCAATTTTGCTTTCGCATTTCGGTCGCCCCAAGGGCCAAGTGAACAAAGACATGTCTTTGGCCGTGGTCGTGCCCGCCATTGAAAAAGCCTTCGGCCAGCCCGTGCAATTTGTAGATACCGATTGGACCGATGTCAGCACTGCAAAAGAGCAAATTGCCAAGGGCGCAAGCGGCACCATCTTCGTGATGGAAAACACACGCTTCCATGCGGGTGAAGAATCCAACGATATTGACTTGGCCAAACGCATGGCGAGCCTGGGCGACATCTATTTGAACGACGCCTTCTCCTCGGCCCACCGCGCCCATGCGTCCACCGAAGCGCTCGCCCGCGAACTGCCTTCGGGCGCAGGCCGTGCTATGGAAGCGGAGCTGTCTGCATTGCAAGCTGGTCTTGGCAATCCCAAAACACCCGTTGTTGCCATTGTTGGTGGCGCAAAAGTGTCCACCAAACTCGACTTGTTGGAAAACCTGTTGACTAAGGTTGAGGCTTGGTGATCGGTGGCGGCATGGCCAACACCTTTTTGCACGCAGAAGGCGTCGATATCGGCAAGTCATTGTGCGAGAAGGATTTGGCTGAAACCGCCCGGCGCATCTACGACAAATCGTCCGATGAAAACTGTGCCATTATTCTGCCCGTGGATGGCGTTGTCGCTTGGCACTTTGAAGCCAATGCACCGCACCGCACCTATGGCCTTGAAGCATGGACAAAGAAGGCATGATTTTGGATGCAGGCGAGAAATCAATCGAGCGCATCAAAGGCGCGATTGACGAAGCCAAAACCGTGGTCTGGAACGGCCCGCTGGGCGCATTTGAGTTGGACCCGTTTGGCCATGCCACCATCGAAATTGCACGCTATGTGGCTGAACGCACCAAGCAAGGCAAACTGGTCTCCGTCGCGGGCGTGGCGACACCGTGGCCGCCCTTGCCAAAGCCGGCGTGGTGAACGATTTCACCTATGTCTCCACAGCAGGTGGTGCCTTCCTTGAGTGGATGGAAGGCAAACCCTTGCCGGGCGTCGAAGCGCTGAAAGCATAAAACGAAAAGCCCCGCACTGCGGGGCTTTTTTTGTGCGCTACTTTTGCTGCGCCCGAAATTCAGGCACGGGCAATCCGCCAATACCCCAATTCTCCAAAGGCACCTCTCAATCACCACAAAAGTGGTGGCCGGGTCTTTATTCAGCACCTGGTGCAACAAATCTGTTGTGCCTTTGATCAGGGCTTTCTTTTGGGCCGATGTCACGCCTTCATCGGTGACTTCAATGTGGACGTAAGGCATTAGTGCGCTCCTTGAATATGAAATATTTTGGCCATGATTTTCCATTGACCGCCGTCGCGCACCAAGGTGAGAAAATCAATAAATTGCGTTTTGCCAATCCGACAACGAACTTGGGCAAAGGCTGTATTTTCGCCCGCAAACTGGATTTGATCGATCACATCGTGCCGTTCCTCCCCGCGTGATGCGGGCGACTCGCGCTTGACCAACACATCAAAATAGGTTGGCATGTCGCGATAAAGCATTGGCGTCTCATCTGCCGTCGCATAAATAGCTTTTGGATGGAAAAGTGCTTTAAAAAGATCCACGTCACAATGATAAAGCCCGTCAAAATAGGCCTGCAGCACGGGCAACACTGCATCAATTTTCTGGCCAGTCGCAGCCCGTTCAGTCGGGGCCAATTTAGTCTGCTGCATTTTGAAATTCCCTTTTCTACGAGCAACGCCACCAATCTAAGCACTGGGTTTCCATTGACAACCCAGTTTCTATTAGTAACCTTGAGAATGAGGTAACCGCGCGGAAACCGTCCAAGCCTGATCTAGCTGCAAACAGCAGGTCCAAAGCCAAGCAAGAAGGCACTACATGACTTTAAAAGTGCGCAAAAATCATAGCCCTGCCCCGCCACCAACCTGTGCCCTTACCGAATGCATGGCGCTGATCTCAGGGGCGTGGGCACCAAATGTCATTTGGCATTTGCGTGCGGGACCGCGCAGGTTCAATGAATTGCGCGTCGACATTCCACCCATTTCCGCCAAAGTCCTATCAGTCCGTTTGAAAGAGCTGGCAGCCCGCGGCGTGGTGAAACGCTCGGTGAAACCGACTTCCCCGCCCTCTGTTGAATATCAACTCACGCCACTGGGTGCAGAGCTGGTGCCCGCTTTGGCCGCAATAGTTGAAGTTGGCCACAAATTGAAGTCACAGACTTGATCCTGCCATGTTTCATACGCATCTTCGCCGAGCGCAAAATGCGCCGGGAGATGCAGCATGAAAGCCTATATTTGCGAAAAGTACGGCTCAACAGACCAGTTGCTTTTGCAAGAAGCGGATATTCCTGCGCCAAAAAGCGATGAAATTCTGGTCAAAGTCCATGCTACATCACTCAATTCTTGGGACTGGGATAGATTGAGCGGTCAAATGTTCACGCGCATGGAAAGCCCAAGCCGTCCACAGGCTCGAATTTTGGGCGGGGATGCGTCCGGTGTTGTTGCGAAGGTTGGTGACGACGTGACCCAATTTGCCGTCGGCGATCGCGTCTTTGGCGATTTATCGGCAAGCGGCTGGGGCGCTTTTGCCGAATATACATGCGGCAAAGCCAAACATTTCGCAAAAATGCCTCAAAATCTCAGCTTTGAAGAAGCTGCCACATTGCCCCAGGCCGGATTGCTGGCGCTGCAATCTGTGCAAAAAGCGAATATCCAACCCTGCATGCATGTGCTGATCAATGGCGCCGGCGGCGGCGCAGGCATGTTTTGCGTGCAGCTGGCCAAACATTTTGGCGCGACTGTACATGCCGTCGACAAGGCGGAAAAGCTGGACGCCATGCGGGCATTCGGCGCCGATCATGTGTATGATTTTCGCGAAACTGACTTCACCCAACTAAAGCAAAAATTTGATGTCGTTATTGATGCGGTGGCCAATCGCGGCCCCAAAGCCTGCTATCAATCGCTCAAACAGCACGGCAAATATATTGTGATGGGCGGCACCAGCTTCAGTCTTCTCCGCCTGTTTTTAGCCAGCCGCAAAACACGCGATGATGGCAGAAAGATCAGCATCTTGATGTTGCAGATCAATTCAAAAGATATGACCAATTTGGCAGACATGGTGTGCAACAAACAGATTGAGTGCTTCATCGAACACATTTATCCCTTTGAACAACTCAGAGGGGCCATGGCGGCACAAAGCAAGCAGGTTGCATTGGGTAAGCATGTCGTTCGGATGGAGCCTGAACCGCATCAGACATCACCCTACCTTCAATCTAAATAGCTGATATTTCGGCTTTTTTTCCGCGCCCCAGAGCAGCTATGTCAAAAATTTAGGTCTCTTTGTCAAAAATATTTGACACTATGAATGAAATACATTACATAGTGGATAACAAACACGACACCGAGTCACAAATATTCGACGTAAGGGACACAAAATGTCTTATCATGAACGCAACATCGTCACCTACCTGATCACCGGCATCATCGTGATGACCGTCTATAGTTTCTACATGTTCGATGTTTACCAGGCCGGGCTGTTGGATGGTCCCACGGCTGGCATCGAATTGGGATGGAGCGCCATCAAGCTGATTGGCGGTTCGATCATTGTAACCATCATTATTTCTGTGCTGGTGAGCATCGTAAATGCCATCGTCACCAAAGAGAGCGACTTCGACAAAGCTGATGAACGCGACAAGCTGATTGATCTAGTCGGCATGAAAGTTGGCTTTATCACCTTTTCCATCTTCTTTGTCACCGGCATGATCTGGCTCGCTTTGGGCGCCCCCATGCAATACATCCTGCTCGGCAGCATTTATGCCATGTTTTTCTCCAGCCTCATTGAAGGCGCCACACGTTTGGTGCTGTATCGTCGGGGATTTTAATCATGGCCAAGAAAACCAACAAAGGTCAGCTCACCAATAATATCAGGCGCTTGCGCTTCGATCATGATGAGATGAGCCAGAAGGCCCTGGCCGAAAAAGTCGGCGTATCCCGTCAAACCATTGTGGCGATCGAGGCGGCCAAATATTCCCCTTCGCTCGAACTGGCGTTCCAAATTGCCCACGCTTTTGAAACGCCAATAGAAGAGGTGTTTGGCTACATCCCGCCACCGCCGGAATAAAAATTCCTTTCGGTGCGGCAACCGCACCACCCCAACAGCTTGATCCCACTTGAATTCACTTGATGCCCTCAAGATTGAAAGCGATATTCCTATGTCCAAAATTCAAACGAAGCCGAGAATATCAAATTGGCGCTTACCGCTATTTCTATTCATATTCGGCCTCGTCAACATTGCGTTTGGCACCATCCAGCTCAGCTCCATCGCCAACGGCCCTGCCGCTGACGGGGCACTCAATGAGATGACGTCGCCACAATATTTCATCACCCCAGTACCGGTGATCTTTCACATTGTGTGCGGCATCTTTTTCAATGTGCTCGCCCCGCTGCAATTCGTGCCCGCCCTGCGCAAACGGGTCCCAACGTTTCACCGTTGGTCCGGCCGTCTATTGCTCATTGCTGGGTTGGGTGCCGCTGCCAGTGGCATGTATATGAACCAATTTTTCCCCGCCTTCGGCACAGGCTGGAAATACGCTGCAGTACTCATCTTTTCGTTCGGCATGATCGCCTCGCTATTGCTCGGGCTGCGGGCCATCCTCAACCACGAAGTGAAATGCCACAATGAATGGATGATGCGGGCGGTGATGATCGGCCTTGGGCCCGCCACCCAACGTTTATTGATCCTACCGATTTATTTCGCCACAGGACAAATGAGTATCTTGATGATCGAAATCGTCATGTGGGCAGGGTTTTTGATCAATATCGTCGTGGGCGAAATGATCCTGCGCAGCCATTACAAACCAAGAAAGGCGCTCCGCCATGCCGCAGCAGAGTAATTTTTGGAACAAGCAAGCAACCCGTTATGACGCTGCAATCTCAGACCATGACGCACAATATGCAACGCGGCTGAACCAGCTCAAACAATTGATAAAACCAACCGATGATGTTTTGGACTTTGGGTGCGCTTCGGGTGAAATTGCCCTTGATTTGGCGCCCTACGTCAAGTCAATCGAAGGCATTGATCCCGCCAGCGCCATGATCGAGCTTGCCTACGATAAAGCCGCAAAACGCGACATCAGAAATGCAAGTTTTCTCACCGCGGATATTTTCGACCCACGCTTAGAGCCAGAAAGCTTTGATGCAATTTTGGCATTCAACGTCATGCATTTGGTCAAAGACCATCATGAGGTCATCCACCGGGCCAAAACACTCCTGAAACCTGGCGGCATGTTGTTTGTCGAAACCCCATGCTTGGTGAGTTCACCTGGTGGCAACGCCAACTCATTTTGGCGGCCAGCGCATTGCGCCTCGCGCCCTTTATCCATGTGTACAAGTTTGGCGAACCTGAAGCGAGCTAAAAGCACATGACTTTCAAATCCTTGGTGCACGGAATGCACCTGACCAAGATTGCCGCACTTCCATCGCGGCACAAAAACCAACCCAATGAGACATCAAATGCCCAATGAAACAATGAACGCCCTCTATCAAGAACGCTTTGGCGGCCCCGAAGTGCTTGAAATTCGTGAGGTGCCCAAACCGCGACCTGCGGACAACGAAGTGTTGATCAAAGTCGAGGCCGCCCATATGGGCAATGGCGACCAAATTGCGCGCACGGGCAATTCGCCTTGGCCCTTGATGAAAATCCCGGCAAAAATCATCATGGGTTTTTTCAAACCAAGGATCAAAATCCCCGGTGGCGAATTCGCAGGGACCGTTGAACGTGTCGGGCCAAAAGTGACCCAATATAAGGTTGGCGACCGCGTATTTGGCTTTACCGATATGCTATTTGGCGCGCACGCCCAATTTGTCACCTTGCCGGAAAAAGCACCGATTGCCCATCTGCCCGATGGCGTATCCTTTGATGCTGGTGCCGCCATTGGTGGCTCTAACGCGCAAACCGCGATGCACTTCATCAATGTCGCCAACATCCAAAAGGATGAGCAGGTGCTGATCAACGGTGCCTCAGGCGGCATTGGACGAGTCGCGACCCAACTCGCCAAGGCCAAAGGCGCAACGGTCACGGGCACCTGTTCCGCGCAAAACAAAGATTTGGTTCTGGCGTTAGGTGCAGATGAAGCAATCGATTATCGCGCAACCGACTTCACGACCCAGGGCAAAAAATATGATGTGATCATCGATTGCGCAGGGTTTTTGCCATGGCGCAAAGTTGAACCCGTTTTGACGGCAAAGGCCGGCATTTGCTCGCCATGTTTGGCTTTTCGCATCTGTGGAAACAACGCCAAACCAAGGGCAAAGGCGGCAAACAACAATTGTGTGTGCTCGCCCCGGCATCGCCCGACAAGCTTGAAGCAATCGCCAATCGCTTGGCTGACGGCTCCCTCGAGCCAATCATTTCTCATCACTTTCCGATGAACAAGGCCATCGACGCGGCCTGGGCATATGAAAACAAAATCCGCGAAGGCTGCATCGTCTTCCACCCACAAGAATGGAACGTTTGATGCGCCTACAGCGTCTCATTTCAACCCTAATCACCGCTTCTCAAGCCCACATGCTATTGTGGGACCAACTCAATAGGCTGAAAAACGCCGTCGCGACTTTGTCTGGAGAATAAAATGTCTACGCAATATCACGCCGATCCACGCAAGCTGACCATACTGGCCGCCATTTGCTATCTCGTTTTGCTGGTCGCCGGGCCAATTGGCCTCATGTATATGCCTGAACAAATTGTGGTGGCAGGCGATGCCACCCAAACCGCGCAAAATCTGCGCAGCAACATGGGCATTTTCCATGCCGGGCTTTTGGCACAGATTACGATTGTCATCACTGAAGTCATTTTGACCGCATTGCTTTACGTTCTGCTCAAGCCAACCAGCCAAACCACTGCCCTTATGGCAGCATTTGCGCGCTTGGTGATGACGGTGGTGATGGCAATCAACGTGATGACCCTGTTGATGATGGCCCATGCCGCCAGCGGCGCAACCTATCTCTCCGCGTTCACGCCTGAGCAATTGGATAGTTTGGTGCTGTTCTTCTTCGAGTTCCACAACACGGGAACAATCGCATGGCAATTGCTGTTTGCTGTCCACATGCTTTTGCTGGGTATGTTGGTCTTCCGCTCGGGTTATTTGCCGCGCTTTCTTGGCCTCGCCCTCATCATCGGCGCCCCAAGTTACGCCCTGGACAGCTTTGGCCAAATTTTCGAACTGATGGACGTTTCCGCCTACGCTATGGCCACCAATGTACTGCTCGGCGCTTCAGCAATTGGCGAAGTCGGCCTTGCGATCTGGTTCGGGTTTAAAGGCGTCAATAAAGACAAATGGCAACAGCAGATCTATCGCTAGGCCAAACCGAAAACAGAGGGGTGGATTTATCACCCCTCTAAGCCAACTTAAGCGTGAGTCCGTGCTATCCGCGCTGCACCATGACTAGACACAAATATGGTTACTGCTCGATCAGCGCAAAAAATCGTATAAAAACAAGGCGCAAGCGACAGAATTGCATACCAAAGTGATACCACCCTCACCGAAAAGTCTATATCGACTTTGCGCGCCGAAAACGTCAGAAACCAGATAAAGATTGTCCCATCTCTGGAGAAGTTTTATGGCCCGCATTACCCTGCGCCAATTGCTCGATCATGCTGCTGAACATGATTATGGCGTGCCCGCGTTCAACATCAACAATATGGAACAGGCATTGGCCATTGCCGAAGCAGCAGACAAAACAGATTCTCCGGTGATCATCCAAGCCTCTCGCGGCGCCCGCTCCTACGCACATGATGTGATGCTAAAGCGGATGATGGACGCGATCATCGAGATTTATCCTCATATCCCCGTTTGTATCCACCTTGACCACGGCAACGGTCCCGCCACCTGCATGACCGCTATCCAGGCTGGGTTCACCTCTGTCATGATGGACGGCTCTTTGGAAGAAGACGGCAAGACACCAGCTGACTGGGACTACAATGTCGGCGTCACCAAAACCGTGACCGACATGTCGCATTTGGGCGGCATTTCTGTTGAAGGCGAGCTTGGCGTTTTGGGCAGCCTTGAAACTGGCGAAGGCGACAAGGAAGACGGCCACGGCGCTGAAGGCAAATTGTCCAATGAACAGCTTTTGACCGACCCGGAAGAAGCTGTAAAATTCGTGCAGGAAACCAAAGTTGATGCCTTGGCGATTGCCATGGGCACTTCCCACGGCGCCTATAAATTCACCCGCCAGCCCGACGGCGAGATTTTGGCCATGCACGTGATTGAAGAAATTCACCGTCGCTTGCCAGACACACACTTGGTGATGCATGGCTCATCCTCAGTGCCGCAAGATTTGCAGGACATCATCAACCAATATGGTGGTGAAATGCCACAGACTTGGGGTGTTCCAGTTGAAGAAATTCAGCGCGGCATCAAAAATGGTGTGCGCAAAATCAATATCGACACCGATAACCGCATGGCCATGACTGGCCAGATCCGCCGGATTCTTTCAGAGCATCCCGGCGAATTTGATCCTCGTAAATATTTGAAGCCTGCGCGCGAAGCCATGACCAAACTGTGCATTGAACGTCTTGAACAGTTCAACACAGCCGGCCATGCAGGCAAAATTGGACGTATTATACCTTTGGCCGATATGGCCACACGTTACGCAGATGGTCAGTTGGATCCGCAGATCGGCTAGGCGTTTAGGGACAACCTAGCCAGATTCGCGCACGACAGGGGCCATTTGGCCATCTGCTTTTAAACCCCCGCTTTTCATCGAGCGGGGGTTTTTTCTTTGCACCGAAGTGGGTAGGGTCGAAATTCATTGATAAAATTCAATTTTCTGCCCAAATTGCAGGCCAATTAAAGTAAGCCACCTAAAAGGGAAAAGAAAGCTACGCCCATTATGCAAATCTATCTCATTGTTCCCCCAAACGCGGATTCATCCACCCGTGAGACCAGCCTTAATCTGGTGCGAAGTGATCTTGTGGCGGCGATGCTGATCCAGCGGGGCACTTTGACGGAGGCTGACTATCGCGAATGGGCAAAAAGCCTGATCAAACCTGCGCAGCAGCACGGGGTTGCCGTTTTGCTGGACAATACGCCTGACGACGTGCAGCGCCTCAAAGCCGATGGCGTGCACCTCACCCAAGGCGCAAAAGAAACCGGCGCGTGGAGCAAGAAGCTAAAGCCAGATGCCATTGTTGGTGCGGGCGAAATATTCTCCCGTCATGATGCCATGACCAATGGCGAACAAAATGTCGATTACATCTTTTTTGGCCATCTCGACCCAAGCAAAAACCATGATGATGCCGAAACAGCTGAAATGGCCAATTGGTGGGCTGAAACCTTTGAAGTGCCAACTGTTGGTTTTGTGACAGACCTTAGCCTGCTGAACAAGCAGGTTGAATTTTGTGCCGTGCGGGAACTGGTGTACCAAGCGGACGATCCGGTGGCAGCACTCGAACAAATCCACAACAGCGTGAACTCACAATGAGCTGGTCCGTCGCAAAATGGGCGTCGACGCTATTGCTCAGTTGCGCCTTGACCCAACCGGCATTTGCGCAAGACAATGAGACGCCCGCTGAACAGCCTGATGCCAACACAAAAGTAGGCGTGCAGCAAGACGCACCTTCCCCCACCGATGGCCCTGTGGACGAGGCTTATGGCGCGTTTCAACGTGGCATGTATCTCACCGCGCTGGCGTTGGCCCTGCCCCGCGCCAAAAATGACGATCCAGCCGCACAAACGCTGATTGCCGAACTCTACGCCAATGGCTTTGGTGTCGGCCGCAACCTTGAACGCGCCGCAAGCTGGTATGAAATCGCGGCCAAAAATGGCGGTGGTCACGCTGCATTTCAACTTGGACTGATGTACCAATCTGGCGAAGCCGTAACGCAAGACCGGCAGAAAGCTGCCGAACTCATCAAAAAAAAGCCGCCGAAACGGGCTTGCCGGAAGCCAAATATAATCTGGCGCAACTGCACATTGAGGGGCGTTTCGTTCCGCCCAATCTTTCCTATGCGGTTCAATTGCTCGATGAGGCCGCGGCCGCCGGCTTGACCGAAGCGCAATATGATTTGGGCATTATGGTGATGGAAGGCGCCGGCGTCGAGCCGGATGCACAGCGCGGCGCAAACTTGATTGGATCTGCCGCCAGCCGCGGGCTGATCGCTGCTCAAATTGAATACGCAACCTTGCTGACATTAGGCAAAGGCGTGCCGCAAGACTTCAAAACCGCATTTTTGTGGTATGAGCGCGCCGCCCAACAGGGCAACCCGGTTGCACAGGCACGACTGGCTCGGTTCTACGCCGCTGGCGAAGGCACAAAAAAGAATATTGTTGAGGCCGCCAAATGGCGGGCGCTGGCGCGTCGCCAGGGCCTGAAAGACGAGACCTTAGACAATCTGTTGGCAGGCGCGGACAAAGAGAAGATCGCACAAGGCGAGGAATGGGCCAAAGTGTGGCCCGCGGCCCCAGCATTCTCTCAGGCCGACAATTAAGCATTTACCGCGCTTTTACCGCCTGAAACCGCTTTGCCACTTGCACTAACGCCAATTCTGAGGCACAAGGCAGGCCAATGTTTTTCGATGGCGCTTGGCCCCATCACTCGTTAAATCTGTCAAAGGCATATCCATGAAACTCAATGGCAATGAAATTCGCCAGGCAACGTGATTCAGCACAAAGGTGCGCTGTGGGTTGCGGTGAAAGTGCAAAGTGTTAAGCCCGGCAAAGGGGGCGCATTCGCCCAGGTTGAGCTTAAAGACATCGTTTCCGGCACCAAGCTGAACGAACGTTTTCGCGCCGCAGAAACCGTTGAAAAAGTACGGTTGGAGCAAAAAGAATATCAGTTCCTTTATGCCCAAGGCGACATGTTGGTGTTTATGGACAATGAAAGCTATGAACAGCTCGAATTGCCCACCGAATTTGTTGGCGACCGGGCAGACTTCTTGCAAGATGGCATGAACGTGACCGTTGAAGCCACGAGGGCAAGCCCTTGGGCATCTCTTTGCCGCAATTTGTGACCTTGGCTGTCACAGAGACTGAGCCCGTGGTCAAAGGCCAAACCGCGGCCAACTCTTTCAAACCTGCGATCTTGGAAAATGGCATCAAAGTAATGGTCCCACCATTTATCGGGCAAGACGAAAAGATCGTGATCGACACCAACGAAATCACATACTCAAAACGCGCCGACTAGGACAATTCAATAATGGCTCAATCAGCCCTTCTAACAATTATGACCGCCGCAGCCCGCAAAGCAGCACGGTCGCTCAAGCGAGACTTTGGCGAGGTGGAAAACCTGCAAGTGTCGCGTAAAGGGCCAGCGGATTTTGTGTCCGCTGCCGACAAACGCGCGGAAAAAGCCATTTATGAAGAGCTGCACAAATCGCGCCCAAGCTACTCTTTCTTGATGGAAGAAGGCGGCGAAATCGAAGGCACAGACGGTCAACACCGCTGGATCATCGATCCGCTCGACGGCACAACAAACTTTTTGCACTCCATTCCCATGTTCGCGATTTCCATTGGGCTTGAGCGCAACGGCCAAATGGTGGGCGGCGTGATCTACAATCCGATCACCGATGAGTTGTTCACCGCTGAACGTGGCAAAGGTGCGTTTTTGAACAATCGCCGCTTGCGCGTTTCTGGTCGCATTCATTTGGCCGATGCGGTGATCGTAACCGGCATCAAGCAAACCACAAATGTGCGCAACGACACCCAGACCATTTCTGAGGTCGCCGCCATTAATGTGGCGTCATCAGGCATCCGCCGCACTGGATCTGCTGCCCTCGATCTGGCCTATGTGGCAGCGGGGCGCTTTGACGGCATGTGGGAGCGCGATTTGGCCCCTTGGGACATTGCGGCAGGCATGTTGATGGTGCGTGAAGCTGGCGGCATGATCACCGACATGAACAACAAAGAAATCAAGCCTGAAAGCGGCTCGGTTTTGACAGCAAATGAAAAATTGCACCCACAGTTGCTAAAAGCCCTGAAGGCAGTTTAGCACCGACCATCATATCCCTGCCATAGTTCGCAGTAAGACTAATTAGCGCGTCGTGAAAACGACGCGCTATTTGCGTTTTGGCTCAACTACGCCCGTTTGGCAATTTGGTGTTGTCACACAAGAGCACACTCTCTAGAATCGCGCGCCAAGTGGTTCGCACTTTCGGGGAAGAGGGAATTTTTAAAGTATGGCACCGTCTTACGATCCTTATCGTTTATCCAGTCCAACAATTTATCTCATCAAAATGATCATCTTCTTGATCATTGTGGCGATGATCGGGATCATCCTCGCCCCACAATTGACTGAGGCCTTCTGGTCCAACCCGTTCATCAATTTGGTGATATTGGGCGCACTCGCTGTGGGCATTGTGCTGAGTTTTATTCAAGTCATTCGCCTCTTTACCGAGGTGAACTGGGTAAATGGCTTGCAGGACGGCAATCCGAACTCCGGTCGCCCACGTTTGCTGATGCCAGTCGCTGCAATTTTGCGCGATCAGTTGGGGGAAACAGTCATCACACCTGCCTCCATGCGATCCATATTGGATTCTGTCGGCAACCGCTTGGAAGAAGCCAAAGACACATCGCGCTATCTCACTGGATTGCTGGTGTTCCTGGGCCTGTTGGGCACATTTTATGGTTTGCTACAAACCGTAAGCTCAGTAGGTGATGTGATTGCATCCCTTGATGTGACCAACAGCGATTCCGGCAATCTGTTCTCCAATTTGAAAGATGGTTTGGAAGCGCCTTTGTCTGGCATGGGCACAGCGTTTGCATCGTCTCTATTCGGTTTGAGCGGCTCGCTGATCTTGGGCTTTTTGGATTTGCAGGCCAGCCAGGCGCAAAACGCATTCTACACCGATCTGGAAGATTGGATGTCGTCCATGACCGAGCTGGACCACCCCATGACTCAAATGCAAGCCAACCAAATGGGCGTTGACGATTCCAGCATGCAAGCCATGGTGGAGCAACTGGGCGCCACCATGCAAAATTCATCATCATCGCAAAATGCCATTCGCGCTATGGCGGAGCTGGCACACGGTCTGGATGGTTTGACGAAGCTTATCCGCAAGCAACAAGAAGATCTGCGCGTCCACATCAATGATCAGGCAGAGAACAACGCACAAATGCGCAAACTGGTCGACGCGCTTTTGCAATCAGTTGAAGACGAACAGTCCGAGAAAAAAAGACAAGGGTAAAGGGGACGCATAAATGGCTCTTTCCCGCTCCCGTCGCCAAGCCCGTCAGGACTATTGGCCCGGCTTTGTGGATGCCATGGCCAGCCTGTTGCTGGTCATCATCTTTTTATTGTCCGTGTTTATGCTGGCACAATTCTTCCTCAGCCAGGAGATTTTGGGCAAGGATTCCGCGCTAACCCGATTAAATTCTCAAATCGCAGAGCTGACCGAATTGCTGCAACTCGAGCGCGCCAATTCTGATGATTTGGAAACCACTATCGCCTCCCTTTCCGCCACGCTAGCGGGCGCTGAGAGCGAACGGGATAGACTGCAAAATCAATTGCAAGGTCTTGGCGCCGGTGTGTCTGATAAAGATGAGCGTATCGCGACCCTTACCAGCGAATTGGCAGAAGAACGCGAAATGAGCGACGAAGCGACAGCGCAAGTCGCCTTGCTCAACCAGCAATTGTCCGCCCTGCGTTCACAAATTGCCGCACTTGAACAGGCGCTGGAGGCCAGCGAGCAACGCGATGTCGAAAGCCGCACCCGCATTTCTGACTTGGGCCGACGCCTCAATCTGGCCTTGGCCCAACGGGTGCAGGATTTGTCCCGCTATCGCTCAGACTTTTTCGGCCGCTTGCGCGAAATTCTCGCTGATCGCAGCGACATCCGCGTTGAAGGCGACCGCTTTGTCTTCCAGTCGGAAGTGTTGTTCAGCGCCGGTAGCGCCGATGTGGCAGAAGCTGGCTTGGATGATTTGAACGCTTTGGCCGATGCCATCAAAGAGTTGGAGAACGAAATTCCGCCGGAGATCCCTTGGGTGCTGCAAATTGGTGGCCACACGGATAAACGCCCGATCAATACGCCGCGATTCCCCTCGAACTGGGAACTCTCAGCGAGCCGGGCCATTTCGGTAGCCAAATATTTGGTCGATCAAGCATCTCACCCCAACGTTTGGTCGCCGCGGGCTTTGGCGAGTTTCAGCCGATTGAGGATGGCGACACGGAAGAAGCCTTCCGCCGCAACCGCCGCATCGAATTTAAGCTGACAAACTAATCGATCCCTCCCCCTGATGGGGAGGGTATAAAGATCTGGCGAAGCCAAAACAACCTACTGCTGAAACTGCAATTTCGCCAGTTCAGCATAACGACCACCCTGGGCGATCAACTCGTCATGGGTGCCTTCATTCAGCACTTTGCCGTCTTCCATCACCAAAATCCGGTCGGCGTTTTTAATGGTTGCCAAGCGGTGGGCGATCACAAGGGTGGTGCGGCCCACCATCAAACGCTCGAGCGCGGCCTGCACCTTGGTTTCGCTTTCGGCGTCCAACGCGCTGGTGGCCTCATCCAGAAGCAAGATCGGCGCATCTTTTAGCAACGCGCGGGCAATGGCCACACGCTGCTTCTGCCCGCCCGAGAGCATCACACCGCGCTCACCGACAATAGACTCATAGCCATCTTCAAGTCGTGTCACAAAATCATCAACCAGCGCCGCCTCTGCCGCCTCGCGCACTTCTTCGTCGGTCGCCTCTGGCTTACCAAAGCGGATATTTTCGGCAATGGTGCCGGAAAACATGACAGAATCCTGCTCCACATAAGCAAAGCGCTGGCGCAATTGCTGAAAATCAGCCTGACGCACATCCACCCCATCCACCTTCACGCTGCCGCTAGAGGCATCATAAAAGCGTTGTAACAACGAAAATAGGGTCGACTTGCCTGCACCTGACGCGCCCACAAGCGCGACGGTTTCGCCCGGCTTCACTTCCAGATTAATGCCGTTGAGCACCGGCTCATCCTGACGCGTAAGATAACGGAACTCAACATCCTCAAATTTGACTGTACCCACGGGTGGTTCAGGAAAGCTCAAAGGCTTGCTGGGCGTTTCAATCGTTGGTTCGGTGGCCAGGATTTCCGTGATCCGCTCACTGGCGCCCGCCACGGTTTGCAAGGTCCCAAGAATTTCAGAAATGCCGGTCAGCGTGCCCGTTGCCAGCATTGCATAGATCAAAAATTGGCTGAGTTCACCAACAGTGATTTGATCCGTAAGCACCAATTGTGTCCCCAGCCACACCAACGCAACAAGTGCGGTGGCGGTCAAAAAGATCACAAAGGCAATCATGCCCGCACGCACCAAAAGCCGCGCAACCTCTGATTGGTAGCTGCCTTCGGCATAGCCCGCATATTCTTCATTGCGGTGCTTTTCCTGGGTAAACGCTTTAATGGTCTTAATCGCACCAAATGTCTCTGTCGCCATGGCGGCCAGATCGGCAATGCGATCCTGCTGGCGCCGCGACAGATTGCGAATATAGCGCCCCAACCAAACAATCGGAAACACCAGAAGCGGAATCACAACGATCACCGTGGCGGCCAAATAGGGCGAGGTCACAAACATCATCAAAACCGCACCAAACAACATCACGCTAGAGCGCAGCACAACCGGCAATGCCGAATCGAGCGCACCACGCACGATGCCCACATCGCTGGTGATCCGCGAAATCAGCTCGCCTGTGCGATTGGTGTCGAAAAAGGTGATGTCCATATCCACCAGATGCTTAAACACTGCTCGGCGAATATCGGTGATAACGCGCATGCCAATTACGGAAATAAAATAGAACCGCGCGGCAGACGCTACCGCCAGAACCCCGGCGATCGCAATAATGACAAAGGAATATTGATTGATACATCAAGGTTTTGAGCAACAAACCCTTCGTCAATAATATTACCAATCAAAGAAGGAATGGTAAGAGAGGCGATCGCCGCGACCAGCAAGAATAAAGCGGTAAGCCCTAAACGAACCGGGTAATGCAGCACAAATGGCAGCAAAGCTTTAAGGGTTTAACCCCGCTAGCGGGTTGGCGTTCTGACAAAACGATATTTTTTAAACGCTCATCCACCGGTTTTTCCGGCGCCGCACTTTGCTCTGACATGTGATCGATCCGATTTTTCTGTGAGCGGTAGAAATAGGTATTGCGCCGTGTAACATCAATAGCGCGCACACGAAACTCTACGCTTGATGCGGAATTGGGTAAACTCTCTCTTGCGCCTAACACAAACTTGTTATAGAACCCCGGCAACGAAATGAATTTCGCGGGTCGCGCAGGGCATGAATTGCGCCATGAATTGCACGATGACTCGCCTATTACACTTTTTGAAGGTAAGCAAACGATGAAAAAAGATCTTCATCCTGATTATCACATGATCAAAGTGGTCATGACTGATGGCACTGAATATCAGACCCGTTCAACTTGGGGTTCTGAAGGCGACACAATGCAGTTGGACATCGATCCAAAAACGCACCCAGCTTGGACAGGTGGCTCAGGCCAGTTGCTCGACCGTGGCGGCCGCGTGTCTCGCTTTAAAGAAAAATTCAAAGGCATTTTGGGTTAAGCCTGAAAAGCAATGCTTTGAAAACAAAAACCCGGCCTTGCGCCGGGTTTTTTGTGTTTTAATTAGGTTTGATGACAAACGCTAGCGCTGGAATGCATCCTTTAGCCGCTCCAGCTGATTCCCAACTGGATTGTCTTGGGGCCGCTCCAGTCCATCGCGTTCCATCGCATCCAGCGCCAAAATACGTTTATGCAGCGCATCCGCCCGAGCAATCATATCGCGCATACGGTCTGGCAACAGCGCCCAATCAGCATGCTCATCGGCGATTGCCATTGCGTTCAGCTCCACGCGCCGGTCTTCATTGCGGGCGTCATCCATCGAAATTTCACCCTCTTTAACTGCGCGTCGCAGTAAAAGCCAACTGGCCAATTGCATCAAGCGGGTGGTGAGTTGCATGCTTTGGCTGGCGTAAATCAGCGCAGCATCGCGGCCAAGTGACTTTGATTCCATCCGGCCCTCACCATCAAGATAGCCAGCGACTTCCTCAACCAAAGCCATGCCTTCGCGATAAAGCTGATTGAATCCGCCAGCTTGCACCAGTTTTGGGCCAAGTGATTGTGCGCCTTGCTCGTCGTTTTTTTCGTTCAAGCCAACAGTCCCTCTTCTCGCACCATAAATCGATTGCCGCGAAGTATAGACGCAAAGGCTTAACAAACAAACATGGCGGTATGCGGGCAAACCCGTCCCTGAAAATTGCCCCAAAAAAGAAAAAAAGAGCCGTCGAAGCGGCTCTCAAAGTTAACAGGGAGGCGTCAAACAGAGTGAAAAGCCGCTCTGCTAGATCCAGAACATGCTGGATAATGGTAAGTTAACCGCAATTGATTAATACAACCTTAATTGGAGTCATTTTTTTTAACCTTACCAATTTGCTGCCGCTTAGCCTTAACAATATTCAGATGGTGAGCGCTGCTGCCAAACCAAGTAATTTATCCTCTTCATTTGGTCGCCCAATTAACTGCCCTCCAACGGGCAGGCCATTTGACGCAAAGCCCAACCGTAACGTCACCACGGGAAAACCGAGCAGCGTAACGGGCCCTGTGTAATAGGTCAGCGCATCAAGATAGCTCAGGGAAAATTGATCGACACAAAAGAGATGGTCATAGTCGCGAATGCCATTCCGGTCAGACAGCGGTTGAACATGGGGGAATGCTTGCATTGGCGCGACCGGCGCCAAAACCGCATCGAGCTCATCAAAAGCAAGAAGCGCTTGTTCAATATAGTGATCGCGTCGCTTTTGCGCCGCCACATAAGCCATTTTGGAGCGCGCATATCCGTGTTGCACATGTGCGAGAAAATCTGGTGATCGCTTTGCCGCTTCCCGACCAAAAATGCGTGCGGCCAACCGCGCAGCCCATGGCATCAAACCGCCTGTTTCATAGCCCATAATAAATGCGAAATCATGCCGCAATTGCGCAGCAAAAAGATCCATATCGAATTTGGCAAACTGCACGCCTTTGCGTTTCTTCATTGATCGCCATTGTTCAAAAATCCGCCGCACGCCTCTATCCATTGGGTGCGCATCACCATGCGGCAACCAACCAAGCTTCACTTTTGACTTTGCGACCGTCGACAATGGCGGCGGCACCTCCACAGCGCCGCGCATAAACCGATACATCACCCATAGATCATCAGCAGACCGACCAAGGATGCCCGGCCGTGCAAAGTGCGCCAACTCTGCGGTCTCGTCCAACAACATGCCACGATTGGCGAATTGCCCCTCGGTAGGCAGCAGGCTCATCACCCCACAAAAGTTTGCGGGTATGCGCGCAGAACCCGACAAGTCCGCGCCAATATCCACAAGGCTGAGACCCGAGGCGATAGCCGCCGCACCGCCGCCAGAGCTCCCCCCTGCGGTGCGCGACAAATCATGCGGGTTGTTGGTGCGATGGCCAGCGCCATCGACCGCTTGAAAATCCAATGCGAGCGGCGGCATGTTGGTGCGCCCAATAAAATCAGCACCATTTTTGCGCAACGCGGCAAGCGCCGCCGCGTCTTGTTTACTGGGCGATTTTGCCAATTGTCCAAATCCGAACCCTAAGCGTGTACCAGCAAGATGAAATTGATCTTTGATCGTAATTGGCAGCCCCATAAGCGGGCCAGTCTGTGGCTTGGGCAGATCTTCGTGTGCGCAAAAGGCGCCAATATCACCGTCAAGCTCGCGCCGACGCTGACCCAATTGACCCTTTATCTCGGCGTTGGTTTCGCGCGCAATATCAGGGCCATCCGCATAAATGTGACGCAGACTGGGTAGGCTAACGCTCTCGGTATAGGCAGACATGGCAAACTCCTCACACAAAGCTTACCGTTAGCGCACCCCCACCCAAGTGTCTTTGCCCGAACTTGCTGATTTGGAGTCAAAATGCCTAAAACTTAAACACAGACTCCGCCGCACTTTTGCTGCTCTTTTTATCTTCAATGCTCGCTTCAAGCCGCTTGATTTCAGCTTTGAGAGCCTCAATGCGCAACGCCAATTCGTCGATCGAAATATCATCAAGAGAGGCGCCGAGTTCGTGCACGACACCTTTTTTGGAGGATGGTGAAACATCTTCGTCCATTTGGCGTTCTCCTTAAACCTGATAGCGTAACAGCCAGCTACAATCGTAAATTTGATTCAGAAAAATCAAAAGGATTTTTTGCATGAGCGACACCGAAAAGATGAACGCCGTAAAGATCGAACGCCGGGCGGCCCGGAAGCGTTGGTCACCAGTGAAGAGGCCAAGCCCTATGCCTATCCAGGTCAAGTGCTCATCAAGGTCAAAGCAGCTGGCGTCAACCGCCCCGACATTTTGCAACGAATGGGGCTTTATCCAGCGCCAGAGGGTGCGTCTCCCCTCCCCGGCCTTGAGGTCTCCGGCATAGTGGAAGATATTGGGCGGACAACGGATCAAACGCCAACATCCCTGACTGTCGGTGATGAGGTGGTGGCGCTGACCAATGGTGGCGGCTATGCCGAATATGTCAGTGTGCCGTGGGGTCAGGTTTTGCCCAAACCTAAAGGCTGGGATTTTGCCGAAGCCGCAACGATCCCTGAAACCTTTTTCACCGTTCAACAAACATTGATTGACCGGGCGAAGCCGCAAGAAGGCGACTGGGTGCTGGTGCATGGCGGCTCCGGCGGCATCGGGGCAACAGCCATCCAACTGGCCAAGCTGGCGGGCGCAAAAGTAATCACCACCGCATCAACTGATGAAAAACTCGCCTACTGCACCCAAATAGGGGCCGATGTGGCGATTAATTATATGACTGAGGATTTTGTCGAACGCACCAAAGCTGAGACCGGCAAAGGCGCAAACATCATTGTCGACTTTATCGGCGGTGATTATGTCGACCGCAATTTGCGTGCGGCGGCACCGGACGCCACCATCATCCAACTGGCCAATTTGGCGGGACGTGAAGCAACACTCACTATGGGCTGGTGGTGGCCAAGCGGCTCACCATTTTTGGCTCCACCTTGCGCGCGCAATCAGACCAGGTGAAAGCAAAAATTGCCCACAATCTGATGGAGCAAGTCTGGCCTGCAATCGAAGCCGGAACAATTCATAAGCCCAAGATCAAGCGATTCAATATGAACGACGCCGCAAAAGCCCATCAAGCCATGGATGCAGGTGATCATTTGGGTAAAATTGTGTTGGAAATGCCGTAGCTTATGCATGTTTAACAAAATATGATTGCAACAAACCGGTCAAATCATTATAAAAGGGCCAATCCCCCAAATTTTCAGCTTGAAAGGGGCGTGCAAATCTAAACCGGTTTGCACCCAAAGGAAGATATTATGGCCACTACACTTTTAATGCCCAAAGCAACTGCCGTCTGGTTGGTCGACAATACCGGCCTGACCTTTGATCAAATCGCCCATTTCTGCAGCCTGCACCCGCTTGAAGTGCAAGGCATTGCTGATGGGGATGTGGCCGGTGGCATTAAGGGCGCAAACCCAGTGCAAATGGGGCAATTGACCCGCGATGAAATCGAAAAGGGCGAAAAAGACTCTGCATATCGGCTTCAGCTTTCTGGCCCCAAAACCATTGTGGCGAAACAAAAGCGCCGCGGCCCGCGCTACACGCCGGTGTCAAAGCGTCAGGAAAAGCCAAATGCGATTTTGTGGCTGGTGCGCAATCACCCTGAATTGAAAGACGCACAATTGATGCGTCTTGTGGGCACGACCAAACCAACCATTGAATCTGTGCGCGAGCGCACCCACTGGAACGCGGCCAACCAAACCCCAGCAGATCCGGTGACCTTGGGTCTATGCACCCAAGTTGAGTTGGACATGGAAGTGCGCAAGGCGGCTAAAAATGCGCCCGCCGAAACGCAACGTGTTGAAGAATCTGGTTTGTTGACGGCTGAAGAGGCCATGTATCGCGCCTCTGATCATATTAAGCCCCATGAAGATGTGTTTGATCCGGCCAACGCCGACCAGCCATCAACTGAAGAAGAACGCCAATACGATGTCGACAGCGTTTTTGGCAGTTGGGTAGCCTAAAGTCTGACGACGACGACCGATAAAATACTTCAGAAATACATTGAAAAGACAACCGGGTTCGCCGCATCATAGCTTCAACATGATTTGGAGATGTAGATGGCGAACCCGGTACTTTTTGTGATTGCGCACCCAGACTTAGGCCAATCGCGTGCCAACCGTCATTTTGCAAGCAGCGCCAAGTCTGTTGAGGGAGTAGAAGTACTCGATCTCTATAAGGCTTATCCCGACATGTTTGTTGATGGCGGTCACGAGCGCCGCCGCATCAACAACAAATCGACACTTATCCTGCAATTCCCCATCTACTGGTATGCAGCCCCGGGCCTCCTTAAAGAATGGATTGACCGCACCTTTTCTTACGGATGGGCCTATGGCACCAACGGGCACGCGCTTCAAGGCAAAAACCTCTTGCTGTCCATCGCCACAGGCTCAGAGGAGCGCGCCTATGCAAATGGCGGTGCTCACCAGCATCCTTTGAAAGACTTTTTGTTGCCTTATCAACAAACAGCGCATTTTTGCGGCATGAACTGGCTGGAGCCTTTGGTCTATTATCATGCCCGTGCCAGCGAAAAAGAAGACCTGTTGTCTCACGGCGAAAAACTTAAAAACCAACTACGTGACCTTGTGGGCACGCCTGCGCCAGAGGAGGCCGCCCATGGAGCATAGTTTCCTTCTCGCCTGTTTCATCTTTTTATCCGCCGCAGTGATCGTCGTGCCCTTCGCCAAGGCGACGGGGCTTGGCTCAGTTTTGGGGTATTTGCTGGCTGGTATCATTATTGGCCCCTATGGCCTTGGCCTGGTTACCGACCCCGAAACCATCCTGCACTTTTCAGAATTTGGCGTTGTCATGATGCTGTTCCTGATCGGGCTTGAGCTACAGGTGCGCGAGCTTTGGTCGATGCGCAATAAGCTCTTTGGCCTTGGCCTGCCACAAGTGCTCATAACCGCACTGGTTTTAGCACTCATAGGCTACATGGCCTCTTTGCCATGCAATCTGCCATCATCATGGGGCTTGGCCTTGCGCTTTCTTCCACTGCGATTGTTTTAAAGATCATTGAAGAGCGCGGCATCATGGCCACCAATACCGGCCGATCCGCCTTTTCGGTTTTGCTACTGCAAGACATTGCGGTGATTCCAATCTTGGCTATCATCCCGCTTCTGGCCCTGCCTGAACTTGCGGGCCACACGCCATCCGATGACGCGCACAGTGCTGCAGCGTCAATTGAAGGCGGATGGCAAGTCGCTGCAAAAACGGCATTTGTGTTTGCCTCTATGTATCTTGCCGGCCGCTATTTATTGCGGCCAGTCTTGCGTTTCATTGCCAAAAGCGGCGTGCGCGAAATTTTCACTGCCCTGTCATTGCTGTTGGTGGTAGCCGCATCGCTGCTCATGGAATGGATAAATGTTTCAGCGGCGCTCGGTGCGTTTATGGTGGGCATGATTTTGGCGGACAGCGAATATCGTCACGAACTTGAGAGCGATATTGAGCCCTTTAAAGGATTGTTGCTCGGCCTGTTCTTTATCTCCGTGGGCATGAGCATCGAATTTTCAGTATTGATGAACAACCCAGCACTCATTGCCAGCATGGTGGTTGGCTTAGCTGCAATCAAGCTCATTATTCTTTATGGTCTTGGCACAATTTTTCGGTTTCATATTGCCGACCGTATGTTGTTTGCCATCATTTTGGCCCAAGGCGGCGAATTTGGTTTTGTCCTGTTCCAGTTTGCCACCGCCTCAGGCGCCCTTTTGCCTGAACACGCAGATTTGCTCAATGTCACCGTCGCCATTTCGATGGTGATCACCCCTATTTTAATTTTGATTTATGATCGGCTGCTATCGCCAAAACTGGTGCGCGACACACAGACTGACCGCGAACCAGACGATATTTCTGTCCGCAACCGTGTGATCGTCTTGGGCTATGGCCGGTTTGGTCAAATCGTAACCCGCCTGATCACCGCACAAGGGTTTGAAGCCACTCTGATTGATCATGATGCCGAGCAAATTGATTTGGTGAAACGGTTCGACACAAAGGTGTTTTTTGGCGATGCTCGACGTGCGGACCTGTTGGCCGCAGCAGGCGCCCACGAAGCGCATATTCTGATCATCGCCATTCACAACCCCAACACCGTGACTGAAATCGCCGCGATGGTGAAAAAGCAATTCCCTCATATCACGATTTTGGCACGGGCGCGGGACAGAAACCATGCGCATGAACTCATGGATGTTGGGGTGACAGATTTTGTGCGCGACACATTCCATTCCGGCCTACAACTGGGCATTAAAGCACTGGTTGCTTTAGGCTACGAAGAGCACCGTGCCCACCGTTTAGCCAAAACCTTCGCCCGCCATGACATAAAAATGCTGCATGAGGCCTATGCGATTAAAGACGATATGGAAGCAATGATTGGCCATGCCCGCACAGCTAAGGAATTGCTAGCGCAAGTCATGGAATCGGATCTAGTGGACTTGGACCCTGCAAATGCCAACAACTGGACATCGGAAAAGATCCCAGATGATATAGAGCGTGAAAACAAAGCCCGCTCACAAGAATAAGTCAGAGTGAGATCTAGTGCCCTTTTTTTGATATCGACCCCAACCTTTATCTGGTTGCGGCCCTCACGATCTTTTTGGTCTCCTTGTCAAAATCCGGTTTGATTGCGGCAATGGGTATTATCGGCGTGCCCATGCTGACCTTGGTGATGCCTGCCCGTGAAGCAGCGGGCATGATGCTGCCGTTGCTCCTTTTTATGGATGCGATCGGTTTCGTCGCGCTCCGCAAGCAGGTATCATGGCCCAACATTCGTATTTTGCTGCCTGCCGCCATTGTTGGCATTGTGTTGGGGTGGGTGTTTTATGCCTTTATCACAGAAGCCATGGTACGGCTGATGATCGGCATCGTCACCATCACATTCTGCTTAGACGCATGGTTGCCGCTGCGCCAAGCTTTACCCGACCAGAAGCCGTCCAAGCCCTGGGGCTGGTTCTGGGGATCGCTAGCTGGGTTCACCAGCTTTGTCAGTCACACCGGCGGCCCGCCATTTCAAATTTACATGCTGCCCCAAAGGCTAGCACCTGTGCTTTATGCCGGCACCACTGTGATCTTTTTCACCACGGTTAATCTGGTCAAACTGATTCCATATGCAGCGTTGGGACAATTATCAATTTCTAATCTGACGTTGGCCGTTAGCTTGTTGCCTGTTGCCGCAGTGGGCATGGCCATTGGCATCTTTTTGGTCAAGCGGATCAATGCCAAGTTATTTTACAATATCGCCTATATTCTGGCGTTCATCCTGGGGCTTAAACTTGTCTATGACGGTGTGATGGCGTTCATATAAACAAAAAGGCCGCGGGAGGTCCCGAGGCCTTCATTCATCCAAACACCTTAATGAATTAAACTTACATTTACACTGTTACTGCCGCGTCTGTCCCTGCAACTTCGACATCTCGTCTTTTAACTCGAGCTTTTTGCGCTTTAGTTCACCGATCCGAAGTTCGTCCAGTGCCGGTCTTTGCATCTCTTGATGAATTTGCTCATCCAATGATGCATGTCGCCGCTCGAGCGCGTTGAGGTGGGAAGTAGTGGTCATGAAGTCTTCCTTTCTCTTATGAACTTTGGAAGTGTGACAAAAAAAATTATGGCCTGTCCAATGGCAATTTTGTGGCGATTTTCGCTATTTTTTTACCCCTTTGTTAAAACACAGTGCAATCAATTGAAATATGAGGTAAAATACCCCTCGTATTGCGTAACAACCGAACAGACGGTCTTTCTGTCATGATGCATTTAACCACCGAACAAAAAGCGAAAATGGGGGCAGAGCTCGCCGCCAAGCGCCAAGAGCATAAGGATTTGGACGCGTCGATCAACGCGTTGACCTCCACTGGATGCCAAGATGCGATGATGCTTCAACGGTTGAAAAAGAAAAAACTCGCGATCAAAGACCGAATCATTCATCTCGAACAATATGTAATTCCCGACATTATCGCCTAAAGAACGACACGTGCGCTGCCGCTAACGCTTGCAAAGTGCCCCTTATTAGGCTAAACGCCCTTTTTGACATTTAGCGAGGGGCTGAAATGCCAACCAACCCGCCAATTGCCATCGTTATGGGATCTCAATCTGATTGGGCCACCATGCGCCATGCCGCAGACACACTTGACCAGCTCGGCATTGAATATGAAGCGCGCATCGTTTCGGCGCACCGCACCCCAGACCGCATGTATGAATTTGCCAAATCCGCCGAGGATTTAGGGTTCAAAACCATCATTGCGGGTGCAGGCGGCGCTGCACATTTGCCCGGCATGGTCGCCGCGCTCACCCACTTGCCTGTGTTTGGCGTCCCTGTGCAATCCAAGGCCCTATCGGGTTTGGATAGCCTTTATTCAATCGTTCAAATGCCCGCTGGCATCCCGGTCGGCACACTGGCGATTGGCCAAGCAGGCGCCACCAACGCCGCGCTTTTGGCTGCGGCGGTGATCGCCCTGTTTGATGAAGAGGCCCGCGACGCCTTGATCGAATATCGCAAAGCGCGCACACAAGCCGTCAACGAGTTTCCAACAGACGAGTAATCATGACCCAACAGCTGCAGCCCGGCGCAACCATTGGCATTCTCGGTGGCGGACAATTAGGGCGCATGCTTGCCCTCGCTGCCCATAAATTGGGACTAAAGGTCCATATCTATTGCCCGGATCCTCAAAGCCCAGCATTTGAGGTCACACCCCATAAAACCGTGGCTTTATATGAAGATCGCAAGGCGCTGAAGGCTTTTGCCGAAGCTGTTGATCTGGTCACCTATGAGTTTGAAAATGTGCCCGCACCAACCGCAGAAGCAATCCTTGAGTTTGGCGTGCCGTTGGCGCCAGGCACAAAGGCCCTCGCCACGGCGCAGGACCGCCTCACGGAAAAGACCTTCATTGAAAAGGCCGGCGTACCTGTCGCCCCCTTCGCCAATGTGGAAAGCCAAGCAGAGTTGGAAAGTGCGGTTCAAACCATTGGCTTGCCCGCTGTTCTGAAAACCCGCCGTTTTGGCTATGA
>LLEP01000021.1_pt1 | contig 56219 bp, 66 predicted proteins | sample 595871 | NCBI WGS metagenome assembly LLEP01 (sample SAMN02919316, study PRJNA255460) | bioreactor metagenome | biome: chemostat; feature: culture 2012_25.2; material: sediment; isolation source: day64 25degC chemostat 2012 inoculated with Wadden Sea sediment taken from... | place: Germany: Bremen ... | reverse complement strand
GCGTAAGAATCTCGGGGGTGCCGGGGACGGGCGCCAGCCTGCGCGGCGCGAGCGGACCAAGGAACGCCCGGTGGCGGCAAGAAAAAGACCCAGGTGTTGAGGGTGGTCCGCCTCGGCCAATACCCCGCAAATTCACCATCAGACACCAAATCTTTTGCACCTTCTTTTTAAACAGCTTATAGTCGTAAAAAGGGCTTATACCGTGCAGTAAAAAGCACGGACTTGCAGGGGTTAGACGCGTCACAATGTTTATGTTCGATCTAAAGGGCAGGGAGACTGCCCCGCAGCACCGACCATCACCCAAATGGTATCACAATATTATTGCGGCTGTGCCGGGCATGAGCCATGGGCAGACATCGCCGATCAGCGCCCTGGATCAAAGTCGACTTTTGCCATGCCCATGACCTTGGCGCGCATAGGATCGCTTGAGGTGCGTGTCGCCATGAGCGCCAGTGAAGTGCGCAAGGCGCAAGAACTGCGCTACAAGGTGTTTTATGAAGAAATGTCGGCCCAACCCGATGGCCGCACCCGTCGCACCAAGCGCGACGCCGACGAATATGACCCGCTGTGTGACCACATCATTGTGGTCGATCATGAGAATTTGCAAGGCATGACCGGGCGCCCCAAAATTGTAGGCACCTATCGGGCGCTGCGTTCTGATGTGGCGCTGGCGGCCAACGGCTTTTATTCGGCGGCCGAATTTGATTTGAAGCCCATGCTGGCCACCCATTGGCAGCAGGGTTTTTGCGAGGTTGGCCGTTCGTGCGTGTTGCCCGAATATCGTGACAAGCGGACCATGGAAGCCCTGTGGGTGGGGCTTTGGGCCTATGCGGTCCTGCACAATATTGACGTGTTTTTCGGCGTGGCCAGCTTTGAGGGCACGGAGCCCAATGAACACCAAGAGGCGCTAAGCTACTTGCGCCATTATTGCGAAGCGCCAAAAGTATGGCGGGTCGCGCCACAGCCGGATATGGCTGGTGAGGTGGATTATTTGCCCAAAGACGAAGTCAATCAGCGCACCGTGATCAAAAAGCTTCCACCACTGATCAAAGGCTATTTGCGCATCGGCGCCTATATCGGCGATGGCATCTTTGTTGATAAACAATTTGGCACCACGGATGTGATGATCATCACGCTTTTGGATCAAATGCCCGAGCGCTATAAGCAACATTTCCGCACCCTGACCGGATTAGACCGGAAAAACTGAGAATATGCCCGCCATGGCTGTTGGCAAGCCGATCCCTCTTGTCCTAGTGTTTTGAGCTCATTCGCCTCAAAATTGTGATTTTTGCCCATGACCCAAGACGTCAATAAAGACGCACCTCAACAGACCAACCAAGATGAGGCCGCTGCCCAAAACGGCGGGCCAAGCCTTGCGCACGATATTGAGCAAGAAGAATATGGCACCGGCGAGCCAGAGAAAAAAACCAAAAAAGGCCACTAGCAACGCCCAGCCAACGCCGATGATGGCGCAGTTTTTGGAAATCAAGGCGGTTAATCCGGGGTGTTTGTTGTTCTATCGCATGGGCGATTTTTATGAGCTGTTCTTTGAAGACGCGGAAATTGCATCAAAAGCGTTGGGCATTGCGCTGACCAAACGCGGCAAGCATTTGGATGAGGACATCCCCATGTGCGGTGTGCCCGTGCATGCGGCGCAGGATTATTTGAAAAGGCTGATTGGCCAAGGCTACCGCGTTGCGGTGTGCGAGCAAATGGAAGACCCGGCTGAGGCGAAAAAAACGCGGCTCCAAATCTGTGGTCAAGCGCGACGTGGTGCGTTTGGTCACCCCGGGCACCATCACCGAAGATGATTTGCTGCCCACCAGCAGCAACAATTATGTCGCCACCCTCGCGATGCTGCGTCATGGCGAACAGAGTTTTGCCATCAGCTACGCCGATATTTCCACGGGCGATCTGTTTTACGCGGAAATCGAAACCAACGCCCTCACCGATGAATTGGCGCGGATTGAACCGCGCGAACTGGTGCTGACGGCCACAACCCGTGATGCGCTGATTGAGGCAGGTGGCTTGCCGCCCAGTGCCGATATTCAATTGGCAGAAGAGCGTGCTGACCTGTTTGATTCGGACTTAGCGGGCGACCGAATTGCCAAATATTTTGCAGCAGATCAGCTGGACCCTTCAGCCTATTCGCGCTTGGTGCGCGCCTCTATTGGGGCTTTGATCGGCTATATTGATGAAACCCAGCGCGGCGCTCAGGTGCCTTTGCGCTTGCCGCGTGTTGGCGGCGCCAACACCATGATGATTGACGCGGCCACACGCGCTTCGCTTGAATTGTTGCGCACCAACCGGGGGGAAACCAAAGGCGCGCTGCGCCATTGCCTCGACAATTGTGTCACCGCTGGTGGGTCGCGTTTGCTCTCCGCCCGCATCGCGGCGCCTTTGGCTGACCCGCAATCGATCAATAATCGTTTGGACACGCTGGACGATTTCACCCGCGATGGCCTGTTGATCACCGATTTGCGTGGACGCCTAAAAGCCGCGCCAGATTTGGTACGGGCGCTCACGCGCCTCTCTTTGGATCGCGGCGGTCCGCGCGACATGGCGGCCATCGGCGCAAGTGTGATCGCCGCGGGGCATTTACTGGCCCCCCTGAGCCAGATCCACAATCCAAGTCAGGGGGTTCAAAAGATCCTGGCGGCGTTAGACGCCGCGCCGCAGGCGTTGGCCGACCATTTGGCGCGGGCGTTGGCGGAAGAATTGCCGCTGTTGCCGCGCGACGGCGGCTTCGTGGCCAAGGGCTACAGCCAAGAGCTGGATGAGTACCGCAGTTTGGCGACAGAGAGCCGCCAGATTATCGCCGCCTTACAGGCTGAATTTGCTGAGAAGACCGGGATCAAATCCATCAAGGTCAAACACAATAATGTGCTGGGCTATTTTGTCGAAGTGCCGGCGGCCCATGGCGACAAAATGATGAGCGCCCCGCTCAATGAAAGCTTTATTCACCGGCAAACCCTCGCCAATGTGGTGCGCTTCACCACGGCCGAATTGTCGGAGTTGCAAGGCAAGATCACCCGTGCCAGCGAGGCCGCCGTGGCCATCGAACAGGGGATATTCAGCCAGTTGCGCGATGAAATATTGGCGCAGACAAAACCATTGCAAAATGTAGCGGATGCCCTTGCGGAGCTGGATTTTGCCAGCGCCATGGCGCTGTTGGGGTTGGAGCGCAATTATGTGCGCCCCAAAATAGATCAAAGCACAGCCTTTAATGTGGATGCCGGGCGTCACCCCGTGGTGGAAATGATGCTGCAAAAGCAAGGCACCACCAATTTCGTTGCCAATGATTGCGACCTGTCTGGCCCAGAGGACAAGGGCGAAATGGGGTCGCTTTGGCTGATCACCGGCCCGAACATGGGCGGTAAATCAACTTACTTGCGGCAAAATGCTTGATCGCCATCATGGCGCAAATGGGCATTTATGTGCCCGCGCGCTCGGCCCATATCGGCGTGGTGGATCGGATATTCTCCCGCGTCGGTGCGGCGGACGATATTGCCCATGGCCGCTCAACCTTTATGGTCGAGATGGTGGAAACCGCCGCTATTCTAAACCGCGCAACAGCCCGTTCACTGGTGGTCTTGGACGAAATTGGCCGCGGCACCGCCACATTTGACGGCTTATCTATTGCCTGGGCTGCTGTTGAAGCCTTGCATGAAAACACAAAGTGCCGGGCTCTGTTTGCCACCCACTATCACGAACTGACCGCCCTTTCCGAACGGCTGGACCGGGTGAGCAACCACACCATGAAGGTGCGCGAGTGGGAAGGCGAAGTGGTGTTCTTGCACGAAGTGGGAGCTGGCACCGCTGATCGATCCTACGGCATTCAAGTGGCCAAATTGGCGGGCTTGCCAGACCATGTGGTCACCCGGGCGCAGGAAGTGCTGGATATTTTGGAAAAGCGCGAGGCTGGCAGCATGGAAGAAGGCATGAACCAACTGCCGCTTTTTGCCGCACGCCCACAGCCAAAACCGGAAAAACACAAAGATTTGCTTGCACAAAAAAATGAAAAGCATAAATCCTGATGAAATGACGCCCCGTCAAGCAATTGAATTGATTTACGAACTCAAAAAAACTATCGAGGAACAATGCCTGAGATCGATCGTGTGCCCAAAGCATTTACACTGCAAAAAGCAGACGATTTGATCGGGAAGATTCTCGATCAGTTGGGGGATCTGTCACCTGCCAGCAATGATGCCCGTAACATTGTATTGGCAACCGCCAAAAAAGCGCTAGCCAATGCCCGTTCACAAAGCGAACAGGATTTGCTGGAAGATGGCAAGGGCAAGCGCTGCGCCAAAAATTTGTGTGCGGCCCAGGATGAAATCATCAAAATGGCGTTTAAGTTCGCCTCCGGCTATGTGTTTCCGGTGGTCAACCGATCGGATGCGGAAACCCTTACCATTGCAGCGGTTGGCGGCTATGGCCGGGGCACGCTGGCGCCGGGGTCCGACATCGATTTGCTGTTTATCCTGCCCTACAAACAAACGCCTTGGGGCGAGAGCGTCACTGAATATGTGCTCTATTTGCTGTGGGATTTGGGCCAAAAGGTGGGTCACGCCGTGCGCTCCATTGATGAATGTATCCGCATGGCCAAAGCCGACATGACCGTGCGCACCGCCACTCTAGAAAGCCGTCAGATCATTGGCGATTTGGCGCTTTATGATGAGTTGCAGCAACGCTTTGCTGATGAGATCGTTGCCAATTCAGGGCCGGAATTTATCGCCGCCAAAATGGCCGAACGGGATGAGCGACACGAAAAAAAATTGGCAACACCCGCTTTGTGGTGGAGCCCAACATCAAAGATGGCAAAGGCGGCTTGCGTGATTTGAACACTTTGTTCTGGATCGCGAAATATTTCTACCGTGTGCGCACCAGCGCCGAGCTGGTCAAAAAAGGCGTCTTCTCACGTTCCGAGTTTCGCCGTTTTCAGCGTTCGGAAGATTTTTTGTGGGCCATCCGCTGCCATTTGCATTTTCTCACCGGCCGGTCAGAGGAAAAGCTGTCGTTTGAGCTGCAACAAGACCTGGCCCAGCGTCTGCATGTGAGCGGGCGCGCGGGCTTGCGCCCCGTCGAGCGTTTGATGAAGCGCTATTTCTCTGTCGCTAAAGATGTGGGCGATCTGACGCGGATTTTTTGCACCTCCCTTGAATTTAACCATGCCAAAGATGTGGATGTGTTGGGGCGGATGCGCAAAAGCCTTTCTGGTCGCCGCAAAATCAAGGGTGAGAAAGACTTTGTGGTTGAGCGTGGCCGCATCAACATTGCCGACAAGGAAGTGTTTGAGTGTGATCCGGTTAATCTGATCAAGGTGTTTTGGGTTGCGGGCCGCGAGGGATTGCTGTTTCACCCCGACGCTTGAAAGAGCTGACCCGCTCGCGCCAATTGATCGGCAAGGAAGTGCGCCAGAGCAAAAAAAGCCAATGCCTATTTCCTCAAAATCCTCACCCATCCGCAATCGGTGGAGCGGATTTTGCGGCGCATGAATGAAGCCGACATTTAGGCAAATTCATTCCCGAATTTGGCCGCATCGTCGCGCTGATGCAATTCAACATGTATCACCACTATACGGTAGATGAGCATTTGATCCGCGCCGTCGGCGTGTTGGCTGAAATCGTTGAAGGTGGTTTGAAGGACGAATTGCCACTGACCCATGAATTGCTGCCGCACCTGGCCGACCTCAAGCTCTTGTTTGTGGCCCTGTTTTTGCACGATATTGCCAAGGGACGCCCCGAAGATCATTCGACGGCAGGGGCAAAAGTCGCGCGCAAACTGTGCCCGCGTTTTGGTCTGACGCCAGCAGAAACCGATACGGTGGCTTGGCTGATCCAAAATCATTTGGTGATGAGCGAAATCTCGCAATCGCGAGATGTGCAAGACCCGCAGACCGCCACCAATTTTGCCGATATTGTGCAAAGCCCCGCCCGCCTTTCTTTGCTGCTGGTGCTGACCGCGTGTGACATTCGTGCCGTGGGCCCGGGCGTCTGGACCGGGTGGAAAGGCTCGCTTTTGCGGGCGCTATATTATGCCACCGAGCCGCTCCTGTCTGGAGGCCACTCGCAAATCAGCCAAGCTGACCGCATTGAAGCGGCGAAAGAGCGCCTCAATCAAGCTCTGCGCGATTGGCCAAAAAATCAGCGCGAAGACTATATTGAAAGCCATTATTCGACCTATTGGGTGCGATCTGAGTTCCAGTTGCAAATGGAACACGCCAAAATGATCCGCAAGGCCAATCAGTTGGGCCAGTCATTTGCCGGTTGCGTCAGCGTCAAAGCGTTTGAGGCCATCACTGAACTGTCGATCTACACCCCCGACCATCCGCGCCTGTTGGCGCTTATCGCTGGGGCTTGCACCTTGGCCAATGCGGACATTATGGGCGCGCAAATCTCGATGATGCGCGACGGCCACGCGCTGGATACGTTGCGGCTAAAACGCTCCTTCACCTCGGACGAAGATGAGCGAATCAGGGCTCTTAAAATCATTGAAACGGTACAAAAATTACTGTCAGGCGAAAAATATTTGCCGAAGGATTTGGGGCGTGATTCCAAGCTCAATAAACGGCTTAAACCCTTTTCGGTGCCCACAGATATCTACATCTCCAATTCGCTTTCAAAGAAATTCACCGTGATTGAGATTTCGGGCTTAGACCGCACAGGCCTGCTCCATGATTTGACGCAAGAAATTGCCGACCTTAGCCTGACCATTCAATCAGCGCATATTGGCACCTATGGCGAAAAGGCCGTTGACGTTTTTTTATGTCACCGACCTGACCGGCATGAAAATCATCGACAAAGTCCGGCAGAAAAAGATCAAAGAAAGCCTTTTGGAAGTGTTTGCCGGCTTTGAACGCGAGAAGAAAGCCCAACGCGCCAAGCGGCACAAAAAGTTGCGTGCAGGCGCTTCGCTCAAAGGCCTTGCCTGATGAGTTTGGTCAAAAACTTCGCCTCGGTCGGCGGGGCGACTTTGCTGTCGCGCGTGCTCGGCTTTGTGCGCGATATCATGATGGCCGCAATTTTGGGCGCCGGCCCGGTGACAGACGCCTTCGTCGCCGCGTTTCGATTGCCCAACATGTTTCGCCGGATATTGGCCGAAGGGGCGTTTAACACCGCCTTTATTCCGCTCTTTGCCAAAGCGCTGGAAACTGAGGGCAATGCGGCGGCCAAAAAATTCGCCCAAAACATCATCTCTTCGCTAATCGGCTTGCTGCTGGTGCTGACAATACTGGCCGAAATCTTTATGCCACAATTGGTGTTGGTTCTGGCGCCGGGTTTTCGGGAAAACCCAGATAAGTTTGACCTAACGGTCCTGTTTGCGCGGATTTGCTTTCCCTATTTGGCCTGTATGTCGCTTATGGCCGCCTATGCGGGGATTTTGAATTCGTTGCGCCGCTTTTTGGCCGCAGCCTTGGCCCCAGTATTGCTCAATGTGGTTATGGTGGCATGTCTCTCGGCGCTCGCCTTTACCCGCCCGGAGATTGCACAGTCCGGTTTCTGGCTTTCAATTGCCGTATTGGTGGGGGGCGTGGCGCAAGTGGTGATGGTTGTCTTTGCGCTGGTGCGCACAGGCTTTTTGCCGCCGCTCGCCTTGCCAAAAATCGACAAGGATTTGCGCCGCTTTTGGGTCTTGGCTGTGCCCGCGATTTTCACAGGTGGGGTCACCCAAATAAATATTTTAGTGGGCACCAATATCGCCTCAAATGAAGCCAGCGCTGTGTCCTATCTCTATTATGCAGATCGCCTCTACCAATTGCCGCTTGGTATAATTGGCATCGCCATCGGTGTGGTATTGCTGCCCGAGTTATCGCGGCGGCTAAAGGCCAATGATCTTGACGGCGCCGCCCGTGTGCAGGACCAATCTATGCTGTTCGCCATGTTGCTGACGGTGCCATCGGCCGTGGCCCTTTTTGTGATCGCCGAGCCGATCATCAAAACATTGTTTGAATATGGTGCGTTTTCGGCCTTTGCGGCAGAACAAAGCGCCATGGCGTTAGCGGTTTTTGCGCTTGGCTTACCCAGCTTTGTGTTGGCCAAAATTTTGCAACCCGCCTTTTTCGCCCGCGAAAACACAGCCACACCGGCGCTATTCGCCCTTGTCACTGTTGCGGTCAATATTGGCTTTTCATTGGCGCTTTTTCCGGCTTTTAAACATGTTGGCATTGCCGCCGCGACCACCATTGCAGGCTGGACCAATGTGGCCCTGTTGGCGGGCGGCTTGATCCGAAAAAATCAGCTCAGCCTGACCAGGGCCACAATTCACAAACTGCTTCTGCTTGGCTTGGGCGCCGCGATCATGGGCTGGGCATTGTTCGCGGGCTATTGGTATTTGGCGCCCTATTTTGAAGCAAGCCATAGTGTCGCCGTGCGTTTTCTAACGCTTTTCGCCATGATCGGCGGTGGTGCGGTGATCTATTTTGGCTGGTGCATGTTTTAGGCATCTATAATTTGCGCCGCTGGCGGCAAATAGTCAGCAATCCGACCAAAGGCTAAATCCAAACGGGTTATTTCCGCCCTGTGCCACTTCACCTTTTGTTTTATTTCGCTATAAGTATGCGCGTTAAATCATATCAAGTAACCAAATAGGTTGATCCATGACCGAGTTTCAAAACCGCCTTTTTTCAGGTGTCCAGCCCTCAGGTGATTTGCATTTGGGCAATTACCTTGGCGCCGTGCGTCGTTTTGCCCCCATGCAAGAGCAATTTGATTGCATCTTTTGCGTGGTTGATATGCACGCGATTACGGTCTGGCAAGATCCTGAAGTTTTGCGGCATAAAACCCGGGAAATTGCGGCAACCTATATCGCAACGGGTGTTGATCCGAAAAAATCCATCATTTTCAACCAAAGTCAGGTGCTGCAGCATGCGGAGCTGGCCTGGGTGTTCAATTGTGTGGCGCGGATCGGCTGGATGAACCGCATGACCCAGTTCAAAGACAAAGCAGGCAAAAACCGCGAAAATGCGTCTTTGGGTCTTTATGCCTATCCAAGCCTGATGGCCGCTGACATTTTGCTGTATCGCGGCACCCATGTGCCCGTAGGCGACGACCAGAAGCAACATTTGGAACTTACCCGCGACATTGCACAAAAGTTCAACAATGATTTTGAAAAACAAATCGTGGATGAAGGCTTTGAAAGCGGCGACTTCTTCCCACTGACCGAACCGTTGATTTCGGGACCAGCCATGCGGATTATGTCCTTGCGTGATGGGACGAAAAAAAATGTCCAAGTCCGACCCGTCTGAAATGGCGTGTCTCGGCTTGATGGACAGCGCGGATGATATTGCCAAGAAATTGCGCAAGGCCAAAACCGACCCTGAGCCCTTGCCGTCAGAGCTTGATGGCTTGGCCGAACGCCCCGAAGCGCGCAATCTGGTGGAGATCTATGCAGCCTTGGCTAATACCTCCTCAGAAGAGGTGCTCAAAGAGTTTGGCGGCCAAGGTTTTGGCGCGTTTAAACCCGCATTGGCCGAGCTTGCGGTCGAGAAACTGGCCCCCATCTCAGAGGAAACCAAACGCATGCTGGCGGACCCGGCTGAAGTGGACAATATTTTGCGAGATGGCGCGGATCGCGCCCGCGAAATCGCAGAAGAAACAATGAAGCATGTGCGCCAAATCATTGGTTTTGTGAACTAAATTCTGTTTCACCGGAATGCGCTTGGCAAAAGAGCATTTCGGTGGCAGCATGTCGCCATGATGGTTGAACACTCAGATCAAACAGCCCAAATGCCAGATTTTGGCGGGCGCAAATTTATGGCGGTTTTGGACGGCACCGACGAGTGCTGGGTGGCCGTGACGTTTGCGGCGTACCGCATGAAGCGCACGGGCGGCATCGTTAAATTGCTGGTGGTGATCGAGCCCGATGATTTCCAGCACTGGATCGGTGTTGAAGATGTGATGCGCGCAGAAGCCTATGAGCAAGCCAACCAATGGCTCGATGAGGCCGAGGCCAAAATTGCGCAAATCGGCGATATCGAGGTCGAGCGTGAGATTCGCGAGGGCCGCACCGCCGACGAAATTGAAGAATTGATCAGCGAAGACAAAAATATTTCTATTTTGGTGCTGGCATCGTCAACCTCAACGGATGGCCCAGGTCCCTTGGTCAGCACACTTGCCGCACGCGGCGCCAATGCCTTGCCAATACCCATTGCCATCGTGCCCGGCATTCTCACCGATAGTCAGATCGCTGAATTGGCGTAACGCAGAGTTTATCAAAATTATTGGATTCAGCGCTTGCCTTTGGCGCGCAAAAGATTATTTTATAATCATTCTAAACTAACTTCGGGCGGTTGCCGCTCGAATAATCATTGGAGAAATCGGTCATGTTTATTCAAACCGAAGCGACGCCCAATCCGCAAACCCTTAAATTCTTGCCTGGCCGCGATGTGATGCCCGGCGAGCCAAAGGATTTTCGCGACGAAGAGGCCGCTAAAATTTCTCCGCTCGCCAGTGCCTTGTTCACCATCGATGGCGTGACGGGGGTTTTCTTTGGCGCTGATTTCATTGCCGTGACCAAGGACGATAGCGATTGGGCCCATCTCAAGCCCGCCATTTTGGGCGCGATTATGGAACATTTCATGTCCAGCCAACCCCTGATCAATGACGGGGAATCAGCTGCACCAAGCGGACAAACAGAAGAGTTTTTTGAAGCCGACGACAAAGAAATGGTCGAGGTGATCAAGGAACTTTTGGACACACGTGTGCGCCCAGCGGTGGCTATGGATGGTGGCGACATCGTCTTTAAAGGCTTCAAGCAGGGCACCGTATATTTGCACATGCAAGGGGCGTGTTCTGGATGCCCTTCCTCCACAGCGACGTTGAAAAACGGCATTGAAAATTTGCTGCGTCACTTTGTTCCTGGCGTTGAGGATGTGCAGCAAATCTAGGTATTTGCCAGCTCGATGTGCGTCAGCGCGCATTTTTTAGCTTGATTTGCGGGCGGGGAATCGACAAACCATTTGCCTATGGAACATGAGCTTCGCCCCCAACACCCTGTCATTTTAGCGCTGGATACGGCGCATCACTTTTGTCAGGGCGCGGTTATTCGCGCAGACGGTAAGTTGCATCAAATTGTTGAGCCACGCAGCCGCGGCCACGCCGAACGCATTGTTGGCATGGTTGACGAGCTTTTGGCGTTGGCCGACCTCTCTATTAAACAAATTGAGCGCTTTGTTGTGACCACGGGTCCGGGATCCTTTACCGGGCTGCGGGTGGGCCTAGCCACGGCACGCGGGTTTGGCGTGGCGCTAGACACCCCGGTTTTCGGCGTGTCCACCCTTGAAGCCATGTCATTGTCGGCACCACCGCAAACGCCCCACAAAGTGGTGTTCGATGCCCGTCGCGATCAGCATTATATGCAAAGTTTTTCCGCGCCCGGTCGCGCCAGCGGTGCGCCGCAATTGGTGGAAAATGCCGCCATTGGCGACCATATTGGTCCCACCGATTTGGTGCTGGGCACAGGGGCGGCATTTGCAAAGGCACAAGGCAACGCCACATGGATGAGGCAGCACCAGAATGGCTTGAAATCGACCGTTTGGCCCGCTATGGCGCGCTGTTGGACAATCATGTTGTTTATGCGCCCGAACCGCTTTACGTGCGGGCGGCAGATGCTAAACCGCAAACCGGAAAATCAATTGAACGGGAGGCGACGGGATCATGAAAATTTGGCCGGCGCCCGTCGGATTGCATATCGAAATGGCTCAAAGCAGCGATGCAGAGCAATTGGCAAAATTGCACGCGGAAGGCTTTTTTCGTGGTTGGTCAGCGCAAGATTTTGTCGCCTATATCAGCAATAAAGATACGCCGATTTATGTGGCATGCGATAAAAACCGGAAAATTGCCGGCTTCTCGATGTTGCGGGTGCAACAAGATGAATGCGAATTGCTAACCATTGTGGTGGGCAAACGCTTTCGCGGCAAAAAACTGGCTAATGCGCTAATGAAAGCCATGTGGCAGGATCTCTATTATTCCCCGGTCACCAAAATGTTTTTAGAGGTGGATGAGGACAATCAGGCCGCCAATAAGCTTTATGCTCATTACGGGTTTCAGCAAGTCGGCACCCGCCAAGGCTATTACCCACGGCCAGATGGCCACACGGCGACTGCACTTGTCATGCGCGCCGATCTCGGCTACGCCGAATAACAATGTTTGCAAATTCAAAGAGGTTTCAATGAGCGAGAACGGCCACGACAGCGTCAGCCAACTTGAAACCATGTGCGAAAATTCCGGAATGCGCATGACCGAGCAGCGCCGTGTGATCGCGCGGGTGCTGGAAGGGGCAACCGACCACCCCGATGTGGAAGAGCTTTATCGCCGTGCCTCCAAAATCGATGAGCGGATTTCGCTGTCCACGGTCTATCGCACTGTTAATCTGTTTGAAGAAGCCGGGCTGGTGGCCAAGCATGATTTTAAAGATGGTCGTGCGCGGTTTGAGCCGATTCCCGACGAGCATCATGACCATTTGATCGATGTGCGCTCTGGTCGCGTGATCGAATTTCGCAATGAAGAAATCGAAGCCATACAAGAAGTGATCGCCCGCAAGCTTGGCTATAAGCTGGTTGATCATCGCTTGGAGCTATATGGCGTGCCCCTTAACGATCCGGCTGATAAAGAGCCGCCCAAGGATGATTGAATAAATATATGATCTTGCGCACGCTTGTTTTTGCCCTGGTGGTTGTGCCCATTTTGGTGGTGCTTGGCCTATTTCAAAAAATTGTCCTTTGGCTGAAACTGCCGTTTTGGCATGCGCTGCCGATGATGGCGCATAAGGTGGTGTGCACCTATTTGGGCGTCAAGGTGACGCAAATTGGCGCGCCTGCGGCGAGCAAACCAACGCTTTTGCTTTCCAACCATATTTCCTGGATGGATATTCCTGCCATTGGCAGCATTGTGCCGATCAGCTTTGTGGCCAAGGCCGAAGTGGGACGTTGGCCGATTGTGAGCACATTGGCGAAACTGCAAAAGACCATTTTTGTTGACCGGACCCGCAAAACCGACACCGGACGCGTGGTCAATGAAATGAGTGATCGCATGAGCGAAGGCCGTGGGGTGGTGCTGTTCGCCGAAGGCACGTCAGACATTGGCAGCCATGTGCTGCCCTTCCGATCTGCGCTTGTGGGCGCGACACAGGCTGCCATGAAGGCAGGTGAGGCATCAGAGATTTATATTCAACCATGTGCATTGCCTATACAAAGCTGAATGGCCTGCCTATTTCGCGGGCTGAGCGCACAAAGATTGCATGGTCGGTGACATGGGGCTCACTGATAATATGAGTGATATTTTGCTGTCTGGCACCAAATCCGTCTCCATCATGTTTGGTGAACCAATGTTGATTGACGGCAAAACCGACCGCAAAAAAATTACCCAGCAGGCCCACGCGCAAGTGCGTGAAATGCTGGTTGCCCTCAACCGCGGTTTGCCGTTGCCCAAGGCCCATAAGAGCTAAATTTACAACAATTGAAAATTGGTCGCATGGACGGTGGTTTGCAGCCGGGCAAATATGGTGTAACAACTCGCTCCTGAACTTCCCGAATGTGGTGAATTATTGTGTCTGCGATGAAAAAGCTCTTTATCAAAACCTATGGCTGCCAGATGAATGTGTATGACAGCGATCGCATGAGCGACGCGCTGGCCGCATCTGGCTATGAAGCCACCACCGAGATCAACGATGCAGATCTTGTGGTGCTCAACACCTGCCATATCCGCGAAAAAGCGGCAGAAAAAGTCTATTCAGAGCTGGGCCGCTTGCGCATTTTGCGCAAATCGCAAGAAGCCAAAGGCAAAAAAATGATGATCGGCATTGCCGGTTGTGTGGCGCAAGCCGAAGGCGAAGAAATTATGCGCCGCGCGCCTGTTGTGGATTTGGTTTTTGGCCCGCAATCCTATCATAAACTGCCTGAATTGGTGGGACGCGCCGCCAATGAAAAAGTGGTGGAAACCGATTTCCCCGCTGAAGACAAGTTTGAGCATTTGCCCAAAGCCAAAAAAAGAAACAACTATTGCGCGGGGGCTCACCTCATTTCTGACCGTGCAGGAAGGCTGCGACAAATTCTGTTCCTTCTGCGTGGTGCCTTATACCCGTGGCGCTGAAGTTTCGCGCCCCATCGCGCAAGTGGTGGCGGAGGCGCAAAACCTCGTGGATGGCGGCGTAAAGGAAATTACCCTGCTGGGCCAGAATGTGAATGCTTATCACGGGCTCGATGAAAAGGGGAACAGCAAGGGGTTGGCTGACCTGATCTATCGCTTGGCCGATATTAAGGGGCTGGATCGACTGCGCTACACCACATCGCACCCGCGCGACATGGACGATTCATTGATCGAAGCGCACCGTGACCTTGAAATGCTGATGCCTTATCTGCATTTGCCCGTGCAGGCTGGTTCCGACAAGATTTTGAAGAGCATGAACCGCCAGCACACGGCGAAAGAATATATGGATTTGATCGATCGCATCCGCAAAGCCCGGCCAGATTTGGCGCTTTCAGGCGATTTCATCGTCGGCTTCCCTGGCGAAACAGAAGAAGATTTTGAAGCCACCATGCAATTGGTGAAGGACGTGCATTATGCTGCGGCCTATTCCTTCAAATATTCCACTCGCCCTGGCACGCCCGGCGCGGAAATGGACGGGCAAGTGCCTGAAGAAGTGAAATATGAGCGTTTGCAACGGCTGCAAGAGCTGCTCAACGCCCAACAAAAAGAGTTCAACCAATCCTGTGTTGGCCAGACTTTCCCGGTGTTGTTTGAGAAAAAAGGTCGCGATGAGGGACAAATTGTCGGGCGCTCGCCCTATCTGCAACCCGTACAAGTTGATGCAGATTTGTCTCTAATTGGCACAATTCAGCACGTTTCTATGCATGATACCGGCAAATTTTCACTCTTTGGTAAGATTGTCACATAATACTCCCAATAATGCGTATAATTGGGGTATGGCAAAAACTTGATTCGACAGGAGCGCTGATTGACAAAAACTTGGTCGCCTGAGGGCCAGCAAAACACCACCAATGATGTGGAACTTGCTTTTGAAGATAACCGGCTGGTGTCCCAGCTTTATGGTGAATTTGACCAAAATCTAGCGTTGATCGAACAAAAACTGGGCATTCAAACCATATCGCGGGGCAATCATGTGTTTTTGTCCGGCAGTAAGGTGGCAGTGGATCAAGCCCGCCGCACCCTGGAAACCCTTTATGAAATGCTGGAGAATGGTCAGGCCGTCACCCCGGGTGAGGTCGACGGCGTCATTCGCATGATTTTGACCGAAGATAGCCAATTGACTTTGCCCACGTTTGAAAAGCGGGGGCGCGTGCGCATGGCGCAAATCGCGACGCGCAAATCGACAATTGTTGCCCGTTCACCAGCGCAGGATGGTTATATCCGCGCCATGGATCGGCAAGAAATGGCGTTTGGCGTGGGCCCGGCGGGGACTGGTAAAACCTATTTGGCTGTGGCGTATGCCGCAACTTTGCTTGAGCGAGGTGAGATCAACCGCATCATCCTCTCGCGCCCGGCGGTTGAGGCTGGCGAACATTTGGCTTTTTGCCTGGTGATTTGAAGGAAAAGGTCGATCCCTATCTGCGCCCGCTCTATGACGCGTTATACGATATGATGCAGCCTGAGATTGTCGAGCGGTGCTTGGAAAGCCAGACCATAGAAGTGGCGCCCTTGGCCTTTATGCGCGGGCGCACATTGTCCAACGCTGTGGTGATTTTGGATGAAGCGCAAAACACCACAACTCAGCAGATGAAGATGTTTTTGACCCGTTTGGGCGAAAACTCAAAAATGATCATTACTGGCGACCCAAGCCAAATTGACCTGCCGAAGGGCGTGCGTTCAGGCCTGGTGGAAGCCTTGGATTTGCTCAATGGTGTCAAAGGTATTCATATTACCCGCTTTACGGATAAAGACGTGGTGCGTCATGAGCTGGTGGCGCGGATTATCCGCGCTTATGATGGCAAACCACAAGATGACGAGGCCTAACGCCACATGGCGGACCACAATATCGAGATCGACATTTTGCGCAACGACGAGCGTTGGCCCGAGCATTTTGCAAATGACGTTGATGCGGTTGTGGCCATGGTCTTGCAGACCCTAGAGCTTGACGTGGAAGGACCTGCGGAGCTTTCGTTGCTGTTGACCAATGATGAAGAGCAGCAAAAGCTGAACAGCAATTGGCGCGCCAAAGAGCAAAGCACCAATGTTTTATCGTTTCCGCAAATCGAGCCTGACGAGGCGATCGAAGGCATGTTGGGTGATATTTCATTTGCCTTCGAAACCGTGAAAAATGAGGCTGAAACGGAACATAAGCAATTCCACCATCATTTCGCCCATTTGCTTGTGCATGGCTTTCTGCATATTCTAGGCTATGACCATTTGACGGATCTCGAGGCAGAGGAAATGGAAGCGGCAGAACGTAAAATCTTGGCGCGACTTGACATTGCTGACCCTTATGCCGACATAGTTGAACAATAATTGGCCGTAAATCGAAATGGGCCACAAGAACGGAGATAAAACGGTTTTCTAAAGCCGATCGACATGAACGACAAAGATCAATCTATCGCCGCGGCGGATCGGCCGCATCGCCAAAATGGCGACCATACTTCTTTGACTGAAGAAGCCCCCCGTTCATTCTGGGCGCGTTTGCGCGCCAAGCTCACCGGTAAAGCCCCATCCTTGCGCGAAGATTTACAGGTCGCACTGGATGATAATACCCAAACAGAAGCTGATGGTGCCTTTTCAGACGGTGAAAAAGCGCTGATTCAGAATGTGTTGAATCTGGCGCACACACGTATTGAAGATGTGATGGTGCCGCGCGCTGATATCGAAGCGTGCGAAGATAACGCCTCCATGTCCTACCTTATTGCGCGCTTCCGCGAGGCAGGGCACTCACGTTTGCCGATCTATGGTGATAATCTCGATAATATTATCGGCATGATCCACATTAAAGATCTGCTTTTGTCCCTTGCAGAGCCGCAAGACGAGGCCGAAAAACCGGATCAGCCCGAAAAACTTAAAAGCCCGTTGTTGCGCACACAAATTTCCAAGCAACGAAAAATGGTCCGTGACGTTCTGTTTGTGCCCCCGTCCATGCCTGTGGCCACGCTGTTGCAGCGTATGCAAACCACCCGCGTGCACATGGCCATTGTGGTTGACGAATATGGCGGTACCGATGGTTTGGTGACCATTGAAGATTTGCTCGAAGCCGTTGTGGGCGACATTGAAGACGAACATGATGAAGCCGAAGTAAGCCATGTCCGGCGCGTCGATGAAAACACCGTCATCGCTGATGCGCGCGTTGAGCTGGAAGATTTGTCTAACGAGCTGGGCCCAAATTTTCAGCCCGGCGAAGCAGCTGAGGATGTGGACACGCTTGGCGGTTTGATCATCAACCTGGTGGACCGCGTGCCCGTGCGTGGTGAAGTGATCGCCAAGGTGCGTGGTTTTGAGTTTGAGATTTTGCAGGCTGATCCCCGTCGAGTGAAGAAAATCAAGATTACCCGTCGTCGTCGCGGTCTGCGCAGTCGAGCCCGCAACGCCAATCTGGGTGAATACTCTACGGCGAGCCAGCACATTGAAGCCACGCGTGCCCGGCGGCCCAAAACCCCCGAAGCCAGTAATGATTCTGAAAAAGAAAAGGCTTCAGCTGCGGGCTAGGGCTTTTTAGCCATTGCAGTTGTCGCCAAATCAGGATTCACTTGAGCCGTAGTTTAAAGTGAAAACAACCGTCTAAATGGCGTGGCCCTGCGTGGCCGAAGTGTAAGGACGTCGCTGTGAGACTTAGCGCGATTGCCGATTGGTGTATGTTATCCCACGGGCCAAGGCGCTATCTGGCGTTGTTTGCTTTAGGGGCGCTGGCGGCGCTGGCATTGCCACCCTTTAACGTCCTGCCTTTGTTTTTTATCGGCATTACCGCGCTGGTTTGGTTTCTCGATGGCGTCGAACGCCAATCAGGGTGGCGCAACGCCTTTGGTCCTGCTTTTTGGACCGGGTGGGCGTTTGGTTTTGGCTATTTTACGGCCGGCTTGCATTGGCTCGGCGCAGCCTTTTTCATCGATGGCGATTTGTTTTTATGGGCGTTGCCCATCGGTATTCTGGGATTGCCAGCCTTCCTCGGTATCTTTTGGGGGGTGGCGACTGCCCTTGCACATTTGTTGTGGTCCGACTATGCCCAACGCATCTTTGCGTTGGCCGCTTTTGTCGCATTGCTCGAGTTTCTGCGCGGCGTTATCTTCACGGGCTTGCCTTTTAATGTGCCTGGCTATGTGCTTACGGCACATCCATATTTGATGCAGTCGGCCGCCTTTTTCGGTGTGCACGGATTAAGCTTTATCGCACTGCTAATTGGCGCAAGTTTTGCGCTTTGGTTTTCGCCATTGGCACAAGACCGGGCAAGGCTTCTGCCGATTTTGAGTTTGGTTGCGTTGGCCTTAATGACAGGGCTCGGTGCGTGGCGGTACCATCAACCCGAATTTGATGTGCGCCCCGATATGCGGATGCGGCTCGTGCAGCCAAACATTCCTCAGGCTCAAAAATGGGACCCCACATACAAAGAGGCGATATTCAATTCCTTGTTGGGCCTTTCGCAAACCCGAATCGGGGTTGACGATCCTGGCCTTATTGGCACCACCCACTTAATTTGGCCGGAAAGTGCTTTCCCATTTTATGTTGCTGAGGAGCCTGAAGCCTTGGCGCGGATCGCGCGTATGCTGCCGAAAGATACATTATTGATCACCGGTGCAGCGCGTCGCAGTTATGAGCTAGGCGGGTTCTCAGAAGTTGGAAATGAAGTGTTCAACTCAATTCTAGCGATCAATGATGAGGCGAGATCATCGCCTCGTATGATAAGCAACGCTTGGTACCCTTTGGTGAATATTTGCCACTGAAGCCGCTTTTGACCCAGTTGGGATTGCGTAAATTTGTTGCTGCAGCCGATAGTTTTGTGAAGGGCAAGGAAACAGGATTGGCCTTTGCGCCACAAAATACCCCGGCGCTTCTACCGTTGATTTGCTATGAAGTGATTTTTTTCTGGCGCGCTCGGCGAGAAAACCGCCAACGCGGAGTGGATACTAAATCTGACCAATGATGCATGGTTTCAAGGCACAATAGGGCCGGCGCAACACGCGCACCACGCCCGTGTGCGCGCTGTGGAACAAGGGCTGCCTTTGGTGCGTGTCGCGAACACAGGGTTCACGATGGTCACTGACCCTATTGGCCGTATTAATGCGCAGCTGCCGCCAGACTCTCCTGATCAAATGATCGTACAAATACCATACCCCTTGAGAATACGCTCTTTTCACAATACACTTACCTATTATTTTACATAGTAATTGGCGCATCCATATTTGCCGTTTTATTGCGAAATCGCTGGCGCCACACATGGGAGATTTAGTTGGGACAAGCAACACCACCCCGGCAACCGCACGTGATTGACACTCAGGTTGGCGCTTTTTTTTGCGTCAACGACGTAAAGAACTGAGCATGTCGATGAAAAAAAACTCGCTGACGCCGCTGGCGTCACGTACCAACAAATTCAAAAATATGAGACAGGCACCAACCGCGTGCCTGCGTCACGCTTGGCGGTTTTGGCCCGCATTTTGGGCGTTGAGCCTGGTCGTTTTTATCAAACAACTGAAAATAGTGGTCTGGCTGAAGACGCCAGGACAGCTTTATTGGGAGTCCGGCAGATGAACGCATTCGGTTGCTCAAGGCTTATGATCTGATCAATAGCGCTCACGCACGGGACACATTGGTGCAGTTGGCGGAGCAAATGGCTAAAAACGGCGAGGCCAACAACATATCGCCGATGGCCAAAAGCCGACGAAGCTAACGATATAACGTTTTCTTTATATCCTTGTTGCATAACAGAGAGCCAACCTTTAAGAAGGTGGACCCAAAGCCATGTGGCTTAGGGGTTTTGCAATCACTTTGCCTGCAAGGTGGAATTCGATCAATTCATGAAAGGTTATGCGTGTGGCGTCCTCTTCATATCTATTCACCTCCGAATCAGTCTCAGAAGGCCATCCAGATAAAATATGCGACCGTATTTCGGACGCGATTCTAGACGGCTTCTTGCGCGAAGATCCGTATTCGCGCGTCGCTGTTGAGACTTTGGCAACAACAAACCGTGTTGTGCTGGCAGGGGAAACCCGTGGGCCAAAAACCATGGATGCGGATCGCATGGAGGCAATTGCCCGCGAATGCATCAAAAACATTGGTTATGAGCAAGAGGGCTTTCACTGGCAAAACGCGCAAGTGGATTGCTATGTGCATGAGCAATCGCCCGAAATTGCCCAGGGTGTCGATGCTGCTGGCAATAAGGACGAGGGGGCCGGTGATCAAGGCATCATGTTTGGTTTTGCCACCAATGAAACTGAAGAAATGATGCCTGCGCCTATCTTGTTCGCCCATAAGATTTTGCGCTCGTTGGCCGATGCGCGCCACAATGGTGATGTGCCCCAATTGCGGCCAGATGCCAAAAGCCAGGTCACCCTGCGCTATGAAAATGGCGTGCCTATGGGCACCACCTCGATTGTTTTGTCAACGCAGCATGAGCGCGGCTTGAGCCAAGATGATGTGCGCAAAATCGTTCGACCCTATGTGATGGACGCGTTGCCTGAGGCTGGATGTGCCCCGAGGACGATTTTTATGTGAACCCCACAGGCGAGTTCGTCATTGGTGGTCCCGATGGTGACGCTGGTCTCACTGGCCGCAAGATCATCGTGGACACTTATGGCGGTGCAGCGCCGCATGGTGGCGGTGCCTTCTCCGGCAAAGATCCCACCAAAGTGGACCGTTCAGCCGCTTATGCCGCGCGTTATCTCGCGAAAAACGTGGTGGCCGCAGGCTTGGCCGACAAATGCGTGATCCAATTGTCCTATGCCATTGGCGTGTCAAAACCATTGTCGATCTTTGTAGATCTGTTCGGTACGGGCAAAGTTGAAGAAGATAAGCTGGCAGTGGTGCTCAATAAGGTGATGAACCTGTCGCCACGCGGCATTCGTGAAGGTTTGGAACTGAACAAGCCAATCTTTGAACGCACGGCATCTTACGGTCATTTTGGCCGCCAACCCGACGCGGATGGCGGTTTTTCTTGGGAACGCACCGATTTGGCTGAAAAAATTCTGGCCGAACTCACTTAAAGTCGTTACATCGCCGGGCATGACCGAAAAAACCAAAAACGAGTTTGGCTTGGAAGCGGAACGTCGCGCCTTCTTTGGCCGCCGCTCCAGCCACAAACTCTATTCCACCCAGCAAAAGCTGGTCGACGAGTTATTGCCGCATGTTGAGATCGACCTTGAAAAAGGCTCACCCGATCTCAACGCGCTTTTTGTTGACCGCGTCCAGGCACCGCTGTTTTTGGAAATTGGCTATGGCGGCGGCGAGCATTTAGCTCGCCACGCCAAGTCCCATCCCGAGAATAATTATATAGGCTGTGAGCCCTTTATCGGCGGCGTTGGCAAGATGCTTTCCTATATTGATCGGCAAGCGCTGGACAATGTGCGGCTTTATCGTGAGGACGCATTGCATCTGTTGCGCGCGCTGCCAGACAATGCGCTGTCGGGTGCTTATCTGCTGTACCCAGACCCTTGGCCGAAAAAGAAGCACCACAAGCGCCGTTTTATCAATCCGGTGACGCTGGGGGAGCTGGCGCGTATTCTAAAGCCGGGCGCAGAGTTTCGTGTGGCCACCGATATCGAGGATTATGCCACATGGGTGTTGGCCCATATAGTGCGCAGCAACGATTTCAGCTGGCAGCCGAAAGTGGCCAATGAATGGCGCACGCCATGGCAAGATTGGCAACCCACCCGCTATGAGGAAAAGGCGAAGCGCGAAGGTCGTGCCTCGTTCTATTTTAGTTTTTACCGCAAGTAGATCTCAAAAGAATTCGATTTTTGTAAGCTCCGCTTTAAAAAACGGGAAATAGTCGGGTGTACCGAAATGGTTGCCCACATTCACCTTTTGCGCAACCCGTATGCCATCAACGTCAATAAACTGCTCTGGCGTGCCGCCAAACGGCTGATATTGGAAAGTGCCTGCTGGATTGGCATTGCTCCACCGCTTAATTCTATAGGCAGTTGGCGCGCCACGCGCATCCATGCTGATTTCGATGCCATGACGCCCGGTGGATGTGGTGATCCAGGCGCGAGCCGTTTTCGCGTCAATTTCTTCCCATTCCACATTATTTTGCGGCAACAGGGCGGCGGGTGACCACGCCGCCAGCTCAATCAAATAACGCCCTTCTGCTGCCCGAAAATGATCTTTTGTGCCACCTTCGCGTGCGACAGGCATCAACCCGTAAAGCCAAAACCGGGTCCAGGACTGCTCGCCCCACATCACATCGCTGCCCCCGATCACCATTGGCAAGCCGTTTGAACGCAATGCCCATGTAAAACCTTTTTCGGGCACGATCGTTTGACGGGCCGTGAACGGGAAATAGCCCGGCGCGTCATTGTCACCCAACCCCAATTCCCCCTGCATGTGAAGGCGCACACGGGTGCGCAACTTGGCGCCGGGCTGGATTGAAAAGGTGAAGAAGCGTTGCGCGACCGCAGGCAGCTCAGCGATCATTTCCACGTTGAAAATTTCCGCGGGTGGCGTAGCCATTTGTCGGGCACTTGAGTTCATGCGGTGCACTTGCCACTTGTCGGCAATATTAAGCGCATAAAGAGAACCTGCCGCAAACGCCAGCATCAGCGGCGGCAAGAACCAAAGATGGATGAGTTTTAATGACATATATAATTCCTTGCGTCGTAACCCTAGCAGCACAGGAAAATGGTGCGTTGATGCGGATCAACCGCAGTTGCTGTCGTGACATTTGAGCGCGTTGTGCCCCGCTAACGCGCAAATGGGTTGCGAACAGGCGAGATTCGGACTATAAAGACCTCAAAATCACAGTTGAAAATGTGAGAGTGGGTCCAGCCGGTCCCGCTCTTTTTTAATATTAGGGTCCCATGAAACAGCTTTTGGACTTAAATGAAACAGCCTATGGCCGCACTGGCCCTGTTGAAGAACGGGTCTGGGCGATCCTCGAACCCGTGGCCGAAGATATGGGCTATCGTTTGGTGCGCGTGCGCGTCACCGGCGACAATGGCTGCACCCTGCAGATTATGGCTGAAAACGCACAAGGCGAATTCGGTATTCAGGATTGCGAAAAATTCTCACGCGAGATTTCGCCCATTCTGGATGCAGAAGAGCCGATTGAGCGCGCCTATCATTTGGAAGTGTCTTCACCCGGCGTTGATCGCCCTTTGGTGCGCCTGTCCGACTTTGAGCTGTGGGCAGGTCACGAAGCAAAGGTTGAATTGGCGCAATTGCAAGATGGTCGCCGAAAGTTTCGCGGCACGTTGCAAGGCACCGAAGAGAACAAGATTTTGATCCATATTCCGGATGTGCCCAAGGGTGAAGAACCTGTTTGGGCGCTGAATATTGAGGATTTGGCGGAAGCCAAACTGATCATGACGGATAAATTGCTTGATGAAGCGCGCGCCCGTCAGGAAGCAGCGAACCCGCTGGACAATCCTGATGTGGAAACAGAAATTGATGATGCTGACCACGATAAGGATGGGACAGATGAAGCTTAATTTGATGCCTCTTAAGGAGACCAACTAATGGCTGTCAGTGCAAACCGGCTTGAATTGCTACAAATTGCCGACGCGGTGGCGCGGGAAAAATCAATCGATCGGATGATCGTGATTGAAGCAATGCAGGATGCCATTCAAAAAGCGGCCCGCTCGCGCTATGGCGCTGAGACCGAGGTAAAGGCGGAAATCAATCCATCCACGGGCGAACTGAAATTGTGGCGCCTTTTGGAAGTGGTGGAAACTGTTGAAGAATATAGCCGCCAAATCAGCCTTGAAGATGCGCGCAATCGCAACGAAGCTGCGCAGCTGGGCGATTATGTCACCGAGCCATTGCCACCTATCGAGTTTGGCCGGATTGCGGCGCAGTCTGCCAAGCAGGTGATCGTGCAAAAAGTGCGCGATGCTGAACGCGAGCGCATGTATGAAGAATACAAAGACCGCATTGGCGAGATCATCAACGGCTCCGTTAAGCGTGTTGAATATGGCAATGTGATTGTTGATTTGGGCCGCGGTGAAGCGATTATTCGTCGGGACGAATTGATCCCACGCGAAACCTTCCGCTATGGCGACCGTGTGCGTGCCTATATCCACGATGTGCGCCAAGAGCAACGCGGGCCGCAAATCTTCTTGTCACGGACACACCCGCAATTTATGGCGAAATTGTTCACTCAAGAAGTGCCTGAAATTTATGATGGCGTGATCAATATCCGCTCGATTGCCCGTGACCCAGGGTCACGCGCGAAGATCGCGGTCACGTCAAATGATTCATCGATCGACCCGGTTGGTGCCTGTGTGGGTATGCGCGGGTCTCGCGTGCAAGCCGTTGTTAACGAGTTGCAGGGCGAAAAAATCGACATCATCCCATGGACCGACAGCATCGCCGATTTGGTTGTGTCTGCGCTTCAACCTGCTGAAGTGGTTAAAGTGGTGCTTGATGAGCAAGTTGAGCGCGTTGAAGTGGTGGTGCCAGACGAGCAATTGTCGTTGGCCATTGGTCGTCGCGGTCAAAATGTGCGCCTGGCTTCGCAATTGACCGGGTGGGACATTGATATCCTCACCGAGCAAGAAGAAAGCGAACGCCGTCAGAAAGAATTCACCGAACGCTCTGATTTGTTCATGAATGCCATGAACGTGGATGAGATGGTGGCGCAGCTTTTGGCATCAGAAGGCTTTGCGTCTTTGGAAGAAGTGGCCTATGTTGAGCCAATCGAGATTTCTTCGATTGAAGGTTTTGACGAGGAAACGGCAGCCGAAATTCAGGCCCGTGCGTCAGAGTTTTTGGAGCAAGCCGAGCGGGAACGCGATCAAAAGCGGACCGAATTGGGCGTCCAAGACGAGCTTTACGAAATTGATGGCCTGAATGCAGCCATGTTGGTGGCGTTGGGCGAAGATGACGTGAAAACGGTCGAAGATTTTGCCGGCTACACACCTGATGATTTGGTGGGCTGGAAAGAGCGTGAAAATGGCGAAGTCAAATTTTATGACGGCATTTTCAAAGATTTCCCTGTGAGCCGTGAAGAAGCTGAGGACATGATTATGTTCGCACGCGTCAAGGTGGGCTGGATCACACAAGAAGAACTTGATGGTGATACCCAAGACCTAGACGAAGAAGAAGCTGAAGCAACGGCCGACGCAGAAGCGCAAGAGGAGTAAGACGCTGGAAACACCCCTAATGCCGCAAGGTGAACGCACCCCGGGCGAAAAAGTGAATAAGAATTTGCGCACCTGTTGTGTGACCCGCGAATCCTTACCCAAAGCCGATCTTATTCGGTTTGCACTGGGCCCAAATGGTGAGATTTTACCCGATATTGCTGGAAAAGCTGGCGGACGTGGCGTATGGGTGGCTGCAAATAGACAAGTTTTGGCGCAGGCGGTGGCGAAAAACGCCTTTGCCCGCGCCTTAAAAGCACAGGTAAATGTGCCTGATAATTTGGTGGAGATCACCCAGGCACATTTGGAAAAAAAGATTGTTGGGCGCGCTCGGTTTAGCATGAAAGGCGGCCATTTGGTCACCGGCTATGCAAAGTACGTTCCGCAATCGAAAAGGGTAAGATTGACGCCTTGATCGCCGCCAGTGATGGCAGCATGGATGGGCGGAAAAAAATGACCCAACTTCTACGCGCCTTGGAGCTGGAAGATGAGGTGCCGCAAATTGATTTATTAAATGCCGAACAATTGAGTTTGGCATTGGGCGGCAAAAATGTGATACATGCAGCGCTGGTAGGCGGCGCCGCGACAAAATCCGCTATGGATCGGTACCATCAATTGGATCGATTTTTGGCTGAGAACAATGGATGAGTGACGGATATATGAGTGATAAGGACAACGGATCAGATGCAACACCTGGTGGCGGGGGCAAAAAGACCCTAACGCTAAAGGGTGCGCCCGGTGGCGGCGCACGTCCAGGTGGCACACGGTCGTCCAGGACCGTCGTGGTGGAAACACGCAACCGCCGGATTAACCCGCCAGCAGCGGGCGCCAATCGTGCGCGGCCCCAGCAAGGTGGGCCAGCCCAAGGCGAAAATCGTCCACAGCAAGGTGGCGGCAAAAAGCCAGGACAACGGCCACAAAACCGTCGTCCACAGCAAGGTGGTGGCCGTCCACAAACACAGCAAGGGCTGACAAGTTCAGAATCTGCTGCACGCGAACGCGCGTTGCGCGAAGCCGCCGCACGGGCGGATGATGAAGCACGTCAGGCTCAAGAAGCTGCGCGTCGCCGCGCTGAAGAAGATGCGCGACGCAAGCAAGAGCGTGAAGAAGCTGAGCGCCTTCGGATTGAAGAAGAAGAGCGTCTTGAAGCCGAACGTGTTGCGCGTGAAGAAGCTGACCGCAAAAAAGCAGGCGACAAGCCAAAAGAAAAAGCGGCGGCCCCGGCGGCCAAAGCTGATCCGGCCGACCCTGCTGTCAACCCGCCAGCAGCTGATCCGAACCGTAAAGGTGGCGGCAACAAGCATGATGGACCACGCAATAAGAGCTTGGTCAATGACGAAGAGCTGGAGCGTGCCAAACGGGCTGCGCGGCCACAACCTTCGAAAAAGCCAGCCGCTGACGACCGTCGCAAGACACGCTTGACCGTAACGACAGCTCTTTCCGGCGACAGTGAGCGTGATCGCGGGCCATCATTGGCTGCGATGAAGCGTCGTCGTGAGAAGCAAAAAGGCCGCGGCCCGCAAAAAGCAAAAGAAAAGATCGCACGTGAGGTGACCATTCCAGAGGCAATTACCGTTCAGGAATTGGCCAACCGGATGGCAGAGCGCGCTGTTGATGTGATCAAATTGTTGATGCAGCAGGGCCAAATGGCCACCATCAACGATGTGCTTGATGCGGATACGGCCGAACTGATCGCTGCAGAATTGGGCCACACGGTAAAACGTGTTGCTGAATCTGACGTGGAAGAAGGCCTATTTGGCGACGTCACGGAACAAAACGAGGAAGATCTGGCGCCACGTGCGCCAGTTGTGACCATCATGGGCCACGTTGACCACGGTAAAACATCACTCTTGGATGCGATCCGTGAAGCCAATGTGGTATCTGGCGAAGCGGGGGCATCACCCAGCATATCGGCGCTTACCAGGTAAACCGCGATGGCCGGGAAATTACATTCTTGGATACGCCGGGTCACGAAGCCTTTACCGCCATGCGGGCACGCGGGGCGCAAGCCACCGATATTGCCGTTTTGGTTGTCGCGGCGGACGATGGCGTCATGCCGCAAACCATTGAATCGATCAAACACGCGAAAGCGGCGAACGTGCCGATCATCGTGGCGATCAACAAAATGGATAAACCAGAAGCTGATCCAAACCGGGTGCGCAACGAATTGCTGCAGCACGAAGTGTTTGTGGAAAGCATGGGCGGTGAAATCTTGGATGTTGAAGTCTCTGCCATGAAACGGCAGAACCTTGAAGGCATTCTCGACGCGATTATCCTGCAATCGGAAATCTTGGAGCTGAAAACCAATCCTAAGGGCCGTGCGCGCGGGATCGTGGTGGAAGCTAAGCTTGATAAAGGCCGCGGCTCTGTTGCTACGGTGCTGGTGCAAAGCGGCGAATTGGCCGTTGGCGACATTATTGTCGCGGGCGCTCAATGGGCGAAAGTACGTGCTTGATCAATGATAAGGGTGAGCAAATCAAAACAGCTGGCCCCTCGACACCTGTGGAGATTTTAGGCTTCACCGGGGTGCCGGATGCAGGCGATTTGATGGGCGCGGTGGAACACGAAGCAAGGCGCGTGAAATCACCGAATACCGTCAACGCAAGCAGCGTGAAAAATCTGCCGCTGGTGGCGTGACCTCGCTTGAACAAATGATGAGCCAGCTCAAAACCGAAGACATGGCCAAAATTCCATTGGTCATCAAAGGCGACGTGCAAGGTTCTGTTGAAGCAATCAATGGTGCACTTGAAAAACTGGGCACCGAAGAAGTGTCAGCTCAAGTGTTGATTGGCGGCGTAGGCGGCATCACCGAATCGGATGTGACTTTGGCGGCAGCGTCGAAAGCCATCGTGATCGGCTTTAACGTGCGGGCCAACAAGCAAGCACGCGAAGCAGCTGCCCGCGAAGGCGTGGAAATCCGCTATTACAACATCATCTATGATCTCGTAGACGATGTGAAAGCGGCCATGTCCGGCCTGTTGTCTCCTGAAGTGCGCGAAACCTTTATCGGTAATGCGGAAATTCTTGAGGTGTTCAACATCACCAAAGTGGGCCGTGTGGCAGGTTGTCGGGTTACCGATGGCATCGTGGAACGTGGCGCAGGTGTGCGTTTGATCCGCGACGATGTGGTTATTCACGAAGGCAAATTGTCGACCCTCAAGCGCTTCAAAGACGAAGTCAAAGAGGTCAAAGCTGGCCAAGAGTGCGGCATGGCATTTGAAAAATATGAAGATATGCGCGCCGGTGACGTGATCGAATGTTACCGCGTGGAAGAGATTGAGCGCACGCTTTAATCTCGCACATGCATATGAGAAATTGAGAATGGCGCCAACTGGCGCCATCTCTGTTTGGGTCGTGCAGACAAAATTTTAAAAGGCAAAGATTATGAGCGGTGAAAAACTCCCCTCCCAACGACAATTGCGCGTGGGCGAATTGGTGCGACATGCTTTGTCGAGCTTTTTGTCCCGTGATGAAATTATGGATGAAGATCTGGTGGGGTCTTTTATCACCGTGCCCGAAGTGCGCATGTCACCGGATTTAAAGCTGGCCAAGGTCTATATCATGCCTTTGGGCGGCAAAAATGCCGAGACCGTTGTGGCAGCGTTAAACCGGAACAAGAAATTTATCCGCGGGCAGGTGTCGCCAAGCATCGATTTGAAATACGCCCCTGAATTCCGCTTCTTTGTGGATGACACGTTTGATGAAGCCGGACGTATTGATGAATTGTTGCGGTCGGATCGCGTTGCCCGCGATCTGGACCATGACGACGACGATCAAGACCAATAGAGCCATACCAAGACAATGTCGCAACAAAAACGCGTGAAACGCGCCATTTCCGGCTGGCTGATTCTCGATAAGCCCTATGATTTCACCTCCACACAGGCGGTGGGTAAGATCAAATGGCTATTTGAGGCAAAAAAAAGCCGGCCATGCGGGCACGCTCGACCCCTTGGCTACCGGAATTTTGCCAATCGCCTTGGGCGAGGCCACAAAGACTGTGCCCTTCGTGCAAGATGGCACCAAAGTCTACGAGTTTGATATTGCCTGGGGCAGTGCCACCACCACCGACGATGTGGAAGGCGAAGTGATCGCCACGTCTGATCATCGGCCAAGCGCCGAAGAATTGGACGATGTGCTGGCCTGTTTCACGGGAATCATCACCCAAGTACCGCCCGCTTTCTCTGCCATTAAAATCAAAGGCGAACGCGCCTACGATTTGGCCCGCGCCGGCGAAAAAGTTGAGATACCACCGCGGGAAATTGAGGTGGAATCGCTTGAAGTGCTGGCCCATAGCGAAAAACAATCCACTCTGCGGGTGACGTGCCAAAAAGGCACTTATGTGCGGGCTCTTGCACGCGATATTGCTGAAAAACTGGGCAGCGTCGCCCATGTGTCGCGCTTGCATCGCGCGGCGGTTGGCAACTTTACCGATCAGGATGCGGTGACCATTGAAGAGCTTGAAGCGCTGGAATCGACAGCTGAGCGTGATCAAACCTTGCGGCCCATTGCTGACGCGCTTGGGCACATTGATGAAGTGAGCCTTGACCAGAAGCAGGCGCAAGCGGTGCGCATGGGCAATCCTGCGCTTTTGCTCGGCCGCAATGCGCCCATTTCCCTTGACGTGGCCTATGCCACCCATCGCGGCGACGTGTTGGCCTTAGGGCGTGTGGAAAAAGGTCAATTCAAGCCCAGTCGGGTAATCTTGCCCGATTCGCCCGTGCGCAATTGAAGCCTTTTCTTTTGCACAAATTTCCTATATATACCCGCGCAACCGCCTTTGCGGGATAATGACCCTGTGCTGGACGACATCTCGGCGCATGGGTGACCTTTTAACTTTCATTTTCGAAAGGATTGGCCGATGTCGATTACGCCTGAGCGCAAAGAAGAATTGATCAAAGATTTTGCCACCAAAGCTGGAGACACGGGTTCTCCTGAGGTGCAAGTTGCAGTTCTTACCGAGCGGATTAAGAATTTGACCGAACACTTCAAAGACCACAAAAAAGACAATCACTCTCGTCGTGGCCTTTTGAAAATGGTTAGCCTACGTCGTCGTTTGCTTGACTATGTCAAGAACAAAGACGTGTCACGCTACCAATCGCTGATTGAGCGTTTGGGCTTGCGTCGCTAAGGCAACGGACTTGATATGGAGGGCTTTTGCCCTCCATATTGTTTGAACGAAAGGGGCAATGCCGGAGCAGGATCGTCGGACGCTTTTTCTACGTGGCCATATGTGCATCGCACAGGTCAGATAAAAGCGCCTTGCCATCTTGCTTGCTGGTTTGTTCCTTTAAAATATCAATGGTCGGGCACCGCGTTTGCACCTTGTGAACGGGCGCCAACGATCTATTTAGAGGACTAAAATATGTTTGATCATCATAAAGTTGAATTGAACTGGGGCGGCCAACCGCTGACCCTTGAAACTGGTAAAATGGCCCGTCAGGCAGACGGCGCTGTTTTGGCCACATTGGGCGAAACTGTTGTTTTGGCCACTGTTGTTTCAGCCAAAGAACCAAAAGCGGGCGTGGATTTCTTCCCCATGACCGTGAACTATCAAGAAAAATTCTATGCTGCCGGTAAAATCCCAGGCGGTTATTTTAAGCGTGAAGGCCGGCCAACTGAATCAGAGACATTGATTTGTCGCCTGATTGACCGTCCGATCCGCCCGCTGTTCCCGAACGGCTACAAGAACGAAACCCAAATCGTCATCACTGTTTTGCAGTATGATCTGGAAAACCAGCCAGACGTATTGGCCATGGTAGCTGCATCTGCAGCCCTGACCATTTCAGGTATTCCATTTATGGGCCCAATTGGCGCAGCGCGCGTGGGCTACATTGATGGCGAATATGTGCTGAACTTTGCCCCTGAGCAAAATGCAGACAGCAAGCTCGACCTGATCATGGCTGGCACACAAGACGCCGTGTTGATGGTGGAATCTGAAGCCAAGGAATTGGACGAAGACGTGATGCTCGGCGCTGTAATGTATGGCCATGAGCAAAGCAAAAAAAGTGATCGAAGCGATCATCAAGCTGGCTGAAATGGCCGCAAAAGAGCCACGTGAATATGTGCCTGAAGATCATTCAGAGCTTGAAGCTGAAATGCTCAAGATCGCAGAAGATGATTTGCGCGCAGCTTACCAAATCACCGACAAGCAAGACCGCTATGTGGCGGTTGATGCGGCGAAAGCAAAGTGAAAGAGCATTTCGCGCCTGCAAGCGAAGACGAAGAAGCCAAATATACGCCTGAGCAAATCGGCGCGGTCTTCAAATCATTGCAAGCCAAAATTGTGCGCTGGAACATTTTGGACACAGGTCGTCGTATTGATGGTCGTGATCTGGAAACAGTGCGCCCGATTGAAGCCGAAGTTGGCATTTTGCCCCGGACCCACGGTTCTGCCGTGTTCACCCGTGGCGAAACCCAAGCCTTGGTTGTGGCCACATTGGGCACAGGCGACGATGAGCAGTTCATCGACAGCTTGGACGGAACCCGCAAAGAAAACTTCATGTTGCATTACAACTTCCCTCCTTATTCAGTGGGTGAAGCTGGCCGCATGGGCGGCACAAGCCGTCGCGAAACAGGCCACGGTAAATTGGCTTGGCGCGCGGTAAACCCGATCCGTCCAAAAACAGAAGAATTCCCTTACACATTGCGTGTGGTTTCTGAAATCACCGAATCAAACGGCTCGTCTTCAATGGCCACCGTTTGTGGCACGTCATTGGCGTTGATGGATGCAGGCGTACCTTTGGCACGTCCCGTATCTGGCATTGCCATGGGCCTGATTTTGGAAGGCGATCGTTTCGCAGTATTGTCTGATATCTTGGGTGACGAAGATCACCTCGGCGATATGGACTTTAAAGTTGCGGGCACGTCTGAAGGCATCACCTCGCTGCAAATGGACATCAAAATCGCTGGCATCACCGAAGAGATCATGAAAACAGCTTTGGCCCAGGCCAATGGCGGTAGGTCTCACATTTTGGGTGAAATGTCGAAAGCCCTTGAAGGCGCACGTGAAGAGTTGGGCGAATTCGCACCACGCATCGAAACGCTTCAAATCCCAACCGACAAGATCCGTGAAGTGATCGGCGCTGGCGGTAAGGTTATCCGTGAAATCGTTGAGAAAACTGGCGCGAAAGTCGACATTGATGACACAGGCACCATCAAGGTGTCGTCATCAGACGGTAAAGCAATTGAAGCTGCTGTAAAATGGATCAAATCCATCACCGACGAGCCAGAAGTTGGCGAAATCTACAAAGGCACCGTGGTCAAAACAGTTGATTTCGGCGCATTCGTGAACTTCTTCGGCCCACGTGATGGTTTGGTACACATTTCACAACTTGCAGAAAAGCGCGTTGAGAAAACAACCGACATCATCAAAGAAGGCGACAGCGTTTATGTGAAGCTGATGGGCTTCGATGATCGCGGCAAAGTGCGCTTGAGCATGAAAGTGGTGAACCAGGAAACTGGTGAAGAGGTCGAAAAAGAAGACGACGAATAAGTCGTTCAACTTAATTTGATAAAGAAAGCCCGGCCTGTTTCGTCAGCGCCGGGCTTTTTTTGTGTCATGCAGGCTATGAAGGCTTGGTCCGGAGGAGCCACGTTCAAGGCGTCGCTCGGTCAAACGAAGCGCTGTTGATCTTAAAAAGCCCCAACGAATATTACCCCATCGAAACGTCTGCCTTTGCCAGTCCAGCAGAGCTGGATGCTGCCCGCAATCAAACTTTTGAGCGGATCGAGGTCGTGCGCTAACCCTTATGGTCGGGCAACACACGGTGCGGTGGCTGATGCCCGTCCAGATAGGTCCGGATATTGACCAGCACCGTTTCACCCATCTCAATCCGGCTTTCCAGCGTCGCAGACCCCATATGTGCGGTCAGCACAACCTTGTGCGCCCGTGCCAGCTCGAGCAGCGCGGGGTTGATGGATTTGTGATGCTCGAAAACATCTAAGGCCGCGCCGCCAATTTTGCCGCTCTCAATGGCGTCGATCAGCGCGTCTTCGTCAATCAAATTTGGCCGCGCCAAATTCACCAAAATCGCATCTGGCTTCATCAATTGAATATTGTCACGATTGATCAGATGGCTTGTGGCGCGGGTGGCCGGTGTATGCAGCGTGACAATATCCACATTCGCCAGCATATCTTCTAAATTGTCCCAATAGGTGGCGCCCAGCTCAGCTTCAAGGCTCTTGGGCGCTTAGATCGGCTGTAATAGTGAATATCCAACCCAAAGGCCTTAGCACGACGCGCCACGGCGGTGCCGATGCGGCCCATGCCGACAATGCCCAGCTTCTTTCCAGACAAGCGGCGACCCAGCATCCAGTTTGGTGACCAACCGGGCCATGACCCGTCTTTAAGCAGCACCTGGCTGCCTTCAATCAATCGCCGCGGCACCGATAGAATCAGGGCCATGGTCATATCGGCTGTATCGTCGGTTAAAACGCTGGGCGTGTTGGTAACTGTGATGTTGCGCGCGGCGGCGGCGTTCACATCGACATTGTCGACCCCATTGCCGAACTGTGCGATCAGCCGCACATCATCGCCCAATTGTGCGATCACATCGGCGTTTAAATCGTCAGTGATGGTCGAGACCAGCACATCGCAATTTTGCGATGCCTCAATCAATTGTTGGGTGGTAAAGGCGGTGTCGGCTGTGTTAAATGCCACCTTGAACAGCGCGGCCATGCGCGCTTCAACTTGGGTGGGCAATTGCCGCGTAACCAGAACACGGGCATTCGTGTGAGGCATAACTTCCCTTTCAACCCAAACAAGAACACCCAGCGCGGAACAATGCTTAATTGAGCATCGTTTTAGCCTAACGTTAAGGTGTCTTTGCCTAATTTCGGGTAAAATATCGAGCCTTGGTCCCAATAACAAGAGATGAAATTGCGATGCGCGTTCTAGCAGCCAGTTCCCACCGACAGATTAAATCCGTCTGCCTAGCGCTTTGCGCAGCTTGGCTATGGGCTGGGCCGCTCTATGCGCAGAACACCGGACCATCTGGCTTGCCGCTGCCGCGCTTTGTCTCGCTGGGGTCGTCAAAAATCAATGTGCGCCATGGCCCAGGACAAAAATACCAAGTGGCCTGGATCTTTACTCAACCGGGTTTGCCCGTTGAAGTGATCCAAGAGTTTGATACCTGGCGCAAGGTGCGCGATTCGGAAGGGGACGAAGGCTGGATTCACCAATCGCTTTTATCAGGTCGCCGCACTGGGTTAATCGCCCCGTGCTGAACGCCCAATCCCAAGCTATTCCGCTTTATGCGCGCGCTGATCGGGGCGCGCCTTTGCGGGCCCAGTTGGCACCGCAGGTTTTGGTGGCCGTTGATGAGTGCGACCAAAGCTGGTGCGAAGTGACAGGGCGCTTTCAACCAGAAGGCGCGGAGGCGCGCCAACAAAACTTTAAAGGCTGGGTTGAAAAGCAATTTATCTGGGGTGTCTACACCGACGAAACGTTCGACTAGCTTTCGCGCCGCACCCGCACAACCACATCAACGTGCGAGATTTTCATGCCTTTCGGCGCATCAGGCAATCCCTGAATAACAATTTCATGTGATGGAATATCCATCACCCGGTCTTCATCTTCAATATAGAAGTGGTGGTGGTCTGATGTGTCTGTGTCAAAATAGGTGCGGGCTGCATCAACCGTGACTTCCCGCAACAAGCCCGCGTCTTTAAACTGGCGTAACGTGTTGTAAACTGTGGCCAAAGACACAGCGACACCGCCTTGATCTGCCTCCGCATGCAAGGCTTCCGCGCTCACATGGCGATGGCCGCTGCCATAAATCAAATCGGCAAGCGCCAAGCGCTGGCGTGTTGGCCGCAATCCCGCCATGCGCAACACTGCCGTCAAACACGGTCCGCGTGAGCTGGGTCGGCGAAGATTCGATTTTTGCAACTGGTTCATTCACACCCATCCGAAAACTGGTCTAACCGCACTATAGGCGCGGAAAACTAGGGGTTCAAGCGCCATTGATGTACAAGATTAACATATGAAATGCAATACAGTGTGCGCAAGCTATGCTGTCGCACCTAATCTGAGTGTTGCTTGCATATAGGTTGTGGCGCGACCAATTAAATGCACGCGATCTTTATAAATTCGACAGTCCAAATCTCCGCCGCGTGACGACACTTGTTTTGCTTTGAACTGGTCTTTGCCAAGCTTTTCCGCCCAATAGGGCACCAGCGTCGTATGAATCGAGCCGGTCACCGGGTCCTCATCAATTCCGGCACCGGGAACAAAATAGCGCGATACAAATTCGACGTCTTGACCCTCAGCGGTGATCACCACACCAACAGTGCCAAGTTTGGCCATTGCATGAAGGTCAGGCTCAAAATCGCGAACGATTTTTTCGTCGCCTAGTTCAACAAAGACATTCTCATAGGACTTAAAAATCGCCATTGGCTTTGCGCCAAAGCTTTCGGCAATCGCCGCTGGCAGAGCGTCGATCTTAGTGAAAGGAATTAATGGAAAGTTTAGCAAATAGCTGGGCGCATTGGCATGCCCCGCATGCAGATCGACAATTAGCTCCCCCACTTGGCCATGCAAACGCACCGGCATTTGAGCGTGGTATTCAGTGTGCAAAATATGGGCGCTGGCTAGTGTTGCATGGCCGCAAAAACTCACCTCATGGGTCGGCGTAAACCAGCGAATCTCCCAGCCTTGCCCATCTGGATGGCGCTTGACGAATGCCGTTTCTGAAAGATTATTTTCCATGGCGATGTGTTGCATCAACTCGTCGCTGAGCCAGCGGTCGACAACAAGAACCGCAGCTGGGTTACCTTTGAAGAGCTCGGATGTGAAGGCATCCACTTGAAACATCTGCATTTTCACACCTTTATTGTGATGAACCCAATTTGGCAACTAGGATGACGTGCGCACGATATGCTGACAAGCCACATTATCGGAAAAAAGCGGGGCAATCGCTGCCTTAGGCTTGGCGTTTTTGCCCTCGCCCTATATGGATTAATCAAATGCAATAGCTTTGCGCAAACGCCCAAAAATGCTATGGACGGGCAAATTTGCTTTGGTTTTTAAATGGCGGCCGCGTCAAAAGGCGCCGCACAATGACACGGATAAGGGAAAAAGGGCTTATGACCGAGCGCGCCCATCAGTTTAGTTACGATGATTTGATTTTGCATGGACGCGGCGAGCTGCCAGGGCAAGGCGACGCCAAATTGCCAGCACCGCCAATGCTGATGTTTGATCGCATCACCAATATCGATTCCGACGGTGGTGAATTTGCCAGAGGCAGCGTGACAGCCGAATTGGATTTGAATCCTGATTTGTGGTTCTATCAGTGCCACTTTATTGGTGACCCTGTAATGCCAGGCTGTTTGGGTCTTGATGCCCTTTGGCAAATGATTGGCTTCTTCCTGTCATGGTCCGGTTCACCCGGCCGCGGGCGCGCACTGGGCGGGGCCATCAAGTTTGTTGGCCAAGCCACCAATGACAAAAAAATTGCTGCAATATCATGTTGATATTAAAAAGCACATGCGGTCGCCTTTGCCATTTGGCGTTGCCAATGGTTGGGTGAAGGCAGACGGTGAAATTATTTATAAAGCTGAAAACTTGCGTGTGGGTCTGATCGGCCTTGAAGATAAGTAGCCCAAGAACGCATCACACGAGAGTTTAAGAGGACCAAATGAAAAGAGTTGTCATCACAGGTATGGGAATTGTGTCTTCCATCGGTAATAACCGTGCGGAAGTACTACAGAGCCTGCGCGACGCAAAGCCAGGCATCACGACAGCTGAAAGCCATGTTAAATATGGTTTCCGGAGCCAGGTGCACGGTGAACCGACCCTTGATCCATTTGCCGTTCTGGACCGACGCACCACCCGCTTTATGGCGCGTGGCGCCGCATGGAACTACATCGCCATGCAAGAAGCAATTGAGCAAGCAGGGTTGGAAGAAGAGAATATCTCTAACCCGCGCACCGGCATTGTGATGGGGTCTGGCGGACCATCCACGCAAACGTTGATCAACGCGGCAGATATTACGCGGGAAAAAATGAGCCCAAAACGCATCGGCCCATTGGCTGTGCCAAAAGCGATGAGCTCAACCGCATCGGCCACTTTGGCGACCGCGTTTAAAATCAAGGGCGTGAACTATACCATCACCTCCGCTTGTGCGACCTCAAAGCACTGTATCGGCAATGCTACGAGCAGATTCAGTTGGGCAAGCAAGATATTGTTTTTGCCGGCGGCAGCGAAGATCTTGAATGGTCCATGTCGAACATGTTTGATGCCTTGGGCGCGATGACTTCGAAATATAATGACACCCCGGAAGTCGCCTCACGTGCGTACGACAAAAACCGCGATGGCTTTATCATCGCCGGTGGCGCGGGTGTGATGGTTTTAGAAGAATATGAGCACGCCAAAGCGCGCGGCGCGAATATTCTGGCCGAAATCGTCGGTTATGGCGCCACATCCGATGGCTATGACATGGTGGCCCCATCAGGCGAAGGGGCTGAGCGCTGCATGCGCATGGCGCTGGAAACCGTTGATTGCCCGATCGATTATATCAACCCGCACGCCACTTCGACCCCGGTTGGCGACATCAAGGAAATCGAAGCGATTCGCAAAGTGTTTGGCAATGAAGACAAATGTCCGCCCTTGTCTGCCACCAAATCATTGACCGGCCACTCTTTAGGGGCCGTTGGTGTGCAGGAATCGATCTATTCCGTGATGATGATGAATGAGGGCTTCTTGTGCGAAAGCGCCAATATTTTCGATCTGGATCCAGAGTTTGAAGATATGCCGATATTGCGGGAACGTCGCGATAACCAAAACATCGGTTGCGTGATGTCCAACTCTTTCGGCTTTGGCGGCACCAACGCCACCTTGGTGTTCAAAAATCCAAACGCTTAGGATCGGTTTAGGCATTTCAAAAATCATTTAAGGGGCCTGCTGGCCCCTTTTGCTTTCCCGCTTGGGTGGCCTGATTGCCCGATCTCACTGTTTTGAGGAAAAAAAGATGAACGACCCAATCTATGCCATCGGTGATATTCACGGGCAGCTGGAGCAGCTGCAGCTCGTGCTGGACCGTATTGAGCGTGATGGCGGCCCAGATGCCAAAATCATTTTTTTTGGGCGACTATGTGGATCGTGGGCCTTGCAGCAAGCAGGTCATACAACTTCTGATCGATGGCGTTGCTGCGGGCAAAAACTGGCATTGCATTTTGGGCAATCACGACCGGATGTTCTCGATGTTTATGGAAGATTATCCGCGCACCGACTATCGGCTAAAGCCCGGTTATGACTGGTTTCACGACCGAATCGGGGGCGTTAACACATTGGATTCATATGGCGTTGATGCGGATGGCGAGCGCCGAATTTTTGAAATCCATAGCGACGCCAAAAAGGCTGTGCCGCAGCGCCATATAGATTTCATCAATAAACTCCCGCTCACGCACATTGCGGATGACCTGCTTTTTGTACATGCCGGCATTCGACCCGGCATTGCACTGTCAGCGCAGCATGAGGACGATCTGGTTTGGATCAGAGAAGGCTTTTTAGACGATATGCGTGCCCACGACTGGTTGGTTGTGCATGGGCACACCACAGTCCCGGTGGCAACTCACTATGGCAACCGTGTAAACCTCGATTCCGGCGCCGGATATGGTGATCCCTTGTCCGCCGCCGTGTTTGAAGGGCAGAAGTGCTGGCTGTTGGCGGATAAAGGGCGCGTGCCTTTAGAGCCGCAGGGTTAAAACCGCTCCTATGTGGCGAAAACGCCATCCATATTTTTAAAGCCCTTAACCTCAATTGGGTTGCCGCACGGGTCAGTGAAAAACATGGTCCATTGCTCTCCCGGCTCGCCTTCAAAACGCACCTGCGGCGGGATGATGAAATCCACATTGGCGCGGCGCAGCCGCTCGGCCAGCTTTTCCCAGTCACTATGCTCTAGGATCACACCCAAATGCGGCATCGGCACCTTGCGGTCACCCACAACGCCCGTGCGGGCTGTCTTGAACGGCATGCCACATGCAAAGAAATTTGATGCCCGAAAAAGTCAAAATCGACCCAGCTCTCGGCGCTGCGGCCTTCATGACAGCCTAAAATCTCGCCATAAAAATACCGTGCCACGTTGAGATCAGTGACGTGGTAAGCAAGATGAAAAATCGATTTCATAAAGTGTGACCTATCCTTAAATATATGACGGCTGATTGTTGTGATTTTTAATCCAAACGTCAAGAAAAGCCTTTTGATTTGGTTGAGCTTTTCTTAGCGATGCTCTGCGGCCAACATCCCTTCAATCTTTTCTTGTACGCTCAAGGCCTCCAGTGGGGTGGCCAAGAGGTGCGGTTTGCCGTCAATCAGTTGCTTGAAGCCATCCAATTGGGCATGCAGCCCGTCGATTCGCGCATTGTCGCCCGGATCGACAATCTGGCGGAAATCACCGCCATCACTTACCCACAATTCACTGAACTGTCGCACCGAGAAGCTGAGATGTTCGCCTTTGACACACACCTCTTGTCGGTCTGGCTGCGCGCCGCCCACAGCCGCAAAAATATTGAGTTTTAGGCATCAGAATTGGCCAGCCGTGCGGCCAAGTTGGTTTCGCACAATTCATCGTCTGGATAGTCCGCTTTTGCCCATTGCAATTGGGTTTGCCCCATTAAGCGCTCGGCGAAAAACATAAAGTGTGAGATGACCTCGCGGGTCATGCCGCCTTCGGCACGAAAGCGCAGCCAATCGGCCTGCTTTTGCCACGCGCGCGGCCATTGCTTGTAGGAAACAAAAATATCAATGCCCATCAATGTGCCCATATCGCCAGACGCTTTGGCGGCCTGAATATGCGCCATGGGCTCGCCCGTCGCCTGCACAAAGTTCACGACTGTGGGCACATTTGCCTCTTCCAAATGCCGCACCAGGTCGCGGCTGGCGGCCACATCCGTGCCCAAAGGCTTTTCCAAAAACAGCGGTTTGCCGCGATCAGCAGCATATTTGGCATAGAGGTGCCGGGGTGCGGGCGGACAGGCCAGATAAACCAAATCTACGGCCTCAATGGCTGCCTCAGCGGTATCGGGGATTTCAGCGTTCGGTGCGATCTCAAGCGCTTGCTGTTGCGCCACTTTGCTCGGGTCCCACATTTGGGTGACTACAAAGTGCGGATAAGTGCTGAGCGCCTGCAACATGCGGCGGCCCATAATGCCCAAGCCGATCACGGCGATTGATTTTGTCATATGGCTCCCCTTTTTGGGCAACGATAATCAAGCTTGGGTGCGGCGTCGATATTTCATTTTTCGGGTGGTGACATCAAGGCTGTCGTAAATGAGGACTTCCCCCACTAATGGTTTGCCCACTTTGGTGATAAGTTTGATCGCCTCAAGCGCCTGCAAACTGCCGATTACCCCGGTGATGGGCCCCAAAATGCCCATTTCCTCGCAAGAAAACTGAGCCTCATTCTGCGGCGGCTCGGGATAGAGATCGTCAAACGACGGATTGTTGTTTTCATAGGGCATTAGAACAGTGAGATTCCCGTCAAACAGATTAACGGCGCCTGCCACCAAAGGCTTTTCCAGCCGGGCACAAAAATCCGCCACCAATTTGCGCGTGGTGAAATTGTCCGTGCCGTCCAACACAAGATCGTAAGGCGCGATCAGGTCAGCGCCATTTTCTGCCGTCAGCCGCACCGGGTGGGCCTTGAGTGTTACATGGGGGTTCAGCTCTGTGGCAAACCGCTGGGCCGACTCTGCCTTTGCCAAGCCTTCATCAGCAGTGCGATGAATGATCTGCCGCTGTAGGTTCGAAACAGACACCTCGTCATCATCAACAATGCCGATCGTGCCAACCCCCGCCGCAGTCAAATAGGCCAAAGCGGGGCTGCCCAAACCGCCCGCGCCAATGATCAATACTTTGGCGGCTTTCAGGCGCTGTTGCCCGATTCCGCCAATTTTTTTCAGCACAATATGGCGAGCATAGCGGGCGGTTTCGTCGGCACTCAATGTCATCGGTTAAAGCGGTACCACGATGAAACGACGGTCTGGCCCTTCAAAGCCGTGTGCCCAAACCGACACCAGCAACACCGCATTGTCCAAATTATATGATTGAAACGGCACCAAGACTGCGGTGGGCCGATAGGTGATCGGGCAGCCGCGCGATTTTGGAATGTGCCCATCTTCATAGACACGCCCGCCATTGCCGTCCAAATCCGTCAGATTGACGGCAAAACCCATGGGCTCTTGCCCCATATAGTCAACACAGGGTTCGGTGGAGGGCGCTTTGAAAATATCGAGCGCGATTTCATACATTTGGTCGCGTGGCGCGGGGCCCATAAAGCCGGGCAGGTTAAACCGAATGCTCGTCTGGTCGATATTGGGTTCACCTTCGGCCTGAACGGCAATCATATCAGCGGGGGTCACAATGCCATATGCTTCCAAGTCGGCGAACGCCTCACTTGTTGCTTTGGCGCGGATCACATGCAAAGGCGTCATTTCCTCTTCGGATCGCGCGCGATAGGGGGACCCTTCCACCCATTTGTCTTCCGCCAAATCAATCAGATAGATAGTGGAATAGGCAAAGCCTGACCCGTCTTGCACACCAAATTCTTCAAAGGCGAAATAGCGACCATCCTGTGAATAGCCAATGGCATTCAGTAAGGCGCGATCGCCAGCAAGGGCGGTGGAAATCAAGGAAAACAGAATAGCGGCAACAAGCGCAAAGCGCGAGAAAAGCGAAGATAAGGTCATTTGAGCACCTCTTTTCAAAGCGTGCCGCTTATGACGACACCCCAGTTGAACCAAACCCGCCCGCACCGCGATCAGTGTTAGACAGAGATTCTGTCTTTATCATGACCACTTTTTCCACCGGCGCAATCACCATTTGCGCAACCCGGTCACCCCGATTGATCGTGAACGGCGCTTTGCCGTGATTGATCAGGATGACTCGCACTTCACCGCGATAATCGGCATCAATGGTGCCCGGCGCGTTTAGCGTGGTCACCGCGTGCTTTGCAGCAAGGCCCGACCGAGGCCGAACTTGCGCCTCATAGTGCTCTGGCAATCCCAAAGCAAAACCCGTCGGCACAATGTCATGGTCCCCCGGCGCCAAAACCATCGGTTGGTCAGCAGGTACGGCCGCCCGCAAGTCTAACCCAGCCGCGCCAGAGGTGGCTTGTTGCGGGGCTTCAAGTCCATCGCCATGGGGCAAGATTTTAAACTGAACGTCGACCATTACGCGTCTCCAAAATGCTTTGTGATGGCATCAGCCAGTTTTTCCGCCACACCAGATTTACTCATCTTTGGCCAGTCTTCAGGCTGATCAGATGCAAAGAATGTGATCTTGTTTTGGTCGCCGCCAAAGGTACCCGTCTCGGGGCTGACATCATTGGCCAGCAGCCAGTCGCATCCTTTGCGTTGGCGCTTGACGCGCGCATGTTCGATCAGATCTTCAGTTTCTGCCGCAAAGCCAACCACCAATGCTGGACGTTTCGTCTGATCCAGCGAGGCAACCGACTTCAAAATGTCGGGATTCAAAACCATTTCAATCGCGGGTGTTGTGCCTCATTCGACTTCTTAATTTTTTCCGCGCCCGCTTGCTTGGGGCGCCAGTCCGCCACAGCAGCGCAAAAAAATGGCACCGTCGGCGGGCAAAGCCTGATGCACCGCATCATACATTTCCTGCGCGCTGCCAATGTCAATTGCATTGGCGCCCGCAGGCGGCGGCACGTCTGACGCGCCATAAATAAAGCTGACTTTGGCACCCCGGTCCAACAGGCTTTGGGCAATGGCTGTGCCTTGCTTGCCGGAGGAGGCATTTGAGATGTAGCGCACCGGATCAATCGGCTCGCGGGTACCGCCGGAGGTGACCACAAAATGCTTGCCCTCAAGACTTTGGCTTTTTTGGAAATAGGCGCAAATGGCGTCAAAGATTTCTGGTGGCTCTGCCAAGCGACCAGGGCCATATTCGCCACAGGCCATGCTGCCTTCAACCGGCCCCAAAAACTGCATGCCATCAGCCAATAATTGCCGATAATTGCGTTGGGTCGCTGCCGATTCCCACATACGCACATTCATAGCGGGCACGACGATCACATCTTTGTCGCGCGCCAAAATGGCGGTTGAGGCCAAATCGTCGGCAAGGCCAAGAGCCATCTTGGCCATAAAATTGCCCGTGGCCGGAGCCACAACAATCAGATCGGCGTCACGCACCAGCTCAATATGATTGATCTCCGCCTCGCGGCTTAAATCAAACAGCTCGGTCAGGGTGGCCTTGCCCGAAACGGTGCTCGCGGTCATCGGCGTCACAAAATTTTGCGCCGCGCGGGTCATTAAAGGCTGTACCTCGCCACCGGCCTTGCGGATCAGGCGCATCACATCAATGGCTTTAAAGCCAGCAATGCCGCCGGTGATGATCAGTAAGATTTTGCGGCCCTCAAGCATATGATCTCCTCCAGCCCGTTGGGGCGGTGTGTTCACTTAAAATAGCGAGTTCAACGCCGCAGCGCCCAACAAAAGCATAAGCCCAACGCTCAAAACAGCAAACCAGCGCTGCATGAAAAACGGGGTTTTGTCGCGATGCTGTTCTGAAAGCGCCAACATGCGCTCGTAACGTTCAAGCAGGTCCGGCAGTTTTTTTCGCGGCGAGCAAAAACTCATTGCCAGTCGAAATGGCGTCCTTGATGATGCCTTCCGGCCCCACTTTACGTTTCACCCACTCAGACACGATCGGCTCGGCGGTGGTCCACATATTCAACTCCGGATCGAGCGAGCGGGCCACCCCTTCCACCAACACCATGTTCTTTTGCAGCATCACCAATTCAGTGCGGGTTTCCATGTCGAACAATTCGGTAACATCCATCAACTGGGTCAGCACTTTGGCCATGGAAATCTCGTTGGCCGCGCGCCCCACCAGCGGTTCGCCAATGGCGCGCAAGGCTTGCGCGAAATCGTCCACCGACTGCGTTTTTGGCACATAGCCAATGTCAAAGTGCAATTGCGCAATGCGTCGATAATTGCGGGTAATAAAGCCATATAGAATTTCAGCAAGAAACTTTTGTTCTTCCGGCCCAATGCGGCCCATAATGCCAAAATCAACGGCCCGCACCGTGCCATCGTCCGGCGCGACAAACAAATTGCCCGGATGCATATCCGCATGAAAAAAGCCGTCGCGAATGGCATGACGCAAAAAGCTTTGCAGCAAATCCCTAGCGATCTTTTTGCGGTCCAGCCCTGCCGCATCAATCTTGGCGTGGTCGCGAATTTGAATGCCATCCATCCAAGAAGTCGTCATCACTTCCCGGGCGGTTTGCGGCCAAACCACGGTCGGGATTTCAAAGCCGGGGTCTTCTTCGATATTCTCACGCATTTCAGAAATGGCCGCGGCCTCAAGCCGCAAATCCATTTCTAAAAACGCTGAGCGTTCCAACGTTTTAATGACATCTAATGGCCGCAAACGACGCGATTTTGGCACCATGCGCTCAACCAGGCCCGCCGCCGCACGCATGGAGGCGAGATCTTTATAAAACCGCTCTTCAATATCAGGCGTAGCAATTTAACCGCCACTTTTTGGCGACCATTTGGCCCTTCAATATGCGCTTGATGCACCTGTGCGATCGACGCAGCAGCGATGGGTTCGGAAATGTCGAGAAGCCTTTCCGCGCCACTGCCCAGGGATTGTTTTAAGATTTTGGGCACCAGCCTTTGGTCAAAGGGGGGCATTTGGTCCTGCAGCCCCTGCAGATCAGCAGACACATGTGCCCCCACAATGTCGGGCCGTGTGGCCAGCATCTGCCCAAGCTTCACATAGGTTGGGCCCAGTTTTTGCAAGGCTTTGGACAAGCGCTCCACATGGCCGGTTTTGCGCACCGAACGGCGTTCAATCAGGCGGGCCAGCTTGATCGCGCGGGCCGCTGGCCCTTTAATGCCCTGGCCTTCTGTGACCGACAACGCCCCTTCGCGGGCCAAAACATAACCTGCCCGAAGCAAGCGAAAATAGGCTGAAAGTCCCATAAATCTTGTGCCTATCTGATTTTCCAAGCCGAATGGATGGTGGCGATATTGCCGGTGAGCGGTGTGAAACTTACATTCTCAAAGCCAGCATCGCGGATCATTTGCGCAAACGGCTCTGGTTTTGGAAACTGCCGAATGCTCTCCACCAAATATTGATAAGGGTCGCCATCGCCAGTCACCATCTTGCCCATGGGGGGGATGAAATGGTCAGAAAACAGCTCATACACCTTATCAAGGCCGGGGACATCGACGGTTGAGAACTCCAACACCATTAGGCGGCCGCCGCGTTTGAGCACGCGATGCGCCTCGCGCAATGCCTTATCAATTTGCGGCACGTTGCGGATGCCGAAAGCGATGGTGTAGGCATCGAATTTCTTATCGTCGAACGGCAATTCTTCCGCATTGGCTTCAATAAAGTCGACGCCTTCTTGATAACGCCAGTTCTTGGCCCGTTCGGCGCCCACGCGCAACATGTCGCTATTAATATCCGATACGGTCACATTTGCGTTGCCGTGGGAGGCGGCCAGAATGCGTTGGGCGATATCGCCGGTGCCCCCAGCCATATCCAGCACATGATAATGATCATTGCCCAATTTAGGCGGTGCCAATTTGGCAACAAACGCATCTTTCCACACCCGGTGCAAGCCGCCGCTCATCATGTCATTCATCAGATCATAGCGATCGGCCACCTTATGAAACACATCATTCACCAGGCCCTGCTTTTCGCCCAGCGGTACCTCGCGTTCACCAAAATGAGTGGTTTGTTGTGCGTCAGTCATCTATAAGGTCCTGTCGAGCAAGTGAAGGGGAATATTGCCTCAATTTTCGGCACCATATCCCAAGCGGTTTGGGATTTCCAATAAAAGACGCCATGATATGGCTGCAGTGGATTGACGCAGGTGCAGTCCGCAAATAATGCGAGAATGAAAGACGAAAATGCCCGAACTCCCCGAGGTTGAAACTGTCAAAAGAGGGCTCGAGCCGTTTCTGGCCGGGGCCACGATTGAGCATGTGATCCTGAACCGACCTAATTTGCGGTTCCCGTTTCCTGAAGATATGGCGGATCGCTTGATGGGCCAAACCATAACCCATGTGGGGCGGCGGGCGAAATATCTAGTACTTGGGTTGTCGGCCAACGAAGTGTTGTTGGCCCATTTGGGCATGAGCGGCAGCTTCAAAGTTGGCCAATATGTCCCCGATGCGGCAGCGCGCGTGCATAAACAGCAATTATTTGCCAAACATGATCATGTGGTGATGCACCTCACCCATCCTGACCATGGCGCCGTGGAGCTGATCTATAATGACCCGCGCCGCTTCGGCTATATGGATTTGATCGCTCAAGGCGCGCCCAACAAGCATTTAGACCATTTGGGGCCGGAACCATTGTCCAACCAGTTTAACGCCGACCATTTGGCAAAGCGCTTCGCCAACAAAAAAAGTCCGGTGAAAACCGGATTGTTGGACCAGCGCAACGTAGCGGGTTTGGGCAATATCTATGTGTGTGAAGCCCTTTATGAAATGGGGATCGACCCGTTTAAGCCGATGGCGCAACTGGCAGAGCATTTTGCGCGCGACACAGTGCAACTTGACGGGCTAACCCAGGCCATCAAGCGTACCCTGCAAACGGCCATCGCCGCAGGCGGATCCACCTTGAAGGATTTCAAGAACGCACAGGGCGATTTAGGCTATTTTCAGCACCAGTTTAAAGTTTATGGTCGCGAAGGCGAATTATGTGCTAATGAAGGGTGTGGCGCGACAATTGAACGGCGTGTGCAATCTGGACGCTCCACCTTCATGTGCCCGACCTGTCAAACTTAAGCATATGGCTGGCTGTTGCCCGCTGATTCAGCTAATTTGATATTGACGTGTTGGATTAGGCGATCTATAACGCGCCAACGAAATTTTGGCGGCAGCTGTGCCGCCGCTTTTATTTCGGTTTGAATTATTGAGAATTTAAGCCGAAAACGCATTACGAGGAAAAGCATGGCAAATACTCCGTCAGCAAAAAAGGCTGTACGCAAGATCGAGCGTAAGACCGAAGTGAACAAAGCACGTCGTTCACGCATGCGCACATTTATCCGCAAAGTTGAAGAAGCGATTTCTTCAGGTGATGGCGCTGTAGCGAAAGAAGCATTGAAGCTGCTCAGCCTGAAATTATGCGCGCTGCACAAAAAGGCGTTATTCATAAGAATTTGGCCGCACGCAAAATCTCGCGTTTGTCTGCCCGCGTTAAAACCGTTTCTGCCTAAGGCATAAACATACGCGGCATTACAGATTTGAAAGCCCTTCTTTGAGAGATCAGAGGAGGGCTTTTTGCGTGCGCGCGTTTGTGCGCCTTAAACCAGTTTATGAAATAGTTGCACGCGAGACTATATGCCGTTCTTAACAAACACCTGCAAATAATTGAATCTATTTATGAATCTGTCTTAAAACTGACATGCCTGTAAAAAATATATTTATTTTCAAATATTTACAGAAGGGTGATGCCCTTCGAGATTCAAAAGAAAATGCAAATAATTCGGTAAAAATCAGAAAAAGTAAATTTTTTATTAACGTGCATTTTGGGCTTGATTTATGAAATTGTGAGAAGAGTCAAAGCCTTAAAAAGAGGGGGGTAGACTCACCCTTGCTCAACCGCAAGTTTGATCAAAGAGTCAATCCCCATTTTGCGAGATTCCACGGTTGAAACCCAAAATTTTCGGGGCTAATATGATCCTCGTTGGAACGAAGACTAAAGATATGTGAATAAAAAAATACGCATATCAATCTAACCGGGGGCATTGTGATGCGGCACAAGAAAAACGGGCGAACGGGGCCCGAGTTTCGAAATATTGGCAAAGAACTCGCATCATTCTTTTCTTAGCTCACCATTTTTTGTTGAGTTTCAATAGAAAACTTTCTGGCGGTAATCGCTAAACTACAAAATAGTATGGCAATGGGAACGTCGAATACATTCGGCGGACGATATTGTTATGTTTACGGGGCAAAATAGCCCGTCGTGCGGCCAGCCATGCGGGGTTGGAGACGGGTAAGATTTGGGCAAACAGAGGCACATATGAATCACACATCGCTTTTGGCGCGCGACATCAATAAAGAATTAGAACAACAAGATGTCGCGACCGATCAATCAAGGCAAATGGGCGGAGAGAAAATGACGGATTTGGGGGCGGATCAGTCTAAGATTTGGGAGCGAGCAAAGAAAAGACTTTGGGCTAGTGTGGGTGAAGATGTTTTCTCCTCTTGGTTTGCATCAATGGAATTGGAAGAAATCCGCGACGGCGTTGCTCATCTTTCTGTGCCAACTCGTTTTCTAAGCTCGTGGATCACGTCAAACTATCAAGATCGTATTCTGGAGGCCTTTACCGCCGAAACAGACCAAGTGGCTCAATTGCACCTCACCGTGCGGGTAAATGGAAAGCCACGCGCTGCCATTCAACAGGATAGTGGTTCTGAAACACAGAAGCCGGAGGCCAAATCCACCACCAATCAGGGCTTGCGTACAGGTATGCAGCATAATGCCCGCATCAAAGCCGGCGATGCACTTTCCGGGTCTGCGCTTGACCCAAGTTGACCTTCGACAGTTTCGTAACAGGTTCAGCCAATGAAATGGCCTTGGCGGCTGCAAAGCAAGTGGCACAAGCTGCGGCACAAGGCACAGCGGCGTTCAACCCCGTTTATATCCATTCCTCTGTTGGTTTGGGGAAATCTCACCTGCTGAATGCGATCGCGTGGGCGGCAGGCGCTGGCGATAAAGATCGCAATATTGTTTACCTCACCGCCGATCATTTTATGTATCACTTCATCACAGCCGTTCAGCGCCAAAGCGCCATCGCGTTTAAGGAATGGCTGCGTTCAATTGACGTGTTGCTGATCGACGATATGCAATTCTTGCAAGGCAAATCGGTCACAGAGTTGGGTCAGGCTTTGAGCGCATTGCTCACCGGCGCAAAGCAAGTTGTTGTGGCAGGCGATGCGCCCCCACGCGATTTGGACATGTTGGATGATCGGTTGCGGTCGCGCCTGTCTGGCGGTCTTGTTGTGCCCATCCAGACCTTGGATGAAGAATTGCGTCGCGCCATCGTTCAAAAGCGCGCCGAGCAAGCGGCAGCGAAATTCCCCGGCCTGCACATCCCGACGCCGGTTCTTGATTACGTGGCACGCAATGTGTTGTCCCATGGGCGGGATCTGGACGGCGCGGTGAATCGCTTGGTGGCCGCCAATCAACTAACAGAAGAGCCGATCACCATCGAGTTGGCCGAAAAAGCGCTTCACGATTTATTGCGCACCCGGGACACGCGCCGCGTGAAGATCGACGAAATTCAGACAACTGTGGCGAAGCACTTTAAAGTGTCAAAACCAGATTTATTGTCTTCGCGTCGCTCGCGCTCTGTGGTGCGGCCCCGTCAAATCGCCATGTATTTGTCGAAAATGCTGACTTCGCGGTCACTGCCTGAAATTGGCCGCCGCTTTGGCAATCGAGACCATACCACCGTGTTGCACGCGGTGCGTAAAGTGGAGCAATTGATGGGTGGCGACACTGGATTTGCGCAAGAAGTTGAACTGCTTAAGCGTATGATCGAAGAGTAGAGCTGGGTACAGAATTTCTCTAGAAACGATAAAACGGTGCATCTTGACAAAAGATGCGCCGTTTTCTGTTGTTATTGCAGCTTTTGCGCGGTTTAGCTCTTGCCTTTTGCGCCAGAAAAAGTCAGTTTCGCAACCCCGAATAGATCAATGATAAGCGCCATCCATTTGAAGCGGTGGCCGCATGGGAGACGTCAGATGAAGGTCACTTTGGAGCGCAACCATTTGCTCAAATCTTTGGGCCATGTTCACCGTGTTGTAGAGCGGCGAACAACATACCCCATCCTGTCCAACGTTTTGATTAATGCCCATGACGGGCAGCTCGAACTGCGCGCGACCGACTTGGACATTGAAATCACCGAAAGCGTGCCTGCAATGGTGGGCGTTGCCGGGACCACAACGGTGCCCGCGCACACGCTTTATGAAATTGTGCGTAAACTTGCAGATGGGGCCGAAGTTAACCTGGAAACCGACGGCACCAATGAGCAGATGAAGATTACATCGGGTCGCTCAAACTTTAATCTGACCTGTTTGGCGCCGGACGGGTTCCCAGATTTGAAATCTGGCGATTTCGGTCACAAATTCAGCCTTAAGGCTGGCGCGCTTAAAAATCTGATCGATTGCACCCAGTTTGCGATCTCCACCGAAGAGACACGCTATTATTTGAACGGTATCTTCTTCCACACCATGAGCGAAGATGATGGTGTGATTCTGCGCGCTGTCGCGACCGACGGCCACCGTTTGGCCCGCGCCGAGACCGCAGCGCCACAAGGTTCAGAAGGCATGCCTTCGATCATTGTGCCCCGCAAAACGGTCGCGGAAGTGCAAAAGCTTTTGGGCGACGATGATCAGGATGTAGCGATCGAGCTTTCCGACAGCAAAATTCGCTTTGAATTGGGCGGTGTGGTGCTGTTGTCAAAATTGATTGAAGGCACGTACCCCAATTATGAAGGCGTGATACCCAAAGACAATGATAAACGCCTGGCAGTAGATCGCAATGCGCTGAAACAAGCCGTGGATCGCGTGTCCACCATCGCATCAGACCGGGGCGGCAAGGCCGTTAAGCTGGGCCTGAGCGAAGGCCTGCTTGAATTGAGCGTGACCAACCCGGACCATGGCACGGCGCGCGAAGAATTGCCCATCGAGTTTGAGCATGAAGGCTTTGAAATTGGCTTCAACGCCCGCTATTTGCTGGACATCATCGAGCAAGTGCATTCCGAACAGGCAATCTTTATGTTTTCTGACAGCGGGTCACCAACCATTGTTCAGTCTGAAGATGAGGCCGACCAAGCGCTCTATATTTTGATGCCGATGCGCGTTTAGCTTCATCACCGTCGGAGCAGAAAGGGGCAGGCCGTAAATGGCACATCGTGAACTGCCCACCCATTATATTTCCAGATTGCGGCTTTCAAACTTTCGCAACTACGCAAGCGCAGCATTGGACCCGGACCCGCGCCACGTTGTGCTGACCGGGCCAAATGGGGCGGGCAAAACCAATTTATTGGAAGCCATCTCCCTGCTTGGGCCGGGCCGTGGCCTGCGTCGCGCGGCGTTTGAGCAATTGGCATTGCATTCCAGCGAGGCGGGTTGGGCCGTGGCCGCCAGCCTTGAAACGCCGATGGGGCCGGTCGATATGGGCACTGGATTGGATCAGGGCGTGCAAACCGGACGCAAGGTGCGCATCAATGGCAGCAGCGCCAAATCCGTGGAAGAGCTGGGCGAATATGCACGCATTTTGTGGCTCACCCCGGCGCTCGATGGCTTATTCACCGGCGCGGCTGGCGATCGCCGCCGTTTTTTTGATCGGCTGGTGATGACACTGATCCCAAGCCATGGCGCGGAGGCCAATGCCTTCGAAAAGGCCATGCGCCAGCGCAATAAACTGCTGGAAAATGATTTTGACCCCGGGTGGATGAGTGCCATCGAAGCGCAAATGGCCACCCATGCGGCGGCGATGCATTTTGCACGCGTCGATATGATTACCCACCTCAATCAATTGCTGGAAAAAACTCGTGGCGATGCGCCATTTCCCGGCGCGCATGTGGCGCTTGCGGCGCAAGAAGAGCTCAGCGAAGAGTTCGTCTCCTCAAGCGCGTTAGAAGTGTTCCTCACCGATTTATGGCGCAATCGCCGCCCGATTGATCGCGTGGCGGGCCGCACCACGCTCGGTCCCCACCGCACAGATATGCAAGTCACCCATTTGGACAAGCAAATGCCCGCAGCACTTTGCTCGACCGGCGAACAAAAGGCGCTGCTGATCGGCCTGATCTTGGCGCAGGCGGCGCTGGTGCGCCAAATCACGCACATTTCGCCGCTTTTGCTGTTGGACGAGATCGCCGCGCACCTCGATTTATCGCGGCGTGCGGCCCTGTTTGATATCCTGAACGCGCTGGGCACCCAATGCTGGATGACTGGCACCGACAAAATGCTGTTTGAGGCCCTGCGGGACGACGCGCAGTTTATCGGCGTGAATGATGCGCAATTGGCGCTTTAAGGCCATTATTGGGCGCTAAACAACCGCCCCAACTGCATTAGGGTCAACAATCCCAAGAAAATGCGGCAAAAACCGGCCACAACCCTTTGGTTTAGGCCGAAAACGGTCTAGAAAAAGAGAAGCTAAACAGATTGTGATTCGGTGCAAATGAGCGAAGAAAATCAAACCCCAGAAACTGACGAATATGGTGCGGGCAGCATTCGTGTGCTCAAAGGGCTGGATGCGGTCCGTAAACGTCCGGGCATGTATATCGGTGACACCGATGACGGCTCCGGCTTGCACCATATGGTTTATGAGGTGGTTGATAACGCCATCGATGAGGCGCTGGCCGGTCATGCCGACTATGTGACCGTCACGATTAACCCAGAGGGCTCGGTTTCAGTCACCGATAATGGGCGCGGCATTCCAACCGATATGCATGAAGAAGAAGGCATGTCCGCCGCTGAGGTGATCATGACCCAGCTGCACGCGGGCGGCAAATTCGACCAAAACTCCTATAAGGTTTCAGGTGGTTTGCACGGCGTGGGTGTCTCGGTGGTGAACGCACTGTCGCAGTGGCTGGAGTTGGAAATTCGTCGTAAAGGCAAAGTGCACCGGATGCGGTTTACCCACGGTGTGGCTGATGCGCCGTTGGAGATTGTGGGCGATGCGGGCGACGAAACAGGCACCAAAGTGACCTTTATGCCCTCCACCGACACCTTCACCATGGTTGAATTCGATTATGACACGCTCGAGCACCGTTTGCGCGAATTGGCCTTTTTGAATTCGGGTGCGCGCATCATTTTGAAAGATCAGCGCCACGGCGAAGATAAGTCTGTTGAACTTTATTATGAGGGCGGCTTGGAGGCTTTTGTGCGCTATTTGGATAAATCCAAGCAAGCGCTGATTGAAAGCCCGATCTACATCACCGTTGAAAAAGACGATATTACCGTTGAGTTGGCCCTGTGGTGGAATGAGAGCTACCACGAAAATGTCCTCTGCTTCACCAACAACATTCCTCAGCGCGATGGCGGCACCCATTTGGCGGGCTTGCGTGGGGCGTTGACCCGGCAAGTGACAGGATACGCAGACCGCTCAGGCGTTTTGAAGCGCGAAAAGGTGTCATTGACCGGCGACGATTGCCGCGAAGGCCTCACCTGTGTCTTGTCCGTAAAAGTGCCTGACCCGAAATTCTCATCACAAACCAAAGACAAGCTGGTTTCCTCTGAAGTGCGCCCTGTGGTCGAATCGGTGGTCAATGATCGCCTCAACCAATGGTTTGAAGAGCACCCGGCGGAGGCGAAAAGAATAGTATCGAAAGTGGCCGAAGCCGCCGTCGCCCGCGAAGCTGCGCGCAAAGCGCGTGAGATGACCCGTCGTAAAACCGCGCTGGATGTATCCTATCTCGCGGGAAAATTGAAAGATTGCTCGGAAAAAGACCCGACCAAATCAGAACTGTTCCTGGTGGAGGGTGATAGTGCGGGCGGATCGGCCACTCAAGGTCGAGACCGGGGCACTCAGGCCGTGTTGCCGCTGCGTGGTAAGATTTTGAACGTCGAGCGCGCCCGCTTCGACAAAATGCTGTCGAGTCAGGAAATTGGCAATTTGGTGATGGCGCTCGGCACCTCCATTGGGCGCGAAGAATTCAACATTGAAAAACTGCGCTACCACAAAATCATCATCATGACCGATGCGGACGTGGACGGGGCGCACATTCGGACCCTGCTGCTGACCTTCTTCTATCGGCAAATGCCTGAATTGATCGAAAACGGCCACATCTTTATTGCCCAGCCGCCACTTTATAAGGTGCGACGTGGCCAGTCTGAACAATATTTGAAGGATGAACGGGCGCTGGAAGAATATTTGCTTAATGCCGGTCTAGAAGATGCGGCGCTGATCACCGCAGATGGCGTGACCCACACGGGGCAAGATCTGCTGGATCTGGCGGGCAAAAGCCGCGATATGGTGCACACCATCAATGGCTTGAACGCGCGTTATGACCGCCAGATTGTGGAGCAGTGTGCCATTTCGGGTGCGTTGAGCCTGGCTGTGTTTGAAGACCCAGCGCAAGGGCAAAAGATGGCCCAGACTGTGGCTAAACGCTTGGATCTTGTCTCGGCAGAAACCGAGCAAGGCTGGGAAGGTTCGTTCGATCCGGCTGAGGGCTATGTCTTCGAACGCACCGTGCGTGGCGTGTTGGAAAGCCACAAGGTCGACAGTTCTTTGTTGCGTTCAACCGATGCACGCAATCTGGAAAAGTTGGCAGGCTATCTGGGCAGCTTGTTTGAAGGCTTGGCCAAACTAGAACGCAAGGGCCAGAGCCAAAAGATTTTTGGGCCGTTCACGCTTTATGACGCGATGACAAGCTTTGGCCGCAAGGGCATTTCCATGCAACGCTATAAGGGCTTGGGCGAAATGAACCCCGACCAATTGTGGGAAACAACCCTTGATCCAGACGCGCGCTCATTGCTGCGCGTGCATGTTAAAGAAAGTGACGTCGCGGACGAAACCTTCTCTAAATTGATGGGCGATCTGGTGGAACCTCGCCGCGAGTTTATTCAGGATAACGCGCTGAGTGTGGCCAACCTCGACGTGTAATTTAAAGGCGCCTCCGGGCGCCTTTTTTTATAGGGGCTTTTCCAGCAATATCGTTGTGAGATCGCTGTCCCATTCCTCATCCGGGTATTGTTTAACTTCGTCAAAGCCGTGCTTTTTATAGAACGCACGCGACCGGGTGTTGAATGTGTCGGTTTCCAAGCGGATACGGCGGTGTTCTATGCCGATCTCTTGTGCCGCAAAATTCAATAGCGCTGAACCGACACCTTTGCCCTGAGCGTCCTTGGTCACATGCAGCGCCGCGACGAAATCGCCAAACCAATGAATCAGACCCAATATGTCTATGCCCACGCACGCGACATAAATCGCGTCAATATATTCATCGAGATAGCTCTCCATACGCGTATGGAATTGTTTTGTTTTTTCTTGGACGTTGTTTGTGAGTTGAGGCTGCCAAGTGTGCTCAAAAGTCGACAACAGAATTGATCTGATTTCGGGCCTGTCATCACGGGTCGCTGGGCGGATATTTATGCGCATCACCAATAAACTCACAATTTGGCCAAAACTGGCATTTAACAAGAAGCAAGTGCCGCAACAATGCGAAATGCAGGATATTATTGGCCTGTTGTGAAAATGTTTACACCCCATAAACCGGCCACAATTACATTGTTAAAGCACTTTCCTCGAGTTTAATTCAAATGTGTGAGGCCAATTGGTGGCGCGTAAACCGACCAAATCGTCAGACCTGAAATTGACCAACGCTGATCGCGTGGGGGCCAATAAAGGTAAAAAGACGCGCACTAGGGCCAAAACTGCGCCCAGCAACAAAGCGAACCCGAAAAAGAAAGTCACACGACGTAGGGCCAAAAAAACAGCCGAAATGGACATTCTGGCGCATCTTCCGCCGCCTGTTTTATTGGGGCGTGGTGTTGGGCGTGTGGGCGTTGATTGCCGTTGGCGGCATTGTCGCCTATTACGGCATGCAGCTGCCGTCTTCTGACACATGGGCCATTCCGGATCGACCGGCCAATATTCGCATTGTCGCGGCCGATGGGCGCCTTCTATCCAACAGAGGCAAGATGGGCGGCGAAGCGGTATCCATCCATGAATTGCCACACTTTGTGCCTGCCGCCGTGCTGGCGATTGAAGACCGTCGCTTTTATGACCATTTTGGTCTCGATCCGATCGGCATCGGACGCGCCTTGGTGAACAACACGATCGAGGGGCGAATCACTGGTGGTGGGTCGACCATCACCCAGCAGGTTGCCAAAAACCTGTTTCTGACCCCCGATCAGAATTACGGTCGGAAAATTCAAGAAGCGCTTTTGTCAATGTGGCTGGAGCAAAACTTCACCAAAGATGAAATCTTGCAGCTCTATTTAAATCGAGTCTATTTCGGGGCGGGGTCGTATGGCATTGAAGCGCGGCGCAAACCGT
>LLEP01000020.1_pt1 | contig 57751 bp, 71 predicted proteins | sample 595871 | NCBI WGS metagenome assembly LLEP01 (sample SAMN02919316, study PRJNA255460) | bioreactor metagenome | biome: chemostat; feature: culture 2012_25.2; material: sediment; isolation source: day64 25degC chemostat 2012 inoculated with Wadden Sea sediment taken from... | place: Germany: Bremen ... | reverse complement strand
CCCGCCATTATTCTTGCCGCCACCGGGCGCTGTGCGCCCGTCCCCGGCACCCCCGCCATTATTCTTGCCGCCACCGGACGCTGTGCGCCCGTCCCGGGCACCCCGCCGATAGGGGCTTTACGTCAGGTGCGTGCACAAATTCTTCGGCCTTCTTCCGCTCGAATTTGATTGAAAACAGCGCGCCGCATACCTACCTTAAAGACAGTGCGTGACGGCGCGATGCCGTTTGCGCTGATTTAAGGAGAGAATTGATGTCCCTTGATAAAGTTGCCCTTGGGATCGTGATTTTGGCGGCTGGCGTCTATGTGGGCGTGATGGCGTTTGGCATTTTTGCGTCAGGCATACCGCTATGGCCATTTTTCATTTTGCTCGCGATTGGCGTCTACATTATGTCGCGGATCGTTTCCGACAAGTTGAACAATAAAGAAGACAAATATTACGAAGATAATATTCAGGAGTGAATTAACGTGATTGTAACGACGGGACTAACTGTGCCAGAGGGCGAAATCACTGAAACTATCGGCATTGTGCGCGGCAACACCATCCGCGCCAAGCATATTGGCACCGACATTATCGCAGCGTTGCGCAATTTAGTGGGCGGCGAAGTGGGTGAATATACCAAGCTGATGGCCGAGGCGCGCGAGCAAGCCTATGACCGGATGGTCGCGCATGCCGAAAGCGTTGGGCTGATGCCATCATCGGGGTAAACTTCACCACCTCACTGATTACCGACGGCGCGGCGGAAATTCTTGCTTATGGCACTGGCGTTAAGCTGAAGCGGTAGCTAAGTGGCGGGTTAGTTTTGGTGATCCCGGTAGGTACTTCGGGATTGGCCCCGGATCAAGTCCGGGGCAGCCACGAGGGTGCTTCCTGCCCTCCCGATCCATCCCGGCCTTGAGCCGGTATCAATTCGCCCCTTCAATGGATACCCGTTCATCCCGGTGAGGTTGCCCACTCTTTCCGGGCGATGTGCTCTTAATTCTGCTTAAAATGCTTCGACAGTTTGAGGTGTTGGCCCTGGTAGTTTGAGCCAAGGTCGGCACCATAAAGATCGGCAGGGCGCTCGGCCATGCGTTCATAGACCAGACGGCCAATGGTTTGGCCGTGTTCCACCAAAAACGGCACTTCGCGTGAGCGGACTTCTAAGACGGCGCGACTGCCTGCGCCTGCGGCGCCGGCGTGGCCAAAGCCGGGATCGAAGAAGCCGGCATAATGAACGCGGAATTCGCCCACGAGCGGATCGAACGGCACCATCTCGGCCGCATAGTCCGGTGGCACATGCACCGCTTCGCGCGAGACGAGAATGTAGAATTCGTCTGGGTCGAGGATCAATTCGCCAGTACCGCGATCATGCAGCGGCTCCCAAAAGTCGAGAATGTCGAGGGCGGCCTTTTTGTCCACATCGACCACTGCCGTGTGGCGCTTGGAGCGATAGCCGATCAAACCGTCGCGGTCGCTGCCAAGGAGGTCAATCGAGAGGGATACGCCCTGTTCGACAATTGCGTCGTCATCAAACACCAAGGTTTCTTTCGCGTGCAATTCTTTGTGCTCGGCGACGCTCAAACGGCTATCGCCGGAGCGGAAGCGGATTTGGCTGAGGCGTGACCCCTGCCGCACCAACGCCGGGAAAGTGCGCGGCTGATTTCCAAATAAAGTTTACCCTTGTAGCCGGTTGGCACCGTATCAAAGGCCCGGCCCTCGTCTGTGATGACGCGGGTGAAAATATCCAACCGCCCGGTTGAGCTTTTAGGGTTGGTGGTGGCACTAACGCCTTGCGGCAAGGCCATTTCTTCGATCAGGGGCACGATATAAACGCAACCGCGCTCAAGCACAGCGCCATCGCCGAGATTGATTTGATGCAATTTGAGGTCTTCGATCCGCTTCATCACCGATGTATTTGGGCCCGGCAAGAAGCTGGCACGGACGCGGTAAGCAATCGTGCCCAAGCGCAAATCCAAGCTGGCGGGTTGCACCTGATCCGCATCGAAGGGCTGCACAGAAATAATGGCGCCATCCTGATGCATTTGATTGATCATGCGGGCGGAATAGATACCGGTGATTGTCGTCATTTACTTGACTTACCCATTACATTCTTTTGCAGACCATTTGTTGTTAGCAATGTTAAACATTGACGCCAAGCCACAATTGGCATTAGATCACATAATTCGGTGGTCATTTGGCCGGTCTGCTTGCAGCCACCTTGGGAAACATCCCTAAATCAACTTGCTAAGGCGACCGCGTATGCCGGCCATTTGGGTCGGCTTTTTTTTGTTTGGAGAATTTGAGATGGCGCAAAGCATAAACCCTCTGTTGGACCCCAAAAAGCAAAGCCCTGCGACGCGCATGGTGCATGGGGGCACAGACCGGAGCCATCACGGTGAGACCTCTGAAGCGCTTTATCTGACCTCGGGTTTTAGCTACGACAGTTCGGAAGCGGCGCGCCTTCGCTTTAAGGGCGAGACGGAAGGCCATATCTATTCACGCTTCTCCAACCCGACCGTCGAAATGTTTCAAAACCGCATGGCGCTTTTGGAAGGCGGCGACGCGGCGCGCGGCACGGCAACCGGCATGGCGGCAGTGACGACGGCCTGATGAGCCTTGTGCAAGCGGGCGACCATGTGGTGGCCTCACGCGCCCTTTTTGGCGGCTGTCGCTACGTGGTCGAAGATTTTCTGCCGCGTTGGGGGGTGAGCTCCACCCTTGTGGATGGCCGCGACCCGAAGAACTTTGAAGCGGCGATGCGCGACAACACCAAAGCTATTTTCGTGGAAAGCCCCGCCAACCCCACCATTGAATTGGTGGACTTGGAAGCGGTGGGCAAAATCGCGAAAGCACACGGCGCGAAATTTGTGGTCGACAATGTGTTTGCCACCCCGATCTATCAAAGCCCCTTAAAACTGGGCGCTGATCTGGTGGTCTATTCCGCCACCAAGCATATTGATGGCCAGGGCCGTTGTTTGGGCGGGGTGATTGTGGGCGATCAAGAACTGGTCGAGGGCGACGTGCATACGATCATTCGCCAGACCGGCCCGTCCATGAGCCGTTCAATGCGTGGGTGATGCTCAAAGGATTGGAAACGCTGGGCTTGCGGGTGGAAAAAATGGCACAGAACGCGGCAGCCGTCGCGGATATGTTGGCCAACCACCCGAAAGTGGAGCGCGTTTATTATGCCGGACATCCCTCCCATGCGCAGTATGAATTGGCACAAAGGCAAATGAGCGGCGGCTCCAACATGTTGGCCTTTGACGTGAAGGGCAAACAGGCCGACGCCTATACCCTGGCGGACAATTTGGCGCTGATCAAAATCTCCAACAATTTGGGCGATGCCAAAAGCATCATCACCCACCCGGCGACAACAACCCACCAACGGTTGGAGGAAGAGGATCGGCTGAATTGGGGATTTCAGAGAAACTATTGCGTTTGTCAGTTGGCCTGGAAGCCGAAGAAGATTTGCTCAGCGATCTGCAATTCGCACTGGATCAGATTTAAGATTTGCTCAAAGCGCGAGAATTGGGCGATCATTGCCCGATTGCGTCTGGCGCTGTTTTGGCCCCGGATCAAGTCCGGGGCGGCCATAATGCATTGCGTTGTGCACTCTTGATCCGTCCATCCCGGCCTTGAGCGGGATCAGTATCAGCCCTTACTCCGTGGTTTTTACGCCGCCAAATTCTTGGTAGGCCAGCACCATGCGCGCGCCTGCGGTGTAAAACACGGCGGCCGCAAACAGGCCGGCAAGCAAGCTAAAATGCTGTGGCCAAATGCAGATTACGGCGAAAAAAAGCGATGGTTTCGGTGCCTTCGGTCAGGCCGGTGGAGAAATAAAGCGATTTTGAACCGCGATTGGTGGGACTCAATTTGTGCTTTTCGGCCAGAATGGCGTAGCCCAAAAAGGTCCCGCCATTGAAATAAAAACTCACCAGAAGCACCGCGCCCCACACGCCATTTTGGGCCGGATCAAAAATAATGAAGCAAGCGGAAACGCGCCGTAAAACAAAAAGTCAGCGGTGATGTCGAAATAACCGCCAAAGTCTGTCTTTTGCGTGGCGCGGGCGACGGCCCCATCGAGTCCGTCAAAAACGCGAGACAAAAGCATCATCCAGAGCGCCGCTTGAAAATTGCCCATTATCACCAAAACTGCTGCAAACAGGCCGATGACAAGCCCGCCGAAGGTGACGCTGTTGGCGGTTAGCCCTGTGGCCGCGATTTGCCGCCCCAAATAATTGAGCGGCGGGTCGATCCATTTACGCAGTTGACCATCAAGCATAAATTGTCCTCTATCTCGCAGGTTTTGCGCCCAGCATTGCACAGTTCAAGGGCGACAGGACTTCACTTGCATCGCAAACTAAACTATCACTCAAGGGTTGAGAACAGGCTGCACATGTTTGTGAGCAGAATGTTATGATGTAGCATCGTGGCAACACGAAAGAGTCGGCAACCATCCGGGATCTGCACATATATGGAATTTCGTCCGATTTTGATGATCATTGGTGTGCTGACCGCGATCTTGGGGTGCTCCATGTTCTTGCCCGCCATTGCCGATGCGCTGGTGGGTAATGATGACTGGATCGTTTTTGTCACATCAGGCTTGATCACTACCCTTTTGGGCGCGGGCACGTGGGCGGCCTCCTTTGGCTATGACCAAAGCTTGAACGCGCGACAAGCCTTTTTCATGACTGCGATTATTTGGGTGGTGTTGGCCGTTTTCGGCGCATTGCCTTTTTATTGGGCCGGGATCAACCTCAGCTATACGGATGCGTTTTTTGAATCCATGTCGGGCCTGACCACGACAGGCGCGACGGTAATCTCCGGCCTCGACAATCTGCCCCCCGGCATTTTGCTATGGCGCAGCTTGCTGCAGTGGTTTGGCGGCTTGGGGATTATCGTGATGGCCGTTGCCGTTTTGCCGATGTTGCAAATCGGGGGCATGCAGATGTTTAAGGCGGAAGCCTTTGACACGGCGGAAAAGATTTTGCCGCGTGCGGCGCAAATCGCCTCCAACATGACCACAATCTATATCGCCCTCACCTTTGCCTGCACCATCTGCTATTGGGCCGCAGGCATGTCGCTATTTGACGCGGTTTCGCATTCCATGACCACCGTCGCCACGGGCGGCTTTTCAACCCGCGATGGTTCGATCGCCAGTTTTGGTTCTGCGGCGATTGACTATATCGCAGTGACATTCATGATTTTGGGCGCACTGCCGTTTTTGATCTATGTGAAGATGGTGCGCGGCAACATTTCCAGCTTGTGGCGTGACAGCCAAGTGCGCGCCTTTGTGTTGATTTTGGCGTTGGTCACTTTGGTGGCGATTGTTGTGCAATATATGGATGAGATTGCCCGGGGTGAAGTCGCGCTGCGCCATGCGATTTTTTTCTGTGACGTCGGTGATGACCGGCACGGGCTACGCCACAACAGATTATGGATCGTGGGGCGGCATTTCGGTGACGCTGTTTTTCATCATCACCTTTATTGGCGGCTGCGCCGGGTCCACTTCCTGCGGTATCAAAATTTTCCGGTTTCAGGTGCTGTTCTTGGATTTAAAACAGCATATCCGACAAATTCTTTATCCCTCTGGCGTGTTTGTGAAACGCTATAATGGCCAGATTATCAGCGATACTGTCTCAGCCTCGGTGATGAGCTTTATTTTTCTATACTTCTTCTTTTTTTTATCATCCTGGCACTGCTCTTGTCGCTGACCGGGCTAGACAGTTTGACTGCATTTTCCGGCGCGGCGACGGCCATATCCAATGTTGGGCCGGGCTTGGGGGACATTATCGGCCTTCCGGCAATTTCGGACCGCTTTCGGACGTCTCAAAATGGTTGATTGCGACCGGCATGATTGTCGGTCGCCTTGAGATTTTCACGGTATTGGTGCTGTTTTTGCCGCGCTTTTGGCGCGGCTAACAGGCTCTATTCGGCTGGGTCAATTTGCTTTGGCCGAGTATGGTGGTGCCCCAAAAGCAGGCCGCGAAAGCTTGGTGCATTTTCACGGAGGAACAACCAACCGAAGAAGGCGCCAATATCAGCACCAATGCCTATAAAAGCAGGCACAAGGAACAACACCAATGCTGTTGCCAAGCCCAAGCCAAACACGATGGTGATGGCCATTGGGATCAAAAACTGGGCCTGCAAGCTGGTTTCAAACAGCAAGGGCGCGAGCCCGCCAATTGTGGTGAGCGAAGTGAGCACCACCGCGCGCAAACGATCTCGCGCGGCCCCCGTGGCGGCCTCATAAAGGCTATCACCCTCCTCTATCCGCTCTTGCAAACGGGAGACGAGCACTATTGAGTCATTCACCAGAATACCAGCGAGTCCCAAAAGCCCCATCACCGAAATGATGGTGAGGTTATAGCCCATAAAAAAGTGGCCCCAGATGGCGCCGACAACGCCAAACGGGATGATCAACATCACAGCAAGCGGCGCAAAGTAAGACGCGAAAATCCACGCGATAATCACATACATGATGCCCAGCGCGATCAGCCCCCCAAGCGCAAGTCGCCAAAGGCCGCGTTCTGTTCGGCTTGGGTGCCCCCAAAGCTGTAATTAACGCCATGTTCGGCAACAATCGCCCCCATATAGTCTTGCTCAAGTCGGGTAATCACTTCCGGTCCGGAAATGATGTTATTATCGGTATCCGCGATCACGCGAACAGTGGTTTTACCTTCTTCGCGCACAATGCGATTAAAGCCTTGGCGTTCGCTCAAATCCACCACTTCCAACAGGGGCACAAAGTTACCCGCTGGGGATCGTACCCACAGATTGCGCAGCGCAGACGTACCTTCATTTTCACCTTCGCGCTCGACGCGGATGGTAATTTCTTCGTCTTCAGCTGCGACGCGACGCGCGATACGCCCTTCAAAGGCATCGCGAACTTGGCTACCTAAACTATCGATATTAAAGCCCAAAGCGCTGCCGCGGGGAGTGAGCTGCAGCACAAGTTCTGGCTTGCCATAGTTCAAAGTGTCGTTGATGTCTTGTACGCCATCAAAACCTTCAAGCACGGCTGACAAGTCTTCCGCCGCCGCCTTAAGTGTTGCTGTGTCGCGCCGGTGAATTCTACATCAATGGCGCGCCCAGGAGGGCCCCCGCGCGGCTCGCGCACGCCGATGCGATCAACACCTGCAAATCGCGGCAATTGTTGACGTATGGCAGCGCCAACCTCACGCGTTCGCACTGAGCGTAACTCCGATGGGGTGAGATAAACTTGGATATTGGCACGACCATTTTCGACATCGAGCGAAGCAAAGCTGGTCACAATCAATGTTTCCCCTTCGGGGGTCAGCTCTTGTTCTACCTTATCTACCACTTTGCCCATTTCCCCGATCAAGGCGTACATATCTTCCTGAGGCACGCCAGGCTGGAAATTTGCATTAAGCGAAACGGTTTCGCCTTCCACAGATGGGAAAAATTCGAAGCCGAGCTTGCCCGCCGGGATTAAAGCACCACCGAGAATGGCCAATGCGATGGCTATTGCCGTGGTGGCATAACGCCAACGATAGGACAGGCGTGAAATTGCGCCGAAAATGTTGTCTTTGAAAAAAATCGAAGCCTCGGTCAAAGTTGCGACGAAACATGCCGGGGGCTTTGCGCTTCTTCGGCAAGGCATGGGCCAAGTGGCCAGGCAAGACCAAAAAACATTCGATAAGTGAGGCGATCAGCACCGCAATCACCACCATTGGAAGCGCAGAAAGAATTTGGCCCACCACATCGCCAACCAATAGGATGGGACCGAATGCCGCCATTGTGGTCAAACTTGCCGCAATCACTGGCGCGGCCATGCGCCCTGCCCCTGCAATCGCTGCATCGGCGCGGTCATCCCCCATGGCATATCGCGTCGCGGTGTGCTCGCCCACCACAATGGCATCGTCCACAATGATGCCCAAAGTGAGCAGCAGTGCAAACATGGAGATCATATTGATGGTTTGTCCGGTGAGGTACATTACGCCCAAAGTCATCAAAAGTGAGATGGGAATGCCCAGTGCGACCCAGAAGGCGATGCGGAAATCCAAAAATATAAACAAAACAATCAACACAAGCGCCAAACCAGTTACGCCGTTTTTGATCAGCAGTGCCAGTCGATCCTCAACCAAGGAAGCGGCGGCGTTGAACACCTCAATTTTCAGCGAAGCAGGCAGGATTTCCCGCACCTCCTCGAGATAGGTATTCATCGTTTCAAAGGATTCTACCGTGTCTGCCGTGGCCGAGCGCGAAACAGACATACGGATCGCCTGATCGCCGCCCATAAAACCGACACTTTGGTCGCTATTAAAGCCGTCCTCGATTTGGGCCACATCGCCAAGCAACAGCTTGTCGCCCTGTGAGGTGGTTTTGAGTTCCAATTGCGCTAATTCATTTACGCCAATTTCAGCAGCCAAAGCTCTAATTTGTGCTTGCAAATCGCCTTCTACCGACCCTGATGGCCGGTCAGCAGTGTTTTGCGAAATGGCCTGAGCGATTTCAGCTGTGGTGAGGTCCAATTGTCGAAGCTTTTGTTCGTCAACAACAATATTGATCTCCCGGTCGCGGTAACCGGTGAAGGTCACCCGGTCTACCCCGGCATCTAACAGGCCATCCCGAATTTCTCGAGCATAAAAGCGTAAGGTGGCCTCCGGAAATGGACCAGAAATGCCAATGTCGGCAATGGGGTCAAAGAATTTTGGACTATTTACCTCAGGCGTTTCTGCATCAATCGGCAAATTGGTCACGCCAGCCACTGCGGCTTCAACCTGAGCTTCGGCTTGACGCATATCGGTGTCGCGCTCGAACTCAAGCGAAATTGTGCCTGACCCTTCGCGGGCTTGTGACGACATGGATCGCACGCCATCCAAAAAGCGAACGGTTGGTTCAATCGCCTGAAGCATGTTCTTGCGAATGTCGTCAGCACTGGCGCCTGACCACACCATATTTACCTGAATTTGCTTCACTTCCAGCGAAGGAAAGAACTGACGGTTAAGCTTGGAGATGCCCCACGCGCCAAACAAGATCATCAAGATCATCAGCAAATTGGCGGCATTGCGGTGGCGAACGAAAAGCTCAAGTATTGAGCGCGTACGTTGGTCTCGGGAGGTGCTCATTATTCATCTCCCTGCGCGGCGGTTTCATCAGGCTGAGATTGCTGATCAGCGCGTGCCGGGCGTTCGCCTGCACGATCATCGCGCGGGGGCCCGTCGGGCCTCCCCTGATCGCGCTGCGGGATCGGCGGCGCCTCGCCTTCGACGGTCACAGCCAAGCCATCACCTGCTTGCGCCAAACGTGTTGTGATCACCTCTGCACCATCCGCAACATCGGCGCGCACCAAAAGCTGCGCTCCGTCGCGGGCAAGAATTTCTGCATCGTGGGACAGCATGCGGCCATCCTCAATTGTATAGATCAACCGATTGTCATAAACCGCTGTTTCGGGCAAACGAAGGACGTTGTCATATTCACGGCCGGGCACAAATATTTTGACAAATGTACCTGGACGAAATGTTGAGGCTTCGGCATTTTCAAGACGGGCATAGACTTGCACCCCGCCCTTTGCAGCGTCGATCTCGGCCCCCGCACGCGTGATCCGCCCAGTTGCGCGTAAACTTTCCGGCTCGACTTCCCACACGACTTCAATTGGGCGATCAATCAAACCGTCAGCGAAGATTTGGCCATATTGACGATCGGACATGGTGAAACGCACATCCAATTGATCTTCGCGATAAAGTCCAACCAATACTTCATTGGCATTGACGATCTTGCCCAGCGCAATCGACTCTGAGTTGACGATCGCGTCGAATGGCGCTCGGATTTCAGTGTTTGAAAGATCGCGTTCAGCCCGCTCAACCTGCCATTCGAAGCGTTCCATGCTGGCCAATTGCCGATCCAGTTGCGCTTGCTGTATTGCAATGTTTGCCTGGCGTTGTTTAAGCGCTTGCTCCCGTTGAGAAACCAACAATTCTCGATCATCGACGTTTTTTTTGCGTTAAAGTGCCCGACTGAAACAGCGTTTGAGCGCGCTCAAGGTCTGTCTTCGACAATTCGAGCTGTTCACGTGCAAAATCTAAATTCGCTTCTTCCAGCTGCAAGCGTTCCCGCGCTTCTGTTGCGCCTAATTTTGCCTCAGCGAGATTTGTCTTGGCTTCTGTAAGTGCACCGCGGTATGCAAAATCGTCTATCCGCGCGATCAAGTCACCCTGATTGATACTGTTGCCCGCGGCCAAGCTTGGATGAATATCAACGACTTCTCCTGCCACTTGCGCGCGCACATCAAGTGCGCCTGCTGCAACGATTTCGCCAAAATAGGTGAGGTTTGGCTGCGCGTTCTGCGCAACCACTTCAACGGTGCGCACAGTAAATGTGCGCTCACGGCTTTGCCGCTCTGGCGGCTCGGGCCGAGAAGACACCAATTGGAAGGCAAAAAAAGCCAGCACCGCCAATTATGGCGAGGGCCAAAAGTAACCTGAATAGAACGCCAAAAAAACGAAACTCTGCGCTTTTGGGGCGGCGCAGAGGGCTGTTGCGTCGGGGTCGTTGGTTGCACTGAGGCACTTGTGTGATCCACTTGGCGGTCCATTGTAAAGATCCAGTCTCTGCTCAATCTACGCTTCGGGCGCAGGATCAACAAATTAAACTTTATCCATCTTTACGTGGTGCCAATGGGCACTGGATCAACCTTATTTTTTAGCGCCTCAGCAATTCACCTAGTCTTTTCGGAACTGGTGGGGGTTAAAGTGGTAAGCCGTTGAGCAAAATTCACACACCACTTCAATATCGCCATCGACAACCATGGCGTCGATATCGTCGTTGGAAAACTGCTCCAACATGGCTTCGATTTTGTCGGCGTTGCAGCCACATTTTTCTTCCAAAACCATCGGTTCAAATACGCGGACGCCGGTTTCGTGATAAAGGCGGAACAACAATCGCTCGGACGAAACTTCGGGATCGACCAATTCGTGATCATCGACAGTTTCCAACAAGGCACTGGCCTCAACCCAATTGTTTTCCGGCTCAAACTCGGTGTCCGCGGTTTCAGGGTTATCAAAATCCCCATCACCCGGCAGGTCAGCCATGGTACGTTCGCCATGCTCGGGCAAATGTTGCAACAAAATGCCACCCGCACGCCACTGATCCGGAGCTTTGCCCTTCTCACTAAACTGCGCAACGGCCAACCGGACCTTGGTTGGAATTTGCTCGGATTGCATAAAGTAGCGGTGGGCTACTTCTTCCAACCCATCACCATCCAGTTGCACAATGCCTTGATAGCGTTCGGTCATCTCACCCTGATCAATGGTCATGGCCAAAATGCCTTTGCCCAGCAATTGCTCAGGCGACAACTCACCATTTTCGGCCGCTTCGCTAAGCGCGACCTCGTCAAAGCGGGCATAGCCACGCAAGCCGTTTGGAGTTTGCAAATCGACCACGATCATATTGACCGGACCGTCGGTTTGCGTTTGCAAAATAAAGCGCCCTTCAAACTTTAACGATGACCCGACAAGGGCGGCCAGCACAATGGCTTCGCCCAGCAGGCGGGCCACGGGCGTTGGATAGTCATGGCGTGTCAAAATTGTGTTTAGCGCGTCGTCCATTTTGACTGAACGGCCCCGAACATCCAGCCCTTCAACGGCGAAGGGCACAACACTATCGCTTAGGCTTTCCTCTCGGTCCAACCCTGCGGCTTTCAAAAAGTCTTCTGTCATTTAAGCTCCTCAATGCCGAACACCCAGCACAAAACTGCTTTTTGGGCGTGCAGCCGATTTTCCGCTTCGTCAAAAACAACCGATTTCGGGCCATCCAACACGTCGGACGTGACTTCATCGCCTCTGTGCGCTGGCAAACAATGCATAAAGATGGCGTCGGGCTTTGCTTCGGCCATCAATTCATCTGTCACGCGGTGTGGAGATAAAATTTCACGACGGATGGTGGCATCCAGATCGCCCATGGACACCCACGTGTCTGTGATGACCAAATCCACATCTTTCATAGCCTCAACCGGATCTTGCGTCACACGCACTTTCCCGTTGCTGGCATTTATTTCTGCCTGCATGGCCTGATTTGGCTTATATTGTTCAGGACACGCAATATTCAACTGACAGTTAAATAAATTTGCCGCCTGAATCCATGACATCAACACATTGTTACAATCGCCCTGCCACGCAATCTTGATGCCATCAATTGGGCCGCGATGCTCTTCATAGGTCATGATGTCGGCCATGATTTGACAAGGGTGCGAAAAGCGCGTCAGGCCATTGATCACAGGAATGGTCGCTGCCGCAGCCATCTCTTCCAGATCGTCATGGCTGAGCAACCGGATCATGATCGCATCAACATAGCGCGACATCACCCGCGCCGTATCAGCAATGGTTTCATCACGCGACAATTGCATCTCGTCGCCGGTCAACATCAGGGTTTGGCCGCCAAGCTGGCGCATGCCCACGTCAAATGACACGCGGGTGCGCGTGCTTTCACGGTCAAAAATCATCGCCAGCACTTTGTCTTTCAACAAGGCAGGCTTTTCGCCTTCTTTCAGTTTAGCCTTCAAAGCATGGGCCAAATCCAATATTTTTCTCAGTTCTTCTGCTGTGAATTGACCAAGGTCTAGAAAATGTTGTGTTGCAGCCATGGTGACTGTCCTTTTGTCATGAGTTGCTTGTGGGGGAAGCGAAGATCGGTTGAAAGGGTTAAGCGGAGAACGCTTTTTCCATTCGGCTGATCGCCTCATCGATATCCTGTTTTTCAACAATGAGCGGCGGCAGAAAGCGGATGACATTATCACCCGCGCCAACGACAAGCAGATGATGGTCACGCAATTTCGCGACCATTTCAGCTGCAGGCTGATTGACCTTTATGCCCGCCATCAGGCCCTTGCCGCGCACGTCCAACACTTCGTTGGGGAATTTTTGTGCCAATTGCTGCAATGACCAGCTTAAATAATTGCCCATCTCTTCAACATGGGTCAAAAACCCATCTTCCGAAATGCGATCGAGCACTGCGTTGCCCACCGCACAGGCCATGGGGTTGCCGCCATAGGTGCTGCCATGGGTGCCCGGCACCATGGAGGCGCCAATCTTGTCTGTCGTCAAACAGGCGCCCAGCGGGAAGCCGCCGCCTATGCCCTTAGCCAGCGCCATCACATCTGGCTCAATGCCCGCCCATTCATAAGCAAACATTTTACCCGTACGGCCATAGCCACACTGCACCTCATCAAGCAGCATCAAAATGCCATGCTCATCACAAAGCGCACGTAAATCACGCAAAAAAGCCGCACTAAAAACATTGATGCCGCTTTCGCCTTGGATCGGCTCGAGCAATATACCAGCTGTTTTGTCGCTAATGGCCGCCTTCACTGCATCCAAATCACCAGCGGCTACTTGCGAAAACCCACCCGCTTTGGGGCCAAAGCCCGTCAAATAGGACTCGTTACCGCCCGCAGCGATGGTGCCCAAGGTCCGGCCATGAAACGCCCCAGTGAAGGTGATAATCTCATAGCGCTCTTCTTGACCTTGATCATAAAAATAGCGCCGCGCCGTCTTAATCGCACATTCAAGCGCTTCCGCGCCCGAATTGGTGAAGAACACCATATCGGCAAAAGAAATGTCGACCAACCGCTGGGCGAGCTTTTCTGCTTCAGGAATAGAAAACACATTGGAGACGTGCCAAAGCTTTTCAGCTTGCTGTTTTAATGCGCTTACCACATGGGGGTCTGCGTGGCCCAATGCATTCACCGCTATGCCTGCAGCAAAATCAAGATATTCCCCACCGTCAGATGAGAATAGTCGCACCCCTTCGCCCCGCTCAAAAGAGAGATCGGCGCGTTGATAGTTTTTATAGAGTGCGGACATTATCTTGATGTTCCTTTCTGCCCATAAAAAGGTGCGTCACAAGCACACAAAACCAAAAAAACGCGTTGCCCACAACGGCGCAACGCGATAACCAATGCATTTATGACCAGTTTCACTGGAAAATGTCAATTGGTTGCAAATTGGCCTAAATGCAACGCTGGTGAAAAATGTCTTGGATAACCGGAAATAAAGCGCGCTGAGCCTTGTCACGGATTCATCAGGTCTTGTAAAGTAAATCTATAGGAACACGATATCTCGTGTGGCGGACCTATAAGTACATACGATGGATGGTAGCTGAACCGGAATAAACGCATTTTTCGGTGAGGTGCCCGAGTCTATCTTTTGATTGAAATGGAGGAACTCCATGGCGTGGACAGACGAGCGCGTTGCGATTTTAAAAAAACTCTGGATGGAAGGCTTGAGCGCAAGCCAGATCGCGGCAGAGCTTGGCGAAGGGGTGACCCGCAATGCGGTGATCGGCAAAGTACACCGGTTGAAACTTTCAGGCCGGGCAAAGCCTGCTTCTTCAGCACCACGGGCACGTAAACCCCGGGCGACAGCAGCAAGCGCACCCAGGCGACCGAGTGGCGCAGCATCAAATACAAGTGCACGCCCCGCGAGCAGCCGCCCGGCGGCAACATCAGCACCGCGCCGTTCGGCTGGTGCCGGACCGGCCGTTGCGGGCAACACAGCGCTTAAGATGAGCGCTGATACTGAAGCTGAGCAATCATTTGAGCTTAATGCGGAATCCGAGATTTTTATCCCGGAAGCCGATCGCATTGGACTGATGGAATTGAATGAGCACACTTGCAAGTGGCCAATAGGCGACCCTGTTTCTGAGGAATTCCACTTTTGTGGCCGCCACAGTGACGAAGGCAAGCCCTATTGCGAGTTCCACTCTAAGCGGGCCTATCATTCGCTTGATCGGCGCAAGAAAAGCTAGAGCAGCATAACTACAAATTGGGTCGCCTTGAGCGGCCTTTTTTTTGAGTTCTGTTTCGCGCCTGCGTTCCACTCGTCCGCAGTGGTTATTTTAATTACCCATGTGCGAAGGCGCTGACCGTTATACCGATGCCTGCTAGGTCGAGGGCAACAAATATGAGCGCATGACGGTTGGCTCAAATAGCGTTGTTTGCAATAAAATGCTGTTCGTGTGCCGCAAGCGGCAACACCCTGGACGCTCAAATCTAAACCAAAATAATATTGTAGAAATTCTCAGTTTTACTTACAATAAACAGTGCAAACCGGAGAAATCGGATGACACAGCGCGTTGATGAAGCCGAACTCGCACTAGATAGAGATATTTTCCTTCGTAAATTGCTGCGCGAGCTTTCCGGCACCTTAGAGGACATCATTGGCTTGGAAGCTGCTGAGGGTTACATCAGCACCGTTGGCAGCAAAATGGGTAGCTGGATAGACGAAAGCTACAAGGAAACACTCGGCAAAAGTCGTTTGAATGCCAAGGAAGTAAGCGAAATCTGCGTCGACTTGAAAAGGCGAATTGGTGGAGATTTTTACCTTATTTCGGCCTCTGAAGAGGAACTTGTGTTCGGCAACAGGCGTTGTCCGTTTGGCGAGGCTGTAAAAGACCGCCCATCGCTTTGCATGATGACTTCGAACGTTTTTGGCCGAATAACAGCCGACAATCTGGCTATGCCCGGGTAGACTTGGAGCAAACAATCGCGCAAGGAGACGCCGGCTGCCGAGTGGTGGTTCGGCTGAATAAAAGCACTGCTGGGGAGGTGAGAGCGAGAGAATATTATCGCGCCTTTGACCCAGAGCTAACGGATGACATGTGACAAACGGACCGCCCAATATCGACCAAGACATGGCGCACCGCATTCTGTTGGAACTTCCTATTGCCGTCGTGATTGTTGATATTACCGGCAAAGTGAGTGCCTGCAACCCTCGGGCTAGCCGGATTTACGGCTTGAACGAAGATGTCGCGGCATCAACCGAACTTGCCGAATGGCACCCCCCCAGCGGAACACTGGCGACATTGCTGCGCTCAGTCGCCGGCTCGTCAAGCTGGATCCCCATCGTTCTTAGCCGCGGAAAGGAACGCATTGAGCTGAAGGGGCGGGGTCTCATGCTTGATGGGCACACCGCGCCGCAGGTTCTGTTGATGGAAGCGTTCTCGGTGCCACTTCGCTTTAAAGAGCATTCAGAACAAGTTCGGCAGCTAAACGCTCAGCTGATTGTTCAACAAAAAACTGAGGAGCGGCTTCGAGCGGCAATTCAAGTTGCCGAAGAACTGAGACGAGAGCTCGTTCACCGCGTGAAGAACAACCTCGCCATCGTCGCGGCCTTGCTGCGCACTAAGTCTCGAACAGCCGAACATCCAGCGGCAACCGAAGCGCTGTTGTCAGCAGCTTCCAGGGTTCACTCGATTGCCATCGTCCATGATATTTTGGATGCGCGAAATAACACAGAAACCGTTACCTCCAACGCTATCCTAGTCGCATTGCTCGATCACCTGCGGGACGCAATTTGCCCGGGCCATATTACACTTTTGTCCGAAGTACTCGACATTGAAATCCTTGCGGAGACGGCCTTACCCCTCTGCCTGTTGGTGAATGAACTGGTGACGAACGCCATCAAGCATGCGTTTAAAGGGCGCGACACGGGGGAGGTCCGCATTGTTTTCAAACAAGAGCATGATGGCTACCTGCTGGTGGTGGCGGACAACGGATCGTGGGTCGACGAAAAACCTGACCGCAAAGGGAATGGCAGCCAAATTGTAAGCGCATTGGCCTTGCAGTTGCGGGGCGAGATTGCCGTTTCACATTGTGATGGGACAATATGGTCAATTTCACTGCCCCCTGAATTTGGACGTGTTACTCCCACGCCCCGCGCTTCGCTGGCAGATAACCTTCGGTCCAATCAATAAGAAGATTGTGACAACTTAAATTTAGTTTTGCGGCTCTTTACGCGATGCCTCCCGCTGCAATAATCCCCACCTCGCGCAGCATGGACACAAAGTACGTGAAAATGACGATCATCGTCGTTCAAGGCATGACGACGCCCAAGTGCACCATGAGGTTTGAAGCACCGCGCGAGATGGACTGTGGTCTATAATTACAGCACAGGGTGCACTGAGTTTGTTCTATGCGATCTATTGCTTGATGAACATGCCCGATCTTGTTGGGATTATATCAGAAGCAAGGCTCGCTTCGCGCCCACATTGAACATTGAGATAGTGCCGTTGATCGTACGTGTCAGGCTACATTCATGGGCGGTTTATGCTGGCATCTGCTGTGTGGCGCAGTGAATGCCGCCGCCAACTTCACCGAGCGCGTCAACATTCAGCATGACAACTTCTCGTCCGGGATAGTGCCTTTTTAGCGCATCAGTTGCAATCTGGTCGGCTTCCCTATCGCCAAACTGGGCAGCAACCACACCGCCGTTGCAAGCATAGTAGTTGGCATATGATGCAACAAAATCCAAACTCTTCACCCTTCGGTGTTCGGGTTCCGGGATCACCTCTACATCAAGTTTTTCTGCGATGATGACATCGTAGGTTTCGAGGGCCGCGAGATGAAATGGATCATTCATATCCGGATCGTCGGGCAGATTGATCACGATGCGGCCGGGACCAGTAAACCGCGCTAAACTATCAATATGATAGTCAGTGATATCCTGTCCGCGGACGCCAGGTGACCAAATCATCCGCTCTGCGCCGTAAGCAGCAAGCAACAACTCCTCAATTTCATCTCTCGACATTCCCGGATTGCGGTTGTCATTCACCCAGGAGCTTTCATGGGCCATCAGCAGCCCATGACCATCGTGCTCAACGCCGCCAGCCTCACCGATAAGACCGCTGTTTACGATTGGCAAGCCAAGTTGTTCTGCAATCTGTTGTGCGATGAGGCCATCACGTTTGTGAACTTGCTTCCCACCCCAGCCATTAAACTGCAGGTGGCTAACAACAAGCTGCCCATCAGGACGCTTGGCAAAGAGTGGGCCAGAGTCTCGGCACCACAGGTCTTCAGTCGGCACATCCCAAAGCTCGACACCACCAGATAGCATGGAACGTGCATGCTTTTGATCTTCCTTGGCCGCTGACAATGTGACGGGTTCGAATTCTGCAATGGTGTTGGCAATATCGGCTATGGTCTGCTGGAGAAGGCGGAGAAAGCCTCTGTCGCTATAAACCTGTTGGTTCACAGGCCATTGCATAAAGGTTTTTTCATGTTTGTGCTCTTCAGGAGGCACAATGAAGTCTGGCAAACTCTTAGGCATGGCGACACCCGCAATTGAACTCGCAGCGCAAAAAGCTGCGCTTCCAGCCAGTACGTCTCTTCGATTCAATCGTGTACTCCAATCGATATTGGCTGACACTTTATGATGGATAGGACCAGCGGCAAGGACGAGCTGCTTCCCATTCTGGTGACTTTGCTTCCTGGTCTCGACAACCAACAAGCCCTGAAAGTGGTCCCTACTGTCCGAACAGCCGCCAACCACCACTGCCAGCGTCAGCCTTAACCCGCTGTGGCGAATTTTTCGTCGAACGAGTAGCCGGCGCCGCGGACGGTGCGGATGGGGTCTTTTGAGCGGCCACGGTTGATGGCTTTGCGCAAGCGGCCCACATGCACGTCGACTGTGCGTTCATCAACATAAACATCGTGGCCCCAAACGCCATCCAGCAATTGCTCGCGGGTGTAAACCCGGCCGGGGCTTTGCATCAAATATTCGAGCAAGCGATATTCTGTGGGGCCCAGATGCACTTCACGGCCAGAGCGGCTGACGCGGTGGGTTTCGCGATCCAGCTCAATATCACCTGCCGTGAGGCTTTGGGCCGTAAGGTGTGGGTTAGAGCGGCGCAGCAAGGCTTTGACGCGCGCCAGCAATTCTGGCACGGAAAATGGCTTCACCACATAATCATCGGCACCGGTGGCAAGGCCGCGCACGCGCTCTTCCTCTTCGCCACGTGCGGTCATCATAATCACCGGTGTGCGGGCGGTTTCTTCACGGGCGCGCCAACGACGGCACAATTCGATGCCCGACAGGCCCGGCAACATCCAATCCAGCAAAATCAGATCTGGCACTTCTTCGCGCATGATCAATGCCGCTTCGTCGCCACTCTCGGCGGCGGAGACTTTATAGCCTTCCGCTTCCAGATTATAGCGCAGCATTAATGCCAGATCGGCCTCATCTTCGACGATCAGTATGTGTGGTGACATGACCCCAACCTCGCAATTTTAAGCTTAACTCAGAGAGACTTTGCCGCTCTCAATATCGTTATATAGATTGCCGCCCGTTTCCAAATAGTAGGCAGCCTCGGCGATATTTGTGGCGTGATCGCCTGCCCGTTCCAGGTTTTTGGCGCAGAACAGCAAATGGGTGCAATCGGTAATGTTGCGCGGATCTTCCATCATATAGGTGAGGAATTCGCGGAACAGTGAGATGTAAAGCGAGTCCACTTCATCATCACGACGGCACACATCAATGGCTATTTTTGAATCCCGCGCGGTAAACGCGTCGAGGGCGCGCTTGACCTGTTGCAAGGAAAGGTCCGACATATGCCGCACGCCATTATAAAGCTGTTTTGAGACGCGTTGACTATCAATATGCAGCGTACGGCGTGAGAGGTTTTTCGCGATATCACCAATACGCTCCAAATCGTTGGCCACATGAATGGCCGAAACGATGTGGCGCAAATCGCCTGCCATTGGCTGGCGGCGGGCGATCATGGATACGGCCTGCTCATCAATCAAACGCTGCATGTCGTCAACACGGCGGTCGCCATTGGCTGTTTGCTTTGCCAATTCATGATCCACCCGCACCAAGCTTGCGTCGCATTGGTGATGGCCACCTCGACCATGCCGCCCATTTCAGAAATAGCGCGCGTCAAAGATGTTAATTCATCTTCGTAGGAGGTGACGATATGTTCGTTATCTGGTGTTGCCATTTTAATATCTTTCGCCGCTAGAACTGTTGCTCGCGCTAAACCATTTTCGCGCGCACTGAGTTACCCGATACGTCCTGTAATATAGTCTTGCGTTTTCTTATTGATAGGGTTGGTGAAGATTTGGTCTGTTGGACCTTCTTCAATCAGCTTGCCCAAGTGGAAAAACGCTGTTTTTTGGCTCACCCGCGCCGCTTGCTGCATGGAGTGGGTTACGATCACAATCGTAAAGTTCGCCCGCAATTCGTCAATCAATTCTTCAATGATCGCGGTTGCAATCGGATCAAGGGCGGAACAAGGCTCATCCATCAGCAATACTTCGGGTTGTGTTGCAATGGCGCGTGCAATGCACAAGCGCTGTTGCTGGCCGCCAGAAAGGCCTGTACCCGGCTGGTCCAAACGATCTTTCACTTCTTCCCACAAACCAGCGCGCCGCAAGGACGAGGTGACCAAATCGTCCAGCTCGTCTTTCGTGCGGGTCATACCGTGAATGCGCGGGCCATAAGCCACATTCTCATAAATGCTTTTCGGAAACGGGTTGGGCTTTTGAAACACCATGCCCACGCGCGCGCGCAGCTCAACCACATCGATGTTTTTGTCGTAGATATCCTGATCGTCCAAAACGATCTGGCCGGTGACTTTACACACGTCGATGGTGTCGTTCATGCGATTTAGGCAACGCAAAAATGTCGATTTGCCGCAACCAGAAGGTCCGATCAACGAGATCACCTGGTTTTTGTAGATATTCAAATCCACATCAAACAACGCCTGTTTGTCGCCGTAAAATACGTTAACGCCATTGCCGCTCATTTTCAGCTTGCCCGCATTGTTTGCCGGCGCTTTCGCGGCGGTGGCGGCCAAATTTGCTTCTAACTCATCATCTACCTCAATATATGTGGTTGCGCCGAGCTTCGGCTTACCAGCGGCGTTCGAAACGTTTGCGCAGGACAACTGCAAGCGCGTTCATTGTAATCAAGAACCCTAACAATACCATGATCGCAGCTGACGTACGCTGTTGAAAGGCAGGTTCTGGGAAATCAGCCACATGAAAATCTGTACTGGCAACACGGTCGCCGGATCAGAAAAGCCCATGGGAATATCAACGACGAACGCCACCATGCCGATCATCAATAGTGGTGCTGTTTCGCCTAAGGCTTGCGCCATGCCAATGATTGTGCCGGTCAAAATACCGGGCATGGCGAGGGGCAAAACATGGTGTATCACAGTTTGCAAGCGCGAGGCGCCGATGCCCAATGCGGCCTCACGAATGGATGGTGGCACCGCACGCAAGGCGGCGCGTGAGGCGATAATGATGGTCGGCAATGTCATGAGCGCCAACACCATACCGCCCACATAAGGCGCAGACCGATCCAATTCAAAATAGTTCAGGAACACAGCAAGACCCAGCAAACCAAACACAATGGATGGCACAGCCGCCAAATTGTTGATGTTCACTTCAATCAAGGTGGTCCAGCGGTTTTTCGGCGCAAATTCTTCTAGGTAAATTGCGGCAGCCACCCCGAGTGGGAAGGACAAGAGCAATGTCACGATCAGCGTGAGCGCCGACCCCACGGCTGCGCCCAAAACACCGGCCATTTCCGGCTCACGGCTGGCGCCGCGGGTGAAGAAAATGGTGTTGAGACCAGATCGAACGTAGCCGCGCTCAACCAATTTGTCAGTCCACACAATGTCTTGGTCAGTGAATTTACGGTTGGCCTCGGGCACTTCAAGCACCCGAATTTTCCATTGGTCAGCCTCAATTATCGTCTCATCTTCATCTAGGGGCAGATATTCCACGACATTGGCTGTGGTGGTTGTGACCTGCTCAACTTTAAGAACCGCATCATTGCCATAAACCAGAACGGACATCATCTCGCCTGTTAGGTTTTCACCCAAGCCGGGGTTGGCCACGCGGCTATCAATGGCCTTGATCTGCTCTTCCAGCTGCTTGATGCGCGCCTCAAGCACAGTGATATCTGACACATACCGCTCAAGCTCTGCTTCGAGACGTGATTTCACATTGGCGTTGGTTTCCGCCGGAATGCGACCGCGCAAGGCTTCGATATCGCCACGGGTTTTGTTGAGCGAAAGCTGCAACCCAGATTGTTGCGCTCGCATACTTGCTGCTTGCGCTTCCAATGCTTCTTTGGCCCGAGACAATGCATCGGCAAACACAGGTTCATCCGCGATCAGGCGCAAGCCGTTTTCATTGCGATCAATTCGTAATGCGCCGTTCCCCTCGATGGTGTAATCGCTGGTAATCTGGCCCTTAAGGTAGAGATCCGCAAAGTCAGAGATCGGAATTTCCAGCCGTGTTTCGGTGCCGACCACGCTTGGATCGTCCAGAACCTGCTGACGCAAATAGACTGAGGCGCCAGAAGACAGAATGCCGCTCAGTGCGCGCTTTTCACTGCGGCCGGTTACGGTTGGAAATTGTTCGCGAATAGCATCACGCACGACAGCATCATAATTGGCCCTGCGCAAGCTTTCATAAGAGCCGTCAGTGTCGAGCTTTTCCTTGGTCAGTTCAAAAGGTAAATTGACAAAATTGAAGGTAAAAGCAGGCAACCCCTGAAAAACAACAGTCGATAGCAGCAGCAACAAAAATGCGACTGATACGCCAATTGCCGACCGCCCCAGCCATTTAAAGATAGACTCGCCGCGATAACGCTTCGCCAAGCGGGCGCGTGCGTCGTCGCTGGTATGGATCGAGGCTTTCTCCACATTGCCACCTGTTAAATCAGTCATATTGCTCTCGATATTTTTGAATGACCCGAAGCGCAATGACGTTCAGCAGCAAGGTAACGCAAAACAGCACCAAGCCCAAGGCAAAGGCCGCGAGTGTTTTTGCGCTGTCAAACTCCTGGTCACCGACAAGCAGGGTTACAATTTGCACAGTTACAGTGGTCACCGCCTCGAGGGGGTTCACCGTCATATTGGCGGAAAGCCCGGCGGCCATCACCACAATCATGGTTTCGCCAATGGCGCGGGAAATGGCCAACATTAGCGCCGACACGATGCCCGGCAATGCAGCCGGCAGAATAACCCGGCGAATGGTTTCGGACTTGGTGGCGCCCAGGCCAGCGGACCCATCGCGCAAGCTTTGCGGCACCGCATTGATCACGTCATCCGACAAAGACGAAACAAAAGGAATGATCATGATGCCCATGACCAGCCCAGCGGCCAAAGCGCTTTCAGATGACACCGAAATGCCCACCGCCTCACCTGTATTGCGGAAGAACGGGGCAACGGTCAGCGCAGCGAAAAAGCCATAAACCACGGTCGGGATCCCGGCCAAAACTTCCAAGATCGGCTTGGCCGTGGCGCGCACATTTGGTGACGCATAGTCTGACAAATAAATCGCGGACATTAGGCCGATGGGGGCGGCCACGATGATGGCAATCGCCGTGATCAGCAAGGTGCCTGCAAAAACAGGGATGGCACCAAACACTTCTGAATTTCGGCCTGTCGCCTCTTCGCCAACGCCTTCAAATGCGCTTTGCGGGCTCCAGTGGGTGCCGAACAGGAAGTCCAGAAAATTCACTTTTTGGAAAAAGCTGATGCTTTCAAAAATTAGCGACAACACGATGCCAAGCGTTGTCAGAATGGCGACGCCAGATGCTGCGATCAGCACCGCCATCACTGTTTTCTCAACAATTTGACGGGCGCGCAAATCTTTGCCGATCAGGCGCACAGCAAACCAGCCGCCCACGACCACCAAGATGGCGACAACCACTTGCAACATCAAAACGGCGTTGGCGACAAAGGTGCGATAATGCTCCACCGCACTCACCTCAATCCCACCAAGAGCGCTCAAATCTGCGCGATCGGCAAATGAGCGCATATTGCGCAGCAGGGCCTGCTGTTCGATTTTTGCCAAGCCGGCAAAATCAGCGCCAAGTTGCGCGGCGACGAAGGCGTTGGTCAAATAACGGGAAAATAAAAGCCAGGTGAAAAACACCAGAACGGCGGGCACGATGCCACAAATCATGACAAAGGCGCCATGAAACCCGGGCTTAGAATGCAGAATCGTCGAATCCCCACCAACCGTGGAGACAGCACGAGAGCGGCCAATATAAAACAGCGCAGCCGCTGTTAAAACCAAAATGAGTACGAAGAACCAGCCTTGCACCTTGCCACCCCGTTCTTATTCAATGATGCCCTTAAAGAGCACATGGGCCGCTCCGGGGAAAGCCCCGAAGCGACTGTTATTCAGTGAAAAGATTTACATCTTTTCAGCAGGCACCAGATTTTCGGCGTCTGACTTGAATTTTTCGCGTGTTTCAGCAGGCAATGGGATCAAACCTTTTTCGGTCAAATAGCCTTCATCACCCCAAGCTGCTTCGCTGGTGAATTCACCAACATATTCCTGAATGCCAGGGATCACGCCAACATGCTCTTTTTTCACATAGAAGAAGAGCGAACGTGACACTGGATAGTCGCCATCAGCAATGGCATCAAATGTTGCTCTACGCCATCAACAGTTGCGCCTTTGATTTTGTCGGCGTTCTGATCAAGGAATGAGAAGCCAAAGATACCAACAGCAGCTGAGTTTGCTTCAAGCTTTTGCACGATCAAATTGTCGTTTTCGCCGGCATCGATGAACGCACCGTCTTCACGGATCTCACCACATGCATCTTCTTCAATGCCTTCTTGACAAGCTTCTTCCATCACCAATTCAACAAACGCATCGCGTGTGCCAGAGGTTGGTGGCGGGCCAAGGACTTCGATTTTTGTGGCTGGCAATGAAGGGTCAATGTCTGACCAATTCGTGTATGGGTTGGCAACAATTTGGCCATCCACAACAACATTTTTCGCCAAAGCCGCAAAAATCTGATCGCGACTTACAGACAAGTCCGCGCCTGATTTTGCGCCAGCCAATACGATGCCGTCAAAGCCAACTTTAACTTCAACAGGCGTCGCGCCATTGGCCATGCATTTGTCGATTTCAGAGTTTTTAATACGACGAGATGCGTTGGTGATGTCTGGTGTACCTTCACCAACACCTTCACAGAACAATTTCAGACCACCGCCTGAACCGGTTGATTCAACAACAGGTGTTGGGAAATCAGTTGTCTGACCGAAACGCTCAGCAACCGCTGTGGCGAATGGAAATACAGTAGAAGAACCTACGATTGAGATTTGGTCACGTGCTTGTGCACCAGTTGCGGCAACTGTGCCTGCAACAACCAAAGCAGCAACGCTTGCATATTGGGCGAATTTCATAATGTCATCCTCTTTAGAGCTTACACTCAAATCCAGTAATCACGCCGAGAAACCAGCATTTTTTGTCTGGCCGTTTCCTCCCGGACTGCGGGCACCCTATTGCTCTGTGCTAATGGTTTTATGTCTTTTCAATGACAATTAGATGACAGTATAAGTGTCTGATTTTAAAAACGTTTATGCGAGACCCGCGTGTGGAAAAAACTCTAAATGACAATATTTATAACGGCAAATAAACACAAATTTCGGTGCCCTCGCCCACAACCGAGCTGATGCGCAGCTCGCCGCGATGCCTGCTCACAATGTGTTTCACGATGGCAAGGCCAAGCCCGGTGCCTTTTTTGCGACGAGACGATTCCGCATCGACGCGGTAGAATCGTTCCGTCAGACGCGGCACATGTTCAGCCGGAATGCCCGGCCCGTTGTCTTTGACTATGATTTTGATATCAAAATTTGCGCGTGCTGTTTCTTTGACCAGCTGCACATCGACCTGTCCGCCCTCGTCGCCATATTTGAGCGCATTTTCAATGAGGTTGGTGACAACTTGAGTGAGCTCGTTTCGATCACCAGTGACCTCAACACCTTCTAAATCATTTTGCAGGTTTAGCTTGGCCTTGCATTCAGCGATTTGCGGCTGCAGCATTTCCAAGGCTTCTTTGACCAGGCCACCCAAATCCACCTTTGTGGTGGGCCGTTGGTGTTGGCGCAATTCGATTCGCGAAAGCGACAACAAATCATCTATCAACCGCGACATGCGCTCTGCTTGGCCGCGCATGATGCCCAAGAAATGGTCACGAGCCTTAGCATCATTGGCGGCAGGGCCCATTAATGTGTCCAAAAAGCCCATCAAAGAGGTCAGCGGGGTACGCAATTCATGGCTGGCATTGGCAACAAAATCCGCACGCATTTGATCCAAAGAACGCTGCTCTGTTTGATTATCAATCGTCACGAGGAATAAATTTGTGCGGGGACTAGGCGCAACACCGGGTTTTTGCACCTCAAGTGGCACTGCACTCACTTTATACCAACTGGCGGCAGGCACGGTTTCCCTAAATTCACCAACAGCCCGCTCATTATCCGCAATTGCCTTTTCAATCGTGTTGAGCAACAGCGGGTTTCGCAAAGAAAAAGATAGCGGATCGCCGATTGAGGTTGAGGGGAACTCGCCCGCGGCTGCAGCGTTTCTATAGCGCAGGATCACCCGCCGATCCACAATCAAACAGGGGTCCGGGAGCGCCTCAGCAAATCGCTTTGTTGATGTGTCGGGCCATAAGGAGGGGGCATGATCCAGATTGCCAACCGTGGGCACCAGATGCGCCCGACGGGGCACCGCAATCGCGGCCAGAAAAATCACCCCGAATGACAAAATGGCCTGAATGAGCGTGAGCCGTTCGCCAGATAAAGAACCAAAAACACCAATGAACAAGCCAACAGCACCCAACGGGCAGCGTAAAAACGGTCGCGCCAACGAAAAGTGATACTACGATTTGCGGCGGAAGGTCGATTCCACTCATATTTCATCCTAAGAGAGATGGTCGAAAATATTCGACCTGATTTAGTCAGCCATTATGAAGTTTCAACGACAAAGACTATTAAAGTACGTGCGACTGCACCACGGATAATGGATTTTTCAGTTCATTCAAGTCTTTACGGGGCCGGCTACGCGCCATAAACTTTGCACTATTCTGTCCAATACATCTGCCCCCAATAGACTGAAAAGGGATAAAGCGCAAATTGACCCATTTTGACTTAGACGATCCTAACCTGCCGGATCATATAGCCGAGGCGGCTTTTCAATCGGGTAACTATCCCTATGAAAAGAAATTAAAGCGAAAAACTTATGAAGCGCATTTGGAAAAATTGCAGATTGAGCTGACCAAGTTGCAAAGCCATTTGCAAACCAGCGGCGAGCGCGTGATGTTGCTTTTTGAAGGACGTGATGCAGCTGGCAAGGGCGGCTCAATCCGTCGATATGCGCTATATTTGAATCCACGGCATAACCGGGTGGTCGCCCTTTCCAAACCAACAGAAACCGAACAGGGACAGTGGTATTTCCAGCGCTATGTCTCGCACTTTCCCACCGCGGGAGAGCAGGTTCTTTTTGATCGGTCTTGGTATAATCGCGCTGTTGTTGAGCCGGTGATGGGATTTTGTACGGCAGAGGAAACCGAACGCTTTTATCAGCAATTGCCAGACGTCGAGCGAATGATCGTTAAAGATGGGATTCACTTCTTCAAATTTTGGCTGAATATCGGACAAGAAATGCAGCTGAAGCGTTTCCATGAGCGGCGGCACAGCCCGTTAAAGCATTGGAAGCTCAGCCCGATCGACCTGCGCGCTTTAAACAAATGGGACGAGTATACGGCAGCGCGAAACCAAATGCTTGAGCGAAGCGACTTCGACTTTGCGCCTTGGACGGTGATCCGTGCCAACGACAAACGTCGCGCGCGGCTCGGCGTTATTCAAAATGTTGTCTCGCAAATTGAGTATGCTGGCCGCGACCGCACGGCAATTGGCAAAATTGATGACAAGATTGTGCAGCCAGCGTCGCAGTTTCTAAAACACGCTTCACAAAAAGAATAGGCGCGGAAAACCGCGCCTAATTTTTATGCTGTCGTGTCGATTTGAATGCGGTTGTCGGGGATAACCACAATCGGCGAGCCCGGCGGCACGCGCTTGTAAAAATCAACAATGTCATGGTTGGTCATGCGGATGCAGCCAGATGAGGCAGCCGTGCCAATTGTCCACCATTCAGGCGACCCGTGAATACGGTAAAGCGTGTCGCGGCCATCTTTAAAGATGTAAGCGCGCGCGCACCGAGCGGATTTTCCAAACCTGGGGGCTGGCCTTGACGCCATTTTTCAAGCGTCGGATCGCGCTCGATCATTTCGCTGGGTGGTGTCCAAGTTGGCCAAGGGCGCTTAAATTGAACTTTCGCACGGCCAGACCATGTGAAACCTGCTTTGCCAACGCCAATGCCATAACGCATGGCTTGGCCATTATCCAGAGTGAGATATAAAAAGCGATTAGGCGTATCGACAATGATGGTGCCCGGCACTTCGCCAAACGGATCATCAACTATTTGACGCCACAAGCTGCGATCCAAGCGGTTCGCCGGAATTTCTGGAATTGTATAGCCATTATCCGTAAACGACGCGAAGCGCAGCAAATCCGGATCGGGTGTGCTGACGGTTGGCGCTTCAGCCATTTTGCTGCTTGCGCCACAGCCAGTCAAAACTGCAGACATGGCTGCACCTGACAAAAGCACAGAAAATTGTCGACGTGATAGTTTCACTTGTATCTCTCTCATCCACAAAAAAAGCCGCCACAAGGTGACGGTGAAGAATTAACGGCAACGTATAATATATTTGCCATCAGTTATAGAGCATCTATGTCACACTCATAATTATTTCATAGGCAATAACGCGCACTTTTTTTGTGAAGTTCCGTTCAACTGGGAAATTTCCACCCGACTTAATCGTGACGCGGCGAGCGGCAAGCCTCACCAACTCCGCCAATTCTTGTGTGCGTTCTTGGGTGACCCGCACCGTGGGACCCGAGATAGATAAGGCACAAACAGGCTCCACAAACTCGTTAAAAACCGGAGCCGCAATGCAACGCAGCCCTAAAGACTGCTCCTCGTCATCGGTAGCAAACCCTTGATCTTTCACGATTTTAAGCTCATCATCAAACGCAGTTCGATCTAGTATTGTTTTATCTGTAAGACGGACAAAGTCTAAATCTTTCAGCAAGCCATCAACCTGCTCTTCCGCGCTAAAGGCAAGCATGGCCTTGCCGACAGCGCTGGCATGAAGTGGCCCCACGCTACCGATTTTCACTGCCATGCGCATCACCTCATCACATTCAATCTGTGCCACAAATGTCACACGGCCGGCATTTAGAATCGCCAAATTGACCGTTTCACCTGATTCTTGCATCAGACGCCGCATGGGCGCCCGGGCCGCGGCAACAAAGTCACGACGATGCAAAAAGGCGGCGCCAATTTGGAAGGCCTTGAGGCCGATTTGCCACGCACCGGCTTGAGCGTCAAACGCGACCATGCCCTGCCCTTCCAACGCACCAAGCAATCGATGGGTTGTCGATGGGGCCAGATCAGCTTGTTGCGCCAATGCGCCAAGGGCAATCCCCTCTGGCGCAGCGGCAACGATGCCCAGCAAGCCAAAGGCCCGATCCAGCGACTGAACAGAACCTTTACTTTGCTTTTTATCCGCCATCTAGCTTTTGGCTTTCGCTTCAAGGCGACGGCGGTGCAAGATTGGTTCGGTATAACCGGATGGTTGGCTCACGCCTTCAAACACGAGCTCACAAGCGGCGGAAAACGCGACAGAACGTTCAAAATTATCTGCCATAGCCTTATATGAGGGATCGTCCGCATTTTGCGCATCGACTTTTGCTGCCATCTTCTTCATAGCCTGCAGCACTTGATCCTTTTCCACCAAACCGTGCTCCAGCCAATTGGCAATATGTTGCGCAGAAATGCGCAGGGTTGCCCGATCTTCCATCAGCCCAACATCGTTTATGTCTGGCACTTTGGAGCAACCGACGCCCTGTTCAACCCAACGAACCACATAGCCTAAAATGCCTTGGGCATTATTTTCCAGCTCTCTTTGCACCTCATCAGCAGACAGGTTACGCCCACCGAGCAGGGGTGGCATCAAAATATCATCGAGTGCGGCTTTTTGGCGTGACTTCAATTGATCTTGAACAGAGAACACATTGATTTGGTGGTAGTGCGTGGCGTGCAGTACAGCGGCCGTTGGCGACGGGACCCATGCGCAATTGGCTCCAGCCTTCAGGTGCTCGGTTTTCACTTCGAGCATTTTCGCCATTTCATCGGGCATCGCCACATGCCTTTACCGATTTGTGCCTTTTGGGAAAAGCCTGTTTCCAGGCCCGTATCTACATTCCAATTTTCATACGCTGAAAGCCATTTGGCCCCTTTGATATCGCCTTTCGGCAGAACTGGCCCTGCCTGCATTGACGTATGAATTTCGTCGCCTGTGCGATCCAGAAAGCCGGTATTGATGAAAACAACACGGTCTTTCACAGCGCGTATGCACTCTTTCAGATTGACTGTGGTGCGCCGCTCTTCATCCATCACACCAACTTTAATGGTATGGCGTGTCAAACCATATGCGTCCTCAACGCGATCAAACAATTCATCAGTTAGGGCGGCCTCTTCAGGCCCATGCATTTTCGGTTTCACAATGTAGATTGAACCGGCACGTGAATTTTTGGGGCCACTCTCTTTGTTCAAATCATGCAATGCACACAATACGGTCATCATTGCGTCGAGCATGCCTTCGGGCACCTCTTCATCATTGGCGAAAAGCACAGCATTGTTTGTCATCAAATGCCCCACATTGCGCACCAGCATCAATGATCTGCCCGGCAAGGAGAATGATTTCCCCTGCGGGTCTTGAAAGGTTAAGTCGCCATTGAGCGAGCGCACCATTTCCTTGCCATTCTTGGTGAAGTTGGTTTGCAAATCGCCCTTCATCAAGCCGAGCCAGTTGCGATAAACTTCTGCCTTGTCTTCAGCGTCGACGGCGGCGACCGAATCCTCGCAATCCTGAATCGTGGTCAGCGCAGCTCGAGCACCACATCTTTTACGCCCGCCGGGCTCTGTTTGCCGATTGGATCATCTTTGTTGATGATGACTTCGACATGTAGGCCATTATTGACAAATAAATAGCCTTGGCCGGCTTTGGTTTCGCGCGCGCCCACAAACTGTGCGGGGTTCTTTAGCGGCACGTCTTTACTGTCGATGCAGGCGACGAAGGCGCCATCTTCATATTTGTAGCTGGATGCATCGGCGTGCTGCCCTTTGGCAAGCGGAATGGCTTGATCCAAGAAAGCTGCAGCTTTTGCGATAACTTCTGCACCACGCTTTTCGTTATAGGCCTTGCCCGGCGCCAAATCGCCTTCGGTGGCGATTGCATCAGTGCCGTAGAGACCGTCATAAAGAGATCCCCACCGCGCATTGGCAGCATTGAGCGCAAAACGGGCGTTCATCACGGGCACAACCAATTGCGGGCCCGCAATCTTGGCCATCTCAACATCTACATTTTGCGTGCCAATCTCAAAGTCCGCGCCTTCGGAGACCAGATAGCCAATTGATTTAAGAAATTTTTTATAGGCGTCGGCGTCCCACTCGGCCCCTTTTTGAGCGACGTGGTAATCATCAATCAGCTGCTGCAGTTTTTCGCGCTTCGCCAGCAAGTCCTTATTGCGTGGCGCAAGATCCTCGAGAATCTTTTCAAATTCTGACCAAACCTGCTCAGCGGCCAGATTTAGGCCCGGCAATATTTCATGCTCAACCAAGTTTGCTAAAGGCTTAGCGATCTTGAGTTGGCCAATTTCGATGTAATCCGATGCGCGCATATGCCTGTCCTCGCCTTCAAGTTTTTTACATTGTAGGCACTTTCACGCATGAGTGTCAATTGTAATGGAAACCAATTCCACAATATGGAATTAGATGTTCGGTGGCGTCTTTCTTGTGACAATAAACAACGCCGCACCACCCAAACACGCGCCCTGAATAGCGAGTAGCTTCCAATTCAACCCGATGAGAACGCTTATTGAGAACACCGCAGCATGGTGAGTACAGCAGTTGTTTTGGCGCGGGTTGAAATGGCGCGATACCTCTCCCAATCAGCGATTGGCGGACCAAGCTTAGGGTGCTCAATCAACCAAGTATGGATTTTTTCATTCGACCTTGCAAAACCAAACGCCGCCAAAATTAAGAACGGTGTGGTGGGCAATATAGGCAAAAACACGCCAATTAGCCCAAGGCCGAGACTGGTCCACGCTACTGCGGCCCAAAGCAGGCGCCAAAATCTGTTGTCCGACACGGAATCACCTTTTTTTGCGTATCATGTCGAGTTGACAAGATAAAATAAATATGATTTTTATACTCATGTTTAGATGTCACCTGCCTGAGACATCCTTTGTCCACACTCCCCCCCCCTAAATGCCCGTGGACAAAAAAAAGGCCCGTTCATGCGAACCGGGCCTTAAATCATTTAAGCAGTTTTTAGCTGCTAAAACTCTTTCCAATCCGCATCTTCTTGCGGATCTTCTTCTTGCTTCACCGCGGCGTTGCCGCGCGTAAGATAGGATTTGGCGGCTGTCACAACTTTTTGCTGCAAACCCTTAATACCCGTCTGTGGTTCCACCGGCGCTGCTGGCGCAGCAGTGGGTGCCTTCACTGTTTCGGACGCGCTACCATCGGTAACAAACACATCCACAATTGCATCCAATTCTGAGGCTTGCGCTTCAGTTTGCTCGATTGCGGCGTTCGTTTCTTCAACCAATGCTGCGTTACGCTGTGTCATATCATCCATTTGAGATACAGAAGTTGTGATCTGCTCAATGGAAGTCGCCTGCGCCTTACTCTTATCCGCAATCGACACCATGATCGCATTGTTCGCCCGAGCGGCCTCCAACATGGTTTCGAGATTTGACGCAGCCTCGGCCACCAATTTAGTGCCATCATCAACTTCAGAAACTGATTGCTCGATCAGCTTTTTCACATCTGATGAGGCATTTGCAGCAGATTGCGCCAAACGCCGCACTTCAACCGCAACCACAGCAAAGCCTTTACCTGCCTCGCCAGCACGTGCCGCCTCAACCGAAGCGTTCAATGCCAAAAGGTTGGTTTGGAATGCGATATCGTCGATCATGCCAATAATGTTAGAAATCTGCTTGGAAGAGGAGGTAATCCGCTCCATGGCTTGGTTGGCCTGGCGCATAACTTCGCCGCCCTTTTCTGCCGTTTCGCGCACTTCATCTGCGTTAGCACTGGCGTCAGAGGCTTCTTTCGCGTTTTCAAGCACCGTTTTCGAGAGCTCATTCATCGTCATCGATGTCTGATTGATTGTCGCGGCCTGCTCATTGGTCCGGCTTGACAGATCGTTGGCACCAGCCAAAATCTCACTTGTGGCCACTTTCAACGCACGTGATGTCGACCGCAATTGGCCGATAACGTCACTCAGCTTTGCGTTCACACGGTTTGTGTCTGTCTTCAGCTGATCAAACGCGCCTTTGTATTCACCTTCCATGCGCACGGTCAGGTTGGCGTCGGCCAACGCGGAGAGCACTTTGCCGGTTTCATTGATTCCGCGATCAACCGTTTCAACCAAGCGGTTCACGCCGGCGGCCAGTGTATTCAATTCCTGATCGGGGAATTCCGCTTGCACGCGACGTGAGAAGTCACCGTCAACGGCGGCATCCACCACATCACCAAATGCACTTTGCAGCTCTTGCATCATCGATTGGCGCTCAGCCGCACGCGACGCAGAAGCTTCTTTCTCCGCCTCAGTCATTTGCTCCACTTTAATGCCGTTTTCGCGGAAGACTTCAACTGCGCGGGCCATTTCGCCCAATTCATCTTTGCCTTTTGTGCCCCGCACTTCAACATCCAGATCGCCATCGGCGAGTGCCCGCATTGTTTTGGTTAATCGTGAGATTGGCACGGTGACTGTGCGTGTCGCCAACAAGCCAGCGACCACGGCGATCCCCAACATAATGGCCCCAACAATCAGCATCATGTTGCGCATTTCAGCAACAGGCTTAAAGAGTTCTGAGATTTCTTGCGTCGCCACCATTGCCCATTTTACGCCTGCAAAATCGACAGGAATTGCTTCGACATGTACTCGGTCGCCATGGGCATCTACCGCGATCGACTGCGCAGCTTCGCCTTCAAGCGCCTTTTGAACCGCGCCGGTTTCTAAAGACGCAACAAAGGCATCGTTTTCTTCACTATGGCTTGAGTCGACGCGCAGCACCTGATCTGCACCGACGAGCAAGGTCTCACCTGTTTCACCAAGGCCTTTTTTCAGACCAATGAATTGAGCGATCGTTTCGTACGGCACACCGAACACAAGAACGCCGACAAATTCGCCCTTATCGTTGATGATTTGCGTACCCATAAAACTCGCCGGGGCGTCAGCATAATGTGCATAAGGGCTGAAATCCGTGAACACAACTTGTCCAGCCTCAGCATTTTGCGCTTGCTGCAAAATATTGTCGAGCGGTGTGCCAGCTTCAACGCGTGTCGCAAAGTCGCGTTCTTTAAAGACGGTATAGATAACAACACCATCAGGCGAAAGCATAAGAATGTCTTTGTAACCTGCATTTACGGCCTGGGTCGCCAGCTCTGGGTGAATACGAGAGTGTGCAAAATCGTAGTTGGTGAACTGCTTTGCTGTGTTGGCCAAATGGCGTTCATTTTCAGCGTTCGGGTTGTTATCGATAAACCCTTCTTGCAAATAACCTGTGGGGTCATCTGCATCGGCCTGCTCCCAAGTTTTACGCAATTCCGTTGCGTTGCTAACAACGTTCGGATCTGAAGCAGCTTTCACCAAGTCATTGGACATTTTGGAAAGCAGGTCTGTCAATGTCTCAGCGCGAATTGACGCGATGGTCGATAATCGTTGCTGGGTCAGGTTATTGACTGTGCTTTGCGACACTTGATAGCTCACAAAACCAACACCAGCGCCGACCAAAAGCGCCGCCGATACGACAACAATCGGCAATTTCTTGGCGATTGTAAGAGATGGCATTTTTAGTTTTTTTGAACATGCTCGACCTTTTCTACTTCCCGTAGAATCTCCCCCAAATTTGCGACAATTTGAGCAAAATTCGCAATCTTTCATCAAACAATTTAAGGTGGAAATACTAAACTTGTCTTAAAAAAGGGCCACTTTGCTTTGCAAAGTGGCCCTTGATACTTACAATAATTTAGAATGAGATGTTAAGTAAGCGCGCCAATAACAGCCTCGATCTTCTTTTTCATCGTGCCGGCATCAAATGGCTTAATGACATAATTGTTCACGCCACAGGCAATCGCTTCTTTTACCTGCTCTTTATCGCCCCGACCCGTCGCCATGATAAATGGCATCTTTGTCGTTTTCGGGTGTTTTCGGATCACCTTGAGGAGCGTCAGCCCATCTACGTCGTCCATGTTCCAATCTGAAATAATCAGATCCACACTTGCCGACTCTAGTTTGGTGAGCGCATCACGACCGGACTTGGCTTCGATCACTGTTTTGAAGCCGAGTTGGTTCAGGATGAATTTACAGATCCCGCGCATGGATTGCTGATCATCAACAATCAAAACGGTCATAGAACTGGCTTTAGGCATACGCTTGGGCCTCTGACATATTCTTAATTAACTTTGATTCAAATTGCATCATAACCGCCAAACCGTTACTAATATATCAACTTGCGCTTACGCAGCGTCTCGATTTGCTTCCAAAGCCGTAATCAGCTTGGAGGCGATGGATTCAACTTTAGCTTCTTCTTGCACAGCACCCAAAGCCATTGCGGCACCTGGCATGCCATAAATCAGGCTGAAGCCTTGCTCTGGCCAATCGTGTAGGCCCCAGCATTGCGCATTTCGAGCAAGCCATTAGCGCCATCTTTACCCATACCGGTGAGGATTGCACCCACCGCGAATGAGCCAACCTGCTGCGCCACAGATGAGAACAGCACATCAACAGAAGGTCGGTGCCCCGACACAACATCGTCTGCGCCAATCCGACACTTTAGCTGGCCTGACGAGTACTCGACGCGCAGGTGCGCACCGCCTGGTGCAACATATGCATGACCTGGCTTTACAACTTGACGGTCTGTCGCCTCAACAACAGTTAAACCACTGACCTCATTCAGCCGTGCCGCAAAACGCTCCGTAAAACCGGAAGGCATGTGTTGGGCAATAACCACTGGCGGACAGTCCTTCGGCAAGCCGGACAACAAGGTTTTGATCGCCTCAACCCCGCCAGTCGATGCGCCTATTGCGATCAACGCTTTGCGAGATGAATTGACCTTTGATGGTACAGGTGCCCGTGTTGGTTTTTTTTGCCGCCTGCAGGTTGACGCTCCATGGCGCGGCCGCGCACATCTGATTGCGATGCAGCGATCACTTTTTCGCGCACCTCGCGACCAAATTGCTCCAAGCCGCCTTCCAGATCGTGACCTGGCTTCGCGACGAAATCTACCGCACCAAGCTCGAGGGCGAGCAATGTTTCTTGCGCCCCTTTTTGGGTGAGCGTAGATATCATCACAACCGGCGTGGGCCGCAAACGCATGATCTTTTCCAAAAACGCCAACCCATTCATGTTTGGCATTTCAATGTCCAGCGTGACGACGTCTGGATTTAAGGTTTTGATTTTTCCCCTTGCGTCCATGGGGTCGCAGGCCGTGCCGACAACATGAATATTGGGGTCCTCACTCAGCAACGTCTGCAAAACACTTCGAATTAGGGCGGAATCGTCGACAATTAGAACTTTGATCATGCTGCGCTCCGGGAGGCCGGTTCGGATTTCGGCTTGTAGATGGTTTTACCCACCAGTTTGAATTTGTCAGAAACTGAATTTAGATTTTCAGAGTGACCAATATAAAGGAAACCATGCGGCGCAAGCAGCTCGCCCATACGGGTAAACATGCGCTCCTGCGTTGGCTTATTGAAGTAGATGGCCACATTTCGACAAAAAAAATGGCGTCGAATGGCCCTTTCATCGGCCAATCATTCATCAGATTGAGCGGCTTAAACGCGATGACTTTACGAATAAAGTCAGGAATGCGTACATCGCCATTTCCAACCTGTTCGAAAAATCTTGAACGCTCAGGCTTAGGCCCGCCAAATCGTTTTCTTTGTAAATACCGTGTTGGGCACGTTGAACAACATCTGTGTCAATGTCCGTCGCCAAGATGCGAATATCCCAGGTTTTCAGCTGCGGATAAGCGTCGAACAATGCCATAGCAATCGTGTAGGGTTCTTGACCTGTTGAACATCCTGCTGACCAAATACGCAAGCGCTTCGCTGATTTGATTTTCGGATCATTCATCAACGTCCCAACATGATCGACCAAATGCTCAAAATGGTGATCCTCGCGATAAAACCGCGTGAGGTTTGTGGTCAACGCGTTGATGAACTCTTGAATGTCAGTTGCAGAAGCACCGCGATCTAAAAAGTCGATATACTCAGAGAATGTATTGAGGTTGAGACGGCGTACGATTTTGGACAAGCGCGACACAACCAATGTGCGCTTGGCATCGCTCATTGAAATTCCAGCCAGCTTGTAGACTTTATTTCTTACCGCTTCAAATTCGCGATCTGACAAAGAGATTTCACCATTTTCCATACTGGTCGCAGCCCCATTTCCCCTGAACACTTTGCGCTTTGGCAAACGATGTCAGCCCGTTAGTTAATTTGGCACCCAACCTTGTGACGGGTACCTTCGTCGCGATTATGGCTGATCACACCCTTAAATTTGGTAAATGCGCCAGCAGTCATTCCACGCGAAATTAACTCGGGGCGAAATTGGCGCTGCAATTCAGCTACCGCCCATCAATTTCTTATGCAAAAGTAAACAATATTGGTTAATAGTTGGTTTTTACTATGTGGTATACGCGCAAAAAAAGGGGCGCATCAAAAAGTGCGCCCCATGTCCAAAAAAACTGAGATGTACCGATAACGCTTGTTGTTAGAACAATTCGATATCGTCGTGCTCCACAACTGGCTTGTTGGCTTTTGAGATTTCTTCTTTGATCAATGTATCGTTGACTGAGCTGTCGAGATGTTTCACAAACACTTTGCCCACGACCGGTTGAAACACCACGCGCCGCGCATAGGTGCCGCCAAGGTCTTCGGCTAAGGCTTTGTAACCTTCAGCCGACAAAAAGCCGCGCACGAATGCTGCGTTTTTCGCGCCAACATCGTCCATCTTCTGGTTAATGTTACCGCCGCCAAAAACCTTAATCTCTAATTGGTCGCGTTGCCCCGAACCTTGGTTCAAAACCTTGTTGATCAATTCCTCCATCGCGTAGGCACCATAGCGCGCGCTTTCGCCATAGCGGTCGCGGGAGCTATCAGATTGTATCCCCAGCAAAAAGTGGTTCATCCCCCCAACGCCAGTGACTTTATCGCGAATACAAGCCGCGACACAGGAACCAAGAACCGTCGAAAATGCTACCGCCGGATCTTTTGTGACGTGACAGTCGCCTTGGTGCACCTGCTGTGTGTGCGCTGATGGTATATCTCTGGGCGATCTTGCGTTGTGACTCACTACACTCACCTGAACTTATCGTTTCCCCGAATCTACACTCAAAATTGTTAGTGAACTGCTAACCAAAACCAAAACTTGATGATTTTTTATATTTCACCGCAAGCACTGGTTAGGAAATCAGCGGTAGGCTGGGCGTCTATTTAATCGGGGGATCGAGTATGTCCTTGGCAAAGTTAGCCATTGAGTTAGAAGAAACTGCCCGCCAAACGGCGGAAATGGTGGATCGTGTAAATGACGGCTTAGCCGTTTTGATGGATGATGACGTGAGCTGCAAAGTGGCGCGCGAAGAAGCAATTCGGAAAATCATTGTTGGTTTGCAAATGCAAGATCGCATTCAGCAGCGTTGCGATAATATGGCGGATGCCTCGCGGCGAATGGCGGAAATGGTGGAAATCGCGGATCGCGTGGAAGCCGAAGATGTTTGGGCCGGCCTCAGCTGGATGAACTGCGCAAGCCAAATCTGTCTGGTGTCGCCCAGCGCAATAGCGACGATATCGAACTCTTTTAACCAATACCAATCTGCATGTTGCAGATAAGAGTTTTGTCCCCCCAAAACAGAAAAAGCCCGGCGAAATCGCCGGGCTTTTCTTTGATGAGATTGTGTTAAGAAAGCTGTTTAGCTTTCTTCGCCTGTGTTGCCAACCACTGTGTCTAGGTCGATCAAACCAACCATACGGTTATCATGGGTGATGATGCCGTTGAGCAGTTCTGCATCCATGTTTTCGCCTTCAGGCACACTATGAATGTCGTCTTTTTGAATCGTTAGAATGTCGGACACCGCGTCCACCAAAATACCGATCCATTTGTCACCCACAGACAACACCACGACAACGTGGTTTTTGGTGGCTTCCGTTTTGCCTTCACCAAACCGTGCACGCAAATCAAAGATTGGCACGATTGTGCCGCGCAAATTGATTACCCCGCGTACATATTGACGCGTGTTCGGCAATGGCGTCGCGCCATTCCATGCACGAATTTCGCGCACCGTGGTGATTTCTACGCCGTAAACTTGCTCGCCAATTGAAAAGGCGATCAGTTGAATTGAGTTTGCGCCGCCAGGTTCGTGGCCATTTTCGCTGACTTCAATTGCTTCCATATTCAGTCTCCATTTGTGCCGTTAAGCGGCATTCCGATGATTTGGACCGGCCTTCAGGCCCTGTACATCGACGATCAACGCCACTTGGCCATCACCAAGGATTGTGCCACCAGCTATGCCATCAATACGTTCATAGTTTTCCTCTAAACTCTTAATAACTACTTGCTGCTGACCAATAATCTCATCTACAACTAACGCAATCTTACTAGAGCCATCGGCTTCACAAAGAACCACAAAGCGATCTTGCTCTTCCGCTGTGGTGTGCATCGCAAACCTTGTTGCCAAGTCAGCCACTTGCACATATTCGCCTCGAATTGAGAGCAAGCGCGCGCCGCTCGGGGTTTTGCCGAAGTCTGCTTTACCCGCTTGGATCGTTTCAACGATTGAGGACAGTGGCACCACATAGGGGCAGCCGGCTACACTCACCAACATCACATCCAGCACCGCCAAAGTGAGCGGCAAGCGCAATGTCATCCGCGTTCCACGCCCAGGCTGTGACCGCACATGAACCGAGCCGCCAATTTTTTTGATGTTTGAAAGAACGACGTCCATCCCAACACCGCGGCCGGAAATATCAGAGATTTCTGTGGCAGTCGAAAAGCCCGGCGCAAAGATCAAATTGTCGATTTGCTCGTCACTTGGAGTTTGCTCAGGCGCCACGACACCGCGTTCTCGCGCGATATCAAGCACACGTTCACGATTAATACCGGCACCATCGTCTTCAACAATAATAAGGATATTTCCACCAGCTTGTTCAGCTGAAAGGCGAATAATCCCTTGTTCAGGTTTACCTCTGGCAATGCGCTTTTCGATCGTTTCAACGCCATGATCAGCTGAATTTCTAATCATATGCGTCAATGGATCGGAAAGCTGTTCGATAACCGTCTTGTCGATCTCGGTTTGCTCGCCGACCATCTCCAGCTTGATCTTTTTACCAGTTTTGGTTGCCAATTCACGCACAAGCCGTGGCATACGTGAGAAAACAGATTTTACGGGCTGCGCACGGATGGCCATCACGCTATCTTGCAAGCCACGGGTGGTTTGCGCCAGCACTTCAATGCCGCGCACCAACTCCTGGTATTTCTCGCGCAGGGTCTCATCCATTTGCTGTGTCAGCATAGATTGGGTGATCACCAATTCGCCCACCATGTTCACCACACGGTCAACCTTGTCCAAGTCCACACGAATGGATTGAACAGGCGTTCTGTCCGGCGCTTTGTTTGGCGCAATTTTGTTTGCAGCTGAATTGGCAGCAGCTTGCGGTGCCGCCTCTTGCTTTGCCGCTTGCACTGGTGCCGCTGCGGGTTTCGCCGCTGGCTCGGGTGCGGTTTTTTTTGCTCTTCGTCCAACAGGTCAGAAAGCATAGCATCCGCGTCGCCACTTTCGTCTGGCGCTTCCGATTTTTCAGCCACAATTGGCGCCTCAATTTCGGCTACATCGCCCTCATCGTTTGGCGCAACATCGGCTACCTCGTCGGATGAATTGCTTGGTTCGCCTAAGCCTTCAACACCCAATTCACCGGCCAATGCAGCAAAGCTCACATTGCTCTCTTCCGCCGCTTCATCGACTGTTGGCGTCATTTCTTCGGGAGTGACGACAACTTTGGAATTGGCGCTGATATCGCCCACCAAATGTGCGGCTTTTTGCTCGGATATTCCACCCGGAGGTGTAATTTCGATTTCGCAGTCGCCCTCGACAAATTCAAAAACTTCGCGAATGCGCTCTTCAGTCACATCGCTGCCTTTGATGTAAATTGTCCAAGCGCAATAAGGTTGAAATGGTTCAAAATCCTGCAGCGGCGGAATTTCGCGCAGGTCGGCTTGCATTTTGGTTTCGCCGATAATCGCCATTTCACGGAAAAGCAACAATGGGTCGTTTGCACGTTCATAAAGCGCGGGCAAAGGCGTAAACACCACACACCAGCTGTCTGAAACCGATAGATCGGTGATGTCCAGATCGTCGTCGTTCTCCGCGACATCATGAGGGTTATTTTCATGGCCCTCAAAGACAACGTCAGCCTTAGCGATTTCTTCAGCCAACGCCTCGTCATCGCTATCATCCGAGCTGTCCATCAAAGCTGCATTAAGCTCTTCAAGTGGCGATTCCTCGAATTCATCGCTTTCTTCGCCTGCTGGGCTATCGTCGCCCAAATCGGCCATCACGGGCGTAAATTCAATGTCAAAATCATCAACTTCTTCTTGCGCCGCGTCGCCGTCCGCATCTGGATTGCAAAGTGTATCAAACTCGCGCTTTTCATCAGCGCCATAGTCTGCGCCCAATTCGCGTCCTTCTTGCGCTGCGGTCACAAAGTCGGCAACCAAGTCAATGGAACGAATGCAAAGTTTGATCACATCTTGCGTAAGCTCCACGCGACCATCGCGCACAAAGTCGAGCAAGGTTTCAAAACTGTGTGCGAAGCCAACTAGCCCTTGAAAACCGAAGGCTCCTGCACCGCCCTTGATCGAGTGAATGGCGCGAAAAACAGCGTTCAGGCGCTCAGTGTCCTGGTCACCCTCTTCGATCGCAACAAATTGCTCTTCCAGCTCGACTAGAAGCTCGGAACATTCGTCAAAATACGTTGCTTTAAACTCGTCTAATTCACTCATGCTTATAAAGCCCCATTACTATTTCGATTTAGTGGCTGACTTTTTTAATCACGCTCAACAATTTGTCTGGATCAAAAGGCTTCACAATCCACCCTGTGCCGCCAGCAGCGCGCCCTTGATCCCGTTTGTCCTGACTGGTTTCCGTTGTCAGAATGAGGATTGGCAAGCTTTGATACTTCCCAGACGCTCTTACATTTTTGATAAACTCTATGCCGTCCATGACGGGCATATTGATATCGGTGATCACCACATCGACTGGTTCATTTTGCAAAACATCTAAGCCTTCCTGGCCATTCTCTGCTTGCAAAACCTCGTAACCCGCGCCAGCAAGCGTGTGCTGGAGCATGGCGAGGATGGTGCGAGAATCATCTACCGTGAGTACACGCATAAACCGACTATCCTTTCATATATGGTTCAAATGCGTCTTGTAGTCCGAGTGTTGAGACTGCACTTGAAAAATGTTCACTTGGCGCGGTTAAGCGCAATTCATAGTCATGCTGTGTGGCAGCAACGCCGGCACTGAGCAGCATGAATAGTGCGCTTGTTGACACACGCTCTACATTTGAAAGTTCAATCTCAAGACTGCCGGCATTTAGCGCATCCAGCATTTCCTCGCGCATATTGTCGACAACGCCTGTGTCAGCAACGGCGGGCATTTCGATTGTCTTCATTTGAGTTTCGGCCATCCTAGCCATTCCCCCATATACACGATTCAATTCATGGCAGTTTCGCTGCTAACTATTTAAGATTTCCTAACCATATCGCGATTAGAGCAAATTTATTTCACGAATTGGTTGAATACTGCGCAATCTCAAGGTCAATCATGCAGTAAAAATGAGAATTGATCTTTTGAGACCTTCTCAATGCTATCCGGCTGCCAATTGGGCGTGTTGTCTTTGTCCACGAGCACTGCGCGCACACCTTCAGAAAAATCCGGTGCAGAGACAATTGCGCGGGCCAATTCGCTCTCAATCTCAAATTGTTGTGCGATTTCTGCAATCGTTTGCGAGCGATGCACAAGGAGGAACGACGCCACAAGCGATGTCGGACTGCCGGCCATCAGCAACGCATGTAGTTTTTGCGCACGCTCATCTGGCGCTTTACTCAAACGGTCCAGCAATGTGCTGAGCTGCTTCTGCTCAAAAATATTTTGGTGTTGATCAGCCCACTCAACAAACGGCGCTTGCGGCGCAGGCAGCGCAATTTCGGCGACCCTTTGCTTCAGACTTTCCAATGGATTGGGAACATTTGCACATTGCTCAATCAGCTGCGGTAGCTTTTCCCAATCTTTGTCGGCAATCAGCCAATCGGACAGGTTCAGCGCAATTGCATCTGCGGGCGAGACCATTTCTCCGGTAAGCAAAAATGCCATACGCTGGTGCAAAGGTACATCTTTAACCAAATGATTGACCGCAACATCGGTGAAAAAGCCGATAGATTTTTCGGGCATGGCGAAGCGTGCGCCTTCACGCACCAATCGCAATTGGGCGTGACCGGAAAGACCGATACCGCCGCCCATAACAATGCCATGTTGCAGAGATACGATAGGGATTGAAAAATTAGCGATGCGTTCATAAAGCGCGTATTCACGATCAAAAAATGCAGTGGCGCCATCCACACCTTTTGCCTGCAACTCTGCTCGCACGGCTTTCACATCTCCGCCAGCACAAAAACCCTTCTCTCCATTGCCGGATAGCATCACCAGACCGCCCTTAGGATGGTTTTCCCAATGATCAAGCGCGGCGGCGATTGCATCAATCATATCCAGATCCAACGAATTGAGTGCTTTCGGCCGGTTCAGAATAATTCTGGAAAGCTGCCCACCCGATTCAAATATTACCTTTTCATCTGTCATAGAATTTTCCGCCTTTGTTTTTTTTCCCGACCTCGAGTTTAATCATCTTGAAGCGGGAATAAACTGAGAAAGTAAAGATATGACGATCTTGCAATCCGAAGCTGATCTTGAGGCCATTTATGGCCCTTGTTCCGAAGTGTCGTTAGCGAAGGAGATCGACTTTCTCTCTGAGGGGTATCAACATTTTGTGACACAGTCCCCTTTTGCCATTCTCTCGACAGTGGGGCCCGAGGGCACCGATGCGAGCCCACGCGGCGACAAGCCCGGCTTTGTGCATATCGCGTCGCCCCGAGAATTGTTGCTGCCAGACCGCCGGGGCAATAATCGCGTTGATAGTTTGCGCAATATTGTGCGCGATTCACGTTGCAGTTTGATGTTTATGGTGCCGGGAAATGCCACTGTATTGCGGGTCAATGGCCGAGCTGAAATTGATGTCGATCCCGCGCTTTGCGCTCAGTTTGAGATGGACAGCAAATTGCCGCGCAGTGTTATACGTCTTCGCATTGACAAGGCCTATTTTCAATGCGCACGCGCGATTATGCGGGCTGATTTGTGGGGGCGCCGTCACACCCCTGACCTGCCAACGCCAGGTCAGATGATGACCGAAATCACCAAAGGTGGCTTTGACGGCGATAAATATGATCAAGAATGGCCCGCACGCGCCAAGACAAGCCTCTGGTAGCAACGGCCCGCCTCTATAGGGCACGAATTCGGACCATTTCTGGATGAACAAATTTTGGCTTTACGAGCGTAGACTGCGTGCAAGGTAAGTATAACTGACCTAATTTTCATTCATCTCAGAATATTTTTTTCACAGCACTATTTTGAATGCTATTCACCCAATTTCTACAAGTGTTTGTTGAAAAAGTCTTGGAATCCGGCAGCAAATTGGCTGGACCAATTAATTTCTTCTTCTCCGTCTTTGAAAAAATTAGTCCAACCCATTCCCGATAATAAATTTGTTCTTGAAAAAGGTCGAAAGTTCGATAGTCTCACTCAAAACAAAAAAAGAATAAGCTGGGGGGAAGAGCGATTAAGCCGGTATTAGATGTTACTGACTTAAGAACTATATTTCATACTCAAGACGGAACAGTGCACGCGGTAAATGGCATTAGCTTTTATCTTGAGGAAGGTGAGTTATTAAGCGTAGTTGGAGAAAGCGGCTCTGGTAAGAGTGTCACCATGATGTCGCTATTGAAATTGTTGCCCATACCACCCGCAGAAATTGTGGCCGGTACGGTTGATTTTGACGGCAAAGACCTCCTGAAATTGGAACCCGAAGAACTGCGGCAGGTCCGCGGCGGCGATATTGGGTTTATTTTCCAGGACCCGATGACTTCCTTGAACCCCGTGTTTAATGTCGGTTTCCAGATTATGGAGCCGCTTAGGGAACATTTGGGTCTTTCCGAAAAAGAGGCCCGCAAACGCGCGGTTGAATTACTCGAACTGGTGGGCATTCCCAGCGCTGGAGATCGCCTTAACGATTTTCCGCACCAGTTTTCGGGCGGGATGCGCCAGCGGGTGATGATTGCCATTGCCCTAGCGTGTGACCCAAAAATTCTAATCGCTGATGAACCGACAACTGCCTTGGATGTGACCATCCAGGCGCAAATCATTGAGTTGGTGAAAAAGCTCCGGCAAAAGCTGGGCATGGCAATTGTGTGGATCACACACGATTTGGGCGTAGCCGCGGGTATTTCAGACCGCATTATGGTTATGTATGCGGGCTTTGTGGTGGAGCATGCAAAGGTTAAAGACCTTTATAAGCGCCCGCTGCACCCTTACACGCGCGCCCTGCTGGCAACACTACCAACAGACGATGAGGAAGGTGAAGATCGGCTTCAATCGATTTCAGGCCTCCCCCCTTCACTCAATGAATATCCCAATTCCTGCCCCTTTGCGCCCCGGTGTGAGCATGCTTTCGACCGGTGTCAGAAGGAAAATCCTTTGCTGATGGAAATGGGCGATGGCCACCAAGTGGCTTGTTGGTGGGATGTTGAAAAGGGAGCGCCACGATGACCAAACATGATCAGGTTTTGGTGAAAGCCCAAAATGTTAAAGTGCACTTCCCGATCCATAAGGGCATTTTGCGGCGGCAAGTCGGCTCTGTGAAAGCGGTTGACGGGCTTAACTTTGAAATCCGCAAGGGCGAGACACTTGGTCTTGTGGGCGAAAGTGGTTGTGGCAAATCCACCGCTGGACGCGCCATGTTGCGTCTTTATGAATTGACGGAGGGCCAGCTGGACTTCGAAGGCGTGGATATTGCCAGCCTCGACCCAAAAAGCTTACGCGCCATTCGGCCGCGCATGCAAATGATTTTTCAAGATCCGCAAGCCTGCTTAAACCCACGTATGACCGTTGGCTCAATCATAGCCGAGCCTTTGGATGAACATACAAATATGTCGACCGAAGAAAAGCGCGAAAAGGTCAAGAGCCTTTTGGATGCGGTGGGCATGAACAGGGATTTTGTGAACCGCTATCCGCATGAATTTTCTGGTGGTCAACGCCAACGTATTGGGATTGCTCGGGCGCTCGCACTCGATCCTGATTTTATTGTGTGCGATGAGCCGATCGCCGCGCTGGACGTTTCTATCCAAGCGCAGGTGGTCAATTTGCTGCAAGACATTCAAGAGCGAATGGGGCTGACCTATTTGTTCATTTCGCACGATTTGAGCATGGTCCGCCATATCGCGGACCGGGTGGCGGTGATGTATTTGGGTAAAATTGTAGAGCTCGCGGAAAAACGCGATCTTTATAAAAATCCAAAACATCCTTACACGCAGGCGCTGTTGTCCGCCGTGCCATTGCCCAACCCAGAACTCGAAGCCAAACGGGAGCACATTGTTCTCAAAGGCGATGTTCCCAGCCCGGCCAACCCGCCGAAGGGATGTAATTTTTGCACGCGCTGCCCGGTCGCCATCGACAAATGTCGAGTGGAGGAACCAGAATTGCGCGAGCTAAATAAGGGCCAGTTTGTGGCCTGCCATCTGGCGGAATAATTCGCCGGATTTCGTTTCTGGTCAGCTTTGCTGGCCGGGGAAATCCCCAGCTTTAGGGCTGGGCGCCTGTCGCCTTCAAAACAATAAAAAAAGAAGGTGTAGGCACTTAACCAGGAGGAAATAATGCGTAAACTTAAAACTCTGATTATGGCAACGGCTGCGGCGTCTACGTTCGCAACGGCTGCTTTGGCAGAGCGCGGTTCGGACGGAAACCTCAATGTCGCTTATTGGCAAGCGGTTTCCATTTTGAACCCGTATCTGTCTGGCGGCACAAAGGATATTGAAGCATCGTCTTTGATCTTGGATCCTTTGGCCAACTATCGCCCTGACGGCTCAATGGAGCCTGCATTGGCGACAGAAATCCCAACCATTGAAAATGGCGGCGTTTCCGAAGACTTGACATCTATCACATGGAAATTGCGTGACGATGTTGTTTGGTCTGACGGCACACCATTTACTGCGGCAGACGTTGTCTTTTCGGCCAACTATTGCTTGGACCCAGAAGGCGGCTGTAACGCAGCATCTAACTTTGCTGATGTAGAAAGCGTAGAAGCGCTTGACGATCACACTGTGAAAATCAACTTCTCAGTGGCAAAGCCATTCCCATATGGTCCATTTGTGGGCGCGACAGCACCTGTGATCCAAGAAGCACAATTCAAGGAATGCATGGGCGCGAAAGCACCTGAGTGTACTGATGCGAACTTTGGCCCAATCGGCACCGGCCCATTTGTTGTGGACGAGTTCCGCGCCAATGACGTGGTGACGTATAAAGCCAACGACAACTATCGCGACCCAGCACAGCCAGCCTTTGCAACCGTGACCCTTAAGGGTGGCGGCGACAGTGCTGCAACCACACGTTCAGTACTTGAAACTGGCGAATTTGACTATGCGTGGAACGTTCAAGTTGAGCCTGAAGTGCTTGACCAAATGATGGCGGCCGGCAAAGGCGAAATCATTTCAGCGTTCGGTACATCTGTTGAGCGTTTGATGGTGCAATTGACCAACCCAGATCCATCTTTGGGCGACAAGCGCGCAACTGTTGAAGGCGGGCCACACCCGTTCTTGAGCGACATCAATGTGCGTAAAGCATTGTCTATGGCGATTGACCGCGACATCTTGGTTGAAGTGGGCTATGGCCCGAACGGTCAGGTAACATGTAACGTTTTGCCTGCGCCTGAGATTTATGCCTCAACCGCAAATGATGCGTGTAAAACTCAAGATGTTGAAGGTGCCAAGGCGCTTCTTGATGAAGCTGGCTGGGTTCCAGGTTCTGACGGCGTTCGCGAAAAAGACGGCGTTCGCCTTTCAATCCTTTACCAAACGTCCACCAACTCTGTTCGTCAGGGCACACAAGCTTTGATCAAACAGATGTGGCAGGAAATCGGTGTTGAGACTGAGCTGCGCAACATCGACGCTGGCGTGTTCTTCGGTGGTGACCAATCTTCACCTGACACATTCCAGAAGTTCTTTGCTGACATCGAAATGTATACCAACAACTTCGATGGCACTGACCCTGAAGCCTATATGGGCAACTGGGTATGTTCAGAGATTCCATCACCTAAGAACCAGTGGATCGGCAACAATATGCCGCGCTTCTGTTCTGAAGAGTATGATGCTTTGAGCGCTGAGATGGGCCAAACTGCTTCTATTGAAAAGCGGTCGGCGCTGGCGAAGAAGATGAATGACATGCTGATGCAGGAATATGTAATTATTCCATTGATCCACCGTGGTCGTGTATCTGCAGCGTCTAACACACTTGGCAATGTTGTTTTGAACCCATGGGATTCAGAATTGGCGTTTGCTGAAGAGTGGACACGCGTTGAATAATCGACTTTGTGGGGCGCGCATGGCGCGCCCCACGCTTCCCACTTTTGGGCAATAAAATAGTGTTGGGGAACTCTTCATGCTGAATTACACCCTTAGGCGTTTGCTGTTCGCGATCCCTACCCTTTTGGTGATCAGCTTCATCATCTTCGTGATTTTGGATCTAGCGCCGGGAGATCCAACCGGCAGTCTACCGCTGACCATACCCGCTGAAGTGCGCGCGAAAATCCGCGAAAGCCTTGGCGTTGGTGAGCCTGTGCATATCGCCTATTTCAAGTGGCTGCGCGGCTTCTTCTTATATGAACCGCTGCATTGGCTTGATCAGCTTGGCATCACCATTGGCGACCCGTCCGAACGGGCGCGGATCATTTCTTATGCCACCCGTGGCCCTGTTTTCGATCTGATCCTTGAGCGCATACCGCAAACTCTCTGGGTTGTGGGCCTTTCCTATGTGTTCGGCATTTTGATCGCCGTGCCGATCGGGGTGATTTCAGCTTACAAACAATATTCATGGTTCGACCAGTTGGGGACATTTATCTCCATGGTAGGCTTTTCCGTACCGACATTTTTCACTGGCCTTTTGATGATCGTGATCTTTTCCGTGCAATTGGGCTGGTTCCCATCGGTATATGACACGACATTAGAGGTGAACAGTTGGGGCACCTTCATCACACAGGTCAAACAAATGGTGATGCCCGTTGCCGTGCTCGCCCTTTATAACGCCTCACAGATCTCGCGCTTTATGCGGGCTTCGATGCTCGATAATCTCACGCAGGACTATGTGCGAACCGCGCGCGCCAAAGGCATGGCCGAAAAAGTGGTTGTGCTGACCCACGTGCTGCGCAACTCGCTGATCCCGGTTGTGACCGTGATCGCGCTTGGCGTGCCGACCATTTTCTCCGGCGCCATCATCACCGAGCAAATTTTCCGGGTGAACGGGCTGGGCCAATTGCTGATCATCGGCATTCAGGGCAGCGACTTTCCGCTCGTGCAAACACTGACCTTTATTTTTGCCATTCTCATCGTGCTGTTTAATCTCATCGCCGATGTGATCTATGGTATTCTCGACCCAAGGATCCGCTATGACTGATCAGGCAGCAACAACATTGGGCAGGCCGCAACGTTCTTTGTGGGGCGATGTGCTGCGCCAATTCATGAAACATAAGGGCGGCGTGGCCGGCCTGGTGATTTTCTTGTTCATCGTATTCGCGGTATTGTTTGGTCCCTTCATCCATACCATCGACCCGCAATATCTAGATATTCGCAACAAAAACCTCGGCCCCACCTGGGAACACCCCATGGGCACAGACAATCTGGGTCGCGACGGCCTGGCGCAGGTGCTAAGCGGCGGACGCGTGTCGCTTGCGGTGGGCATCGCCGCCATGGCGCTCTCTCTGTTCTTGGGCACATTGATCGGCATTTTGGCGGGCTTTTTCCGTAAGTTGGATGGTCCGTTGATGCGCACTACGGATTTGTTCTTGGCCTTGCCAATTTTGCCGCTTCTGTTGGTAATCATATTGCTGTTCCGCGATAGTTTGCGCGCGGCATTTGGCCCGGAAACCGGTATCTTTTTGCTGATTGTGTTTGTGATCGGCATTACCAGCTGGATGAATGCAGCGCGTATTGTGCGCGGCGAAGTGTTGGCCGTGAAAGAACGGGAGTTTGTTTTGGCGGCGCGCTCCATCGGCACTGGCTCGTTCAAAACCATTCTGCGGCATATTTTCCCGAACGTGTTGAGCCGGTGATGGTCTCTGCCACGCTGGGGATTGCCAATGCGATCATCACAGAATCTGCCTTGAGCTTTCTGGGCCTCGGCTTCCCATCCGATTTCCCCACCTGGGGACGGTTGCTTTATGATGGTGCCAACTTCATGACCCTCAATCCAGCTCGTGTGATCTGGCCGGGCTTGGCGATTTCGCTCACCGTGCTAAGCGTCAACTATATCGGCGACGGTCTTCGGGATGCGCTAGACCCACGGATACGGGGACGGTAGGAACCAGCTTTTGCTTGCCGCCGTCGCTCGCGGTGCTCGCTACCCCGGCACCCCCGCCAATTGGTGCGCCACACCAAGGCTGATCGAACAGAGTTTAACCGTCGATGATGTCGGGATCGGACAAATTTAAATGTGATAAAACGGCACCAGTGATGGTGCCGTTTTGTTTTTAGGGCCCAACGCAACTTGACCCTGTCCGAAGGGCAAACTAGCCTTTCCCCATTCTTAGAGCAGGAGTTTTCCTGATGAAAAATACAAAAGGTAAATTCGCTTAGGCTTCCTCATCTACTGAGAGACGCTAAAGCCATATGAATGCTGAACAGGTCGTGATCCTTCACGCCTGCGGCCTCTTTGTTGCTTTTCTCTAGGACATCACATGTTTAAATATCTCACGGGTTTACTTGACCCGTTTCGGCGCGATGACGCCGTTTTAGCACCGGGCAAAGCCCTGCCTTTTATTCTTCACCATATGCGGCCCCTGCGCTGGGTTATTCTTGGCGCCCTCGCCGCAACGATTCTTGCCGCTCTAATTGAAGTTTGGCTGATCTACTATGTTGGGCGCCTTGTTGATCGCCTTATTGGCATTTCACCCGATCAGTTGTGGTCGCTCATGGGCGGCGAACTGATCTTGGCGGCGCTGGTGCTGCTCTTGCTGCGCCCCCTTATGGCGCTGGCGAATGAAGGGCTGGACGACATTGTGTTTCGGCCCACGGCCGTGAGTTTAATCAGGTGGCGGGCGCACCAGCATATTATGAAGCAGCCCGTTGGCTGGTTTCGCCAGCAACAGTCAGGCCAATTGGCGCAGCGGGTGCGCGAAATTGGCGTTTCCGCCACGGGGGTCGTCTATGCGGCGATACACGGTGTCGCCTATGTCGTCACCTATTTCGTCGGCACGTTTTGGCTGTTCACTGCGATTGATATGCGATTGGCCATCCCCTTGTTGATTTGGGCCATATTTTACGGCCTGCATTTGGCCTATGCGGTGCCACGGTTCAGGAACCAATATGAGCGGTTTGAATCTGCAAAATCTGATCTGACCGGCCTTTTGGTCGACAATTACACCAACATCGAAACCGTTAAGCTCTATCGCGATCCTCGGCAGGACGACCAGCACGCGCTTCAAAAGTTCAAAGAAGCATTCACAGCCTTTGTGGGCGTGCAACGCTTCGAAGTTCTCATCAATGTCGGCATGGTTGTGCTTAGCAATTTTTTTGCTTGTCGGCCTTATCGGGTACGCCATCTATTTGTGGTATCTCGGCGCGGCACAACTGGGCGTGATTGCTGCGGCATTAGCATTGGCAACCCGGATTTCAGGTATGGCCGAATGGATGATGGATGGCGTTGCATCGATCTATGGCAATATAGGCGCAACCCGCGCGGCGCTCCGCGCAGTGGGACAAGAACTTACGCTGCAAGATGCTGAAGACGCGCGCGGGTTTAGCTTCAAAGGTGGCGCAATTGAGTTTCGCAATGTCACCCAACATTATGGGCAGGATGCGGGTGGCTTGGAAAGGCTAAACCTCATCATCAAAGCGGGCGAAAAGGTGGCATTGGTTGGCCCGTCTGGCGCCGGCAAATCCACTCTCGTCAATTTGCTCTTACGCCATTTTCAGCCGGAGAGTGGCCAGATTTTGGTGGACGGGCAGGATATTGCTGCGGTCAACCAGCACTCGTTGCGGCAACAATTTGCCCATGTGGCGCAAGATAACGCACTGTTAAACCGTTCAATCTTTGATAATATATCTTTTGGGCAAGTTGATCCGACTTTGGATCAGGTTAAACATGCAGCACAAAAAGCCCATGCCGATGAGTTTATCGCGCAAGTGAGCGATCCGCTGGGCAACCAAGCCTATAGTGCTCTGGTGGGTGAACGAGGTGTGCGGCTTTCTGGTGGGCAAAAACAGCGTATCGCCTTGGCCCGTGCTTTGCTGCGCGATGCCCCCATTTTCATCTTGGATGAGGCGACTTCCGCACTCGATTCTGAGGCTGAGGCGGATATTCTTGATACCCTCTACACCTTTATGACCAACAAAACGGTGATTGCCATTGCTCATCGGCTTTCCACCATCGCCCGGATGGACAAAATCGCTTTTGTTGAAAACGGCAAGGTCGTCGAACTTGGTTGTCATGATGAATTGTTGGCTCTCGATGGGCGTTATGCCCAATTGTGGAAAACACAAAGTGGCGGTAAATTGACTGCCTGATTGCCGCGCTAACGCCATGAAAAAGTGGCGTTGGCTGCCCTTTCCCCTTGACTTGAAGGGGATTCTCCAGCATAACCGCCCTCGAATTGAAGCGTAGCTAGGCATAGTTGCGTCGATTTTCATTGGAAAAACTGCAGCTTAAGGCTTTCAGGACAACCTGAAAAAAAGACCGGTGATCCGGCGCCGCACAGCGCGTGACAACAAAAGGGCCGTTGAACGCCTTTTGAAAGGAAAAATATGTTTGCTGTGATCAAAACAGGCGGCAAGCAGTACAAAGTTACTGCTGATGACGTCTTGACTATTGAAAAGCTCCCCGCCGTAGCCGGCGACACCGTTACTTTTGACGAAGTATTGATGGTTGGCGCTGAAGGCGATGTAACAATCGGTGCTCCATTGGTAGATGGTGCTTCTGTTGTTGCTGAGTTGGTTGAACAAAAGCGCGATAAGAAAATTGTGATCTTCAAAAAGAAGCGTCGCCAGAATTATCGTCGTAAAAATGGTCACCGTCAGCATTTGAGCGTTGTGCGCATCACGACATTTTGACCGGTGGCGCAAAGCCGAAAGCAACGAAAAAAAGCTGCCCCTAAGAAGGAAGCAGCAAAGTCTGAAGCACCTGCCACAAAAGCAGATGCAAAAGACGATTTGAAATTGATCTCTGGTGTTGGCCCAGCTTTGGAAAAGAAATTGCACGCAGCAGGCGTGACTTCTTTGAAGCAGGTTGCTGAGTTCACCAAAGAAGACATTGAACGTGTTGATGCAGAGCTTAGCTTTAAAGGCCGTATTGAACGCGAAGATTGGATCAGCCAAGCTAAAGAATTGATGGCTGGCAAGTAAGTTATAGGAGACTGACAGAATGGCACATAAAAAAAGCAGGCGGTTCATCCCGTAACGGTCGTGATTCAGCTGGTCGTCGTCTCGGCGTGAAGAAGTTTGGTGGCGAGCACGTTGTGCCCGGCAACATTCTTGTGCGTCAGCGCGGTACAAAGTGGAATCCAGGTGAAAATGTGGGTCTCGGCAGAGATCACACAATTTTTGCACTCGTGGAAGGCAAGGTGACCTTCTCCACTCGTCGCAACAACAAGACATTTGTATCAGTGATGCCACAAGAGGCAGCTGAATAACGGCGGTTCACATATCATCCGCCGGTTTAACCAAACCCCGGCGGATCGATCTGAACTGCTAATAAGCTTCAAAGTTTTAAAGGGGATTGGTGAAAACCGGTCCCCTTTTTGTTTGGAGCAATAAAATGACTAAATCAGTTTTGAAAACCACTCTTCCTTCAACCATTCGCTCAGAGCGTTTGGTGATGCGCCCGCTTGGCGATCAGGATGTGGCGCAACTGGTGGTGCTCGCAAACAATAAAAAGATCGCAGATGTGCTGGCGCGGTTGCCGCACCCCTACACCGAAGATGATGCCAAATATTTTATCAATTTGGCGAATTCAGACGGCGCTGAAAAAGTGTGGGCAATCACCCTTGCTGGCGACCTGATCGGCGTCTGTGGCCTCACCTTTTCTGATGAGACGCCCTCGCCCGAACTGGGCTATTGGCTGGGCGAACCCTTTTGGGGCCAAGGCATTGGTTCTGAAGCTATTTCTGCTTTGATGAATGCGGTGAAAGAAACTTCGGAAGATGCGGAACTGTTCGCACGCTGCCTCGTTTCTAACTTGTCTTCTGCTGCATTGTTGAAAAAGTGCGGTTTTAAGCATGTGAAGACACTCACCGAAGATTGCGGCTGCACGCCAACAAGGAAATGCACCATTTCCTTTTCAACCACAAAAACGAACAGATAAGCACATGACCTATATAGAGACGAAAAACCTGTTGTTACGTCCGGTCGAAATCGGTGATGCCGCTAATCTGGCCGAAGCGTTGAATGATTTTGAAGTGGCGCGGAACTTGAAAAACGTGCCGACCCCCTGTCGCCCCAAGGATGTTTTGGCGTGGCTCGGGCGAACCGTGCATGACCGTTCGCGCGACAATATTGCGTTTATCATCGAGGTTGAACCCATGAAGCTGGGCGGCCTGATCGATTTTGGCAAAACCGAGCGCGGCGTCAATATCGGCTATTGGTTGAAAAAGCAGTATTGGGGCAAAGGTCACATGAGCGACGCGCTGCGCGCCGCGCTCGACTGGTATTTCTTGGAAGATGATCGGGACTTTATCGTTTCCGACATTTTTGAAGACAATTTTGCCTCACGCAAATTGCAGGCCAATTTGGGCTTTGAAGAGGTGGGCACCTGCCAGTTTAACTGCCAAACCCGCGGCGAGACCGTCACGGCTGTCGACACTGTTTTGACCCGGCAAGCTATTGGGATCTTCGGAGGCAGAGCCATGCTCAAATTGGCAACTGATCGGATTTATTTGCGCCCACCACAAGTGGATGATGCAGCGGCGGTTACCGCTGCATTGTCGCGCTATGAGGTGGCGAAGGATATGGCGTATGTGCCGCACCCTTACACTTTAGAAGATGCGGAAACTTGGTTGGCGAAACAACCGCAGATCTCGCCCCCTTATCAGCAGAAATTTGCCATCTTCACCCATGAAGACCAGTTTTGCGGCATGACGGGCTTTACCGAGCGGGAAGGTTTTCCTCGCTCGGCTATTATATGCATCGAGATTTTTGGGGCCAAGGCTTGATGACAGAAGCAAACTGGGCTGTGATCAAATGGTTATTTGATGGACCGGGCGCGCCCAAAATCACGTCCGGTGTGTTTGACTATAATGTCGCGTCACTGAAGGTGCAGGAGAAGCTGGGCTTTCAAACAGTGGGCCAATCTCGGGTACAATCCCTTGCACAAAACAAAGAATTCGCGCATATCGATACAGAACTGACAAAGGATGCGTTTGAAAATGCCGCGCCAACGCTGGCAGCCTTGCGTAAAAACACATGAAATTTCTAGACCAAGCAAAAATCTTTATTAAATCCGGCAGCGGCGGCGCAGGTTCTGTTTCGTTTCGACGTGAGAAATATGTCGAATTTGGCGGCCCCGATGGCGGCAGCGGTGGCCGCGGTGGCGACGTGATCGTGCAATGTGTCGATGGGCTGAACACGCTGATCGACTATCGCTATCAACAGCACTTCAAAGCAGGCACGGGCACCCACGGCATGGGCCGACAGCGCACCGGCGGTGATGGCAATGACGTGTTTTTGAAAGTGCCGGTGGGCACGCAGATTTTTGCGGAAGACAATGAAACCTTGATGGCAGACTTCACCGAAGTGGGCCAAGAAATGGTTTTGCTTAAAGGCGGCAATGGCGGCTTTGGCAATATGCACTTCAAGAACTCCACCAACCAAGCGCCGCGCCATGCCAACCCTGGCCTTGCAGGCGAGGAAATGTGGATTTGGCTTCGCCTGAAACTGATTGCGGATGCGGGCCTTGTGGGCCTTCCCAATGCGGGCAAATCCACCTTTCTCGCGTCGGTTACTTCGGCGAAGCCAAAAATTGCTGATTATCCGTTCACCACCTTGCACCCGAATTTGGGTGTGGTGAAAATCGGTGAGCGCGAGTTTGTGATGGCGGATATTCCGGGGCTGATCGAGGGCGCCCATGAGGCGCGGGTATTGGCGACCGCTTTTTGGGCCATGTCGAACGCACCCGCACCATTGTGCACTTGATTGATGGCACGCAAGAAGATGTGGTGACAGCATATAAAACCATCCGGGGTGAGCTTGAAGCCTATGGCCATGGCCTCGCGGAAAAACATGAAATTTTGGCACTGAACAAGGTCGATGCGATTGCGGACGAAGATCTTGCCGAAAAGCAGGCGGCGCTTGAGGCAGCGAGTGGCCAGAAGGTGCATTTGATTTCTGCGGTGGCGGGCAAGGATGTTGATAAGGTGCTGTTTGACGTGCTGGGTCAATTGGACGATGCCAAAGACGCCGAGGCGCAAGACGCACTTGATGAAGATGCGCCTTGGGCGCCCTAGGCGCGACCAATAGGCGGAAATGAGAGATTTATGGCAGATGCGCTCAGCGATTTTTTTTGGCTTCAAACGCCTAACGATCAAGATCGGTTCTGCCTTTTGGTGGACGCGGAGACGGGCGCGCTACGCAAAGCGTGGTTGGAAAGCCTTGCTGCCGATATCGCGGCGCTCAAGGCCCATGGCGTTGAAGTGGTGATCGTATCGTCGGGCGCGATTTCACTAGGTCGGCGGATGTTGGGCCTCGAGGCGGTAAGTCTGCCGCTGGACCAAAGCCAGGCGGCGGCTGCGGTCGGTCAGATTGCCCTATCCCAAGCTTATAGCGACATTTTGCACACGCATAATATTGTTGCGGGCCAAATTTTGGTAACGCCCAATATTACCGAACAACGCCGGCATTTCCTTAATGCCAAAACCACCATGAACACCTTGCTCGATTTGGGCGCGGTGCCGATCATCAATGAAAATGACAGCGTGGCCACCAGTGAAATTCGCTATGGCGATAATGATCGGTTGAGTGCGCGCGTGGCGACAATGGTGGAAAGCGACGGGCTGATCATCTTTTCTGACGTAGATGGGCTTTACACCGCACCACCCCACCTTGATCCGACAGCTGAGTTTTTACCCCGCATCGAACGCATCACCCTGAAATTGAAGCCATGGCGGGCGGCGCAGCTAGCCATTTGTCGCGCGGCGGCATGCGCACCAAAATTGAAGCGGCCAAAATGGCGGTGAACGCCGGCACGGCCATGATCATCGCCAAAGGCGCTATCGACAATCCCTTGCGCGCGCTGGCGAACGGCGCGCGGCATAGCTTTTTTGTGCCCATGGCGACCAAACGCGCGGCGCGGAAAAACTGGATCATGTCGGCCCTACCTGCCGGGCGCGTGGTGATTGATGCCGGGGCGGCAAGCGCCTTGGCCAATGGCACCAGCTTGCTGCCCATTGGTGTGACGCATATTGAAGGCACATTTGGTCGCGGTGATGCGATTTCCATTTTTGACCAAGCTGGGATAGAACGTGCGCGTGGCCTTTCAAGTTTTGATGCCGCAGATGCACAATTGGTACTGGGCAAACGGTCAGCCGAGATTGCGCAGATTTTGGGGCCAGTGTCCCGCACCGAATTGGTGCATCGGGACAATATGGTTTTGCTGCAAATTGAAGAGGCAAATTGAACAATGACAGATCATGCCGATATTCATACGCTGATGATGGGGTTGG